>WNFD01010988.1_pt1 | contig 10817 bp, 8 predicted proteins | sample 5400491 | NCBI WGS metagenome assembly WNFD01 (sample SAMN13153343, study PRJNA577476) | soil metagenome | isolation source: 120 cm saprolite under Douglas fir tree site 2 hole 2 replicate 2 | place: USA:California | collected 2015-04-18 | reverse complement strand
GTGTGACGGCATTCGTGCATTTTTCGGGGCACCTCCAACCAGTGGACCGTTCCGGTCAAGTCGCGCGATGCAGCCGTCACCGAGGTCGGAGGCGAGCCCGGGTCGATCGAGATGCCGCCGTAGGCGACTTTGCCGGTATTGCTGTTGACCGAGATCACCAGCGCAGGCTGCGACGGAGCGACATAGGTCTTATGGGCGATGTACCGTTGGGTCGCGGCATACGTGGGTGAACCTGCTTGCCCGCAAGAGATCGCGCCGCTGGTGACGTCGGCTTGGTAGACATACGACGTATCCAGCGGCAAGGTCGCATTGGCTCCGCAGCCGATGATGTTTCCACTGGGGTTCGGCACCAAGGTATTCCACAGCGCGCAACCGGCCAAAATTAGCGCAGAGCTTGCCGTTTTTTCATCGAGCGAATTGCCGTGCATGACGTAGAACCCATTGTCGGTCGGTAGAGAGGTTCCGCCATCCGTGGCGTTGACAAGGTTTGTTTCCGTCAACGCGTTGTTATCATACTGACCCGCTTGCGAGCTCGAGCTGAAAAACGCTCGAGTCGCGGAGTCGAAGAGCCTGATCCCATAAAAATATGAGTTTTGAAGGGTACCGGCTGGTGGCACATACGCAACTTGCGTATTCAATGGGCGGCCGACGGCCGATGGGCATTCCGTACCACCATCGGTTCCAGCGCCCCAGTCACAATACATGGTGCTGGAGTAGTTTACCGCTGGATTGCTGCCGCAGGTGATCGAGAAGCTCAAGTTGCCATCATCCACGTCCGAACAGGTATCGCCCTGAGGGGAGGTGTCCACGGCCCAGTTCGTGGTCTCGTTGCTGGCCCCCGCGGTATAGGACCAGTTTGCATTGAAGTAATGTCCACTCGAGCCGCCGCTCGGAGCGGCGCCGACACGGTATTCGCTGGTGGAAACCGAGACGCCGCAATTCTTGCGCACGCAGGCTTGGAGGTTGGCAAGGCCGCAGATGCCTCCATTCGGATCCTTGATCTGGTCGCGATCGCCGGAGCCCAAGTAAATGCGAATCCCGCCATTGGTCAAGCTGGTTGCGGCCACTCGCGTGAAGAATGGGCTTCGTTGATAGAATCCCTGTCCCTTGAACTGAATGAAGGCGCGGCCTCCGTACCAGTTACTGTAGAGACCATTGCCTCCCACGGTCGCTGGATTGTACAAGCTGAACGTCCATACCTGGCCATGGACATCTCCAACCACCGCGGTGTCGAAGATCCCATCGCCATTGGTATCCAACATCGAAACCGGCGCGGCAATCGGGTACAGCGAATTGCGGGGATCCGAGCCTCCGGATGAGTCCATCCGCGCGTAGCGCCACAACTGCTGTCCGGTCCACGCATCGTAGACATAGAAGCCACGTCCTCGCATGTACGCAGCTTCATAACCCCCGCCGGTCGCAAAAACGTAGCGCTCGCGGGCGGGAGTTCCGTTGACCGAAAAAGTCCCGCTGGCATCGGATTCGGCAATCGGCCCAATCGGGGCCGGGGCGGGGCCGAGGTCATTCCAGGATCCGCCCGATTTCAAGTCTTGAGTGTTCCCTGGAACCGGAGCAACCCACAAAAAGCGCGGATTCATCGGGTCCGTCACCTCGAGCGCGACGTAGTGGCGCCCACCCTCGCGCTCGCCGACAATCGCGATCGTATGGTACTCGTCATACTGCTTCTGGTGATCGGCTGGTGCGGATCCGCTGCCATCCACCCAAATGTCGCGGACCATCGCGGTGCCGTCTACGAACAGCTCATGGCGGTCCCCGATCACATAGCGGATGAGCTTGGGCAGCAGGTCGGGAGGAATGAAGGCCCACATTTCCTGGCCCGTTCCGGTGTCGAAGCTATGAACGCCATTGACGATCGTGTCGTTTCCGGCGTTGAACGCATGGATCATTCCGTCATTCCCGCCGACCAGCGCAAATTGCGTACGGTATTGGTTGTTGGTGAAATAAGTCTGATACGCGTTTTGCCCACCCGGCTCCAGGTTCGGCGCGTAGAGCGATGGGACGCACTGGTTGACGATTCCCAGATCACACAAGTACGTCGGAGAGGGTGGAGTCACCAGGACCGGCGTGGAATGAAAGATGTCCCCGAGAATATTAGGCCGCGACTGATAAGAGGCCGGTTGGGGATAGGTCCGATTGTACGGATTCTGAAAAAGAACGTCCTCGCCCTGAATGAACCGGATCACATCCGTCGCGCAGTCGTCCTCGATCACGTACGTGTGACGTGACCTGAACCCGAGCGTGGTGCAGAAGGTTCCAGTCACCCCACCCAGCTTGAGCAATGGAGTGATCGCAGATACGTTGGCAGCGGTAAACGGGACCAGCGTCCCGCTGTAGGTACCCGTGGTGCCATTGGGCGCGACGGTAAAGATTCTCCGTGCATTGGCGGTGTTGCCGGCGATAACCGAATTCTCGCGAGTGGTGAGCAGCGAGCTGGCTTCCCAAAGCGGTTCCGCGGGTACATATCCACCATCCGCGGTGGTTAACGCCGGCCAGCCCGCATCATAGGGTTTGCTGGTGTCCGAAACCACGAATTGGCCGCTCACTTCTTGAATGAAGTTATTGTTTTTATCGGTAAGAAAAACGTCATAGCAACTGTTATCCCCGTCGGGATTGAGCGGATCTTTGATTCCATAGTCGGCACTGCTGCAACCGGCGGAGAATTCGTTGAACAGTGCATATCGGGTGAGCGTCCCCTGCCATTGGGCGCCCGCGTTGGGCGTGAAGCGTGGAATGAACGCGGAGGTGTAGCCATGGGTTTGCACGGTCGCAACCGCGGCGGAAGAGAATGACGTCGCCCGGTTGATAATCTCGCTGAAGACTTGTGCGATGTTGTTCTCAAGGTTCACAAAATTATCAGCGGCGAGGTATTTCCCATTTCCCCGTGCCGCAATCTGCTGGAGGATGGTCATCTCATTATAGGTATCCTGAGGATCTCCGATCCCAACCACGTAGGTTCGAATCGTGTCAGGAGATGACACGGAGCCGACGTTATTGTTCGCCATCCACCCGGCCACATCGTCTGCCAAATCCATGTCGCAGGTGCCGCCCGGTGTTTGTCGAACCCCCAGGCCACTAATCGCCGAACCGGCGCCGCCCGCCATCGACGGGTCGAGAAAGTCGTTGCCGTCGTCCTCCGTGCCCATCCCGAGGGTGGAGCATTGGGCCGCGGCGGTGCATTGTGGTGGAATGCCTCCGTCGGCGTAGGTGCTGCACGCCGAGTTCGCGGTATCGTTCCGTCCGTCGGAGAACAAGACGATGAAGTCACCGGTACACGAGCTACAGGGCCCGCTCGACCCGTTGGCCATCGGAGCGCCGCCCTGGGTTGCAGAGTTTGAAAACACCCAAGGATTGTTTTGGCCGCCCATGTACCAGGCGGTGTTGAAGAGCATCTCCGCAAGCGGGTTCGCATTCGAGGTGTAGCTCAGGCCGTCGATCGCGGCGAGTTTCTGGCTGATTGGCCGTCCCTGGCCGCTGCACGACTGGGGCAGCATTTTTTGCACCACCTTGCCACCTTGGCTGCCATTCGCCGCAACCACCGCCTCTCGCAAAGACGAGAGCAGCGGCCCATTCACCAGGCGCTTGTAGGCGAGGCTCAGGCTCGTCCACTTCGGAGGATAAAAGCGCAGCCAGTTGCCGGAAAAGACGCCCGCTTCCGGAGCAATGTCATTCTTTGGCGCAAACGGATTGAGCCAGTACCCGCTGCTGTTGACACAATTGGTACATGCCACCACGTTCGGATCGGTCGCGAGGGTAATTCCGAATGGCGTCAATGCATTGAGACAAGCCGTGGTGGCAAGCTCAGGGACAATTCCGGCTCCGTTCGCTCCCCAGTTTCGATAGCGATAGAAGCTCCCGTTGCTTAGACCATCGCTTTGGCCCGAGCCCCCAGAATAAGTGGGGCCAGGATCCGGATAGGTATTGGCGGAGTTGTACACTCCCTGCAATCCGGACGCGCCCGCAGGAGGCTGAACCGTGGTGGGCATGAAGTAGGTGAGGTTGTTCAAATAAGCGTTTGAGCAAGCGGTAGGCGTGGCTCCGCCCAGATCGTTCCGAATGCGATAGAGCTTCTGGGGAAAGTCGATCATCGACGCCTTGGTCGGGTAGAGGAGCGACACGTTGGTGGTGGCGTTGTTCACCACGACCCCGGTGAAGAACTTGTTGTCACCCCCCTCCGGCGGGTTCTCGTAGTAGTCGAGCCGCTCGAGATCCCGGTTCCAGCACGCGACGTCGGTCTGGGCTACGACCGATATTGGGACAGTGAGGATTGCAAAGATTGTAACAAGGATGAAATGACGCACGTGAATGACTCCTTACAAACCAAACCTCACCAAAAACTCCACTTCGCTTTGTCTCGTCTTCACCCCCGGCGCCGAGCTCGAGCAAACCACGGTCATCCGGTAGACTTGTCCCCCCAGCCCGGCGCGGGAGAGGCGATTGGAGATGTCGTTGGACCCGCCTGTTTCGGAGGTAAAGCCCACTGCCGCGCTCACCGACGTCACCGCCAGATTGTCGTAATGGCCCGACGCCATGGTCTGGTCATCGATTACTTGGTTAAGAGTCAACGAGGTCGGCGAAATGCTGTATACTTTGAATTGGCTGAGCAACAGATCGCGCGCCGCGTCTGAGCAAGAGACGGCGTGATCGTAACGGCGCTTTGCGCCGCCGGCATCCGCTTCCGTCGATCCCATTTTGACAATCGCGAATGCAATCAGAGTCACGAAGGCGATGATCATCAGCGCTACAATCAGCGTAGATCCGCGCCTGAGCGCGTAACGTTGGGAGAGCATTGTTTGCATTTCTGTCACCGAAACTCACCTAGTAGATAAATGGGCTCCTCGAGTCCAAATTGCGTAGCGTGATCTCGGTCTCGGACGTGTAGCGGCGGTACCTGCCCCCAGAGGCCGTCCCAGTCCGATTCTCCGGATACGGAATGCTGTCTCCCGCCCAGCCCTGAGGGTGGGTGGGATCTGGCTTGTCCGATCGAATGCGAAGGCTAACCCGGATTGCGCGCACGTTCGCCGCGTTGAGGCTGTTACACCGGCTGGGGTCGTTGCTCGGCGTCGTATAGGTGGGCGCGACGGTTGCCGCGGTGCCGACCGGCTCTTCCACAATCCCGGGGTTGTTCCCGATGATCCAATCCCCAGCAGCACCGGGCCCATTGTCCGGCGCGGCGGCGCAGGCCGGGTTCGGCGGAATGACATACGCCACCTGCATGTCCTCGATGTCCTTGGCGATCGGAATCAGATCCGCAGTATCCGCTGGAGGCAGGATGCCATTGGCGTTGAGGTCCAGACCGACGTCGAGCATCAACCAAGGCGTAGTCCCGAAGTTCTGGATGAAATATCGATATCGATCGACAAGAAAAAGCATTGCGCCCGGTTGTCCGTGACATGCCTGGAGGCTATTCCAGTCGTTGTAAGGGGGTTTATTGGTTGCGGTCGGCGTCAGTAGGAATGACCCCGCATTGGTGACGGCGTAGTTTTGAGAAAGGGTGACCATGGTTGCGTTCTGTCCACCGGCGCACACCGCCAGTACCACCCGTCCCATTTCCAAGTTAACGGTCGAGGGGTTGGTGGCTTGCGGGGAAATCGTAATTGTATTGGGAGCCCCCGAGTTCATGGCCGTGATTGGCCAGACTTTCCCGTAGGTGCAGCCGTTGACCAGAGTACAGCCGCTCTCGTTTTGATTCAGAAACCGATACATCGGATTGCGCGCGACGAAGGCGAGTTGGTCAGGAGCGTTGACCTGGTCCCGACAGGGGCCGGGCGGCGTGGCGGAAATGCAGTTGGTGGACAGATCGATTGCGAAATGCGGATCAATCCCCCAGCCGAGCAGCCGCAGGTTATGCTCAACCTGCAGCATCGTCTCGCGGCTCGCAGTATTCGCGCCCCGCGTAAGATCCATTGTGCGAATCGCCTGGGTCTGGGCAAGCATCGCCATTGAGCCGATGGCGAGCGCAAAGACCCCGATTGACGTGGCCACGAGGAGCTCGATCAGTGTCACCCCCGATTCTGAACTCGAGTGTTTCATCAGAATACGCTCGTAGGATTGCTTTTGAAGGCAGTGGCGGTAACTTGCCGATAGCCGAAACCAGGCTGCTTCCAGCGGACAATGATTTGGACGAGGACTCCATTGGGCGTTCCGCTGTTCGACAAATCAATGGCGTATACGTTCCAGTAGCGAGTGAAATCGGGCACCCCGTCGCCGTTTACGTCGCTTGAGAGCCCTTGATAATTGGTGCCGAGCGCGCCGGGGTTGGTCGCATTCGGGTCATTCGCCAGATCGGAATACTGGACCTTCGATGAAGTGGCGAGGCTGGTGCCCAGATCCCAGTTTCCGGTGATGCTCGGGTCCGAGATCGCGCTTGGCCCGGTGATGGTGGACAAAGGGGTGAGACGCGGATCGGTATAGGGCCATCGCCGAACGTTTTCTGCGAGATCGGTTGCAAGCTGGGAGGCCTGGACCAGGCGGTCACCGAAATAGTTGGCTTGCACGCCGACCAGCTGTAGCGTGGCAAATCCGAGAAAAGCGATGATCAACACCACCATCGTGATCATCGATTCGATCATCGTAAATCCGCGAGGGGCGCCGCTCTTTTGAGTTCGTTCGCTCATCGCTATTGCTCGAATTGTTCGATCACGCCGCTGAGAGCCGTAATGGCCACGGCCGTGGTCCGAACCGTAACGCCGGCTGAGCTCTGAACGGTGCCCTGGAGCGTGAACTGTTGCCCCACGCCCGGTGGGCCTCCGCTAAATTGCACGCTGCCCGCGGGCTCAAAGAGAATTTCTCCGAATCCCTGGTTTGGCGCTGCCGTGTTGCAAAAGCTGCAGTAATTCAAATTGGGTGATTGCCCGGACAGGATCGGGATTCCTGCGAAGGGATCAAGCAACGCCAGTCCATAGCCTCCCGTCGGTCCAAAGACCGTTGCGTTGGGCAAACTGCCGGAGAGGATCACCGTGCCGGGCGCGGACGGATTGAAGGTGGAGAGGCTGATTCCGTTCGGTGCTTCGATTCCCCACCATCTGCCACCCACCGTGTCGACGATGAAGGCGGTATAGATCCCACGCCCAAAGGCCTCGGCTCGTGTCTTTCGAAGACTCGTGACGATGTCGCCCACTGCCCCGGTGAACGACGCGCGTTTTCTGAGTGATTCAATGCCTCCGAGAACGATGGCCGCGACCACGCCAATCACCGCGATCACAACCACCAGCTCGACGAGCGTGAAGCCGCAAGAGCCGCGTGCCGGTGCGGTTTCACATTTAGATGTCGACACGTTCAGTTCCATTCGGCAGCCCGGCTGACTCGGTGAGTCCCTGTGGGTTTTGCGCCCCCCGGTTGCCCGGGGTTTGCTCTTATCGAGGATTCGGCCCCATTCTTTGCCCGGGTATCGCAATCCCCATGCCGCCATTTTCGGTGGCGCAATCGCTGACAAACGGGCCGTTCTTTTCAAGAGTGGTGGGTCGCCATTACCTCTGGGCTCTGTAACCTTTTCATCTCTGCGCGAATGTTCCGCTTTGGCGGAAGATGTGGGCAAGCCTGCTCAGGGGTAATCGAATGCGAACTTCAGCAGTCTTCGAGCTGGTACGCGGTACGAAACACGGGGAAGTTACGCACCGACCTCGCTTTCAGGTGCGTGACAAACCGCTTCGATGTGATGTCCATCGAGGTCGAGCACGAACGCGCCGTAGTAATTCGCGTGATAGTTCGGACGAAGCCCGGGCGGACCGTTGTCGCGCCCGCCGGCAGCGAGCGCAGTCTCGTAGAAGCGGCGTACCACCTCACGCGTGGGAGCTCGAAGCGCGACGTGAAATCCGGCAGAGGGACTTACCTGTCGCTTGGCGGAAGGATCTTCAAATCCAATGTAGAAGGCGAAGCCCTCGTCGACATTCAGATCGCCGCGCGGCCCGTAGGCAACCTCGCCGGGAACCTGGACGTGAGCAACCAGCCCGAGGGGCGCCAGCGCTGCATCGTAGAATGCCTTGCTCCGCGCGAGATCGTTGACCCCGAGCGAAATGTGGTCGAGGGAGGCGAAGGGCCGGTGTCCCGGAAATGTCCAGGATCGGGACGAGGCAAGGCGCAGGGACCAGCGAGATCGGCGAAGCGGCTCAAACCCTGCTCGGCGGTACAGGTTCTCGGCGCGGCGATGCGTTGCATCCACTTCCAATTCAATCGCGGCGCAACCGGCGTCGGTCGCCACTTTTCGTGCGGCGCCCAACAACGCCGTTCCCAACCCCTGCCCCCGACGTTCGGGAACGACGTAGAGCTCATCCAGCCAGGCCACCAAACCGCCGTGCTCGAGCGTCCAGGTGTACGCGATCGCTGCCAGGCCCACCGGCACGCCGCTCTCGAGGGCGAGGAGCAGGACTCCGCGCTCGGGCATCTCGATCAGGCGCGCGACGGCTCGATCGACACTCTCGGCGGAGAGCGAGATTTGGTGCTCGTCGAATTGCGCCTGCAGGAGGCGCACCGCCTTCGCGTGGTCCTTCGGAGTGACTTGTTCGACGTGAAACATGACTTTGCCGAGTACGACCGACCACGCGATCCGGTTTCCTGCAGGGCGCGCTAAGGCGCCCTAGCTGAAGCGCTGTGTATGAGCACACCGGATTCCGCTCCGCACTGTGAGCGCAGCTGGGAGCCTGCACTGCGGACAGGCGGAATTGGGCTAAGATCGGCGTATATGCCAGCGGTTCCGGTGAAGCTGAGCCCCAAGACTCCGGCGAACTTCCGGGATTTGATCGACGAGATCCAGAGGGCGCAGCTGAGTGAAGTCCATGTGATGCTTCTGCTTGGGAGTCACACCCTTCGTACGCACGGGACCGCCTGCCCTTTTGCCATCGCTCAGACTCTGCTCTCGCTGGTGAGGGGTCTATCCACGGTTACCTATCGAAAGACTGAGGGCAATTTGCAACAGAGCTTCAGAGCAATTCTTAACGACCACTATCCATGGGGAGCGGAACCTGCGGGCGCTATCGCGCCCGGCCCCGCAATCAATGGTGACGATCGCACCGATCGAAGATGCGGGTGAACTTCGGGGTGCACTAAGGCGGCAGACGATCGGCGTCCGCCGACAGCAAGCCCATGGGGCGGTTGACTGGACCGAAGAGGCGCTGGTTGACTTGGAGAAGGCATCCACTCGCCCGAGCGTCCTTCGCCCGACCATGGCGCAGGAGGCTCGCTGGAGGAATCTCGTCTGGCTGACCGTCGAGGGATTCTATTGGGGCATGCGACGGCTGATTGAATCGCTTACCTTCTCGCGCGCCCGGATGGAAGCGGCGAGAAGGTTTTTTAGCGAGCCCGAAAAGCTGCCGCGGCTGATCTGACCGCGGAGGCTATTGCCCTGCTCCCTCGTCCTCTCCAGGAAGCGCGAACGCGATGATCGCGTCTCCAACCCTGCCGCTGTTGGGATCGACGATGCTGAAGTTGTTTCGATCGGGAACGTTTCCACCAAAAGCGTACGCGATGAACTCTCGCCCGTTTGCGACGTAGGCGACCGGAGCGGCAGCTGCTCCGCCCACGTTCGGGATGCGACTGTGCGCCGGATCGAAGGTGAACAGGATTCGGCCGTTCTCCGCATCCGCGGCGTGGAACTTTCCGGCGCCCTCACCGAAGAACACCAAGTCTCCGGCGACCGTGACGCCCGATTTCGCCGGCAGAGGTACCTCGATTCTCCAAGCGATTCTGCCGGTTGTGCTGTCGGTCGCGCCAAAGATGCCAAAGGGATGGGAACCCGGAACCCGGTTGACGAAGACGGAACCCAGGTGCAGTCCATTGACCAAACTCCGATTGCCTGAATGAGTCTGGAAAGTGGTCGGCTCGTAGCGGGTACCGTAGTAGATGAACTTGGTGCGCGGGCTGAAGGCGGCGGGATTCCATTCGCATCCGCCATCGTCACCGGGCACCATCACGAACATATCCGGAGCGGGTGGGGTGAATTGTGGTCTCGCAGGAAACCCCGTGTCATTAGGGCGTGGTCGGGACACGCCTCTCAGTCACCGCGTAGATCGGTTGGCCGTTGCGCCGATCGAGGATGTAGTACTGACCCGTCTTGCTGCAGTGACCAAGGGCCTTGAAGTCCCTTCCGTTTCTTCTCAGAGGAAAAAGCACCGGCGGCTGCGCACTGTCGTAGTCCCAAATGTCGTGGTGCACTGCCTGGAAATGCCACTGATGACGTCCAGTCCATAGGTTGAGAGCCACGATTGAATTCGCATACAGATTATCGCCGGCCCGCTCCTCCCCGAGGATATCCGGAGCTGCGTTTCCGGTGACGACGTAAACCATCCCCAATTCCTCATCGATGGCTGGAGGGTTCCACACCGCCCCGCCTCCGCGCAAAAACGAGTCTCCGGCGTAGCTCTGCGGCAGGGTGGTGAAGAAGCGCCACACCACTGAGCCGGTGTCGGCATCGAGGGCGAAAACCTGTCCACGCACTTCGAATTCGCCACCGGAAAGGCTGATGATCACAAGCCCGTCGACGAATTGTGGGGCATTGTTGATCGCATAGTGATCTCGGAAGCTGGCTAGCCTTGTCCTCCAGATCACCGCGCCTGTCTCGGCATCGAGGGCCACAACCACGTCGTCGAGTCGGCCGTAGAAAACTTTGCCGTCCCCGACAGCGACCCCTTTGTTGTTGCGGCCACAGCAGACTGAAATCTCATCGAGCGGTGGCATTTCGCCAGGAATCTGGAGTGGCCGGTAGGACCAGATCAGACGGCCGGTCGCTGGATCCAACGCAAATAAGTTATCGTGGCCGTCGGTCACGTAGAACTGTCCATCAACTACGATCGGCGACGCCTGCA
>WNFD01008575.1_pt1 | contig 10819 bp, 6 predicted proteins | sample 5400491 | NCBI WGS metagenome assembly WNFD01 (sample SAMN13153343, study PRJNA577476) | soil metagenome | isolation source: 120 cm saprolite under Douglas fir tree site 2 hole 2 replicate 2 | place: USA:California | collected 2015-04-18 | reverse complement strand
AGACCGTGGGTGTGGAACTCACATCCAGGCTCTGCCCGAGATCCATCGATTTCTTAATCCGCGCATCGGTTTCAGGCGTAGCGGCGCACGCGGAGATTGCAGCCGGATTCAGTCCGGAGGCGGTGGCCAGTTCCTTCAGTTTGTCGTCGGCGGTGGCCAGAGCGATGCCGCCCTGGTTTTCAAAAATGCTTCCGGCATACTTCCAGAAACCGTCGTTACTCGCGCGACCGGCGCAATCCGCGTACTGCGCGGCTTTCATCGCCCAGGGATGCAGACTGGCGGGCAGCGGGAACTGCTGGAAAACGAATTTTACCTGGGGAAAGTCGGTCGCCAGTTTTTCGAGAATCGGATGCGCGGCTTTGCAATGCGGACATTCGAGATCGCTGAATGCCACGATATTGATCACGCCCTTTTGCGGGCCGTGCGAAGGCCCGTCGGCGGCCTGCAGCTTCGCCCGCGCGGGCGCGAACGGATTGGCCCCAAAGGGAATCACATTGCCAACAATGGCGTTCTGCGACTCCGTGGAAATGTACATGTGCTGGGGCGCCTGCTTATTGATGGAAAACGTCACATCCACCGCGCCGGAGATCAGCGAAGGCTTGATGTCGATGATCGTCCAGTTCACCGCCGGATCGTAACCCAGCGTGCGCTTCATTGCGACGTCGATATCGGCAGGGCTGGGCAGCAGTGCGGTCGGCGACGGAGCGGCAGTTCCCTGTTTCTTCGGCGGCGCGGGCGTCGCGCTCTGAGCGAATGCCTGGGCGGAGACAAGAGTGAGGGCGAGCAACATCGGAATCAACATCGGAACAATCAGTTTTTTCATAGAATTCAGATTTCCAGTTTCTGGGCGATGGGGAACCGACGGCCGACCCCAAACGCTTTCGGTGTAATTTTCAGGCCGAGTGCCGCCTGTTGTCGCTTGTATTCACTGCGTTCGATCCTGCGGATCACATCCCGCACCAGCCCCAGGTCGTATCCCCGCTCTGACGCGATTTGCTCCGCCGCGTGATAGTCCTCGACATAATCTTCCAGGATATTGTCGAGAATCTCATACGGCGGCAGGCTGTCGCTGTCGAGCTGCCCCGGACGCAGTTCCGCCGAGGGCGGCTTTTCCAGGGTGGACTTTGGAATCACGGGCCTGAGCGAATTTACATAATAGCCGATTCGGTAGACCATCGTCTTGGGAACATCGGAAATGACCGCCAGGCCACCCACCATGTCTCCATAGAGCGTGCAGTAACCCACACCCAGTTCCGACTTGTTGCCCGTGGTCAGCACCAGGCAGTTGAATTTGTTGGAAAACGCCATCAGGATCGCGCCGCGGATGCGGGACTGGATATTCTCTTCGGTGACGTCCTCGGGCAAACCGGCAAACACCGGCGCCAGGGCGTTACGGTAGGCCGTGAATATTTCCGCGATCGGCACCACCTCAAAGCGGATGCCCAGATTCGCCGCCAGTTCCCGCGCATCGCTCACGCTTCCCTCAGAGGAATACTGGCTGGGCATGGCCACGCCGATCACATTCTCTTTGCCGAGCGCCTCCACGGCCACCGCGGCGGTCAGCGCCGAATCGATTCCTCCGCTGAGCCCGATCACGGCCCGCTGAAAGCCGCATTTACGCACATAATCGCGGGTCCCCATGACCAGCGCCGCATAAGCGCAGGGCTCGCCGCTCGGCAGCTGCGGATGCATATCGCCCCTCAGGGTCTCTGAATCGAAAAAAATCAGGTCTTCTTCAAACGATTTGCCCTGGGCCAGGATGTGTCCGTTGGGGGCGATGACCACGCTGGAGCCGTCGAAGATCAGGCTGTCGTTGCCGCCCACCTGGTTCACCATGGCCACCGCCACATTGTTATCGCGGGCGATGGTGGCGAGCATTTTATGGCGGAGCTCGCGCTTGCCCAGATGGAAAGGCGAGGCGGAAATATTAAGGACCAGGTTGGCGCCCCGGCGCAACAGCTCATCCACGGGATCAATGCTGTACAGGCGGCGGTGCCAGAAGTGTTTGTCGTTCCAGGCGTCTTCACAAACGGTGATGGCCAGCTGCTGCCCGCCCAGAGGGAAAACCTGCTGCCCGGGCGCGGGAGCGAAATAACGCACTTCATCGAAGACATCGTAGGAAGGCAGCAGCATCTTCGACTGCACAAACTGCACCACGCCATCGCGCAGCAACGCGGCGGAATTCATCACGGCCTTGCCGGTTTCCACCCGAGCGGGCGAAACGTAACCGCAGACCACGGCGATGCCGGGCACGGCGCGCGCAATCTCTTCCAGCGCCTGGCTGTTGCGGGCTACGAATGCGGGTTTCTCGACGAGATCGCGGGGCGGGTAGCCGCAGACAGCGAGTTCCGGGAAAAGAATAAGGTACGCACCCGCGGCCTGGGCGCGTTGCGCATTTTCTATGATCTTTCCTGAGTTTCCGGCGAAATCGCCGACCGTGGGGTTAATCTGCCCTAGAGCAATTCTCACCTATTCAGTTTAAACCGCCACTGCCCTTGTCGTCAGCCCAGCGCTCCAGCGGAGGCTTGGTGTTGATCGGAGGCTGCTCCTGACCGTCTGAGCCCCACTGCGGGGTCCCGTCTTTATGCTCTGGGACCGATACGCCGGTACCCTGACGCACCGCGGCATCCGGCGCTTCGTCGGGACGGCGCAAAGTCGGCCGTTGCGCGGGCTTCGCCAACGCTTTGGTATCTTCCGCATTGGCGGAGGGCGATTCGCCCTGGCGGGCGATGGAGGCCATTGAAACCACGCCTTCCGTCACATCCACTTCCTTCTCGGTCTTCACGATCTTTTCGCCGCCCATCCTCATGATTTTGACCTGAGTGACCTCGTCGCCGGTGAAGCGAATAAACAGCACGTCCTGGGGCGCAGTGCCGTAAATCCACTCCTCCACGTCGTTGCCCTTCTCATCTTTCTCGCGCACCTTCTGCGGCGGACGCTCTCTGGCCGCGATCACCATGTCCCGGTTCATGCCCACCAGGATTTCGTGATGTTTCACTGCTTCACGAACTTTGGGCGGAAGCGTATCGACATAAACCTCGGCTGCGGTCCGGACCGTGAAGTCGAGAATCGGCTGCAGCAGCTGCTTGAGTTCCTGACCGTTCAATTCAGGAAGATGATCTTTGAATTCGAGGGTAATCGCCGTGCCGGTAGCCTGCCCCTGGTTGGGATCGACCTGGCCTCCGCCGGTGTTTCCTCCCATGCCGCCGATGCTGACGTGGTCATACCACTTGGATTTCTTTTTGGGGCCGCCGTTGATTTCGATGTATACGGCTTTGTCCTTGAACACGACATTGGTGATCTGAACCTTGTCGCCGATCTTCGCCGCCGCGCCATTCGTCATGGCCATGCGGTAAAGCCGGGCATCGTCAGGCTTGACCTCGCCTTCGGGAGTCAGCACCATGTTCTTGAAGCCGACCGGGCAGATCTTTCGCACGCGCACCAGTTCCGCGTTGATGACGCCGATCAGCTGCATACGCGTGAGGTCGCTCATCTTCGGGCGCTTATCGAGGTCCGGGATTACATTGGACGCGGGCAGCGGCGGCAATGAGTTGCTATTGGCAGCAGGCTGAGCGGGAGGGCCGACAACGAACGGGCCGCTCTGCCCCATCGAAAACGTGCATGCCAAAAGAACCAGGCCCGGGAGGAAAGGACGAATTACATTGCGTGACATTGGGGCACCCCGACACGTACACCTCTAACTATTCTCCAAACGGAGATAATTTTCAACTGCCAAAGGGACAAAGGACACTACAGCGAAATCCCTGGCCCGGGCGGTAAAAACACTCATGAGGCGGCGATTGGCAGTCAATTCATCCAAATTGATGAAAACAGGTCTGGAAATACAGGATATGGGGACGAAATCAGAAAATCCCAACAGTTAACCAAAGACTATTTAGCCACTGACTACGGCGTGCTCATTCGCAATCCCTCGCGGGCCACCTTGGCTTCCAGCACCTGCCCCCCATGACCGCGGATCGCCTCCACGACGCGCTGCTGCGCGTCCGGTTCGGTGAGAAAGACCACGCATCCGCCGCCGCCGGCGCCGCAGACTTTGGCGGCCAGCGCTCCGTTGCGGCCCGCGGCTTTCACCAGCTTTTCGATCAGCGGGGTGCTGATGCCCGGGGCGTTGGTCTTGCGCAATTTCCACTCGGCGCGAAGCAGGCGGGCGGCTTCGTTCCAATCGCCGGCGGCCAGCGCCTCGTGCATGCCGCGGGCGATTTCGCCGATCTTCTCGAAGTTGCTGAACACCTTGCCTCTGCCGTTGATGTGGTCCTGAAAAACCTTCCAGTTGTTGATGCCCGACTGGCGCGGAGCGCCTGTATACGCCAGCACAAAGCGGCGATCGACTTCTTCGGGGGCCACCAGCACGGCCTTGCGATGGATTCCGTCGGCATCGAGATGCATGGCGCTCACTCCGCCGTAAAGCGCGGGGTAATAATCCTGGCATCCGGTCGGCACCTGGATCAGTTGAGCTTCAACGTTCTGGGCAATCACGCGAATCTCTTCGAGACCGATCTCTCGTCCGGTGTGGCGCGCCAGAGCCGCGGTGGTGGCGATCATCAGAGCCGAAGAGCCGGAAATACCGGCCCCCGCCGGCGATTCTGAATGGGTCTCAATCTCGAAGCCGCCTTTCGGTCTGAAAAACTTCACCAGATAGGCGGCGAGCGCGTGCTTGTATTTCTTTGCGGAACAAAGCGCCTCAAGATCGGGGAAATCATCTTCGCGTTCGGTATCGAGCGATCGCAGGCGTATCCGGCTGCCGGAGAGAGGCTTGAGGGTGCAGCGGGTCAGAATACTGACCGCGAAGTTCACCGTGACCGCGCCGGGATGAAAAAGATACAACGGCCAGATATCCATGGTGCCGCCCGCCAGATCGATCCGGCAGGGCGCATGCGTGGTGATGGATTCCGAGGAAGGCAAAGATTATTCCGTAAAGAAGTGCGCCATCTGGCGGAACTTGTTGTAGCGCGCGTCGAGAAGCTCTTTGACGCTGAGCTTTTTAAGTTCCGTCAGGGTTCGGAAGAGAACTTCATCCACAAACGCGGCCGCCGAATCGTAATCGGTGTGGGCCCCGCCTTCCGGCTCCGGGATAATCTCGTCGATAATTCCCATTTCCCTGAGATCGGTGGGGACGATACGCAAAGCCTGAGCGGCGATTTCTTTCTTCGAGGCGTCGCGCCACATGATCGAAGCGCAGCCTTCCGGAGAAATCACCGAATACACCGAATTCTCCATCATGAAAACCCGGTCGGCCACCGCCAGCGCCAGCGCACCGCCACTGCCGCCTTCGCCGGTGATGGTGGCGATAATCGGCACTTCGATACGCGCCATCTCGCGCAGATTGCGGGCGATGGCCTCGGCCTGCCCGCGCTCTTCGGCGCCCAAACCAGGATACGCGCCAGGAGTATCAATCAAGGTAAAAATCGGACGGTTGAATTTTTCCGCCATCTTCATGCAGCGCAGGGCCTTGCGATAGCCTTCAGGATTGGCCTGGCCGAAATTGCGATAGACACGCTGCTTGGTGTCGCGGCCTTTCTGGTGACCGATCACCATCACTTCTTCGCCGTGATAGCGGGCCATGCCGCAGAGAATCGCGGGATCGTCTCCGAAAGAGCGGTCTCCGTGCACCTCGCTCCAGCCGTTGAACAACCGCTCGACGTAATCGAGCAGGAAAGGCCGCTGGTTGTGACGCGCCAGTTCGGTCTTCCGCCAGGCGCTGGTGTAGGCGTGCATCTGCTCCCGCAGCAGACGGACCTGCTCATGCAGTCTTTTAAGCTGAGCATGCGCGGCCTGGTCCTCGCCGGCTTTGGCTTCAAGATGGGCGATCTGCCCTTCGATGGCTTCCAATTGTTTCTGCGCTCTGGCTGCGGGGTCCAACTTCACTCCTGGCCGTTCGATAGTGCCGGCATTGGGCTTCTGGCTGCTAGCTACTGGCTTCTGGCTAAATCACATTCATTATTAGTTCAGAGAGTTCTCACTGGTTGTTGGCCGAACTGCCTTAGCCAGCAGCTAGTAGCCAGCAGCCAGAAGCTAATCCACCACTCTCACACTGCCGCGTCCGCACAATTCCTCGATGCGATTGATGAAAGAGCGGTCCGGACAAACATTATATCCGTCAGGCTCCATGACCACCATGAAATCGCCGGCGCGCTCCACGTCGAACAACACGCGGGCTTCGCCCTTTCGCTCCTGGCAGATGGTATGGAGCGCATCCACCGTGGCCTCGGTTGCGGTATCAAGCCCGATGCGAATGCGGATGGAGCGCGGCAGTTTCGGCTGCGCTTCTTCGAGCGGCGTGAGCTGGCTGATGGCGATCTTGGGGTTCGACCCTTCTTCCACGCGCACGCTGCCCTTCACCAGCATAGCGACTTCCTGCTTCAGAATACCCTGCAGCCGCTTGTAGGCCTCGGGAAAAACAATCGCTTCGATGGCGCCGGTCATGTCTTCGAGCGATGCGTTGGCATAGAGATCGCCTTTGCGGGACTTCATCACCTTTACGCCGCTGAGCACTCCGGCGGTGAAGATTTCGTCGCGCCCGGTGCCGTTTTTCATGGCCAGAATCGTCTCGGTGCTCAGCGCCCGCAGGTCTTCCAGCTTTTCCTTGTACTTCTCCATGGGATGGCCGGTAATGAAGAAGCCCAGGACTTCCTTTTCATTGCTGAGCCGCTGATGCTCTTCCCACTCGGGGACGGTCGGCAGTTTGTCCTGCGACGCAGAGCCGGTATCTTCCTGGGTAAAGACACCAAACAGGCCGTGCTGGCCCATCTCGGCGTCGCGCTGCGATTTCTGACCGCGCTCCATGGCCTTGTCGAGCACGGCCATGAGCTGGGCGCGTCCGCCGAATGAATCCATGGCGCCCGCTTTGATCAGCGATTCGATCACCCGCTTATTGAGCAGGCGCAGATCGACCTTCTCGCAGAACTCAAAGATCGTTTTGAACTCACCCAGCTCTTTACGGGCCTGCACGATCGATTCGATGGCGTTGCGACCCACGTTCTTGACCGCGGCCAGCCCGAAGCGAATGGCGCTCTCATGGGGCGTGAAAAATGCGTCGCTGATGTTGATGGCGGGCGGTTCGACCGAGATACCCATTTCGCGGCACTCGTTGATGTACTTCACCACGTTGTCGGTGTTGCCGCTCTGCGAGGTCAGCAGCGCGGCCATGAACTCCAGCGGATAGTGCGTCTTTAAATAAGCCGTCTGGTAGGCCAGCAGGGCATAGGCGGCGGAATGCGACTTATTGAAGCCGTATCCCGCAAACTGTTCCATCAGGTCGAAAATCTTGCCGACCTTTTTTTCGGGCAGGTGCCGTTCCAGCGCGCCTTTGACAAAACGGTCGCGCTGTTTGGCCATGACCTCCGGATCTTTTTTGCCCATGGCGCGGCGCAACAGATCGGCTTCGCCCAGAGAATAACCGGCCAGCACGTTGGCGATCTGCATGACCTGTTCCTGGTAGACGATTACGCCCAGGGTCTCTTTGAGCAGAGGCTCAAGATCGGGCAGTTCATATTCGACCTTGCGCCTGCCCCATTTGCGCTCGATGAAATCGTCGATCATGCCGCCCTGAATCGGGCCGGGACGATAAAGCGCGTTGAGGGCCGTAAGGTCTTCGATGGAACTGGGCTTGTAGCGGCGCAGCACGTCGGTCATGCCGCCCGATTCAAACTGGAAGATGCCCGAAGTCAGTCCGGTGTGGAAGACCTTTTCATAGGTCTGCGCGTCGTCGAGCGGAATCTTGTCGAGATCGATGGCCCCGTGGCGCTGCTGAATCAACTTCAGCGCATCATCGACGATCGTCAGCGTGGTGAGCCCGAGAAAGTCCATCTTCAGCAGACCCATCTTTTCGATCGCCGTCATGTCGTAGGCGGTCACGATTTCGTCGTTCTTGGTCTTGTGCAGCGGAACCAGTTCGGTCAGCGGCTTGGGCGAAATCACCACACCCGCCGCGTGGACGCCCGAGTTGCGCACCAGGCCTTCGAGTTTGCGGGCCGTATCCAGCAGCTCCCGCACCTGAGGCTCGCTGTCATAGGCCGCCTGCAGCGGAGGCGAATCCTTCAGAGCCTGCTCCAGCGTGATGTAGAGCGTGGTCGGGATCATCTTGGCGATGCGGTCCACGTCGTTATAAGGAATGTCCATCGCCCGGCCCACGTCTTTGATCGCGGCCTTGGCGGCCATGGTGCCAAAGGTGATGATCTGGGCAACATTCTCGCGGCCGTACTTGGCGGTCACGTAGTTGATGACTTCTCCGCGCCGGTTCATGCAGAAATCGATGTCGATGTCGGGCATGGAGATGCGTTCGGGGTTGAGGAAGCGTTCGAACAGCAGCTCGCTTTGCAAGGGATCGATGTTGGTGATGCCCATCGCATAGGCCACCAGCGCGCCAGCGGCCGAGCCACGGCCCGGCCCCACCGGAATACCGTTCTCGCGCGCATAGCGGATAAAATCCCAGACGATCAGGAAGTATCCTGAGAACTTCATCTGCTGGATGATTCCGATTTCCCGCGCCAGGCGCTGATCGTAGTCGGCTTTGGATTTCTTCAGCCGGCCGGCTTCCTGCTGCTCGCGCAGGACCTCCCAGCGGCGCGCGAACCCTTCGCGGGCGACATGCTCGAAATAACTGTCGAGCGTGAAGCCTTCCGGCATCTTGAATTCCGGAAACGGGTTCTCCACCTTGTTCAGCTTGAAATTGCAGCGCTCGGCAATGGCCAGAGTGCGCGAGAGAACGTCGGCCCGGTCTTTGAAGACCCGGCCCATCTCTTCGCTGGTCTTCACAAAAAACTGATTAGTCTGGAACTTGAGCCGGTTGGTGTCGTGGATCGATTTGCCGGTCTGCACGCAGATCATCACATCCTGCGCGTGGGCGTCGTCTTCACAGAGATAGTGGCTGTCGTTGGTGGCCACCATCGGGATGCCCATTTCCTTTTCCAGCCGAAAGAGGTCGGAGTGAATGCGGCGTTCCTCTTCGAGGCCCTGGTCCTGAATTTCGATGAAGAAATTGTCTTTGCCGAAGATATCGCGGTAGAACCCGGCGGCGTCGCGGGCCGACTCGTATTTGCCCGCCATCAACGATTCGCAGACCTCGCCCGCCAGGCATCCGGAAAGCCCGATCAGCCCCTTGCTGTGCTCGGCCAGAAACTTCTTGCTGACGCGCGGCTTGTAATAAAAGCCGTGCATCGAGGCCTCGGAGGTGATCTTGATCAGGTTGCGGTAGCCCTCTTCGTTTTCGGCCAGCACCAGCAGATGATTGTAGGAGTCGCCTTCGGGCGGGGCACGATGGTCGTCCTTTTTGCAGATGTAGAGCTCGCAGCCCACAATGGGCTTGATTCCCATTTTTTCGGCGGCATCCACGAACTCCACGGTGCCGTAGATGTTCCCGTGATCGGTCATGGCCACGGACTTCTGCCCGATCTCGGCCACACGTTTGATCAGCTTCTTAACGTCGCAGGCGCCATCGAGCAGCGAATAATCGGTATGCAGGTGAAGATGGACGAATTCTGACATGAGCGGGGGCTTCGCTATCAATTATATATAGCGCGCGGCACGGCGAGCGGTGGGTGTGGAAAACGGGGGCGAAACTGCTCGGGATCGGGTAATTGCCAAAATTGGTAATCATGGAATTGAAGGGCCAAACCCTTACCGCGGATTCACGCGGATCCGGTCTGTCTTCCTGCTTTGCTTTTCAAAGCAATGCAGGACACAGATCATATCGTCGATCTTAGACGATATACAATCTGTAGCCGGCAGGGGAGTGCCAAGCATGACTATCGTCCTGAAGGTTCTCATCGTCTTCGCCGTTCTCATCGTGGCGATCCTGGTCTTCGCCGCCACCAGGCCGGACACATTCCGTGTTCAGCGTTCGATTACGATCCACGCTCCCCAGGCAAAGATTTTCCCTCTCATCAATGACCTGCACGCATGGGGCGGCTGGTCGCCTGAGGACAGGAAGGCCGGATGGAGATCGCCGAATCCGTACCACCCGCGAGAATCGAGGTCAGGGTGGATTTCGTCAGACCCTTTGAAGCCCACAATCTCAATACATTTGAGTTGCAGCCGACGGGCGAAGGCACCACGGTCACCTGGAGCATTCAGGCCTCCAGCCTCTATGCCATGAAACTTGCCGGCGTTTTTTTCAACCTACAGCGCGAATTCGAAAAGCACGTCGATTCGGGATTGAGAAATCTGAAGACCCAAGCGGAAGAAAATCCGGTCGGGGAAGCAGCCGCGACCAAAAACCTTACCACTGATCCCACAAGGCGGGACTGATAAAAGCACGGATTTACACTGATAAATTGCGGGGGAAAAGAACTTCCCTCTTTGCTCTGGCTCCCTTCTTCGAAGCCGTGAGTAGTGCGCATCGGCCATGTCGATAATCTTCCAGAGAGCCGAGCGGGAGAGCGCAAACAGATTCCTCGGCGCTGCGCGCTTTCGGAATGACAAAAGAGAGTGTATTGCGAGGGAAATTTTCGACCTTGCCACTTGCGCGCGCCAACGGCAGGAGAGACGTGGAAAATCGGGTAATTGCCAAAACCAGTAATGGATTTTTCCCTGCCGCTTTGCTCTGATGTGCATCTAAAATCCTCAGGTTCCCATTAATGATTGAGAAAGGAAGACCCATGGGACTATACCGTTTGACCGTTCTGTTTCTGACTGTGACCTGCGCGTTCGCCGGATTCTGCCAGTCTCAGTCTTCCCCTGCTGTAAGCAAATCACCCCTTGCAAATCAAGACTTTAGGCTTGTCAGCCGGCTCCAACTGCCTGACTTCCGCCCACAACAGGAACCGCCGCTGCCGCCAAAGCCGTGCCGGCAAAGACGGAT
>WNFD01007781.1_pt1 | contig 10822 bp, 8 predicted proteins | sample 5400491 | NCBI WGS metagenome assembly WNFD01 (sample SAMN13153343, study PRJNA577476) | soil metagenome | isolation source: 120 cm saprolite under Douglas fir tree site 2 hole 2 replicate 2 | place: USA:California | collected 2015-04-18 | reverse complement strand
CGCGGGCGGGGGTAACGGCTTGCCCACCACCGCTGTGCCCACAACCGGAAGCGATCGAGATGGAGATAGATAACCGGTGTGGTATACAGGGTCAGCGCTTGGCTCAGCATCAATCCACCGATGATCGAAAGGCCAAGGGGCCGGCGCAATTCAGAGCCTTCGCCAAACCCGATCGCCAACGGTACCGCCCCCAGCATCGCGGCCATCGTCGTCATCATGATCGGCCGGAAGCGCTTGAGACAGGCCTGGTAAATCGCGTCGCGCGAACTCAGGCCGTCGCGCCGCTCGGCATCCAGGGCGAAGTCGATCATCATGATCGCGTTTTTCTTCACGATCCCGATTAGCAGGATGACCCCGATCAGCGCCATGATGCTGAACTCGGTGTGGAAAAGCATCAGCGCCAATATGGCGCCGACCCCGGCGGAGGGAAGAGTGGAGAGGATGGTGATCGGATGGACGTAGCTCTCGTAGAGGACACCGAGCACGATATAAACGGCCAGCACAGCAGCGGCGATAAGGATCGGCTCGTTCGCCAGCGACTCCTCGAACACCCTCGCGGCGCCCTGGAAATTTGCCTGGATTGTCGCCGGCAGGCCCAGGCGTCGCACCGTATCCTCGATGGCGGCGGTCGCCTCGCTAAGTGCAACGCCCGGCGCAAGGTTGAACGAGATCGTCGATGCAACGAACAGACCGTGATGATTGACGGAGAGCGGTGTGTTGCCCTGGCCGAAATGACTGAACGCCGAGAGCGGCACCATGTTCTCGCGAGACGTGCTGACCGCGGTACCCGTGGTGGTGGCGCCACGACTGGTATTGGCTAATGCGTTGGTGGCTTGATTGCGTGCGGCGTCGGCGGCGAGTTGGGCTGCGGTGAGTGTCGCGCTGCTTTTGCTGCCGGCCGGCGCTTTAGCGACCACCGTCCCGGCGGGCGCGTTGGTGGATTGGGTCCCGGCGACCGCGCCGCCACCGGTGCTGACATAGATCTGATCCAGCGTCTCGGGAGCTTGCCAAAACTCCGGCGCCACCTCCATGATGACGTGGTACTGGTTGCGCGGGTTATAGATCACCGACACTTGGCGCTGTCCGAACGAATCATAAAGCGTGTTGTCGATCTGGCTGATACTGATCCCGAGCCGCGCCGCGGTGGCGCGATCCACGATGATCTCGGTTTCAAGCCCCTTTTGCTGCAGATCGAGATTAACCTCGGTCAGCATCGGGTTGCGCTGCAGCGCGGATTCCACGATGGGTGCCCACCTATAGAGTTCCTGCAGGTCGTCGGCTTGCAGCGTGTACTGGTACTGCGCATTGGCCTGGCGTCCGCCGCCGCCCACACGGATATCCTGCACCGGCTGCAAAAAAAGCCGCGCCCCCGGGATCCGGTTCAGCTTGGGGCGCAGCCGACCCATGACCTGCTGCAGCGATACCTTGCGCTCGGCAAGCGGCTTCAGCGCTACGAAGACGAAACCCGAATTGGTCTGACCGTTGCCGGTGAACCCGGTGACATTCGCGATCGCCGGATCCTGCCGCAGGATCTTCTCAAAATCGGATAGTTTTTTTTTCATCAGCTGGAACGAGATGCTCTGATCGGCCTGTATTCCGCCGACCATTAACCCGGTGTCCTGGTTCGGAAAGAACCCTTTCGGAATAATCACGAACAGGTAGATGTTGAAGCCCAGCGTCGCGAGCAAAACCAGCATCACCAACCCGGGCCGCCGTAGCGCCCACACAAGCGAGCGGTCGTAGCCGTTGAGCATCCAGCGAAAGCCAGCTTCCGCCGCTCGCAACAGCCACCACTGCTCGGGCTCGTGTTTTTGTCGGATGATGTAGGCGCACATCATCGGCGTCGTGGTCAACGATAACACCAGAGAGATCAGGATCGCTATCGACAGGACCATCGCGAACTCGCGGAACAGCCGCCCAATGATGCCTCCCATCAACAGGATCGGTAGGAACACGGCGATCAAGGAGATGCTCATCGAGAGCACCGTGAACCCGACCTCGCGGGCCCCCTGCAGCGCAGCCAATCGGCGCGGCATGCCAGCTTCGATGTGCCGCGCGATGTTTTCGACGACGACGATGGCGTCATCCACGACGAACCCGGTGCACACCGTCAGCGCCATCAGCGAGAGGTTGTCGAGGCTGTAGCCAAACAGGTACATCCCCCCGAAGGTGCCGAGCAACGACAACGGCACCGCGACGCTCGTGATCAAACTGGTACGGGCGCTGCGCAGAAACAGAAACACCACGACGATCACGAGGCCGATCGCGATAATCAGCGTGCGTTCGACATCGTGGAGCGACGCGCGGATGGTCGTGGTTCGGTCGATCGCAAGGTGGACATTTATCGCGCTCGGAAGCGATGCCTGAACCTGCGGCAGAACGGCGCTTACGCGATCGACCACGTCAATGATGTTCGAACCGGGCTGGCGGTAGAGGATGACCAGAACCGCCGGTTCGCCGTTCGCAACACCCTCGTTGCGCAGATTTTCGACAGAATCGACGACCTCGCCGACATCGATCAGGCGTACCGGGGCGCCGTTGCGGTAGGCGATAACGAGCGGCCGGTAATCCGCAGCATGGTTGGCCTGGTCGTTGGTGGCGAGTTGGTAACGCCGCTCGCCGTCCTCGATCGCGCCCTTCGGGCTGTGCGCATTGCTCGCGGCGAGCGCTGCGCGAACGTCCTCGAGACCGATCCCATATTTGAACAAAGCGAGCGGGTTGAGCTCTACCCGCACCGCCGGCAGCGAACTGCCGCTGATGACGACTTGGCCAATGCCATCGATCTGCGACAGCGCCGGCTGCAGCACCGTCGAGGCGACATCGTAGATCTGGCCTCGCGTCAGCGTGTCGGATGTTAGTGCCAGGATGACGATCGGTGCATCGGCCGGGTTGGCTTTGCGATAGGTCGGGTTCTGGCGGAGGCTCGTCGGCAGGTCGGCGCGAGCCGCATTGATCGCGGCCTGGACGTCGCGCGCGGCGCCATCGATGTTCCGCTCCAGCCCGAACTGCAGGACGATTCGGGTCGACCCCACTATGCTCTGCGAGGTCATCTCGTTGACATCGGCAATCACCCCGAGACGGCGTTCAAGCGGGGCTGCGACGCTCGTGGCCATTGTTTCGGGGCTCGCCCCGGGCATCTGCGCCTGCACCACGATTGTCGGAAAGTCGACCCTCGGCAACGGCGATACCGGCAGCTTAATAAACGCAAGCACGCCGGCGAGCGCGAGGCCGACGGTCAGCAGCGTGGTAGCGACCGGTCGTTCGATAAACCGCGCCGACAGGTTCACAACGTCTCGCCTTGCGAGCTGGAGGTGCCGTCCACCCTACTGCTGCGCGAAATGGGTGAGCCAGGGATTACTCCGCCTTCCCTGGGGTCCCCCGGTCCGGACTACCGTCCTCGCGGTGGCCACGGCCGCCGCCACCACCTTGCCCCCGGCCGTGGCCGCCGCCTTGTCCGCTGCCGGGTGTATGCGGTGGCTGGGCACCAGGCGCGGCGGTGTCATCGGTAGATGCCACGATGGCAACCTTTGTGCCCTCGTGCAGCCTGTCGGCCCCGTCAACGACGACATTATCGCCCGTCTCCAGCCCTGATACGATCATTGCGCGTTGTCCATCCCTCGCGCCGAGCCGGACCGTCCGCGCCACGACCGTATCATCCGGCCTGACGACATAGACGAAGTCTCCGTCCGCGCCGTGCTGGATCGCAGCCGATGGGACAACATTAACATCATGAAGGCTTTCGACCAGTATCCGCACGTTGACGAATTGATTTGCGAACAGCGCCCCTTCTTCATTGTGAAAAATTGCCCTTAATTTCACCGTGCCGGTCGTCAGATCGATCTGATTGTCGATCGCGTCCAGCACTCCTGCCGCGAGTTGGGTGGTGCCGGCACGGTCATAAGCCGTGACCGGCACCTTCGATGGTCCATGCAGCCGCTCGGCAACTCTGCGAAGACCATCCTCGGTCAACGTAAAAACGACCGAGATCGGCTGCAGCTGGGTGATTATGGCAATCCCATTTGGATCCGTCGGCTGGATGTAGTTCCCCGCATCGACCAGGCGCAGACCGATTCGGCCGGTAACTAGCGAGACGATGCGGGCATAGGTCAGGTTGAGCTTTTGTGCATTGACTTGCGCCTCGTCGGATTGGCCGGTCCCCTTGGATTGAGCCACGAGCGCGATCTGCGAGTCTCGCTTCTGGCGGGCGAGGGAGTTTTGCGCTACGAGCGTGTTGTAGTGCTCCAAGTCGCGTTGCGCGTTACTCAATGCGGCCCGGTCTTTGGCCAATTGGGCCTCGGCCTGTTCGAGCGCCACCTGATAGGGGCGCGGATCGATCTGCGCGAGGAAATCACCCGCCTTGACCAGCCGCCCTTCCTGGAAGGCGACCTCCTTCAGCTGGCCCGCGATTTGGGTTCGGACGGTTAACGTTGCGATCGGCGTGACTGTACCGAGCGCCTTCAGCGTGACCAGCATATCGCCCTTGACAACCGGCGCCACCCCGACCGGCATCGGGCCGGTGTTCAAGAAGCGGCGTCCGCCTCCGCCCCCACCACCACCGCCGCCACCGCCACCGGCGCCGCTTCTAGCGCCAGCGCCGTCCGACGAATCGGGCTCACTGGCGGGCCAGGGAACGAACCATATCGCCACGCCCAGCATTCCCAAGGCGAGTATCCAGAAAAGAACTGCACGCAGCCTCACATAACCGGTCCTGTTTAGCGCCGCTCCGCCGACGGACGCCGCCGCCGGAGTCCGGAACGCTTTATGATGGGGGGTCTCGCCAATTAATCAATTTCTTCGAACAGCGCGCTTACGCGGCCTATCTTCCCCGAATAGTGGGTGGCTGCCCCAGCGGGTCGGTGGCGCAATCGAGCCCGACCGTGCTGAGATTTTCGGAGAGGGCTCGGAGGATATTGACAGCCGGAACACTGATGCGCCTGATTAGCATCTTGCCTGTGCCAAACGGTCAATATCAATGGCGCAGTGCAAGCCGGGCTTGGCGGGGCAACGCGGCACGAAAGTAGTAGTGGGTCCGCATGATTTCTGCGCCGAAATTGTAACGGTTAGTTTGGTTATGAATTTTTGAAAAGATTGGCGCGTCCGAGAAGAGTGAAGCCCCTAACGCCAGATCCGTAGCAAATGAGACGATCGGCTTCACATCGGCCATGACCGAGAGATGCGCAGCTCGTCGCACGTTATCGGGAACCGGTCCCAACAAAGTCGACGCAATGCTGGAGTTTTTCAACACCATCCGCCATGAGCCGCCGTTCGCGGTCTCGATATCATACGGCTCAGTTCCACCCGCCTGCGCCGGGCCGGCCAGCTGGGCCGAGGTCGGCTTTTATAGTTGCAGCGGGCATCCAAGTATCCTTCGAGGTGCCCCGATGCGGAAGGCGCGGATTGCGCTCGCGCGTCGTCCAACCATCATCAAGCAGACAATGCTGCGACACGGCACCCAGTTCGAGCCGGCGTAGCCAGGCACCGCCCCGTCAGTTGGCCAAGCCGCTAATACAGGGAAGACGGGACCAGAAGCGCGTATAGTATCCTTGCGATGTCAACCTGCGAAGGCTCCATAGAATGAGCGATCAATTTGAGGGTGGCTGCCTATGCGGCGCGGTGCGCTTCGTGGCGACCGGTCAACCGGAATCGGTCGCGTGGTGCCATTGCCAAAGTTGTCGAAAACACAGCGGGGCACCTGTCTCCGTCTTTGTGGCGTTCAAGCGCGCGGCTTATGTCGTTACCAAAGGCGAGGTAACCAAGTTCAAGTCGTCGCCCGGCAGGTTGCGTGGGTTCTGCGTCAGGTGCGGGTCGACGTTGACCTGCGAAAGCGAGGGCTTGCAGACTGAAACGCATTTTCATGTCGGTGCATTCGATCAAGCCACGCGACTTCAACCGACGAGGCACATATTCCCGGAGGAGCGCCTGCCGTGGTTACATCTAGCCGACGACTAGGATCCTCGACCCGGCTTGCCGGCGCATCGCGACATCGGCGGTTTGCGACCGAGGCCGTGGGAAAACGTGTCATGCGACGTGGGCGGCGCCCTGTGTTTCTCGGCCGTGACGGTCGAGACGCCCGTTGATCGATTGTCGCGTGCGGCTTGAGCGAGGCAATCAGGTCCTGATCGCCGCCATCAGTGGAAACCCGATAGCGATGAACTCAGCCCGCGCGAGCGGGCCGCCGTCCGGTTCGCGCAGGCGATCACGATGGACGCCGGCGGCATCCCCGCAGATGTCTATGCCGATTTTATCCGGGAATTCACGCCGAGGGAGCGGGTCGAGGTGGCGATCGTGGCGACCGCGATGGGCATGCTCAACAAACTGAACGATGGTGTCGATAATGAGGCGACGGGCGATAGTGACAAGCCAAGGTCCGAAGGGGCGGCTCGGGTCGTAGGTGTGGCGGATGGTATGAATGGTCAGGAGAACATCCTGAACCGTGTCCTCTACATCGGTCGGGTTACGATGGTGCTGCGCCACCAAGGAGCGGAGATACCCGGCGATCTCGTAAAGCAACTGCCGATACGCCGCCTGGTCGCCGTCCTGGGCGCGCGCCATTAGCGACGACCATGCCAGACGGTCGCCTTTCCCTGGCTCTCGCTCTGACAAATCCTCCTTCGGCACCATTCCTCGATCTTCGGTCGCTCGCCATCCCGCGAGCGCGGCAGGCAACCATGGCACGGCTCGATCAGTTGCCAACGTAACCTTTCTCGGCGGAACTGCGAACTCCCTGATGCAGCCCCGATAGCGGGGACCACTTGGCGAGAGGGTTTCCCGATGAAGCACAAGATTGCGACCACCACGCTGGCCGCTGCAATCGGTTTGGCGATCGCCGCATTGGGCACGGCCCAGGCGCAACAGGCCGCGAAGCCGATGAACCCACAGCAGCAGGCGACCATGGAACGGATGATGAAGAATAACCTCGAGAAGTGCTACGGCGTCGCGGCGCGCGCCAAGAACGATTGCGCCGAGGGCGCCCATTCCTGCGTCGGCCGAGTGACCCACGACCGCGAAAAGGCGTCCTTCGTGGCCCTCCCGAAAGGGGATTGCCAGAAGCTCGCCGGCGGCAGCCTGACGCCCTCCTGAGCGAGAGCGCCCGTGAGCTTCCCCCCGCACGGCAGCCCGGCCCGATCTCCGCTTCGGCGGGGATCGGGTTGCGCTTCCAGCATCATGACGCGGTAAGGGACGAAAAGCCGCGAGTGGCCTGGCTCGAAGTCCACCCGGAAAACTACATGGGCGGCGGCAAGCCGTTTGCCTATCTCGGCAGTATTCGCCGCGACTACCCGATTTCGCTGCAAGGTGTCGGGCTGTCGCTGGGCAGCGCCGACGGGCTCGACAGCGAACATCTGAAGCGGTTGCGGCGCCTAATTGAGCGCGTCACCCGGGCCTTGTCTCGGAGCATCTTTCGTGGAGCGCCGTTTCGGGCATTCACTTCGCCGATCTGCTGCCGCTGCCGATGACGGAGGAGGCGCTCGCTGTTGTTTGCCGAAACGTCGAGACGATGCAGAATTTTCTCGGCCGGCGGGTCCTGGTCGAGAACCCGAGCTCGTATCTGCGGTTCCGCCATTCGACGATCCCCGAATGGGAGTTCATCAGCGCCGTCGCGCGGGACACCGGCTGCGGCATTCTGTGCGATGCCAACAACATCTTCGTCAGCGCCTGCAATCACGGCTTCGATCCTCGCCGATATCTTCAGGCGCTACCGGCGGAAAGCATCGGCGAAATCCACCTGGCCGGACACAAGATCCGCCGGTTCGACGACGGCCGCATGATCCGGATCGACGACCACGGCTCGCGCGTCTGCGCCGAAGTGTGGGGGCTCTATCGCGAAGCTGTCGCCCGCTTTGGGCGCGTGCCGACCCTGATCGAGTGGGATACCGAGATCCCGCCGCTTCCGGTGCTGCTCGGCGAGGCTGATCGAGCGGAGCGCATTCTGAGCGAGGAGGCAACGCATGCTGAGGTTGCATGAGCTTCAGCGCATGTTCGCGGCGAACCTTTCCGACAAGGACTTGGCGGTGGCGGCGCACATTGTAGAAGATGATTTCTCGCCACCCGAGCGCCTGGGAATCTATCGGAACAGCTGCCGATCCGTGCTGATCGAGGTGCTGCGGATGCCCTATCCCGCGGTCGACCGGCTGGTCGGCCGCGACTTTTTTGAAATGGCTGCCGAGCAGTTCTGCGCAGTGTCCCCCCCCCAAGCAGCGGATATTTGAACGAGTATGGCGGCGGGTTCGCGGATTTTCTGGCGGCCCTGCCCGCCGCCGCGGCGGCGCTTTGCTACTTGCCCGATGTGGCACGGTTCGAATGGGCGTTGAACGTCGCCGCCAATGCCGATGACGCCCCAGTGCTGGATTTGGCGACCCTCTCCGCGGTCGATCCCGAGCGGCACGACCAGTTGCGGTTTGAGCCGCATCCCTCGGTGCGGCTCCTTGAATTGGACTATCCGGCCGATGCGATCGCCGACGCGGTTCTCGCCAGGGACGACGACGCCATCGCTGCAATCGATCTAGCGAGCGGCCCGGTGCGTCTCGTCGTCAATCGCGGTCCGAACGGCGTCGCTGCCCACCGCCTGACGCCCGCCGGTTATGCTTTCGCCCGCAGGCTCTTCCGCGGGGGAAGTCTCGGCGAGATTCCGGAATATGCCGGAGCCGAGGGAGCGGTGTTGCTGGCCGACCATTTCCTGAGCGATCGATTGACCGGCTTTGCTGTGTCCGACTTTGAACGAGATAACAGCGATGAGTAGTGCGAATGTGGTCGCGACCCGTGCGCGATCGAATGTCGCCAAGTTAACGCTGCTCGTTCTGGAGCGACTGGACGCCATCCCCTACTGGGTGCTGGCCGTGCCGCTCCGCCTGGCCCTGGCCTGGATCTTCTGGAGCGCCGGTCAGGTAAAGCTGATGAACTGGGAGACCACCCTGACAATGTTCCGCGACGAGTATCAGGTCCCGCTCCTCCCGCCGGAACTGGCCGCTAACATGGCGTTGACAATCGAGTTGACCGCTCCCGTTCTGTTGGTGCTCGGGCTGTTCACCCGGCCGACCATTCTCGTTCTGTTCGGGATGGTGGCAGTGATCCAGATTTTCGTCTACCCCGAAGCGTGGCCAACCCATCTTCAATGGTTGGCGATGATGCTGGTCCTGTTCTCCCGCGGCGGAGGGAAACTGTCGCTCGATCATCTGCTGTGGCGCTGGCTGGAGCCGCGGCTCGGCTAGGCCCGCCGCTCGCAAGTTCGTGAGGTCTCGATGTTCTACAGCCGCCCGTCCGCCTTCCACCAGTGCCGCATCCCGAGCCCGGCCTGTGTGTCGTGAACCACGAGGCCAAGGCGCAGATCATCGACCCTGTCGCACGCACCATTCGCGCGACCCGATCTGCAAGGCGTGCTGAACCGGAGGAAATTCATTCGCGAAAGAGGCTATCCAATCCGGGGCACCGCAGATTGATCCGCCGGACAGGGTGCCGCTATCGACAGGGAGGAGCTCGTGGCTGACCGAACGCTCACTGGGATCCGCGCTTGCGTGTTTGACGCCTACGGTACCCTCTTCGATTTCGCGTCGGCTGCGTCGGCCTGCCGGGACGTGCTCGGCGACGGATCGGACAGGCTGACCGCGCTGTGGCGCGAAAAGCAGCTCCAATATACCTGGCTGCGCGCCGTGCAGGATCGCCACGCTGATTTCTGGCAGGTGACCGGCGATGCCCTCGACTTCGCGCTGGAGGCGCTGCAACTGCAGGAGGGAGGGCTGCGCGACCGGCTGATGAACCTCTATCTGACGCTGACCGCCTTTCCCGAGGTGCTGCACGTCTTGCGTCGCCTGAAGGGGGTGGGGCTGGCCACCGCGATCCTGTCGAACGGCTCGCCGGCGATGCTGCAAGCGGCCGTCGAGAATGCTGGCATCCGCGATGTTCTCGACCGCGTGCTCTCGGTCGAGGAAGTGGGGATCTATAAGCCGCACCCAAAGGTCTATCAGGTCGCCGTCGATCGCCGTTCGCTGGCGCCGGGCGCGATCCTGTTCCTGTCGTCGAATGCGTGGGATGCTTATGCGGCCTCGGCATTCGGCCTGCGCGTCGTCTGGTGCAATCGCTATAGCCAGGGTCGCGAGCGCCTGCCAGGCGTCCCCGATCGCGAGATCCGCTCGCTGGTCGAATTGCCGGGGCTGGTCGGGGCATGAATGGCGTGCCGGCCTGGCGCGCTGCTTGCCGGTGCTGCGTATCTGACGGCGTGCCGCGGCGTTCCTTTGTCGTCGCGCTTGTTGTCGGAACCATCCTCAACCTGATCAACCAGGGCGATGCGTTGCTGGCCGGCGGTCCGATCGACTGGGCCAAGATCCTTCTGACCTTTGCCGTTCCATACGGCGTCAGCACCTATGGCGCCGTGTCCTACCACCTCAGAGTTTTGCATCACGCGAGAAGGGTCGGGCCTACCCCGGCCGCGGAACTCAAGACAATCGTGCCGATCGCGATTTCCGCGGAGGCCACCTCCGCGACGCGATGCATCGTACATGTCCGGCGCCACAGCATCGTTATTGACGAACCCGCGCCGCGCCATGGACCCGACCGCGCCGTCCGAGCCCGCTGGAAACCCTGCTCGGAGGATGCACCAACGTGATCCTCAACCGGATCGGCGCCGAGCACGGCATCACCGTCAGGGGTCAATGTGAAGGTGTCGGCTACCTTGACAGACGAGGGATCGACGAGGCCGCCACGGTCACCAACGTCTTTCCCCGTCCACCTCGATATAGATTGGACGATAAAAGGCGCGCCCGATGACCTATCCCCGATCCAGCAGGAGTTGCGGGATCGCTGCCCGTATCCGTCCTGTTACATCCTGCGG
>WNFD01032262.1_pt1 | contig 10823 bp, 13 predicted proteins | sample 5400491 | NCBI WGS metagenome assembly WNFD01 (sample SAMN13153343, study PRJNA577476) | soil metagenome | isolation source: 120 cm saprolite under Douglas fir tree site 2 hole 2 replicate 2 | place: USA:California | collected 2015-04-18 | reverse complement strand
CGGGGCGAACCATTCGCCCTGGCCACCGTGGTGTGGCGTCGGGCCCCCTCTTCGGCGCAACCGGGGAATCAAGCCATCGTCACCGCCGCCGGCAAGGTCCGCGGCTGGTTGAGCGGGGCCTGCGCGGAGTCGGTGGTGATCCGCGAGGCCCGCAAGGCCATGGAGACGGGCGAGCCGCAGCTCATCCTGCTGGGATCGCCCGAAGAGCTGGAAGCCCGGGCCAACGACGGCATCAGCCTCGTCCCCATGCAGTGCCAGAGCGAGGGAGCCATCGAGCTGTTCGTGGAGCCGGTGCTGCCGAAGCCGCATCTCGTGCTCATCGGGCGCACCCCGATGGTCGGCACGCTGACCTCCCTGGCGAAGACGCTGGGGTGGCGCACGGTCGTCGTGGACGACCGGGGCGATCCAGAGGCCCACCCGGCGGCGGACACGGTCGTGACCACCCTCGACCTTGAGCTCGCCGGCGTCGGTGAAAACTCCCTCGTCGTGGTGGCCACCCAGGGTCAGTACGACGAGCTGGCTGTGGACAAGGCCCTCGGGACCAAGGCGGCGTTCATCGGCCTCATCGCCTCCCGGAAGCGATCCAAGGCGGTCATGGACTGGCTGCGGGACGTCGACTACACGGACGAGGCGCTCGCTCGGGTGAAGGCTCCGGCAGGACTCGACCTCGGTAGCCTCAAGCATGAGGAGATCGCGGTGGGTGTGCTGGCAGAGCTTGTCCAGTTCAACGCCGCGCGGAAGCCGTCGGTCGTTGCGGAGACGGTTCCGCAGGCTCCCGTGCAGGCCACATCCACGACTCCCGAACCCGCCCCCGCAGGCGACTCGGTCCCCCTCGTCGATTCGCCGGTGGACGCCGTCGACCCGGTCTGCGAGATGCTCGTCGATGTCGCCACTGCCCGGTTCGTCTCGGAGCACGAGGGCCAGACGTACTACTTCTGCTGCCCCGCCTGCAAGAAGAAGTTCGAGGCCGACCCCGCGAAGTACCTGACGCCGGCGACCGCCTGAGGTACCTGCTGTGAGCAGCGAGATCGCCGACGTCCTGGAAGCCATCGAGACCCTCTCCGACCGCGGGGAGAGGATGGCGCTCGCCACCGTCGTGGCCGTGCGGGGCTCGACGTACCGCCGCCCTGGGGCCCGCCTCCTCGTGCGCGACAGCGGCGAGCTCATTGGCAACATCAGCGGTGGCTGCCTCGAAGGCGATGTGCAGGAACTCGCCAAGGAGGTCATGGGTGGTGGGAAGGCCCGCCTCGTGGACTTCGATCTCACCGCCGACGACGAGGCGGTGTGGGGCTGGGGCCTCGGGTGCAACGGGGCGGTCGAGCTGTTCGTCGAGCCGGCGGAGAAGGCGGTCGAGGTAGCCGGTGACCTCCGGCGGGCGCTCGAGGAAGAGCGCGAAGTCTCGGTGGTCACCGTGATCGAGTCCTCCGTCGACGGGGTCGAGCGCGGGAGCCGGCTCCTCGTCCACCCCGACGGCCGGCGGGAGAAGACCCTCGGCAGCCCCGAGGCCGACGACGCGGCGGCAACCGCCGCCTCCGAAGCGCTCGCCCGGGGCGTGTCGATCAAGCAGGACCTGGACGTCGGCCCCGATGCAGCCCTGGGCGTGGTCACCGCCTTCGTCGAGGTGCTCGAGCCCTCCCCCAGGCTGCTGGTCTGCGGCGCAGGCCACGACGCCATCCCGGTCGTCCGCTTCGCCGCGGCCCTCGGGTGGCGACCGGTGGTCATCGACGACCGCGATCGCTTCCTCACGAAGGAGCGCTTCCCCGAAGCCGAGGGCTTCATCCCTCTCACGCGTCCCGTGGAAGCCGCAAGGCGGGCAGGGGCGGACCGGCGGACGTACGTCGTGATCATGAGTCACAACTACCTGCGGGACAAAGACTACGTCCGCTCGTTCATCGGCACCGACGTCGCCTACATCGGCTCGCTCGGCCCCCGCAAGCGCCTCGACAGCATCCTCGTCGACCTGGCCAAGGAGGGCGTCGAGCCCACCGACGAGGACCTCGAGAAGATCTTCGCCCCCGCCGGCCTCGATGTCGGCGCCGAGGGCCCGGAGGAGGTCGCCTGGGCGATCATGGCCGAGTTGCTCGCCGTCCGCTCCGGGCGCCGAGCCGGCTTCCTCCGTGACCGCAGGGGTCACATCCACCCCCGTGCCGAATCAGCCCCCGACGCTCCGTCGGGAGCATCGGTGGGGGCTGCCTGACTGTCGATTCACGACAGACAACCCCACCTCGCCGTCACAAACTCAACTATCCGGACGCACCTGCGCGCCGGTAAAACGCACGGTCCATCCGGTATTGCAACCTGCCCCTCCGGGGGGGTGTATTGCCTGGTAGTCATGTGGACTTTGTGATTCCGGACCAGATAAGGTTTGTTCCCGCTAACCCAGCGGGGCGTCGCTAGAGGAGGGGATTGGCAGTGCTTATTGAGAACGAGTTCTCGATTCCAGCACCGGTCGACACGGTCTGGAAGTACATGAATGACTTTCCGCGCGTGGCGCGGTGCATGCCCGGCGCCGAGATCGTCTCGGCGACCGACCGCCAGGTGAAGGGCCGCGTCAAGATCAGCATGGGCCCGCTCAAGCTGGCGTTCTCCGGTGTCATCGACATCCTGGAGAAGAACGATGGGGCCCACCGGGTGGTCATGAAGGCCACGGGCTCGGAGGAGAAGGGCAAGGGCCAGGCCTCCGCAACGGTGACGTCGACGATGCAGCAGGCTGGCGGCGGGACCCGGGTGATGCTCTCCCAGGACATCCAGATGACCGGTGCCATCGCCCAGTACGGCCGAGGCATGATGCAGGACGTCATCGGCTCACTCATGAAGCAGTTCGCGAACTGCGCAGCCGGGGAGATCGCCAGGCCCGGGGCCGCCGGCAAGGCCGGCGGTAAGCCCAAGGCCATGAGCGGTTTCTCGCTCATGCTCATCTCCGCCAAGGCCTTCTTCAAGAACATCTTCAAGTTCGGAAAGAAGTAGGGCTGACTAAGTAGGGGTTCCGGAGTCCTCGTGCGTTTATATAGCGTCGGGGCGTCGTACTAGGAGAAGAAGGAGGGTCCATGGGTGGTCCAGGAGGGCTTTTCGCAGCAGGGCTTTTGGTCCTTCTGCTGGTGGCAGCAATCCCGTATCTCGTTTCGTTGCAGCGGGTGATGAGCGCCATCAACAGCATTCGGGGCCATGTCGATGGCATCCTCGAGAACGGCGTCATCCTCACCGGCGAGCTGGACGGGGTGCCGGAGCTGCTCGAGATCACGGACGCCGTGGTCAAGGAGGTCGCCGTCGGCGCAACTCGTTACGCCAACGCCGTCGACCGTGTGGTACGTGGCGGTTAGGAGCAGCCTCTCCTGTCCTGAGGTACCGGTTTCACCAGAGGAAGCAAAACCTTTGATGGAGAGGAGGAAGGCCTAGATGAGCATTTTCGGATGGCTCGACCTGGTTCTGATCGCCGTGGTCGTCATCTCGCTGACCAGCTATCTGTACCGCATCATCGTCCAGCTCAACCACGTGACATTCACCCTGGGCACGATCATCGCCGGTGTGGCGGCGATCGCCAACCAGACCCAGACCGTGCCGCCGGTGGTGAGCAACGTCAACAACAACCTCGCTCCGGTTCGTGCAAAGGCCGATGCCCTTGCGGGCAGGGCCGGAGGGTCACGGCGTGGACACACGTAGAACAGATGGTTTGCAGCGTGTCATGACGTCCGCGGGGACGTTCTCGGGAGAACCAAAGGAGGCACCGGTATGAACGGAAGGAGGTTGAGCGCATGCATCCCATGATCTCCAGCGTGATGGCGAGCGTGGCGCATGCCAATCTCACCGGCTGGTACATCGGTTTTGTCGTGACGACGGTCGCGATTGTCATCGTGGTCATCGAGGTGCAGGCCATCCTGGTCCTCGCCCGCAACATCGGGGTGCAGGCGCAGGAGGCGATTCGAGGTCTGGAAGCATGCTGGACCAACACCGCTCCGCTGTGGGATCTGCAGACCACCATTGACCATGCGTCAACCATCGTCAATGACCTGCTCACCGTTCGAAAGTCTCTCGGGGGGTGATGGGAGGAATATGTTCGCACTCGCAGCTCTTTCGCATCTCCCGGCAGCCTCGTCGGTTTCGGGGTACGCCCCCGAGGAAGTGACCTGGTGGTGGATGTCCGTCGGTCTCGGCCTCGTCGTCGTCCTCGTCGTTATCGGCGTGCTGACGTTGCTTATCCGTCTTGTGCAGGACATTGACCGCGGTGTGGAGGGCGTCGTCGAGACGCTCGGCCAGACCGCCCGCAACACGGGGACGAGCTTCCTCATTGCCGACACCGCCGGTCAGGTCGACGCGGTGCTGGCCGAGGGCCTGAACCACCACCTGTTCCTCACCCGGGTTCTCTCGGGATCTGGCAAGAAGGCGGTGCCGCGCTAATGAGTACACTTCTCGTCGCTTTCGCACTGGTTGACGTCATCCTGCTGGTCGGCGTCCTCCTGATCTACTTGAACTGGGTTGCTGGCCTTCTGCAGAAGATCGACAACGGCCTGGCCACCACGGTGGACCTCGTCGTCCAGATCGTCGGCCACGCCGAGCCCATCATCCCGGGCCTGCAGCAGATCAACCGTACCCTCGGCATCATCTCCGGGGCGCTCCCCCTGCTGTATCGACTTGCCGAGCGGATCGAGGCAGTGAGCCAGGGACGCGTTGCCATCGGATCAAACACCGCAGGCACCGCAAGCGGCACGGGCAACTACACCGGGGCGGCCGGCATCGTGATTTTGGGGATCCGGCACTCGCAGGAAGGTAGTGATGCGGACGGGATGCGAAGGCGGTGCGGGGACCGCCTTTTCGTCCCGGACGCGGGTTCGCTTTCGTGGTTCGCTTTCGTAGGGGGCGTCACCAGAGTTTCTAGATGGGGCAGGGTCCGGACAAGCTTGGATGGGGCCCGGACCTCTACAAGAGGAAGGTGAAGGGGGTCAACGTTGGAGCGTATGCGCAGGCTCATGAAGACCGAGGGAGGCCAGGGAGCCGTGGGCCTCATCGTGGTCGTCGTGGCAGTGGTTGTGTCGTTCTACCTTCTGTTCAGGACTGTTTCCGTGGCCGACCGGATCAACGCCAAGGCCTCGACGATCCAGTCGGGTGCCACCAGCATCAAGGGTGACACCTCCGTGATCACCCAGCTCACGCACACGAACGACATCGCAAGCTCGATTCTGAAGACCGCAGGAGGCAGCGCACCCGACGGCAGCCAGTCGCTCGTTGCCAAGCTGAACACGATCATCGCCACCGCCAAGTCGATCGACGGATTCGCAGTGTCGGTCAACGGCACGGCGAACGCCATCAACGGCACGGCCCACGCCATCAACGGCACGGCCGCTGCCATCCTCAACACCGCCAACGCCATCAACAGCGATGCCACGGCGATCAAGGCGGGTCTGGACCAGGCGGTCAGCCTGGCAGGCGCTATCAAGGGCGACGCGGACAAGATCAAGGGCGAGGCGCAGTCGATTCGTATCTCCACCTGCCGGATCGACCATGCCGTTGCAAACATGTGCGCGGGCTAGAAGCCGAAGCCCGTTTGCCTAGACGAGACAAGAAGGAGAACTGAGGATGGCGCAGCGTCCAGCAGCATATGCACCGGACATCGCCGCTCCGCTGATGAGCGCGTCCCGGTGGCTGAAAGTGTGGGTCTCCATCGGGGTCCTGGTGGTCCTGGTGGTTATCGGATTCCTGCTTGGCATCATCTCGGCGCTGGAGGCGATCGACAAGTCGCTCGCCACCACGACCGGCAACGTGACGGGCATCAACGGCGACGTGAACCCGCTTCCGGGCCACGTGTCGAACATCAATGGCACCCTGGAGAAGATCGACGCCTCGCTGAAGCCGATTCCGGGCCAGGCCGACTCGATCATCGCCTCGCTGAGCGACATCAACTCGCAGCTGACCACGATCGACCCGTCCCTGAAGGACACCGAAGGCACCCTGGTTACCACCGAGAGCGGCCTGAACGCCATTGAGAGCGTCCTAACCAACATCGAGAGCCCGGTCGCCAAGGGCATCCTGAGCGACGTCAACGCAATCGTCGGCAACTCCGGCGGTGGCCTGATCGCCATCAAGGCGGACCTCGACGACGCAGAGTTCCACCTGAACGACAGCGGCAACATCACGGCACACGCACGTGACATCTGCAACAGCGCAGCTGTCAATCTGCTAGGCGGCTCCCTGCCCTGCGGGACGTAACCCGAACAGCGCCTTCAAGGAGGAAATGCATGAGAGGCTTTCGCGGCGGTGACCGGGGGCAGGCAGGTATCGCCCTCATCATCGTGATCGCCTGGGCGCTGTCTGCGGTGCTGATCCTGACCCGGACGCTGGTGGCTGCACAGGAGATCAACAACAAGGTGACCGACATCACCTCGAAGCTGGCGGGCGCCAAGGGGGACACCTCCTACGTCTCGCAGCTGAACAAGACCGAGAACACTGCGAACTCGATTCTGACGGCTGCCCAGCCGTTGACCGGGCAGATCGCCATCATCGACACGACGGCCAAGCACATCGACCAGCAGGTGGACGGGATCACCCCACCGGTGCAGACGATCAACGCGACGGTGCACGTGATCCATGACCAGGTCGGTGCGATCCTGGCGACCGCGCAGAACATCAACGCCACGCTGACGGCGGTGCGCAACACGCAGTCCAGCGTGATCCTGAAGGACGTCCTGGCCATTAAGGCAGACACGACCTCCATCGTCCTCAACGTGCAGACCATCGACGGGAACCTGTGCCACGCGAACAACGCGGGGATCGGTGGGCTGGCTCTGCACGCCGGGGCCGGTGGGGACCCGAGCTGTGTTAACGGCTCGTACCACCCGCTGTCGTAGTCCAGCCGGCGGACCTGCTTCTCCGGCACCCCCCCTCGTGGGGGGTGCCGGCGTTGTGGGGTCCGCTATCTTGTGCAGCGTGATCTCAGGCATCGTGCTGGCGGGCGGGACGTCGTCCCGGCTCGGCCAACCCAAGCAGCTGCTGGACCTCGGGGGCCGCCCGGTCCTGCAGCACGTCCTGGACGCGGCAGCCGCGGCCGGCCTGGGCGAGCTCGTGGTCGTCCTGGGGCACCGGTCGGAGGACGTGGCAGCCGCCCTCGTCCTGCCGCGGGGGGCCCGGTCGGTCCTGAACCCCGACTACGCCACCGGGCAGGCAAGCTCCCTGCGCAGTGGCATCGATGCCGCGGGGGTCGGCGCCGAGGCGGCCCTGATCCTCCTCGGCGACCAGCCGGCCATGCGGCCGGAGGACATCCGGGCGGTGGTCGACGCCTACCAGGCGGGAGCCGGCCCCATCGTGCAGGGCAGCTACCGCGGCATGCCGGGCCACCCCGTGCTCTTCGACCGCAGCGTGTGGCCCGACCTCCTGGCCGTCGAGGGGGACCGGGGGGCCAGGGACGTCATCAAGGCCCACCCCGACTGGGTCGTCCGGGTGGAACTGGACGCCGACGTTCCCCCCGACCTCGACACGATGGAGGACTACGAACGGATGAAGGCGGCCGAGCAGTAGCCGCCGCCCAGGGCTCCGAGAACCACCACCCGGCGTACCCGCGTGCCGCCGGAGTCCCCTTGGCCGGGTGAGTCGCCCTGGCCCGGCGGCCACTGCCCGGCCTTGGCGCACGCGGGATGGGTTAGCGGCCCCGGAGGGCTTGTTCGATCTCGGCGAACTCGGGGTGGCGTTTCGTCGCCTTCTTGGAGAACACGAGGTCACCGTCCATCATGACCTCGAAGACCCCGCCTCCCGACGGAATCAGGGTGAGCTCACTAATGTCGCGTGCGTGACCTGCGAGGAGCTTGGCCGCCAGACCGACGGCCCTGTCCGTGTAGTTTCAAACGACGCAGTATTCGATGCTGATCTTCACGGATACCCCCTTCAGAAGCTTGGCCGGGTGGGCGGGTTCTTTTCCATGGTACCGACCGCCTCGAAGACCCAAGGACCTCAAGGGGGGTCCAGGGGGGAGTAGCAGCCCCCCGCAGCGTTGCGGAGGGGGATGAGCTGCGAATCCCCCCTGGGTCGTCGAACACTCCGAAGGAGTGGGCGACGACTGGAAAACTAGAGGGAGGTGACCTCGTAGCCGTCCTCTTCGAGGCGGGCGATCAGCTCCTTGATGTGGTCCGGCCCCCGGAGTTCGACCTGCAGGGACACCTCGACGTCGTTCAGGCTGGAGTGCAGAACCCCCTCCCGGCGGTGCTCGACGCCGACAACGTTGACCCCCACCCCAGCGATCGCCCCCGAAAGGCGCTGGAGCTCGCCGGGGCGGTCCCGCAGGCGGGTCCGGAAGGAGAAGTACCTGCCGGCCGACGTCATGCCGAAGCGGATGACCCGCATGAGGAGCAGCGGGTCGATGTTGCCCCCGGAGACGATGACGACGGCGGGGAAGGTGATGGGGGAGCGGCGCCGCATTGCCCCGGCGACGCCGACGGCCGCGGCGGGCTCGACCATCAGCCTGGCACGTTCCGTCATCAGGAGGAGCCCCTCGGCGATCTCCTCCTCGGTCACGGTGACGACGTCGTCGACCAGCTTGCGCACGTATTCGAAGGTGAGGTCGCCGGCCCGCTTGGCGGCGAGGCCGTCGGCGATCGTCGAGATCTCGGGCAGCGTCACCACCTCGCCGGCCTCGAGGGACCGGGTGAGGGTTGCGGCCCCGACCGGCTCCACCCCGACGATGCGGATGCCGGGGCGCAGCTCCTTGGCGGCGGCGGCGACCCCCGAGATCAAGCCCCCGCCCCCGATGGGCACGATGATGGTCGCCGCGTCCGGCACCTGCTCCAGGATCTCCAGGGCAATCGTGGCCTGGCCCGCGATCACGTCCGGGTGGTCGAAGGGATGGACCATCACGGCCCCGCTCTCTTCCGCGAAGGTGCAGGCGGCGGCGTAGGCGTCGTCGTAGACGGAGCCCTCCAGCACCACCTTGGCGCCGTACTTGGAAGTCGCCTCCACCTTGGGCAGCGGGGCGCCAGCGGGCATGAACACGGTGGAGTGGACCCCGAGCAGCGAGGCGCCGAGGGCCACGCCCTGCGCGTGGTTGCCGGCGCTGGCGGCGACGACTCCCCGCGAGCGCTGCTCGGCGGACAGGCGCGCGATTCGGTTGTAGGCTCCTCTGATCTTGAAGGAGCCGGTGCGTTGGAGGTTCTCGCACTTCAACACCGTGGTGCCTCCGGCCATTCTCGAGAGGATCCGCGACGGCCAGACCGGGGTCCTGAGGCAGACCTCCTCCAGGCGCGTGCCCGCCTCCCGGATCTCGTCCAGTCCCACAAAGCTCATGCGCCGATTCTGCCATCTCCTGGCGTTGGCGTTGCTGTTCACAGCCCTGGTCGCGGCCCCTCCCTCGGGCGCCTCCCCCCGGCAGCAGAGCCCGACCCCGGCCCCCCTCGGCCCCGTCCGCTTCGTCTCCACCGGCGCGGGGTCCAAGCTGACCATCGATGCCGCCTTCCCTCCCCAGCCCGGCGTATGCCAGGCCAACCAGCCCCATGACCTCCAGGCGGCGTACCCCGGCACGCTGGAGGTGGGCCGCCAGGCGAGCCCAGGACCCGAACTGGGTGAAGGCCGTCGACGGCACCGCCGGCCAGATCCTGGAGTACCAGGGCAAGCCGATCGACGCCTTCTACTTCTCGACGTCCAACGGCCACACCTATTCCGCCGCCGACATCTTCGGGGGATCCGCCGTCCCCTACCTGAAGCCGGTCACCGAGTCGGACGACACGGCCTCGCCCACGTCAAGCTGGTCCGTCCGGATGCCGCTCGGCGACCTCGCCGAGATCCTCCGGCTGTCGGGGGTGTGGGGCAGCGGGCCGATCGACACGGTTTCGCAGCAGGGCGACACCATCAACCTCGCCGGGGGCGGCACGTCGACCACGATGCCGCTCAGCTCCTTCCGCAACCGCCTCAACAACCAGGGGACGTGCCTCACCCCGAAGCGCTACCCCACCCCCGCCAGCGGCGGCGGCAACCTTCCCCAGGTGGTGCCCTCGGTGTGGATGACCCTGACCCAGGACGGCACCTCAATCGTCATGACCGGCCGCGGGTGGGGCCACGGCGTGGGGATGGTCCAGTGGGGTGCCAAGGGCAAGGCGGACCGGGGGCTCACGTACACGCAGATCCTGGCCTCCTACTACGGCGGCCTCACTCCCGTGAAGGTGGCCGAGCCGGGCAGCATCCGGGTGCTGCTCGCCTCGGGCGTCCAGCAGGTCACGGTGTCGCCGACCGGCCCCATCCGCGTCGACGGGGGCTCCGGCGCCAGCGGGACGGTGAAGATCACCGGCGGCTCCTCGATGACGATCACCTCGTTGGCGCCGGCCCCCGCACCTTCGGCGCCCCCCGCCCCGCCTCTGCTGGTGCTGACCGGCGTCACAGTCACCGCCACCGCGATGCCGGGCAAGCCAGCCGGCTTCTCCTTCAACCTGAACCACGCGGCGAACGTCGGGATCACCTACCAGCAGTCCGGCGTCACGGCGACCGCCTCGGTCCCACCGGTCCCGATCGCTGCCGGCGACCAGGCGCTGGCATGGGACCCCTTCGCCGCGGGCCTGCCGGTCGGCACCTACGACGTTGCCCTCGTTGCCGACGACGGGGTGTCCCGCGTGGTCTCCCCGTCGTTCCAGATCGTGGTGGCGAACCCGCCCTCGCCCTCACCGTCGCGCTCAGCGCTGAGCGCCGGCGGTTCCCATGGCGTCAAAACGAAGGTGCCCCCCTGGCTGCCGGTGGGGGTGGGGGCGGTGCTGCTCGTGGTGTTGCTGCTCGCCGGGGCTGTCATCGCCGCCAAGCGCCGGCAACCGCGCCCGCCGACCCAGGCCTGGAAGCCCTAACCGAGCACAGGAGGAGCGCTG
>WNFD01017374.1_pt1 | contig 10824 bp, 9 predicted proteins | sample 5400491 | NCBI WGS metagenome assembly WNFD01 (sample SAMN13153343, study PRJNA577476) | soil metagenome | isolation source: 120 cm saprolite under Douglas fir tree site 2 hole 2 replicate 2 | place: USA:California | collected 2015-04-18 | reverse complement strand
GCTGGCCGTGGCCTTCAGGCGCACGGAGCTGCCCATCGTTCACATGGTGCGCCTCTATAAGAGTGATGCCAGCAACGTGGACCTGTGCCGCCGCCGCGCCGTGGCTCAAGGTGCAGCGATCGTGCGCCCGGGCACGCCAGGAGCGGAATTGGCCCCACACCTGCTCCCCGCACCTGAGGTTAACCTTGACGCGGACCTGCTCTTTTCTGGCGCGCCTCAGCCCCTCGGCGCGAGGGAGTGGGCGATGTATAAGCCTCGATGGGGAGCGTTCTTCCAGACGTCTCTCGAACAACACTTGCTGGCCCTCCGTGTGACCTCCCTGGCATTCACGGGCTGTAACTTCCCCAACTGCCCTCGCACTTCGATCTACGAGGCGAGCGAACGCGATTTTCGAATCGTTCTTGTTGCGGATGCGGTCTCGGGATTGTACGACCAAGGCCGGAAGGAGTTGCAGGATATTGGCGTTATGCTCATGACTGCCGGGCAGTTAGCGCGGACGATTGGTTGAAATTAGGTGTTGGTAGCACTGGCACTCTTGCCTGTGCGGCTTTTTTTCGGGGCTTCGACGAGGTGCGCAGCCAGCCCCTCAACGGGGCTCGGGGTAAAGAGTGGCCGTGCCACTCTTCGATGTTCCAGATAGGCTCAGGGAGGGGCGATGAGATTGGACTTGCTGGCGATTGCGGCGCATCCTGACGACGTCGAGTTGACCTGCGGAGGCACGCTCCTCATGGCCGCCGACCAGGGCTACAAAACGGGCATCCTGGACCTTACTGCGGGGGAAATGGGTACGCGGGGAACGCCGGAAACCCGCCTGAAGGAAGCCGGCAAGGCTGCCCGGATATTGCGCGTCGCCCATAGGGAGAATCTGGGGCTGCCGGACGCCGGCCTGGAAGTCAACAAGGCGTACAAACTGGCTGTAGCGCGGCGAATCCGGGCGCTCAAGCCCCGCACCGTGATCCTACCCTATTGGGAGGGACGTCATCCGGACCACTACATGGCAGCCCGTCTGGGCTATGAAGGCTGCTTCCTGGCGGGATTAAAGCAGTTGCCGATCGAGGGCGAAGCCTTTCGCCCCTTCAAAATCCTCTATTCGACCGTCTATTACCGGGATGTTCGCCCCACTTTCGTCGTGGACATTACACGGTACTTTGACCGGCGGTACCGGGCCATACTGGCGTATCACTCGCAGTTCCGTCCCAAGGGCAAAGACAAGAAATCGAAGGTGGATATCCCGCTCGACCGCCTGCACCACGAGGTGAATCTGATTGCGCGCTACTACGGACAAATGGCGGGGGTTGAATATGCCGAGCCGTTCCTGGTGAAGGAAGTGATGCTGGTAAAAGATGTTGTGGGGCTGCCGGTGCGGTCGGTGTAAGGGTACCAGGCGGGCCTTAGGTGCCTTCGTTCTCCTGAGCCATGGAAAAGCCGGGCAAGCCCTGGCTGGCTCCCTCCCGGTTCACGCGGACGCGGATCATCGATTCGGTTGCCGCGCCAGTGGGGCGCAGCACAGCAATGGTCGCCAGAGCTTCGTTATAGAGTTTGGTGACGAGGAAGGTCTCCCCGGTATCCACTTTCTTCCATACCTGGCCGATTTGGATTCGCTGGGCTGTCATTATTCCGGCAGGCTCCCCTTCTGGATTAAGTGTAAACAAGTCGCTGACTCGCCACTCGCCCCGCAACCCACCGACGCGAAGCCCGCTGCGCTGGCGGGCGAAGGTCGGAGCAACGCGGCGAGCGGGAAGCCAGCCCGCCTAGTCGGGACGCCGCGTGGAGGCCGCACCCGGTGTGTGCACTATCGAGGGTAGTCAGAACTCCAGCAGGTGTCAATCACCTGCGCTGAAGGGTTTTCCACGCCACCCGAGAAACCTATTTCCATCTTGTCTCATCTGACCACAAAGTGGTTATGCTCTGTGCGGGCGGGTGTATAATGGCTCCACAGTAGCTTTGAGGGAGGAGCGATGAAACGCCTCGTTGACGCAGTGCTTGTAGCGGGTCTGGCGCTTTCACTGGCGGTTCCGGCAGGGTTCGCCGGGCCCCGGCAGACACAGACGCAAACACAACAGCCCCAGACTGCCACCACGGATTCGTCCCAACAACCACAAACGCAGGACCAGCAGCAGCCGGCTTCGTCTGACAAAGAGCAGACGCCGAAAGGTGTCAAACCCGGTTCGGAGAAGGATGTCGAGTCCGTCGGAAACCGGAGCGTGGGGAAAGGCGTGAATCTGTATTCCCTGGAGCACGAGATCGCCATCGGGAAAGGGGCCGCGCAAGAAATTGAACGATCCGCCAAGCTGATCACCGACCCGGTGGTCACTGAATACGTGAATCGCGTGGGCCAGAACCTGGTGCGGAATTCCGATGCCAAAGTGCCTTTCACCATCAAAGTGATCGATTCGGATGAAGTCAACGCGTTCGCTTTGCCGGGCGGCTTTTTCTATGTGAACAGCGGATTGATTTTGGCCGCGGATGAAGAAGCGGAACTGGCGGGTGTGATGGGGCACGAGATCGGGCACGTCGCCGCGCGCCACTACACCAGGAGCGTGACCAAGGGCACGATCTTACAGTGGGCTACGATCCCCTTGATCCTGCTCGGTCCGGGTGGTTGGGGAGGTTACGGTCTCTACCAGGGACTCAACCTTGCGATTCCCATGGGATTCCTGAAATTCTCGCGCGACCAGGAGCGTGAAGCCGACTACCTCGGCCTGCAATACATGTACAAGGCCGGCTATGACCCCAACGCGTTTGTGAGCTTCTTTGAAAAACTTCAGGCGCAAGAGCGGCGCCGTCCGGGTAGCATTCCCAAGATCTTCTCCGATCATCCGCCGACGCCGGAACGCGTCCAGAAGGCCCAGGAAGAAATCGCCACGATCCTGCCGGCGCGGGATGAGTACATCGTGACCACCTCGGAGTTCGACCTCGTCAAGGCCCGCTTAGGCAAGATCGAAAATCGAAACAAGCTGGACGAGAAAAAATCGGCCGGAGACAAGCCCACACTGCGCACGCGAACCGAGCAGCAAAAGCAGGATAAGGCCGACAAGACGGATGCGCCCACAGGCGACGATTCCGATCCCGACCGGCCAGTGCTCAAGAAGCGCACGGACGACGGACAGTAATCCATGCAATTTGTAGTTCCCTATCCCGGGTGTATGTTGTAGAGAGCTGGCGTGAACTCTGGGGATGCAGAAAAGCATTAAGCAGCGGGAATTCAGAAGGAAAAATGTATGTGGGATTTCCTCGAGTTCTTGGAATTTTTCCTGGAAGTCTTCGTGGAACTCGGGCGCGGAGCGGTTCGAGAGCTCCTCGAATTGCGGGATGGAAGACCAGCAAAATATTCAGGGCCGTTCGGTCATTTCGGACGGCCCTTTTCCACGTAATGGATTTCTTCTTTTTTGAAATACTTCCGCCGGGTGGCTACGCATTCGGCTGGTGCACGATGCCCATGCGGCGCATCTCTTCCGCGTAATACTTCCGGTAGAGCACGTCCCACTCTTCACTACCTTCGAGAACTTCTTTTTTCTGGGAGCTGATTTTCTTTCGGACTTCCGCATCCACGGCTTCTTCTTCCTTCAACAGTTCCTGCAGGATCTGCGCGGTTTTTTGGCGGATGGTGTCGCGATCTTCCACGAATTCCACTTCTTCGCTCGAAACCAGGACATCGGTAACGATATGGGAGAGACGCATGGTTTTTTCGCGGGTCAGTCGCATCGGTTGGTCTTGGGTCTTCCCTTTCGTTCCGCGCCGCCGATCAGGCGCAGCCGGCGCCTAACTGGCGTCACCGGAGAATCAGTTTCCGTTGACGCGCCAGTTCGCCCTTCACTTTCTTGTACATTTCCTGATAGGAAGCGCCCGCGCGACGCATATCGTCGGCATATTGGGTCAGAATCTGGCGAACTTCTTCATTTAGCCGGTCCTCGACGCTGATTTCCTCCTGCATCGCGGCCCGTACTTTTTTGGCCAGCGCCTCGGCGGAAGGCGTTTCGATCATTTTCGAAGCAATCAGCCGCTTAACGAGCTCACCCGCCATGTACCCAACGTAATCCCGCGATAGCAGCATCGAGTCCGATCCCTGACAATTTGAGAAAAGCAGTGTACTGTCCCGCGCAAAGAAGTGTCAAGGAAGGTTCGATCACCGTTCGCGCGGTAAATCCGCTCAAATTTGGCAAGATTCAGCGCGATAGGCCCGATAGACCTAAGGATGTGCCGCTTAAAACTGCTTTTGCGTGTCCAGATGCGCCTTACAACTGGGTTTGAGGCGGACGGTTCGGGGTTAACACGAACGTGAGGGCGTGTGGTGAGAAGTGGCCGGCGGTCACCGGGGGCGAGGGATGGTGCCCGCGGCGGAAGGAAAGTCCGAATCCAGCGTTCGCCCCGCGTCTGCCGGAGGCCGTGCGGTATGGAACGATTCGGGGGTGGCTAGGGGTCAAACATCCGGTTCGGGCCCTGCAGAAATCCAGCCCCATTCCAGCCCTTTACGCGGCTCCTCGCCCGAGCTTATGTCCGGCCTTCCCTGCGCCAACGGGTTGAAGAAGAGAAAGTGGGTGAACATAAAGCGCGGCCGGATCCGGTTTGCTCTGGGGAGGATGCTTGGGAAGCTGCATCGGGTAGCGCACAGGACGGTTATGGTCGGCGAGTTGCCGCTCGGCGTTGTACACTCCGGAGAATTTCCACAGCATTTTTACGAAGTTGGTCTGACCCCGGGCGAGGCATTTCGCAGCAATGAGGAAAGTTTCTCGCAACGCCGCCCAGCCTAGATGCTTCATATTCAGCACCTGCTGTGTCTGGACGAGGTGCTTGTAGAACTCATTGAGTGGCATCGCAGTTGGCAGCACGGCGTGTTGCACGTCAAACAAACGGTAATCGCGCGTCGCAAACTGGCGCGATTCAGTGGCCCAAGTTTCCGTCCCCGGATAGGGCGTATTCACAGTGAGGTGCACAACTTCCGGCACCGAGAGAGCCCATTCACGCACCACCGCGAATCGTTTCTCGTCCCAACTGGGATCGGCAATGATGTTGACCGCTACGACCATTCCGAGGTCGCGCGCGCACTGCAACGCTTCGAAGTTCTTGCCCAAATGAACGCGTTTCCGGAAGAGCCTCAACCCTTCCTCGTCGATCGATTCGAGCCCCAGGAACATGTATTCAAGCCCCAGGCGTTTCCAATAACGGAAGACTTCCTTGTTCCGCAGCAGCACGTCGCCGCGTGTTTCCAGGTAATACTTCTTCTTGATGCCTCGCTTTTCGATTTCCTGGCCGATGGCGAAGCCGTGCTCGGGGTGAACGAACGCGACATCATCCACGATGAATACACCCGGTTCCCGGATTTTCGCTACGTCTTCCGCCGCGACTTCCGCGTTGCGCTTGCGGTACGTGCGGCCATAGAACGTCCAGGCGCTGCAGAAGACGCAGTCCCAGGGACAGCCGCGGGTGAATTCAACTGAGCCGGCCGGGTCGAGCACGCCAATGAAATACTTTTTCCGTTTGGGAAGCAGGTCGCGCGCCGGATTCAGGGTATCGAGACTCCGAATCAACTCGGGAGGAGGACCTTCTCCGTCCACGCTGACGATGCCCGGGAGTGTGTGGATACTCCTGCGATCGTCCATGGCCATCGCCACGAGCTTTGGCGTCACTTCCTCGCCTTCGCCGCGAACCACACAGTCGATGGATCCGGCACCGTGCTCCAAGATCTCCCGACCTGTAAATGAGGCACTGTGTCCGCCCACGAAAATGAAGCACGTCCCCCAACGCTTGCGCGTCTGTTTGGCAAGATCGATTACCTCTGGGATGTTAGCCAGATAATTCAGAGAAAAGCCGACCGCGTCGGGACGCCAGTCTTCCATTAAGCGAAAATAATCCTGCTGGCTACACGCTTGCAGGTCGAGCAGGCGCACAGAGTATCCGCTCTTCCGGCAGGCCTCGCTGATTAGCTCCAGACCAAGCGGCTCCAACCGGAGGAACACCGCCGAGTGGTGCCCGAGTGAGCTCGGATGCACAAAGAGGATTTTCGTCTGATGCTTTGAGGTTGATCTCATTCGCTACCTCCCGCACAAATAATTAAAGTAAGTTCAGCCACCTAACCCGGGAACACCATGGGGCATGTTTGGAGTGCTACGATGCGCCTCCATGTAGGCCCCGGAGCAAACTAGCGGCTGCCGCTTCTGAAAAGGACTACACGTGCGGTTCGCAAAAGGATTCTCAGGTCCAAAGTGGGTGAGGCGTTTCGAACATAGAAGAGGTCGTACTGCAGTTTTTTCCTGGCGTCTTCCACACAGTCGCCATAGGGATAGTTGACCTGGGCCCATCCCGTGATCCCCGGAGGCAAATAGTGCCGCAGATGATAGAAGGGCACGAGGGTTTTCAGTTGCTCGACGAACACAGGCCTTTCCGGCCTCGGTCCGACGAAGCTCATTTCCCCCAGCAGGACGTTAATCATCTGGGGAATTTCGTCGACGTGCAATCTGCGGAGAATGGCTCCCACGCGGGTGGCGCGAGGATCCCTCGCGCTGGCCCACTGCGCTTTGCCGTCGGATTCCGCGTCCTGCCGCATGGACCTGAACTTCAGCAGGCGGAAGGGCTTCTCCCTCCAGCCCACGCGCCACTGCATGAATAGCACCGGCCCAGGAGACTCCCATTTGATGGCGGCGGCAACGACGAGTGAAATGGGCAGCGTGATCAGTAGTCCAACGCACGCCAGCAAAATGTCCGTCAGCCGCTTAATCCTCCGGAAAATGCGTAGATGCAGGAGATTGAATCCCGTTGCAAAGGAAAACCACGTGCCACTGAGAGTCTCTAGCGGCAATTTCTCAAGGATTTGGCTGCAGAGGATTGTGTCCACTCCGCGGTTCAAGACGACTTCCTCCAATAGTGCCGGACTCACCAGGCCAAAATCCTGGACACTCTGTTCCTCCGCAGGTTCTTCTGAAGGAATCCGCGCGCCTGCCATCTCCACAACGGCTGTTGTTCCTGCTCTCTCGTACGGACGGCTTGGGACAGACGGATCCATAAGAGGTGCCATGGTCGGTGAAAACGCGCCCGCGGAAGCCGCCACGGTGGCTCCCCGAATCCTCAGGAGCCCGAGCAGTTCGTATTGAGAATGATCGGACTCCGTAACGGAGCGAAGGCCTAACGCATCTTCAACCGTCCCGATCAAAAGCACGCCTCGCCGCTTGAGGAGCAAGCTTCGATTTCTTCGATAAAATCCGCGCCAAGCGAAGCTGCCAACCAGGAGCAGGGAGACGGAAATCGCCATCGAGACACGGCTGAACCCAGTCCACTGGAAGAAAAACAAGAAGAAACTGAGGATACAAATCCCCAACACGGCGGCGGCCAGGAGCCTGGTGACTGTTCTCGCGCCGTTCAACGCCTGCACATCATATAGATCAAAAACATAAAAGCAGGTTGAAAAGACCAACAGGAACAATGCGATTTCGCCTACACGCCGCGATAAGACAGCTGGATTCACCGGATTGATGCTGGTGGCAAAGATGGTTGCCGCCGCGGCCAATACCAAATCGCCGGCCAGCAACAGAACTTTGCCCCGTTCAGGGTGGCCCCAATTCATGAGTTAGCTCCAAAGGCGAGGTTTTGCGTCAGACCGCAATCGGGCCACGAGGGGCGCACCGAATCTGTAATTTGCAGAGGAAGGAGTTTTGACTCTGGGGTGCGAGGGAGAGGCAGACTCCGTTTTGTCAAAGGGTTAGTACGCGACAATCCTTTGATTGCGGAGAGCCTTCACCAGGCCAATAAAGAAGCCGAGATTGGCGAGGCAGAACGCGAACGCATATCCAAACACGCCCGCGCCCTTCCCTCTCCGCACGCATTGCCACCCGAGAAACGCAGAGGCATAGAAGACCACCTGCAGCAGCCAAAGCCCGATCCACTCGTGGCGCCAGGCGGACACCGTGCTCGCGGCGAAGAAGAGTACCAGGAAGAGCGGGCTTAGCCATCGCAGCACTTTGTGAGAAATCAATGCCCAGGACGTAACCGGAAAACGCAATGGATTGAGAATCGCAATTTGACTGAGCGTGCCTGTCCAGTTGCGCGCGGTCATGCGAATGCGCGCCTTCATTTCTCCTTCCAGGGTATGCGGCATCGTATCGGTGACAACCGCGCGATGCTCGTGGACTACGCGATATCCCTGAACGCGCACCTCGAGCGGCAGAATGCAGTCGTCGCCAAAGCAGGGTTGCAGCGGGCGAAAGAGCTCCCGGCGCACGGCAATCGCCTGGCCGGACGCCTTCGCCAGAATTCCCAAATCTGATTCCGCCCTGCGAATCAGAAGTTCATACCGCCAGTACATTCCCTGCCCCTCCGGCACCGCCCCTTTGGGTTGTTGGAAGTGCACCGTCGCGGTCACGAGGCCGACTCGCGGATCGCCGAAATTCTCGACGAGCTGTTCCAAGGCGGCGGGGTCCATACGCGTGTTGGCGTCCGTGAAGAAGAGAATTTCTCCCTTCGCTTGCTCCGCGCCTAGATTTTGTGCGCCGCTTTTTCCCGCCCGCGTGCCAGTCCGAATCAGACGAATGCAGGGTGAGGGCTCTGCGCGCCGTCGCCATAGCGCTGGCTTTGGCGCGTCGGCGACTTGTTTACCCTGAATCCAGAAGGGGAGCCCGCCAGAATTTGCGTACTGGGACGCGAATTTCTCGACGATTTCCTCGGTCTCATCGATGGAATGATCCGAGACGACCAGGATCTCGATGCGGCCGGGAGGGTATTTCAGGTTCAGGCAATCCCGCAGCTTCTCCTCAATGCCCTGCTGTTCGTTGTGAACTGCCAGGATGAGTGTGACGTGTGGATGAATCAGAGAGCGCGCGACAGGGCGCGCAAAAAACCGCTGGAGCAACAACAGCAGAGCCGGATAGCCGATCCACGTGTAGGCCAGCAGAACCAGCGCCAGCACGGTCGCACTTTGATTCCAGTCCATGGGGTGCTCACTCCTGCGGTAGGTTGGATATTTGAACTTTATGCGTCATTGCGGGCCGCGACCCACGCCACCTCAAGCTCTTTTTCGGGAGCGCAAGGCGCGTTTTTCGTTTGACGCCACTTCACCGTCGGCCAAATCACTTTGGCGTCGATCCGCTCTTTATATCGTACTGCGATATTCAACAGCGAATCGAGCAGCGAGTCGGAGAGGAAGTGCGGTTTCAGGCCGAGATCGATGAGCTTGGTGTGCTTCGCGTTGTAGTAGTGCTCCTCCGCCTCGACGCGCGGATCGGGGACATGCTCGATGCGGCAAGTCAAGCCCAGCGGCTTGGCGGCTTTGGCGATCAGCTCGGCCAGTTGCTTGACGTTGAATTGTTCGGTGAACTGGTTGAATACGCGGAATTCGCCCGATTTGGGCGGGTTGTCGACCGCCAGGGCGATGCAGCGAATCGTGTCGCGGATGTCGAGAAAACCGCGCGTTTGCCCGCCCTTGCCGTAGACCGTGAGCGGATGTCCGATGGCAGCCTGCACGCAAAATCGGTTGAGGGCCGTGCCCCATACTTCATCGTAGTCGAAACGGTTGACGAGCCGTTCGTCGAGCGCGATTTCATCCGTCATGGTGCCGTAGACGACGCCCTGGTTCAGGTCCGTTGTCCGCAGTCCCCAGATTTTGGTTGCAAACGCGATGTTGTGGCTGTCGTGCACTTTGCTCAGGTGGTAGAACGAGCCCGGCTGCTTCGGAAATGGAAGGACATCCTTCCGTCCGTTGTGATGAATCTCGAGGAAGCCTTCTTCGATGTCGATGTTGGGCGTGCCGTACTCGCCCATGGTGCCGAGCTTGACGAGGTGGCACTCCGGGGCCACATCGCGCATGGCGAATAACAGGTTCAATGTGCCGGTAATGTTATTGACCTGCGTGAAGACGGCGTGTTCGCGATCAATCATCGAGTAGGGCGCGGAACGCTGTTCCGCGAAGTGCACGACCGCGTCCGGTGAGAAGCGCTCGAACATTCTGCGGACAAACGAATAGTCGCAGAGATCGCCTACGAAAATATCCATCGAGCGGCTCGTGCATTCCTGCCAAGCCTCCACGCGGGCGTGCAGCGAACGGATGGGCGTCAGCGTTTCGACCCCCAGCTCGCAGTCCCACAACCGCCGGATAAAATTGTCGGCGATGCCGACGCGGTGGCCCAGCTTTGAAAGATGCAGCGCCGTCGGCCAACCGCAGTATCCGTCCCCACCCAGAACCAGAATCTTCATCTATTTTCTCCTTTGTGTGATTGGCCGGGTCCCGGACCTCCCTCCGGAAAACCGCGGCTCAATGTGTAGTGCAACGAAAGCGTGTAACTGTGGATGTGATTTAACCTGGAAATCTCACGAGTGCGTGATGGATCTGCTCTGCGATGTCACCTTGCTGCGTTGAATTGCGCTGCGGTGTGGAGAGGTCTTGAGTAGCACAGGCTTCAGCCTGTGTACTGTCGATTTGCCGCACCTCAAACCACACTGGCTGAAGCCTGTGCTACTGGACCGCGCCGGACCCGTGCTGTAGCTGATTGCCGTAAAACTGTCCGAGAGCTTCCACCGAATTCTTGTGAGAAATGCGCATGAGCTGCAGGTCATATGATGAAGCGGGTCAAACTCTTACAGGTCCGTCGAGATCAATCCTGTGCTGGGACGACAACAGGGCGCGCGAGAAGCAGCGTCAATTTCTTGATTCCCCGCCGCAAAAGTTCCCGGTCGGCCGGAGTAACGCCAAACAAGAAAGCTAGCGCCACGTACAGCGCGCCAACACCTGCGGCTTCCGCGGCCGCCGAGACATGATCTTGCATTAGGAAACCCGCGCCAAAAACCAGCGCGGCGAGGACCATCAACTGGACAAGATGCTTGCTGAGTGGCGGGATTCGA
>WNFD01008140.1_pt1 | contig 10824 bp, 3 predicted proteins | sample 5400491 | NCBI WGS metagenome assembly WNFD01 (sample SAMN13153343, study PRJNA577476) | soil metagenome | isolation source: 120 cm saprolite under Douglas fir tree site 2 hole 2 replicate 2 | place: USA:California | collected 2015-04-18 | reverse complement strand
AACAGCGAACTGACCGAACTGCTGGAGCGTGCCTACGGCGTGATCGCCCAGCCCTGAGCCTCCACTTGCAGCATAACTTCCGAGTCCGCCATGATTCGGGAGCTGAGGCAAAGCCATGTCCGCTCTTCATCTCTAAGGGGATGAATTGCTCTTCGCGGCGGTACGGTCAGCGGCGCGATGTGTTCCGGTTTAACGTTGCGGTTCACCAGGAAGCGCTTGCCTTCCCTATAGTCAGGTCGTAGGTAAAGACGGCGGTGCTGGAGATCGGTGCTCGACCGCAAAATGCTCGGCTAAGGTGAAACTCCATGGTTGCATGCCAGGGGGTTTTTGACGCAACACACTAGAATTCCAGTTTTAGCGCATATTGCATGATCCGGGGGTTCACCGTTAGCGCGCTAATCACGCCGAATGTGCTCGGCGTCGAAACGTCGTTTGAAGGATTGGCAAAGTTTGGCCGGTTCAGCACATTAAAGAGTTCCCACCGAAAAACTAGCCCGACGCGTTGATCAGGCCCGCGGAGTATATTTCTTCCGAGGCTGCCGAATATCGTACCGCCACCGGAAACCGGATATTTGCCATCAATAAGGCCACCATCTGGAACAAACGGCGCCGGAACAAATGCTTTCGCGTTGAAGAATTCGTTGACACGGCTACTGACGCCGCCGCTGCGACCAGCATCCCCGAGCGTCGCACCAGGAGCCAAGTTTCCGGTTGTGTATATGGTTGCGGGACCAAACAGCGTGCCGGCCGCACTGTCTAGAATACTGAACGGGAGTCCCGATTGGAGCGTGACGACACCCGAAATGCTCCAGCCATTTCCGAGCTTTTGAACAACTGCGCTTGTCGCGTGTCTGGGGCCGGGCACGCTCCACGTACCGCTGATAACTAATCGGTGAGTTCGATCAAAGTCGGAGACGCCGCGCTGCGCCGAGACATTGCGTTGATCGTTGTATACCAGTTCCCCCAGGGTCGGTATTCCGAATCCGCCACCAATAGCGGCACCGAGGCTATCACCCGCATCATCAATGGATTTTGAAAAGGTGTACGCAGCCAGGAATTGAAAACCATGACTCATATCTTTCTTCAATGTGGCTTGTAGCGAGTTGTAGATCGAATTCCCGCTGCTTTCGAGTCGGAATTCCAACGGAGACAACCCGACAAAGGGTACACGCTCGGTCGCGTTGGCCACGGAATTGGTTGTCAGTCCGTTCGCAGGGTTAGAGGGACTGGCGAGGGCAGGCTGATTGTCGCCCCGTCCCACGGCCAGATGCGTGCCCTTCGCGCCGGCGTACGCGATTGAGAAAACATAGCTCTTGTGTTGATACTGCAGATCGAGATCAAATTGCTGGACGGTAGACTCCTTGAAATCAGGATCGGTAATGGTGGCGGTTCGGAGGAATTTGTTCCCGGTAAACGGTGGACCGGGTAGCACATTGGCTACGAAATCTGGGAAAGAGGAGTTTGGCGGTAGATTTGGAAACGGATTCTGCAGGCTGGCGGCCGCGTTGGCGCCGCCAGTAAGGACAACGGAAAGCGTAAACGGCGGAGAAAAAATCAGTTCGGAACTGTTCCCCTTGAAACTCAGGCGGTTCGCATAAATACCGTAACCCCCTCGAAGAACCAGGTCCCTCGAAGAAAGCGGCTGCCACGCGAAGCCGATGCGGGGTTCGGGATGAGTTTGAACGGGATGATCCAATAGCGTCGAGTTTGTCCGTGGAAATCCGGCCGGCGCGTTACCGTAAAAGTTATCGGGTAGGACGAAACCCGATGAGATTGGATCTCCGAACCCTCCTGCTGGAGGCGGGGCGTAGAACTGAGGGAAGAAATTCGCTTGGCGACCCTGGACTTCACTTTGTTGGCCATCGACCTCGACCCGAACACCGAGATTCACGGTGAGAGTTCGCGTAGCTTTCCAGTCGTCCAACGCAAAAAAATCCGCGGCGCTTGCGCGCGCCCCGACATGGGGAATTCCAGCAGTCACACCAGACGAAATAATGTTTGAGAGCGGTGTGCCGTTCCCTCCTGCACCGGCAGGCCCTGCGGGCAAGCCGAGCAGGAAATCAGGGAAAGACAAGAGGATCATGATTCCGGTCGTGTTATCAATTACCTGGTTGAATTGATTTCGGAAGATTTCTGAGCCGAGGCGAAAGTCGTGCTTGCCCCGGGACAGGAATATTACGTCGGAGATGTAAAAGTTATTACCGGCCGTTTTGCCTCGCTCGATTGAGGAGTTGCCTAATTGAAAGACTCCAAGAACCTGAATCTGCGGAATCAGCCGCTCTTGGGGGTCGCTGAAGCGGTTTATCCCCACGTCCTGATCGGTCAGCGTCCCTCCCGCAACGCCATGACCCGCAAGACGAGAGAAGCCGAAGCGGAATTGGTTGATTGTGTGCGGTGAGAAAATGTGGATTTCGGTGATTGATAAGTTCCGATTCCCAAAAGAGCGGAGCGCCGGATAGCCAGGCACATCGGCTCCGAAGAAAGGAACGTCTTGATTCGAGTTCGAGAAAAAGAATTTCACCGACAGGCGATCCGCCGCGCGCAAAGCAACGTCGAAGTTTGTATTGAACTGGTCTTCGTTGTAGTGTCCCGGCAACACTGCGGTGTAATTGACACCGTTCCCCGAAGTCTGAGGGCTCGGGATTACGAACGTTCCATCGGGGTTCTTTGTGTTCAACAGCTTGAGGGCCACCGGGTTAATATTCGAGCCATCCGGGGCCACCGCCACACCTCCGAATACTCCCGCTTTGCCGCCGAATACAGCTCCAAGCGAGGCTGGAGTGCGGACCTGCGGTATCGGAGGAAGGCTCAAAGATCGAACACTGCTAGCCAACGATGCCGCATTCACATCCCTTGTGGCTTGATAAGAAACAAAGAAAAATGCATGTTTCCTTGACCAGGGCATCGGTCCCCCCAAAGTGCCCCCCGGTTGTGAGCGCCGGAATTCTCCTCTTGGCACCCCAGTTGCGTTCGCAAAGAAATTGTTCGCATCCAATGCTTCGTTGCGCCCGAAATAATACACGTTCCCATGAATCTCCGCCGTTCCCGTTCGGGTTTCTACATCTACGTTCGCGCCGCCTCCGCGGCCGTATTGGGCATCATAGAGCGAATTCTGGACCTTGAATTCCTGAATGGTATCCGGCGCGGGGATCGCGACCCCGGCTCCACCGAACGCAGTGACCTCGGTCATATTGGAGCTATAACTGTTCGCATCCACGCCGTTAAGCATGAAGTTGTTGTCGCCGCTTCGCGCACCATTGGCTCGGATCTCCTGGCTTCCGGCCCCCAGTTGGGTCGCATCCACGACGTCGGTGTTTATTCCAGCCGTTAGTCCTAAAATTTCGGTGTAATTGCGATTGACCAGTGGCAAGTCGACGATGGTTTGCTGGCCGATGACTCGTCCCAGAGTGGCGTTCTCCGTTTGCAGGAGTGGTGGATTGGCGCTGACGGTGATCTGTTCCTTTGCGCCGCTGATCCTCAACTGAATTTTCAGCCGGCTCACCTCGGTGATTTGAACCTGAATATTTTTCAAGACGAGCGGCTCAAATCCAGGCGTGTGAACCGTCAGGTCATAGTTGCCGGGCGCCAGGAACGGCACCGAGAAATTTCCCTCGCCATCGGTAGTGAAATCGCGCTCCTCTCGTGTCGCCTGACTGTTGATGACTACTGCCGCGCCAGCTACCGGCGCACCACTGGGGTCGCTCACGCTGCCAGCGATCGCACCGGTGTCGGCTGTCTGGCCATACATTGGCAGAAAGGAGAGAGCAAGCGCGCAAATGAAAAGCCACCCGGGCGTCGCCGGGGCCGAAATCTTCAACACGGAGTGCTCCTATGCGTGCGCCGCGACCTTGGCGGGCAGAGTGAACTGAAAAGTCGCGCCGCTCCCGGAGTTGTCGGCAGCCCACAAGCGGCCGCCGTGCGATTCTATGATTGATCGACTGATGGGCAAACCCATTCCGGTCCCGTTATCCTTGGTCGTAAAGAATGCTTTGAAGATCTGCTCCGCCTGCCCCGGGAGCAATCCCACACCGGTATCGCTGACCGAGATCAGCAGTTGGCCGTCGCCGGCTTCCGACTTGATCGTGAGCTTACCTTCGCCAGTCGCTCCCTTCATGGCATCGATGCCGTTGAGCATGAGGTTCATGAACACCTGCTGCAGCTGTACGCGGTCCGCCATGACCGTGGGAAGATGCTCGGCAAGCTCGGTGCGAATTGAAATCGAGTAGCGGTTCGCCTCGCTGCGCAGCAGGACAATCATTTCTCGAATCAGCTCATTTACATCCACCAGCTCCCGCTGCAGAGCTCCCTTCTTAAACAGCAAGCTGATGCTGCTGATGATGTCGGACGCGCGGGTTACGTCTTTGATCATTCTCGCGGCGGCCTCGCGTGCCTCTTCCACCTCGGGCTGATCGCGTCCTAACCACCGCTCGCAGGTCCTGGCGTTGGTAACCGCCGCGGCAATCGGTTGCTTGATTTCGTGCGCAAGCGATGCCGTCAACTCGCCCATGGTGGTCACGCGGCTTAAGTGCGCAAGATCCGCCTGGACCTGGCGCAGTCTCTCGCGCTCTTCCTCGGCCCGCTTGCGCTCGGTGACGTCAATCACGGTACCCACAAATTCAACCAGCTCGCCGGAGGGACTGAAAACGGGATGGCCTATGGTGTGGATGTCCCTGATCTCGCCGCCGGGATGAACGATTCGGAAATCGAACTCAAACCCCGTCCTTTCGCGGGCTGCTCTTTCCATCAGTTCTATCTTCCTGCCTATATCATCCGGGTGAACGCGTTGAAAGAATGTTTCGACTCGTGGCAGCCCTTTGTGCGGGTCAAAACCCAGCAGGCGGAAGCACTCCTCGGACCAGTACTTGAGCTCTCCCGGTCCGGGAGTCCCTGCCCAGCTGCCTGTGTGGCTGAGCCTTTGCGCTTCCGCCAGATTATTCTCGCTCCGCCGCAACGCTTCTTCCGCCTGCTTTGCGGCGGTCACGTCCGTCACGGTACCCACATACTCGAGATTGCCCGCGGAATTCTCCAGCGCTCGAGCCAAAACGTGGAGGTACTTGACCGAACCGTCCGGCATCAACAAACGATGCTCAATATCAAGATTTGCCCTTGCCTCGGACGCGCGGTCGATAAGCTCTTGCGCGAAATCTTTGTCGTCGGGATGAACCCGCTGGAATACTAAATCCACCGTGAGCTTAACCGCTCGATCAAACTCAAAGATCTTGTAGGTTTCCTGCGACCAGTAGATTTCTCCGCTGAGAACGCTCCAACCGAAGCTGCCCGTGCGGCTCATGCTCTGCCCTTGAGTCAGGAAAGCTTCGCTGCGTTGCAATTCGGAATAGAGGCTGGCATTCTCCAGCGAAATCGCGGCTTGCGAAGCCAGCATCTCCAGCAGTGTGATGCGGTCGGACGTGAAAGCGCGCGGAGTCAAATTGTTCTCCAGATAGAGTGCGCCAATAAGCTTCGTTTGTTTGACGATGGGCAGGCACAGCACGGATCTGGCGCGCTTCGCTCGCACGTACTCGTCCTCCGAGTACAAGTTCCTGACCGAAGCGTCATCCAGGACCAAGTGCTCTCGCGTCCGGATCACGTAATGAAGCGCGGATTTGGGAAGATCAAATGGTGTGATGGCTGCCTGTCGAACGCAAACCGTGGCCCTGCCGTGACCCGTGGTGGCCTCCGCCTCGATCTGCGGCTCGTCGCCACGGAGAAGGATGAGCAGACCCCGTTCGGCCCCCGCATGCTCCACCGCGATACGCATGAGCTTCTCGATCAGCTTGCTGAGGACAATCTCGCTGGAGAGTGCTTGCGAGGCCTTTACTACGGTCTCGACGTCCAACTGCCGGACCGGTGTTCCGATTGTGGGGGTAGTAAAAATCGGAAGTAGTTCTTTGTGCAACTGCGGGTAGCGTTCGTCGAGCTGCTTCACCTTGCCGTGCGCCCCCCAACGGTCGTAGCAGTTCCGCGCGTTGCGTAGATACGTGTGGGCAATCGTCTCAAATCCGCGCGCCAGGTAGAACCGCGCGGCCACCTCATGGGCCAGCGCTTCGTTCTGGATGAAGTCGTTCTCGTGAGCCGACTGAATCGCCTGCTCATACAATTGCATTGCGTCGAAGTAGCGTCCTTCGAGGCGGGCGATCTCGGCCAACACCAGCGCGTGCTTGTCGGCGAACGTCGGTGGATAATTTTCGGCCCACTCGCGTAGTTGTTCCTGATGCGCCCTCAGGAGTTCGCGCCACCCACTCTGTTCGTCGGCCGACGCGTTCTCATAGAGCGCCGCCACCGTCAGCGCGGCACAATAAAAATAGTCGAGCAGCTGGATCTGGCCGGCTGCGGCCGAAAGGAGCGGCTTCGCCTTGTCGGCTGCCGCCAGAGCCTCAACATAGTCCCCTGACAGGTACCGCGCCTTTAGCTTGAGGATCCAGTACGAGCAGATCATCAAGGTCATGCGGTCCCCTGTCAGCTGCGCCTCGAACGTCGCCTCGTCGAATTGCGCGGCGCTGAAGGTGGAGAAGGTCGAGGTCCGGCCCTGCATGTTTGCGATGAAACGTTGCTGGCTCCCGATGACGTCCGCGGCATCGCCGTACTTGGCTTCTCGGGCGAAGTCCAGCGCCATCTCCGCCTCGCGCCACACCACGTCGAGTGGATCGTTCCGCAGGAGAAGGTCTGTGACAGATTGGGACATGCCGTAGCAAGCGAAGATCAGATCACCCGTCTCAATCGCGGCGCTAATGGCCTTCCGAGTGAAATCGATCGCGGTCGCGATCGGCTGCGTCCAAACGCCAATCGCTCCCATCGCGGCGTAAACTTTCGCCTGACTTGCGACGAAGCCGTGCTTCTCGACTAGGTCGCAGGCGAGTTTGGCGAAACGATGACCATCAGTGTAACGATGAAAGACCAGTCCGAGCATAATTCCCCAATTGCCATAGGCGTGCGTGGAAGCGCCGCTCGTGCCGTGCTGCATGCTGACCTTCACCATGCGGCACAGCTGCAAACAGTACAAATGGAAGTCGGTAAAGTAGGAGGCGGGAGTAAGGGCCGAGAGCACCTGCATGGCGGCCTGCATTTCCGGATCGGTCATCAGCGGCAGATCGACCAGACTCTCGATCGCGCGCCCATTGAGGGTTTGCCAGACTGCCTCGTATTCGGCCTGGACCTGCTCCCAAGTCGGGTGTGCCGGCAGGTCAATGCCGAAGAGGTGCAGGCACGCGAGCGCGATGTCCACACCTTGCTGGTTTTCCGACTTCATGACATGGAACTGGACCTTCAGATGGTAGACGGTAGCTTGATCGACTTTCGACGCTCCTCGCTGAAGCAACTCCACAATCAGTTGCTCGGCAGTTTCGAAGTTACCGCTCAGAAGTTCGCACTCCGCGCGTTCGAGCCACAGGCTAAACGTCAACTCGTACTGGCTGCCCCAGTTCGTTTCGTCCAACAGCGCCATGCCGGCCGAAAAGTATGCGCGCGCTGACGCATAGGCCGCCGACGCCTTGGCCTTTCGCCCGGCGCGCAGATTGATCGTCGCCACCTGCTTTTTCTCGTCCTGCTCGACCTGCAGTGCGGCGCCGCGATTGAATTGGTTCGCGACATCGAACAGATGCTCGGCGAGGCTGTCTGCCGTCATGCTCGCCAGCAGCACTCGGCCAATCCGGAGGTGTGCGCCCGCGCGCTCGTCTTCGGGGATGAGGGCATAGGCCGCCTCCTGAATACGGTCGTGGAGGAACGCATAGGAGCCCTCCAGGCGGAGGATCAGCCCAGTGCGGGCGGCTTCCAGGAGCGACGTATGGATCTCCTCTTCGGATTCCCCGAAAACCAGACTCAGTGTGGCGATCTCGACCACGTTCCCGAGACAGGCGAGTCGCTTGAGTGCGTCTTGTGTAGTGTTCGACAATCGCTTTAGCTTCCCCACCATGAGATCCACCACGTTATCGGTGTAGCTTTTGGCGCGGATGCGATTCATGTCCCATTGCCAAGCCCGCCTGACTGGGTCGAACGCGAGCAGCCCCTCTTCGGCCAGCGTCGTGAGGAACTGGATCGCGAAGAACGGATTGCCACCGGTCTTTTCGTGCACCAGTTGCGCTAACGGCCGCACGCGCTCCGGCACGCTATGCAGGGCGTCGGAGACGAGCGCGCCGACATCGTCGAGCCCGAGGGGCGCCAGCACAATCTCCTCAACCCGCGCGCCAGCATTGCGGATCGCCTCGACCGTCTGCATGAGCGGGTGAGACGAATTGACTTCGTTGTCGCGGTAGGCCCCAACCAGCATCAGGTGCCGCACTTCCGGATCGGTAATCAGTCGCTCCAGCAACTCATGCGTTGCCGCATCCAGCCATTGCAAATCGTCGAGGAACAACGCGAGCGGATGCTCCGGCTTTGCGAACGCACCGAGGAACCGCCGGAGCACCAACTGGAAGCGGTTCTGCGCCTCTCGCGGAGGCAGTTCTGGAACAGGCGGCTGTTTTCCGATGAGGAACTCGACCTCCGGGATGAGGTTGATGATCAGCTGCCCATTCGGACCCAGAGCCTCCTGAAGAGAGTGCCGCCACGCTTCCACCTCCGCTTCGCTCTTGACGAGGATCTGACGGATCAAACTCTGGAAGGCCTGTGCCAGGGTCGCGTAGGGAATGTCGCGCTTGTACTGGTCGAACTTGCCCGCCGCGAAAAGTCCGCGCGGCGGGACCAGCGCCTTGTGCAGTTCGTTCACCACTGACGATTTGCCGACGCCGGAATAACCGGATACGAGCACGAGCTCCGGCGTATCCTGCGCCACGACTCGGTCGAAGGCCGCAAGCAGGGCGGCGATCTCGCGCTCCCGCCCGTACAGCTTCTCAGGGATCAGCAACCGGTCTGATGAGTCCTGCGCGCCTAGCGGGAATCGATCGATGCGACCATGCGACTGCCATTCCCCCAGGCACCGTCGAAGATCAGCTTCCAGCCCGGAAGCGGTCTGGTAGCGCTCCTCGGAGTTCTTGGCGAGGAGCTTCATGGTGATAGCAGACAACGGCTCGGGGACTGTGGCGCGCTCACCTGGCGGGGTCGGCTGGCGTGCAATGTGGCAGTGGACCCACTCCAGGGGGTCGGCAGCGGCGAACGGCAGCGCACTCGTAAGCATCTGGTACAACGTGATGCCCAAAGAATAAAGATCGCTGCGGGCGTCAATCGAGCGATTCATGCGGCCGGTCTGTTCGGGTGCCATATAGGCGAGCGTGCCGGCAATAATCTCCGGCGGTACGGGCGACTGGCGCTCGCGCGGCAGTTGCGACGCAATCCCGAATCCGGTGAGCCACACGTTGCCGGCGGCGTCGACGAGCACATTCGCAGGCTTGATATCCTTATGTATGAGGCCGCGCCGATGGACTTGGCCGAGTGCTGCCGCCAAGCCAATGGCGATGCGCAGGAAGCGAGTCAGTTCGAGCGGTTGTCCCTGGTCCCGCTCAAGAATCCGATCCAGGGGCTCACCGCCAGGGTCCTTAAGTACGAGGATCGTCCGCCCTTCGTGACGAGTAAGCGCCAGCGGCTTGGCTGCCCACGCGGGATCGAGTTCGGCTGCGAGCGAGTATTCGTGCTCGAGCCGCCGGAGACTCTGAGGTGACGGCTGTTCTGCGCAGGGTGCGATCGCCAGGACTGGCGACGGGTTGCCGTGCTGTCGGCCGCGGTAAAGGGTGAAGTCCGCACCTTCCCGGAGGGGCTCCAACATGTACCCAAAGGGCCCCGAGATGGAGGACATCCTCGTCGCCACGGTTGCACGACCCCAGAATGTTGATTCTGACGAGAGGCTAGGAGGACGTCAACACCAATGACGCCAATGGCCGCGCAGTCCGCCCAGCAGGGTGCCTAGAGCATTTCTTGGATATTTAGTTTGCCGTGCCTGCACTCCTGCGAGCCGACCGTCGCTCCCGTATCTCATCGAGGAACTGGTCAGGTGGAACGAAGAACGGGTTCTCCTGCAGCACCCCGCCGATGATCACCACCGGGTGCGTGTGCAGGATATCCATTGTCACACTTACATCAAATTGTGATAGATCGTACGTACACACCACCGGATCATCGTACTTGGGAAGCAAGTAGTTGAGGCGTGTCTCGTATTCCACGAGGTTATCGACGCCGGGTCTGTCTAGCAGGGCCCACTCCATGTGCGCGACCAGTCTGGTGAGCGGGTGCCCGGCGGTGTCGGCCAATTGGAGCACCTCTTCGATCAGTGCCAACATCGCATTCTGGTCGAAGTGGTCCCCGCGCAGGTAAGCGTCCTGCCAACGCCGCACCTCCAACTGGCCGGTGTCCATCGCCTCTTGCACGTTGATACCTGCTTCGGCGAGCCGCTTGAGATGTTCTTCGCGTAGCTCGGGGTCGACGAGGTGGAAGGCTTTATCCCCCCGGTCGAAGCCGTCTTTGATGAACGAGCGAAGCACCCTGTGCTCCTCGTCGATGCTGTTGAAGAAAGCGCAAATGTGACGTTGCCCGCCGAGATCGCCTCCGGCGAACTGAACGGAATGACTCTCAGTTGCCATATATCACCTCACACACATGGTAGAAATGCGGCGGAAAGCACAATCGCGAACGCATACCACTTGCTTACGGCGATAGCCGTCAGGAATTGAAATATTTATCTGGGCACATCGTTTACATGTGAATGACGTGCCGAGCCGCGGCCAACAAAGAAAACTGTTGCGAACTATAGATAACTCGATAACCTCCTACGAAGTGACGTGCATCCGTTCGAGGAGGCGCAAGGGTTTCGCGCCTTGCTCGAACGCGAAGGAGCCGGTTACACCATCGAGAAGATAGCAGCTAAGACGGGCAAGAAAGCCCCCTATATCGCCAAGCAGC
>WNFD01021218.1_pt1 | contig 10825 bp, 7 predicted proteins | sample 5400491 | NCBI WGS metagenome assembly WNFD01 (sample SAMN13153343, study PRJNA577476) | soil metagenome | isolation source: 120 cm saprolite under Douglas fir tree site 2 hole 2 replicate 2 | place: USA:California | collected 2015-04-18 | reverse complement strand
CTCGATCGCACGCCCGATCCGCGCATGGCGGAGAAAGTTCGCATGGTGATCGAAAGCGAGGGGGATCAGGTTACCGACCTGCATCTTTGGCGACTTGGGCCTGGCCACCTCGGCGTCATCGTCTCGGTCGCGACATCAGGGGCACGCGAGGCGGCGCATTACCGGCAGCGATTGGCAAAATTCGCCGACTTGTCCCATGTCACCGTGGAGGTCCAGCACTGTCATTCGACAAATGGCTGACGTCGCACGCGATCCGACTTGGCCGTCGTCGCAACCTGCAAGATTTAGCCCCGGCGGTGGCAGCGTGATCACGACGGCCATCGAAAATGCGCGACGTTGGGGAGCCGTTGGTCAGCCGCGCAGGATTTCACATAACGGTCTTTGAACTGTCTTATCAGGAACGCGATCGATGGACGGCTCGGAGCGGCTGGCTCTGGGCTGACCGGCGAAAGCGCCCGTAAGTCGAGTGGGATTTTCAAACGTGAACGCATCGATTGATCAGGCCGCCATCTCGCTCGGTACGGCCACCCTCATGGGCGCATGCATCGGATTCGAACGCCAATGGCGTCAACGGATGGCCGGCTTGCGGACCAATACGCTGGTTGCGATCGGCGCGGCCAGCTTTGTGATCTTCGAAGGTTTGTTTCCCGACGATGGTAGCCCGACACGGGTGGCCGCCCAGGTTGTCTCCGGGATCGGCTTTCTCGGTGCGGGAATCATCTTCCGCGAAGGACTTCACGTCACCGGCCTCAACACCGCGGCCACGCTGTGGTGCTCGGCAGCCGTGGGGCTGTTGGCGGGAAGCGGCCATCCGCGGCATGCGGCATTGGCAACGGCTTTCGTCGTTCTCGTCAATTTGACATTGCGGCCGCTGGTTCGGATCATCAACCGGCAACCGATCTCGCAGGCCGAAACCGACTTTCACTACCGGGTTCGGGTCGTCTGCCGAAACCCGGAAGAGGCGCATATCCGCGCCCTGCTCTTGCAGAGCACAAGCAACGGCCAGCTCAGCCTGCGGCGGCTCGATAGCACTGACCTCGAGGAGAGCGGGCGCGTCGAAGTCATCGCGCAGCTGACGTCTCAGTCGAAGAGCGACACCGTCCTCGAACAGGTCGTCGGCCGCCTTAGTCTCGAGCCGACCGTCTCGGCTGCGAGTTGGAGTGTCGGACCAATCCTGGAATAACAAATCGTCAAAGAATGATCCGCGCATCGGGGGCGATGATACGCCTGTGCATGGGATTGGGAGCAGCACGGGCATTTTCTTGGCGACTCGCTCCCGCGAATCGCGGCCGATCTACTCCCGACCTGCCAGCGCCTAGTCATTCCGTGTGCTGTGTTGGCGCACGTCACTCAACGAGCAACAAGCGCCTTCCGCCATCGTCTTGCAATTGCGACCTATTCGCAACTGCTTGCCAGGCAATCGGAACCGTGTCATCATTATTGCGAAAAAGTGTCGGTAGCATTCAGCGGCAAAAATGCGGGTTTGGGTCAATTGGGCATGTTATCTCGGAACAGGCATCGTAATGATGCTTGCCGTATTCGGTAAGCCGACCAACCAAGAGCTTGGCTCCGGTACCTTTTTTGAATTGGACCGGATTTTATGTCGGCGGACACCTGGGCTACGGCCGTGGACATGCAAGCGGCAGCTTGACGGACGCGGTTCCGACAATTTCGAGCAATTCCTTCGGGAGCCTCTTTGGCGGCTTGCAGCTTGGCTACAACCATCTCCTGACGTCAGGCTTTCTTGTGGGTGTTGAAAGCGACGTTTCGTTTGCAAACTTCCTGGGCGCTGACGATATCGTGCGGTCAAGGTTCACAGCGCAGGGAAACCTTGCGGAAAAAATCGACTATATTGCAAGGTTGCGCGGCCGCTTCGGCTACGCCTCCGGCGATTGGCTGTTCTACGGAACTGGCGGCTTTGCCTGGTCGCAAGCCCGTTTCATCGAGACTCCCGGTCTAATCGCCAATGAAGACAAGGTCCTTCGGACACGCCCAGGCTGGGTTTTGGGCGCCGGTGCAGAAGTCGCCATTGCCCCGGACTGGAGCGCCAGGCTGGAGTACCTGTACGATAATTTTGGAAGGGTCGATGCCACCTTGCCATCGGGGAGGCGCTCGGAATCCACCTTCGATATGCATACGCTGCGACTGGGGTTGAACTGGCACTTAGGGCGAGCGGCATCCGAATCCCCCTCGATCGAGAACCGCGCTTACCCGGTCATTGCACCCGACAATTGGAACGTGCACGGACAATATACATTCGTCGGACAGGGCTATCCGAGCTTCCACTCCCCTTATGAAGGTCCGAACAGCCTGGCCGGGTCCAAGCAAGCTCAAAACACCATGAGCGCGACGGCATTTGTTGGTTTGCGTCTTTGGGAGGGCGCTGAATTTTACATCAATCCGGAATTGATGCAGGGCTTTGGCCTCAGCAACGTGCATGGCTTGGCCGGATTCTCAAACGGAGAGGCCCAAAAGTCGAGTTTCGCATTGCCGCGTATGAATGTTGCGCGCATTTTCATACGACAGACTTTTGGGCTTGGCGGCGAGCAAGAGACGATCAGCGACGGTCCCAACCAACTCGCCGGCAAGCAGGACATCTCCCGCATTACGGTGACCGCAGGAAAATTCGCCGTTACCGATGCCTTCGACGGAAATGTTTACGCCAACGATCCGCGAACGACTTTTCTCAACTGGAATATTTACGGCGGCGGTTCCTATGACTGGACCATGGACAAGTTAAGCTGGACATGGGGCGCTTTCGTGGATTTCAATCAGAAAGACTGGGCGTTCCGCACCGGCTATTTTCTGCTGCCAGTGGTGTCCAACAGCAACAATTTCGACACGCACATTCCGGACCGCGGCCAGTATACGGCTGAACTCGAACTGCGATACTCGCTGTTTTCGCAACCTGGCAAATTGCGCTTCTTCGGCTGGCTCAATCACGGCACGATGGGCGGTTACTCCGACGCGCTTGCACTACCTCTAACTAGCCCAGATTATCCCGACATAACGCTGACGCGCCGCATCAGAACCAACTACGGTCTAGTCGCCAATATCGAGCAGGCGATTACCCCCGACCTCGGCATGTTCTCCCGCGCAACGTGGAGTCCGGGTCGCACCGAAATTCTCGGATGGACTGATTGCAGCGAAAGCCTTTCCTTCGGCACCGTGCTGAACGGGACAAGTTGGGGAAGGCCCGACGATAAAATTGGCGTCGCGGGTGTCGTCGAAGGCCTGTCGGCCGAATCACGCGCTTATTTCGCTGCTGGCGGTCTCGGGATATTAATTGGCGACGGACAACTTAACTACCGGAGGGAACAAATCCTCGAAGCGTATTACGCCTACAGCCTCAACAAATGGGCGACGCTTACCTTCGACTACCAGTTCATCGGCAATCCCGGATACAATGCCGACCGCGGGCCCGTTTCGGTATTTTCTGGCAGATTTCACGCGGAGTTCTGACCAAGGACGACGCACACGCTTTTCGCAATCGTCCGGCGTTACTCCGACCGAATATCGGGAGTGAGTGTCGCCAGCACCTTGTCGATGCGACGTCCGTCGAGATCAACGATTTCGAAGCGCCAACCATCCCATGTGTGCAGTCGAGTCCCGCAGAAAACGACATCCCGCGCATCGACGGGATTCTGGAATGACGGGCGCATCGTCAACCCCGCGTCGCACCCGACCCGCCCGGTTGTCCCCGGGGGCGGGTCATCTTTTTAGATCCGAATGATTCATTCCGTGTGTTGTGTTGCACGCACGTCACTCAACGATGCCATTCAACAGCATCTTTTGTGTTCATTCTTGCAATTGCAAATGAGTTGCAATAGGGCTGAGACAATGGCATTCGGCAAAAAATACAGGGAATGAACTGCGCCTCCGTTTGCTCTGGCTTCTTGACCGCGGGAATCGGCTAATCCGAAGGGCGGGGCCGACAGCTTCGTTTGATGGATGGCAGCGCGCCGGCATGATCGCAGGGACGACGAAAGAGACCGCCGGAATGCCCGCGCTGGAAATATCCGCACCATGATCCGCAGCAGCCGATCACGGGGGTGCGTATTCGCGGGTTTGGGCTTGAGCCTGCTCGTCGTCGACGGCTCCGCGATTGCAGCCGACATGCCTGTTAAGGCTCCCTACATTCGGTCGGTGTTCGATTGGACCGGGCTCTATGTCGGCGCCCATGCTGGCTTCGGCCGTGGCTCCTCAACCGCCGTGCTTGCGGATCCCGCGACCAGCACAACCAGCAACTCCTTCAGCGGCATGATCGGCGGCGTGCAAGCGGGCTACAATTACCAACTGCCATCGGGGATGCTGCTCGGGGTGGAAGCCGATTTCTCCTTTCCGAATTATCTTACCTCGAACTCGGTCGTCTCCTCATTGGCGACGGCCCGGTCCGACGTCACCGAGCAATGGGACTATGTGGGGACCGCGCGCGGCCGCGTCGGTTATGTCGCCGGTCCGTGGCTGGTCTATGCCACCGGCGGGCTCGCATGGGCCGGCGAGCGTTTTCTCAACACGCCCGCCATCGGCAGCGATGAAAAGACGCTGCACACCCGGCTCGGCTGGGCCGCCGGCGGCGGGGTGGAATATGCCTTCGCGCCGCACTGGAGTTTGCGGCTGGAATATCTCTACAGCCAGTTCGGAAACGCCGACATCAAGTTTCCATCGGCCACGCAGTACACCTCCGGCCTGGATTTCCAGTCGCTGCGGATTGGCCTCAACCGCAAGATCGACTGGCCGGGATCGGGCAACTTCTCACCGGCATCGCTGACCGATCCCGAATCCGATCGCTGGGAAATCCACGGCCAATCGACCTATTTGCCGCAAGGCTATCCGGGATTCCGCGCGCCCTATTCGGGTCCAAACAGCCTGACGCCGGCGCCGCAAGTCCAGGCAACCTGGAGCAACAGCCTGTTCCTGAACGCCCGGCTGTGGGAGGGCGGCGAGGTCTACTACAACCCCGAACTGCTGCAGGGATTTGGGTTGAATGACACGGTCGGAGCTGCCGGCTTTCCCAGCGGCGAATCGCAAAAGTCCAACTTCCCCTACCCGCATTATAACACCTCACGCCTGTTCCTGCGCCAGACGTTTGGCTTCGGCGGCGAGCAGGAAGAACTCGCCAGCGGACCAGGCCAACTCGCCGGCAAGGCGGACGTCTCGCGGCTGACACTCCAGGTCGGCAAATTCGCGGTCACCGATGTCTTCGATGGCAACGCCTACGCCAAGGACACCCGCAAGGATTTCATGAACTGGTCGATGTGGGCGCCCGGAGCCTTCGACTATGGCGCGGACAAGCTCGGGCTGACCTATGGCGCCACCGCGGAGCTCAACCAGAAGCAATGGGCGTTACGTGCCGGCTATTTCCTGATGGACGCGGTATCGAATTCAAACAGCTTCGACACCAATCTTTTTCAGCGCGGCGAGTATGTGGTTGAGCTCGAAACGCGCTATTCGCTGTTCAACCAGCCGGGAAAGCTGCGGACCATCGCGTGGCTCAACAGTGCCTTTTCCGGAAGCTATCGCGAGACACTGGATAATCCGGCATTAAATCTCGACATTGCACAAACCCGAATTGGCCGCATCAAATATGGCTATGTCATCAATCTCGAACAGGCCTTGACCGACGAGGTCGGCTTGTTCGGCCGCTGGAGCTGGAACGACGGCAAGACCGAGATCATGGCGTTCACCGATATCGATGCCAGCCTCTCGCTCGGCGTCTCCATCAAGGGCACGCGATGGGGCCGACCCGACGACGTGATCGGGATCGGCGGCGCCATCAACGCGCTTTCCCGGGATCATCGCGACTTCATCGCGGCCGGCGGGCTAGGCCCCCTGATCGGCGATGGCCAGCTCAACTATCAGCCCGAGCGAATCCTCGAAAGCTATTATGCGTACGCGCTCAACAAGCAGCTCACGCTGACCGGCGATTATCAGCTGATCACCAACCCCGCCTACAATGCGGACCGCGGTCCGGTCCATGTCTTTTCAGGCCGCCTGCACGGCGAGTTCTAAATCTTCGGCGAGCGAACGAGGCAAGCGTAAGCGGGCGCTTCGCTCCCCAAGCGATCCCCTATCTCGGCTTGCCTGCGAACAATCCATCAAACCGAAATGAGTATCCTATTCCGACAATATAGCTCGGGGCATTATGGTTGAGTCCGAAAGCGACATGGAAATCGACCTGTTGCGTCGGGCTCAGATGATACAATCCGCCCGAATTCAGCAGCTGGCTCGGACCAGCATTGTCGGGGTAATCGCCGACATATTCCACAAACAGGCTGGCCTTCTCGGTCACCTTTTTTTCGATCGCAAAGGTGGCTTCCGTCATGCGTTTGGTCGTTACGTCCGAGGGACGGAAGAACTCGGTCAGCATGCCGCTCACACCCCAACTTTCATTCAGTTCCCACGACCATGGCAATTGCAGGTAAGGCTGCGCGCCGCGGCCCGCTATGTCGACCGCACCGGTCGGAAGCGCCACGCCGAAGACCACGGACAAATCGACCTTCCCCGGTATCGGACTGACTTGCCACTTTATCGCCGGAGCAACATCCGAAAACCCCGAGCTTCCCGGTCTCCCCGTGTTTGCAAAGTACGTCGGCAGATCCAACAATAGCTCCAGGCAAGGCGCTACTCCCAAGCGCCATCGGGTGTTTGTGCCATCGATCGCTCGACCGCCGTCCCGAGCGCTGACATTCACGCCGTTCTCACTCTGAAGACTGCCCACGGGCACGACGAGGCTGGAGTTCGTGACATCCGGCCGGTCCGTTGCGATTTGGTCCGTGGCGGTCGGACAACCCTCCGCCTGTGCGTCGACCGCGCCGAGAACCGCAAACGCCGACAGCAAACAGATCTGGAGAGTTCGTCTGTGCACGAGAACCTTGATCGAAGGACAACCGGCTGGAGGCATTGGCGGAAGACAACCGAACTAGTTGCGCCGGCTTACTTCATCTCCGTATCTTCCTCGCGTAACCCAGCATGGACCCCTATCAGCCATCGACTTGATCTCCGCAGATGAACTCTTATTCCCACGGCTGCCCCTAAATTATCATCTCATCACAAATTCCGCCTATAACGCCGATCGCGGTCCGGTCCCTACCCTTCCGGCCGTTCATAATCCCATGTCCAGGTAGAGCGGCTCCATGGCAAGCCAACAACTGCAGCAGCCGACCCTCGGACAGGCCCTCCAGCCTAATATCTGGGACGTCGTGGCGCTGATTCTCGTGGTCGGCGCCATGGTGCTGATCGTCTATGGCGGCGAGCAGACCGCCCTTCCCTTGTCGGCGCTCGATGTCACGCCGGTATCTCTCGATCCGGCCAATCTCCCGGTCTACGCGCTGCGCACGACCATGCGAATGCTGCTGGCGATCGTTTGCTCGATCATCTTCACCTTCATCTATGCAGCACTTGCGGCCAAGGCAACGTCCCGAAGGATCTGGAAGAGGCATCGCAAAGCTTTCATCTCGGCGGATGGCAGCGTTTCTGGCGGCTCGACGTGCCCTTCGCCATGCCGGGCCTGATCTGGAATACGATGATGTCGATGTCCGGCGGCTGGTTCTTCGTGGTGGCGTCGGAGGCGATCACGGTCGGCAACACCACGGTCACACTGCCGGGCATCGGCTCCTACGTGGCATTGGCCATCAAGGAACAAAATCTCCCCGCGATCGGCTATGCCATTCTGGCGGTGTTTCTGGTCATCCTCGCGTACGACCAGTTGCTGTTTCGCCCCGTCGTGGCCTGGGCCGACAAATTCCGGTTTGAGCAGACCGCCTCGGCGAGCGCGCCGACATCCTGGATGCTCGATCTGTTTCGGCGTACACGGGCCTTGCGCGCAATGACCTATCCGTTTGCAGCCCTCAACAAAGCCGTCTCCAACCTGCACATCGCGCTGCCAAGCCAATTGAAAATGGCAACGAGAGCAAGAGCCCAGCCATCTCGCGTGGTCGATGCCGTCTGGCTTGCAACGATCATCGCAGGCACCGGCTACGCCGCCTGGAGGATCTATACATATCTCTCGGCGACGTTGAGCCCGTCGGACGTCTCCAGCGCCGTCGGATACGGATTTATTACGCTGGCGCGCGTCATCGTGCTGATCGCGCTGGCGACGCTGATATGGGTGCCTGTCGGGGTCTGGATCGGACTAAGACCCAAACTTGCCGAGCGGATCCAGCCGCTCGCGCAGTTTCTGGCCGCGTTCCCGGCGAACCTCGCGTTTCCGGTGTTCGTGGTGATCATCGTCCGTTACGGCCTGAACGCGAATGTCTGGCTCAGCCCGCTGATGATCCTGGGAACCCAATGGTACATCCTGTTCAATGTCATCGCGGGCGCCAGCGCGTTCCCGACCGACCTTCGCGAGGCTGCCGGAAGCTTCCATCTGAAGGGCTGGCGCTGGTGGATAAAAGTCATCCTGCCCGGCATTTTCCCGTATTACATCACCGGCGCCATCACCGCCTCGGGCGGATCATGGAATGCCTCGATCGTCGCGGAAGTGGCGAGCTGGGGCGACACCCATCTGACAGCCACAGGTCTTGGCGCCTATATCGCGACCGCGACGGAAGCCGGCGATTTTCCCCGGGTCGTTCTCGGCATCGCCATCATGTGTATTCTGGTGACGCTGTTCAACCGGCTGCTCTGGAGGCCGCTCTATGCCTTCGGAGAGCGCCGTCTTCGCCTCGGCTGATCAGGAGGAACTCATGCTCGATCATAGCAATCAGACCAACCTTCTCGATATCCGTGGCGTCTGCCGGTCGTTTCCGAAGGGCAGCGGTGAGGACCTGCTGGTCCTCGAAAAGGTCGATCTGACGATTCATTCCGGCGAAATCGTCGGCCTGCTCGGCCGTTCCGGATCAGGCAAGTCGACGCTGCTGCGCATCATCGCCGGGCTTATCACGCCATCCTCGGGCGATGCCAAATGCCGTGGCGAGATCATCATGGGCCCGCCGAACGGCGTCTCCATGGTGTTTCAGTCCTTCGCGCTGTTTCCGTGGCTGACCGTCCTGCAGAATGTCGAATTGGGGCTGGAAGCACTGGGAATCGACAGCGCCGTGCGCCGCACGCGGGCGCTCGCGGCGATCGACCTGATCGGGCTCGACGGGTTCGAGTCCGCATACCCGAAGGAACTCTCCGGCGGGATGCGTCAGCGCGTCGGGTTTGCGCGGGCGCTGGTTGTGCATCCGGATCTTCTGTTGATGGACGAGCCGTTTTCCGCACTCGACGTGTTGACCGCCGAGACACTCCGTACCGACCTGATCGATCTGTGGATCGAAGGCCGGCTGCCGATCAAATCCGTGCTGATGGTGACGCACAACATCGAGGAAGCGGTGCTGATGTGTGATCGTATTCTGGTGTTCTCGTCCAATCCGGGACGGGTAGCTGCCGAAATCAAGGTCGACCTGCCGCATCCGCGCAACCGTCTCGATCCGACATTCCGGCAACTCGTCGACAGCATCTATGCCCGCATGACGCAGCGCGCGGAGGTTAAAACGCCGGCGGTCGAGGGCATTCATGGCACCGGCGTCGGCATGATCCTGAATCATGTTTCGTCGAACGTCCTTTCAGGTCTGATCGAGACGCTGGCGGGGCCACCGTATAGTGGGCACGCCGATTTGCCGGTTCTCGCCGGCAGCCTGCAACTCGAAGCGGACGAGATATTTCACCTCGGCGAATCGCTTCAGTTGTTGAGGTTTGCGCAATTGAGCGAAGGCGATCTCATGCTGACGGATGCCGGCAAGCGCTTTGCTCACCTCGAGACCGATGCCCGCAAGAAGCTGTTCGCCGAACACCTCATCAATTATGTGCCGGTGATGGACCTGATCCGCCGTGTACTCGACGAGCGGCCCTCGCATACCGCCCCCGTCGCGCGCTTCCGCAACGAGCTTGAGGATTATATGGCGGAAGATCAGGCCGATGAAACGCTAAGGACAATCGTGTCCTGGGCTCGCTATGCGGAACTGTTCGCATATGACGAGCAGTCGGAGCTGTTCAGCCTCGAAAACCCGCATTAGCGCCACCGTCGTCCCGGCGAACGCTCAGTACTTCACACCGCCGCCGCAAACGTCTCGGGGCGCGCCATGGCCCAGGCTTCGCGATAGCGCGGATCGCTGGTCCCGTCGATCAGTTCACCCGGACGCAGCGACGGATAGAGCTGCGCAAATGACCTTACCTCGGTGGTGGAGCTTCGCTGCGAGAAATGAATCGCCCGGATCTGCTGCGGATGTTCGAGCCCCGCGGCGGCGATGAGTTCGGCCAGCGCGTGCAGCGTTGCGCGATGGTAGTTGTAGACCCGCTCGATCTTGTGCGGCACCACCAGCGCACGAGCGCGTGATGGATCCTGCGTCGTCACCCCGGTCGGACATCGATCGGTATGGCAGCTCAGCGACTGGATGCAGCCCAGCGAGAACATGAAACCGCGCGCCGAATTGCACCAGTCGGCGCCGATCGCCATCGCGCGCGCCATGTCGAACGCGGTCGCGATCTTTCCGGCGGCGCCGATGCGGATGCGATCCCGGGCATTGATGCCGATCAGCGCGTTATGGACGAAATTGACGCCTTCGCGCATCGGCATGCCCAAATGGTCCATGAATTCCAGCGGGGCGGCGCCGGTGCCGCCTTCATTGCCATCGACCACGATGAAATCCGGATAGATTCCGCTCTGGACCATGGCCTTGCAGATCGCCAGAAATTCCCAGGGATGGCCGATGCAAAGCTTGAATCCGGCGGGCTTGCCGCCGGACAAACGCCGCATCTCGGCGATGAAGGCCATCATTTCCAGCGGCGTCGAAAACGCCCGATGCGTGGCCGGCGAGATGCAGTCCTCGTCCATGGCGACGCC
>WNFD01008465.1_pt1 | contig 10827 bp, 10 predicted proteins | sample 5400491 | NCBI WGS metagenome assembly WNFD01 (sample SAMN13153343, study PRJNA577476) | soil metagenome | isolation source: 120 cm saprolite under Douglas fir tree site 2 hole 2 replicate 2 | place: USA:California | collected 2015-04-18 | reverse complement strand
CAACCCCGATGTCACTCGATCGCCGTCCCGATCCATCACCACTTCGGCCGTGCCCTGGCCGTTGCCATCCAGCGTGAAGGCGTGGGGGTGGGGGGTACCGTCCACCGTAACTCGATTCCAACGGACCTCTCGAGCCGAGACTGTGGCACTCGTCATGCCCCGATAACTATTGAGCAGACGCTTCGCGACGGCGCGGCAGAAGGCCTCCGGTCCAGCCTCGAGTTCCTCGCGCGCAACGACGTTGACGACGTTCTTGATGGTGTCGGTCGACACGGTCGTGGAATTATCGGCCTGCGTGTAGGCCTGTGCAATATCGCCCGCCAGCATGGCCAAAACCGTCAGTTCGCGAACCTCGCGGTTTTGGCCCTCGCCCGACAGCCGCATCACACGGACGCGGCCTTTGCCGTAAGTGCTGTTCAGGAGCTTCATTCGACCCCCATCCCGATCGCGTCACGACCAATCTACTGATGTTGATCCGGACCTGGTGACATCATCGGAGGGTCGCCGCAGTTCCAGCCCCGGCCTTTGTCGCCGAAGGCGTCCCAGCCCGTTTCAGTGACCGCCACGGTATCCTCAAGCTTTCCTCAAGCTTGATGAAGCCTCGGCGAGGATGCATCAGCGTCGTCTCGATCGACAGCACCATGCCGGCCTGTAACGGGAGATTGGCGTCGTAAGCCGGGTAAGTGACCGGGCCGCGATCGCTGAGGCGGGGCGCCTCGTGTCCGATGACCCCAACTCCGTGCGCCACAAAATGGGTATTGGCGGAGTGCGGAGACGACGACAGGACGTCTTTGACCGCGGCAAAGATCTCCTTCCCCAACATCCCGGACCGGATTGGAGTTCTGGCCGCCTGCTGAACGGCTTCCACCCAGCCCAGCAAATCGTCCAGTTCGGCGTCGGGTCTGCCAGCGATCCCCATGCGGCAGAGGTCGCCGATGTAGCCGCCATATCTGCCACCAGAGTCGAGGGAGATGATATCGCCGGAGTTGATGACCTGATCGCTCGGCGCCCGGTTGGGCCCTGAGCCGGCCGTGATCAAACAGTAGTCGAAGTTCAGTCCCCGATTAAGTTCTTCTTGGCGCAGCCGTGCCGTCACGTCGCGCTTCGTTATGCCCGGACAGCAATGGGCGAAGGTCGCGAGCATCGCCTCGACGACGCGATCGGACGCTTCGCGGATCAGGGCCAATTCGTCCGGAGTCTTGACGGCTCGAAGCCGCTCCAATGGCAGGTGAGAGTCGACGATCTGGCAGTCGGACAATCCCGACCGCAATGCATCCATCGCATCTGCGGGAAAGAACGAAAACTCAACTCCGATTCTGGCGTTCGGCGGCATGATGCGCCGGATGTGATCGATCGCGAGATCCGTGGCGTCCAGCGTGCCCCAGGATCTTGTTTCAACCGTCGGGCACCAGAATCGGCCGTTTTCTGCCTCCGAGTCCTCCATCGCGTTGCCCACGTAGGCCGCACGGTCCGGACGCCCCTTTGGATAAATGATGATCGGAAGATAACGCGTAATTCCGATCGCATCGAATTGATCAAAGAAGAAAAAACGATAACCACCGAGCATGTACTGAATATTGTGCTTCGACGTGACAAGTAAGATGTCGATATTGGCGGCCTCAAGAAGATCGTCGAGGTGCTTTTTGTCGAAGGGAAGATCCGCAGCGGCATGGACGCCTGCTGCGCCTGGTCCAGGTTGTGTGGCGTCCAGCATGTGTGACCTCATCGAACGAGCGAGCTGCGGCGATGTGCGCCGGAGGGGGAACCCTTGAGGGAATAATGATCGGCAAATCGAGAGCTTACAACAGGACGAACCAACCAATTCTCGAATTGGATTGCCTACCGCGCGTCGCTGCCCGATGCTGACCTCGTTCCGTCGATCGGTCACCGCATCGGATAGCGCCAAGCGAGCGGAGCTGGACCGCGGGGGGACCGGGCCGGTTTCCATTGAAAGGATCTCGCATCAGGTCTGACCCGTTGGCATGCTTGACTTGGATGCACAAGAAGACGATGTGAGCGGCGCGGCTCAGGATCGCACCGCGGAGTTTGCCGCCCCAAAGTTCATCCGCTCCGTACGGCTGAACCGACGAACAGGAACGATCGAATGAAACAGACTACATGGCGCGCCGATCCTCTTGTCTGGGGCCATGGGCCCCGAGTGTTCGAAGTGTTCCTCGAACCGACCTGTCCGTTTTCGGTGAAGGCGTTTGGCAAGCTCGACGACCTGCTCGCACAGGCTGGTGAAGATCGCATCGCCGTCAAAATCCGACTTCAGTCACAGCCTTGGCATATGTACTCTGGCGTCATCGTGCGCTGCATTCTAGCTGCCTCAACCCTCCAGGGCGGGAAGGAAGCCGCGAAGGCGGTCATGGCGGCAGTGGCCGCACATCGACAAGAATTCGAGTTCGACCGCCACTGCAGCGGTCCAAATCTCGACGCCACTCCGAATGACGTTATCGCGCGAATCGAAGGCTACAGCGGTGCCAAACTTTCCGAGGCCTTCGCGATTCGCGATCTGGACCGGGAGATCAAGTGGCACTGCAAATACGCCCGCCAGAACGGTATCCATGTGTCGCCGACTTTCATGATCGACGGCCTGGTGCAGGCCGACATGAGTAGCGGGGACGCGATTTCCGATTGGGTGTTGCGTCTACTAAAGAGTTGAACGCGGTACAGAGCCGCGGCGGAGGCCTACTCGGTGCACGCATGCGGTTTCGCGCGGTGATGATGACCTCGATCGCCTTCGTGCTCGGCTTAGTTAGTCCCTCTCGTGTTCGCGCATGGCGCCGCGCAAATCAGCCGTCGCGACGATCTCGGCGTCGATCGGCAGCGGCGAGGCGCGGCGTGGATGCTGAGAGATGACGATCTTGGCACCGCGCTCGTTGAGGTCAGCAATGATGGAATTGCTGTCGAAGGCCTTGTCGGCGATGAAGCCGTCAAAGGCGAGACCGTCGATGAGCGGAGCAACGCCTACCGTATCGAAATGATGGCCGGGCAGAAAAACTTAGGTGAATATTACTCCGAGCCGCTGGTATTTTCGCCAAACGACGCGACAGTTTTTATTATTGATGCGTTCTGACTCGATCGTCAGATTGAACGCCTCAGGAATGCAAATCGTCCCTTTTATCTCGATCGCCGCGCCAGACTGCGACACGTTGCAAACGAGGCATTCGATTCCCGAGCCGTTAAAGCCGATCGTTCCAGGTTTCATGACCCTATGTCGTGGACCGATGCGTTTTTCTTCCATGACAGTCACCTAAGCGAGTACGTTAAAAGGACGACCGAATGCCAGCATGACGTACCCCATCCGCCGGGGTGCTCAATTGAATCGTTCGGGCCACCCAACGCACTCGCGCGTGGCGGGCCTTCTGGCTTCAGGCAACGGCTCGCTGCGCGGGCTGGTTGATGTTTTCGAATTCCAGCTCGGCTTGCTGCCGGGCAGTTTTCAGGATCTGGACGGCGTCGGCGATATTCTTTTCTGAGTGGTTAGCCATGACTTGCATCCGGATGCGCGCGGCCCCCTTCGGGACGGCCGGGAATTCAACCAGATTGGCGATCAGTCCGAGTTCCGGCAATCGCTTGCTGACCAGACGAGCCAAGCCTTCCGTTCCCATCTTTACGCAGACGATCGCGGACGGATCGCCGTAGTAATCGAGACCAGCCTCCCGCAGCTGCTGACGAAGACCCAGGACGTTTGTCATCAATGCCGAACGCTGTACGCGTCCTTCTACGGAATCGACGATGTGGAACGCTTTCAGGATAGTAGCCGCCTGGACCGGCGAAAGCGCGTTGGAGAATGTCGCGGGCGCACTGTAGAAGCGAAGATATTCCTTCACCGCGCGGCTCTTGCAAGCGACGAAGCCGCCATTTGACGCGAAGGTCTTGGAGAAGCTGCCCATCACGATATCGACCTTGCCCAACATGTTCTGGATGCCGATGTGTCCGCGGCCGTCGTCGCCCAGGCAGCCCAAGTCGTGCGCAACGTCAACGACCAATGTCGCGTCGAACTCGTGGCAGAGGGCCTGGAGCCCAGCCAGATCCGGAGTATCCGAATCCATGGAGAACAGGCCCTCGGTAACGACGAGAATGCCGTTCTCCTTATCCTTTGCCCTGATCTTCGCAAGGATGGTCCGGCAATACTCGTTATCGAGGTGACGGAACAGATGAACATTGTTGGTGGCAGCGTTTGCGCCTTCCTGCAGACAGGAATGCGACAACATGTCCATGACCACATGGTCGGCCGATCGGACCAAGCCCTTGATCACGCCGAAACCCGCGGCCCAACCCGTCGGATATAGAACCGCTTCCTCCATTTTCAGGAAGTCGGCGATCTTACGTTCAAGCGCGACGGAATAGGACGTATTGCCGACCAACGCCGGCGAACCCGCGCTATGCACGCCACAGCGCTCGATTGTTTCTTTGGCAGTCGCCTTGATTCCGGAATGTGACGACAGGCTCAGATAGTCCTGCGAGGCAAAATTGACGCCACGCATCTTGTTACCACTATCGTCCTGTGCCCAACAAACCGTGTTCGGCCCATCTTCGGTCGCACGGGAAAACGGCCAGAGACCATTCTGACGACGCAGATTTTGCCACTTGAAAAACCCTTCGGTGCGTCCGAGGAGGTCCGCCCCGCCGGGCACCCGGAAATCTCTCATGCTGCCGCTCAATGCAGCAGGCGGAATATAGGCGTTGGTAGTATCTGACATTGCTATCCCTGTTCGGCGTTTTTTGAATGGACTTATTGCCGTCTGGGAAACGATGCCCGAGCGGAATTAACATTCGATTCCTTCTCGCCTGTTTCTTAGGTGTCTATTTACCGATGTGAATCTTTGGTTCTCCGCTAATTAATTCGATCGATGTTTTCGGAGCGTGTTTGGCCGAAACTGTCCGATGCCAAGCGACATAAGGAGGACGGCCAACTTCAAAGGGAGTAGGCGACCATTAACCATGACGGCCGCATACTTCGTCTGTGGAACGCGTTGCCTGACAATCCGTCGGGCCGTTCGAGAATTCGAGGATTCAATGCTCGGCTCACCGCGCGCAGTTGCAGCACGAATCAGTTCTTGCGCTCCTTGCACCGCAGCCGCCGTCGTCCTGGCGTTCATACTTTCCAACCCCGCGGACGCGGCCGATCTGGGGTTTCCGGCCAAAGCGGTACCGCCGCTTCCGATTTTCTGCTGGACCGGACTCTATGTTGGTGCCGACGTTGGATATGCCTGGGGTCACGACAGCACGACCGAATACTTTACCGCAACGAACACGCTTACGGGTTTAAAATGGGATTACGCTCCGAAGGGCGCGGTTGGGGGCCTCTACGCCGGCGGCAATTATCAGATTGGCGCAATGGTATTAGGCCTTGAGACGGATATTGAAATGGCCGGCATTAAAGGTGGCTTCAATGATCCCGCCCTGGGTGGGGCTGGCAACACGAAAATTGGTTGGCAAGGGTCGTTGCGAGGCCGGCTCGGCTTCGCGGCTGAAAAAGCGATGTTCTACGGAACAGGCGGATTGGCGTATGCTGACATAAGTCACACGTATGACAATCTCGTCGTGGGGAACACCGAGACGACGTCGGCGGTCCGCACCGGCTGGACCGCAGGCGTCGGCGTAGAAGTGGCCGTTACTCAAAATCTTCTGGTGCGCGCCGAATATCGATACGCCGACTTTGGGCACTATCGGTACAATTCGGTGGTGACATTTCCGGGGTTGACGGGCCAGCAGGAGCCAACTTTCAACACCGTTCGCGTGGGCGCCGCCTATAAATTTTAGTGAGGCAGCGATTCGATTGCGCAGTCAGGCAACAGCGTTTTCGCGGGCTGTGGCGGGCAGACAGCCTCGAATTTTGCCCAGCAATCGCTGCATATCAACGGGTTTGGTATCGAAGTCGGAGCATCCAACCTCGACGCTCTTGTCGCGATCGCTGGCCAGAGCGTGGGCCGTTAACGCGACGATCGGAATTGCGGATGTTGCAGGATTAGCCTTGATCAACTGGGTCGCTTCCCAGCCGTCCATCGCTCCCAACGCGACATCCATCAGAATCAAATCCGGCATCTCGCTCGCGGCCATCTCAACGCCCGTGGCGCCATCGTGAGCGCAACAGACCGAGAAACCGTGACGCTGCAGGCGCCGCGTTAGCATGTCCCGGTTGATCTCATTATCCTCAACAAGCAGAATTTTATGCATTGGTCGTTTCCAAAGCAAAATTGGAGGCTGCGGGGACGAGCGTCGCGGATGCCAATGCATCCCCCTTCCGCCTTCCAGTGAGCCGCGGCACCCGGATCGTAAAGCGGCTTCCCGCTCCGAGTTCGCTCTCGACGAAAATCTCGCCCCCCATCAGCTTGCAGAGCTTCTGGCTAAGCGCCAGCCCCAGCCCGGTACCACCGTATTTGCTGGTGCTGGAGTCATCGGCGACTGTAAATTTTTCGAAGAGGTTGGCGATCTGATCTGAAGCAATGCCGATACCGGTATCGATGACATGGATCAGGAGATCATCACTTGATCCATCCAGATGCCGCTCAGCGACCAGTTCGATCTTGCCGTTGTGAGTGAATTTTACCGCGTTATCAATCAACTGCCCGGTCATATTGCGAAACTTGCTGGCGTCGCAGAGGGCCGTTCCGAGATTCGGGGCTATTGTACAGAGAATCTCGTTTCCGTGTTTCTTGGCCGCCGGCCTCGCCGCGTGGACGATCTCGCTGAGCAATTCGGCCAGATCAGTCTCCTCCAGATCCAGCTCCATCTTGCCCGCTTCGATCTTCGACAGGTCGAGCACCTCGTTAACGAGCTTAAGCAGATGCTGGCCGGCGTTGTGAATCTTGTTTAGATCCGCGGTGGTCTCGCTATCGCCTTCAACCTCGGCGTCTTCAAGGAGGATTTGACTGTAGCCGATCACCGCGTTCAACGGCGTTCGCAACTCGTGGCTCATCTTGGCAAGGAATTCGGCCTTGGCTGCGCCCGCCAGTTCGGCTTCCTCGGTGGCAAGGCGGAGCGCCGATGCGGTCGCCATATGCTGGCGCATTTCGCTTTCAAGCTCGGTCTGCGAAGCCTGTATTTTGGCGTAGTAGAGCGCCATCATCGCCACGTATAGCGATGCAGCGACGGTTGAGATAAGTCCCAGTCCTTGCATCGCCGCAACCGGCAGATCGTTTTTGACTGGGTAACCAAACAAATAAGAACCGCTGAAGATCGCCAGATTCGCAGCGAACATGATCATTACGATCGCGCGAAGGGATTTGGACGAGCCAAGGTAGAAGAACGCGAGCAGTGGAATGACGAGCACCCAGGGCAGAGTTGGGGAGGTCACTCCACCGTAAAAGTAACAGCTCCAGAGAATACAAAAGATTAGATTCTGAATCGAAACCAATGCCAGTGGATTGTAAGGTGCGCCGGCGCGCAGCACGAACGGGAAGATCCAGAACGACGTGATCGAAATTGCCAGTACGGCCACCTGGTATCCTGGCGTCGGATCGAGCACGTAGAGCGCTATGGGAACGACGTTTCCAATGAGCGGCCCAAGAATATGGCTAACCAGAAAGACGTGCGCGCGGTTTCGCCCGTCGCGGTCAACCGCGATCTTGGGTGGGATGAAGTAGTTCACAAGGCGATCGAGGGCCACGATCATTCTTGAGAGTGTGGCTTTCATGAATTCGCGCCAATTTCCGCGTTAGTATTAAAAATGTATGCTGCCGCCGCCGTCAATTCTCGTGACCCGCACAGCGGCAACATCCTACTGTCGCTGGGCATTAGACTTTCAGGCTCAGCTTAAAGTCGCGTTAATCCATGAAATCTGACTTAAACTGAATATTAAAGCCACATGCGCTAGCTTTCCGCGTTGACAAGAAATCATCAAGGGCTGGCGGCAAATGCTGATGTGGAATCGACTTATCGGGATAATCGATTGGTTCATTCCGAGTGCGGCGAAGGTGGAACGTTCGGAACATGGCCTAGCGCGAAATTTCGTCTTCACGCACCTCTTCGGCCCCGCGCTGTCGCAGTCGATCAGTCTGTTCCTTTACCTCAGCGATCCTCATCCGGGCTTTGCGTGCTGGACAGTGATAGTCTGTATATGTTTGTTCTGGACGCTGCCTTTTGTCTACAGGCTGACCAGCAACCTGCATCTGTCGGCCCTGATCTCCGTTGAATTGCTCGCATTCACCTCGCTGTTCGGAGCTTATTATTACGGCGGGGTGAGCTCGCCGTTTCTGCCCTGGCTAATCATCAGCCTCTTGCTCGGCTTCTTCTACTTGTCCGAACGTCCAATCCTTATTGTCGGATTATTTACCCTCAATATTCTTGGCTTCTGTTCTGCCTTTCTTCAATGGGGCTTCCCGGAACTTGTTCCACTGCAACAACTCTCAAAAGTCGGTTGGATCTCAATTCTGTCCGCAACGATCTATATGTCGTGGATGGCGATCTACTACGCCAATATGATTGCGATGCGCTCCGATCTCGAACGCGAAGCGGAGAGGCATCGCGAAACTGCAATCCGTCTGCGCGAGGCCAAAGAAATGGCCGACGTGGCCAATCGCTCGAAGTCGATTTTTCTTGCTAAGATGAGTCACGAATTGCGGACGCCGTTAAATGCCGTGATCGGATTCAGTGAAATCCTTCTTGAAGGTGTCGAACTGGACGGCAAGAACAGGCACAAAAAACTTGACCTTGAACGTATCAATGCAGCTGGAAAGCACCTGCTGTCACTTGTAACCGACGTGCTCGATCTTTCGAAGATCGAGTCCAATTTCATCGAATTGAAAATCGAGAAGTTCGATCTCAATGAGATGGTCCGCGAAGTGGTTGCAAATGTTCAGCCGATGGTCGCTGAAAACGGCAACAAGCTGGTGGTCAAATGCCCCAATGACCTCGGGATCGCCTTAACCGATCAAACCAAGTTGCGGCAGGCGGCCCTGAACCTGATGAGCAATGCCGCGAAGTTCACTCAAGAAGGGTTAATCACACTGTCTGTTCAGCGCCGAAAGAGTCAGGCCGGGGACTGGATCGAAATTCAGGTGCAAGATTCCGGAATTGGAATTGCCCAATCGGACATGGGTCGCCTGTTTCAGAACTTCGGCCAAGCAAATCGTGGTACGTCCACCAAATACGGCGGAACCGGTCTCGGCTTGGCGTTGAGCCAAAAATTGTGCGCGCTCATGGGCGGTGGAATCTCGGCGACCAGCGAGCTTGGACATGGATCGTGCTTTTCGATCCGCGTGCGCGCTTGGATGAGCGAACTGCAAAGCGCCCATGACGACTTCTCTGGAACAGTTCCCCAACTCGCAAGTGCAGTCTGAAAGATAAACTGATGTCTGTATCGAACGCTCCAACACCGCGCGTTACCGTGCTGCGGCCCGACGTGAACCAATCCGATACGGCCGACGACAACACGAGTGTCCGCCCCCGCTTGCTCATTGTAGACGACATCAGCGATAATCGCACGATTCTGACGCGACGTTTTCAACGGCGCGGATTTGATGTGGTGGAGGCTGAATGCGGACTGACCGCTATTGAGCTTATCGACAAGGAATCATTCGACCTGGTCCTGCTTGACGTCATGATGCCGGGGATGGACGGGATCGAGACCCTTAAGCGCATTCGCGGTCAGAATTCTGCATCTGAGCTCCCGGTGATCATGGTCACGGCTAAATCTGAAAGCACCAATATTGTCGATGCACTTGAACTTGGCGCAAACGACTATGTCACGAAGCCCGTGGATTTCGCTGTGGCTTTGGCCCGTGTCAATACCCAGATCAGCCGCAAGCGTGCGGTAGAACGGGTCGCGTTGGCGAACGAGGAGCTGCGCAAGGTGAATGAAGATTTAGAGCGTCGTGTGGAAGAGCGGACCAGCCGCCTCATCGACGCCAATCAACGGCTCAAGGTTGAGATTGCGGACCGCGAGGAGTCGCAGGCGAGATCGCAATACCTGGCTTATCACGACTCGTTGACCGGACTTGGCAATCGCCTCTTGTTTAAGGAGCAGCTAGAAGAAGCACTTAAAGACGTTTCAGTAGCGTCGCATCCTTTGGCGGTGCTATTCTTGGATCTCGACGGCTTCAAGGCGGTCAATGACACTTTGGGGCATTCAATCGGCGATCTGCTTTTGAAATCAGTTGCAACGAAGCTTCGCGATATTCTTCCGCGAACGGACCGTATCGCACGACTTGGCGGTGATGAATTTGCGATTTTGCAGATTTCAGCTGCGCAGCCAGGTTCGTCTATCGCGTTAGCAGAAAAAATCATTGAGGTTGTTGGTCAACCGAACAGTATCGACGGTCACGATGTAACGGTAGGGGCCAGCGTCGGGATCGCTGTTGCACGCCCCGGCGATATCAATACTGAGAACTTCTTGAAGAGCGCGGATCTCGCTATGTATAGCGCAAAATCCGACGGCCGCGGTACTTATCGCATGTTCGATCCGGAAATGGATGCGATCGTTCAGGCGCGCCTTTGAGGCGTTGATGCGATGGCAACACCCCGAGCGCGGTATGGTGCCCCCTTCGGACTTTATTCCGGTTGCAGAAGAGATGGGTCTGATTGTTCAACTCGGCGAATGGGCATTAAGGCAGGCATGTGCCGAAGCGACGGAATGGCCGGATGGAATTTGCGTTTCAGTCAACTTGTCGCCCTTGCAGTTCTCCAAGGGGAATCTCGTTTCCTCGGTAATGAGCGCCTTAGCCTCGGCGGGACTTCCGGCCTCCCGTCTCGAGCTCGAAATCACTGAATCCGTGTTGCTTGAGAAGTCGGAACGCAACATCACGATCCTCAATCAACTGCGGGACCTTGGCGTTCGTATATCGATGGATGATTTCGGTACCGGCTATTCCAGCATTG
>WNFD01013542.1_pt1 | contig 10828 bp, 8 predicted proteins | sample 5400491 | NCBI WGS metagenome assembly WNFD01 (sample SAMN13153343, study PRJNA577476) | soil metagenome | isolation source: 120 cm saprolite under Douglas fir tree site 2 hole 2 replicate 2 | place: USA:California | collected 2015-04-18 | reverse complement strand
GCCGCTGATGTTCAATTACGCTTCGTTGGAGATGGAGTGGTGCATCAGTTGCCATCGCGCGCCGGAGAAGAATCTGCGGCCGCGGGAACAGGTTTTCAATATGCGCTATCAGCAGCCGACTACTGATTTGCCGGTGATGGTGGATGGGAAGTCGTTTACCCACCAGATTGATCTAGGGAAATATCTGGTGACGAAGTACCAAGTGCGTTCGGTGATGGACATTACGAGTTGCTCGACGTGCCATCGGTGAGATTTTCTTTTGGAGCGGCGGGCGTCTCGCCCGCCAACGGGCGGGACGCCCGTTACTCCATAGCGTGATATTGGGATTGGCATAAAGATGAACGAAGAACAAAACGGCAAGCCGCACCGCGAGGAAGTCTGCCCGGGGAAAAAGGGCAAACTCGACCTGGTACAGGTTCGCGCCGACATCGAAAAGAAGAACGGGCCGGAATTCTGGCGCAGCCTGGAAGAACTCGCCGGCACCACCGAGTTCCAGGAGATGCTGCACCGCGAGTTCCCCAAAGGCGCGTCCGAATGGCTGGACGCGGTCTCGCGCCGCGGATTCCTCAAGCTGATGGGCGCGTCCATGGCGCTGGCGGGCATGACCGCCTGCACCAAGCAGCCGACAGAGCAGATCGTGCCGTACGTTCGGCAGCCGGAAGAAATCGTCCCCGGACGGCCGATGTTCTTTGCCAGTGCTTTCACTCTGGGCGGTTACGCCTCGCCGGTGCTGGTCGAGAGCCACATGTACCGTCCGACCAAGATTGAAGGCAACGCTGACCATCCGGCCAGTCAGGGTGGCACTGACGTTTACGCCCAGGCTTCGGTTCTGGATATGTACGACCCCGACCGCTCCCAGAATGTGATGTACATGGGCGACATCAGCACTTGGTCGGCGCTGAGCGGGGCCTTGCAAGGTCCGCTGAATGCGCAGAAATCGATAAAAGGTTCGGGCATTCGCATTCTTTCGCGGTCGTTTTCGTCGCCTACGCTGGCCGACCAGATGCAGCAGGTGCTCAAGCGTTTCCCTGAAGCCAAGTGGCACTTCTACGAGCCAATCAACCGCGACAATGTTTATGCGGGCGCGCAGATGGCCTTCGGCCAGCCGGTCGAGACGATCTACAAGCTCGAAGCTGCGGATGTGATTGTCTCGCTGGATGCGGATTTTCTCTCGGCAGGATTCCCCGGCACCACGCGCTACGCGCGGGATTTCGCCAAGCGGCGCGACCCGGATTCCGGGAAGATGAACCGGCTGTATGTAATCGAGAGTGCGCCGAGTGCGACGGGGGCGAAAGCGGATCATCGGCTGCCGGCGCAGGCCGGACAAATCGAACGTTTTGCTGGGATGCTTCAGTTCGCGCTGGGGGCAAACTCGGTTCTTCTGTCAACCTCCGGCGAGCAACAAAGATTCGCGTTTGCTGCGTCCGCGGACTTGGCAAAATCTCACGGATCCAGTGTGATTATTGCCGGCGATCATCAGCCGCCGGTCGTTCACGCGCTCGCTCACGCAATGAATGGCGCACTCGGCAACGTCGGCAAGACGGTTTCCTATACCGATCCAGTTCTCGCGAACACCGCCGACCACAACGACTCACTCAAAGCTTTGGTCAGCGACATGCGCGCAGGCAAAGTGGATCTGCTGATCATCCTTGGCGGGAACCCGGTTTACGACGCGCCCGCTGACTTCGGTTTTGCCGACGCACTCAAGAACACGAATATCCCGATTCGCGTCCACCTCGGGCTGCACAACGACGAAACTGCGGAGCTGTGTCAGTGGCACGTGAACGAGGCGCATTACCTCGAATCTTGGGGTGATACGCGGGCTTACGACGGAACCGTCAGCATTGTTCAGCCGCTGATTGCGCCGCTGTACGGCGGGAAGAGCGCTTACGAGATGATCTCGCTCCTGGCCGGTCAGCCTTCCACCACCGGGCATGACATTGTCCAGAATTACTGGAAGACAAGGCACACCGGTACCGATTTCGACATGTGGTGGCGCAAGGCGCTGCATGACGGATGGATTGATGGCACGACTTACACGCCGAAGCAGGTTTCCGCAAAGATGACGGGCTTCCCCGCCACAAACGCTGCCGACGGCGAAACCGAACTAAACTTCCGCCGCGATCCTTCCATCTACGACGGCCAGTTCTCCAACAACGCCTGGCTGCAGGAATTGCCCAAGCCGATGAGCAAGATGACCTGGGACAATCCGCTGCTGATGGGGCCGAAGATGGCCGGGGACATGGGCGTGAAGAGCGGAGATATGGTGCTGGTCGAGTTGAACGGGAACTCGATGAAGCTGCCGGTCTGGATTCAGGCTGGACATCCCGATAAATCGGTCACGGTGTTTCTGGGGTACGGCCGCCGGCGAGCTGGTCGCTCCGGCACGGGCGCGGGATTTGATGTCTATCCGCTGCGTTACAGTGCGACGCCGTGGTTCACGTCGGCTGGAGTCAAAGTCAGCAAGGCGGAAGGAACGTACCTTCTCGCCACAACCCAGGGTTATCAGACGATGGACGTAGGTGACGAAGAGCGTCCGCTGATTCGCACCAAGACGCTAGCCGAATATCAAAAGGACGCAAGCGAAAGTTTCGACGAAGACAAGCCTACGGAGAGCCTCTATCCGCCATACGACTACAAGTCGCAGCCGTATGCGTGGGGCATGGCGATTGACCTGAATTCTTGTATCGGGTGCAACAACTGCATCATCGCCTGCCAGTCGGAAAATAACATTGCGGTAGTCGGCAAGGAGCAAGTCAACAAAGGCCGCCACATGCACTGGCTGCGTGTGGACGCGTATTACCAGGGCGACCGCGATAATCCCAAGGCTTATTTCCAGCCGGTGCCGTGCATGCAATGTGAAAATGCCCCGTGCGAACTAGTTTGCCCGGTGGGAGCAACGACCCACAGCACCGAAGGCTTGAACGACATGGTCTATAACCGCTGCGTCGGGACGCGCTATTGCTCGAATAACTGTCCTTATAAGGTGCGACGGTTTAACTTCCTGCGCTTCCAGGAATTCGACGTGCCGCAGTTCAAGATGATGCACAATCCCGACGTTACCGTGCGCACACGCGGCGTCATGGAAAAGTGCACATACTGCGTGCAACGCATCAATCACGCGCGCATTGATTCGGAAACGGCGACGGTGCGCGAAGGCAAGGACATCAAGATTCAGGACGGCGAATTGCAGACGGCGTGCCAGCAATCGTGCCCGGCGAATGCAATCGCGTTCGGCAATATCAATGATCCAAACAGCCTGGTTTCGAAGTGGAAGGCGAAATCCCGCAATTACGGTCTGCTGGATGATTTGAATACGCGTCCGCGGACCACGTATTTGGCGGAGATTCGCAATCCGAATCCGGAGCTGGGGGAAAGCGGCACTTAGCTCTTGGCTGTTGGCTCTTAAGTGCGGAGCTAGGGTGGTCTCGATCTAAGAGCCTGGAGCCAAGAACCAAGAGCAGTATTTACAACATGGCGAAACCAACCGAAGTCGAAGCGGGCGAACAGAAAGCTCCAGTCATTCAACCTGGGCATACGTTCGCGTCCATCACTGAGAAGGTCAGTGCGATTGTGCTGCGCCGGCCCATCATGGGTGGATGGGTGCTGGGGATGTTCATCTGCTTCATCATCCTGCAATGGTTTCTGCTCGCGGTGTGCTGGCTGTTCTACCGCGGCGTTGGCGTCTGGGGCGTAAATATCCCGATAGGCTGGGGATTCGCCATCGTCAATTTTGTTTGGTGGATTGGTATTGGCCACGCTGGGACGCTGATCTCCGCGATTTTACTTTTGCTGCGGCAGTCGTGGCGGAATTCGATTAACCGGTTTGCAGAAGCGATGACGCTGTTTGCCGTCGCCTGCGCCGGGATGTTCCCGCTACTCCACTTGGGGCGGCCGTGGTTGTTTTACTGGCTGTTTCCGTATCCCAACACCATGTCTTACTGGCCGAACTTCCGCAGTCCGCTGGTGTGGGACGTGTTCGCGGTCAGCACGTATCTGACGATTTCACTGGTGTTTTGGTTTGTCGGACTGATTCCCGATCTCGCCAGCATGCGCGATCAGACCGACAATCGCGCGCTGAAGTTCGTGTTTGCGGCGCTGGCCATGGGTTGGCGGAATTCGGTGCGCCACTGGAACCGCTACGAGACGGCGTATCTGCTGCTGGGCGGGCTGGCCACGCCGCTGGTGCTCTCAGTTCACACCGTGGTGAGCTTCGACTTCTCGATTGGCATTGTTCCGGGCTGGCACACAACGATTTTCCCGCCCTACTTTGTAGCGGGAGCGATTTATTCCGGATTCGCCATGGTGCTGGTGCTGGCAATTCCCATCCGCAAGTTCTACAACATCGAAGATTTCATCACCATGCGCCATATTGAGAACTCGGCGATGGTGATGCTGGCAACGGGATGGATTGTCGCCTACGGATACGCCTTTGAAGCCTTCATGAACTGGTACGGCGGCGATCCGTATGAGAGCTTCCTCCGCTGGAACCGGCTGCACGGGCCGTATGCATCGTTCTATTACGCGCTGCTGATTACGAACCTGCTGATTCCGCAGATTTTGTGGGTAAAGAAAATTCGCAACAATCCCATCTGGCTGTTCCTGGTTTCGCTCGACGTGCTGGTGGGGATGTGGTTGGAGCGGTTCATCATCGTCATCGTCAGCTTGACCCGCGATTTCACTAACTCGGCGTTTGGCCAGTACTATCCGACGCACATTGACTGGGCGATCCTGTGCGGAACGCTGGGCTTCTTCGCGGCCTGCATGTTCCTGTTCCTGCGGCTGCTGCCGGCGGTTTCGATTTCTGAATTGAAGACGCTGTTGCCGGAGGCGGAAGTAACGGTGGAACACGAGACGGAGGTGCATCAGTGAAAGATACCGGCACCTACGGTTTGATGGCGGAATTCGACAACGTGAATGACGCCGTCATTGCGGCCCGCCGCACTTACGGAGCGGGCTACAGGAAGATTGACGCCTACGCGCCGTTTCCGGTTGAAGAACTTTCTGAAGCCATTGGCTTTCACAAGAACGGCGTGGCTCTGGTGTGCCTGATCGGCGGATTGCTGGGCGGTACCGCCGCCTTCACGCTGCAGTGGTGGATCAACACTATCAGTTACCCGGTCAACATTGGCGGGCGGCCATTGAATTCATGGCCTTCGTTCATAATCGTGACTTTTGAAATGACAATTCTTTTCGGCGGACTCTCGGCGGTGTTTGGAATGCTGGCGCTGAATGGGCTGCCCATGCCCTACCATCCGGTGTTCAACGTGCCACAATTTGAGTCCGTTACCAGAGACCATTTCTTCGTCATGATTTTCTCGTCCGACAAGAATTATGACGCGACGGCCACGCGGCGGTTTTTGGAAGAGCTGGGACCGATTTCGGTTTCGGAGGTCCCCAGTTGATGGCGAATCTCCGCAAATTTTTCGGATTGGGACTGTTGCTGGTTCTGGCGGGATGCCGTCAGGAAATGTATGACCAGTCGCGCATGAAGCCGCTGGCGCAGAGCGATTTCTATTCCGACCTGCGGACAGCGCGTCCGCAGGTGGAGGGAACGGTCGCGCGCGGGCAGCTTCGTGAGGACGAGTATTTCTACACTGGAAAAATTGGCGGAAACCCCGGCGATTACATGCCATTCCCGGTGACGGAAGAGGTTTTAGCTCGCGGGCAGGAGCGGTTCAACATTTATTGCGCGCCTTGCCATTCGCGGTTGGGCGATGGCAATGGCATGGTCCCGCAGCGCGGATTCAAGCATCCGCCGACTTATCACCAGGACCGGCTGCGCAAAGCGCCGCTGGGATATTTCTTTGACGTGATGACCAACGGGTTCGGGGTGATGCCCGACTACACAACACAGATTGCGCCCCGCGACCGCTGGTGCATTGTGGCGTACATTCGCGCGTTGCAGTTGAGCCAGAACGCGACCCAGGCTGATATTGCCGCCGGAGAAAAAGTGCCATCAGCTCCGCTGAAGTTCAAAGAGCCTGGTTCCGGCGCAACTCCGGCGACGCCGCTTCCGGAGTCAAGCTACACAGGAGACGAGCAGAAATGACGGCGCGCATAAACAACACGGAGTTTGCAGCGCCTGAGATTGTGAACACGATCCATCAGCGGTCGCTGGGCGTCGGGCTGCTGTTTGGATTGATTGCTTTGATCACCGCGATTCTGCCCGTGCCGTCGCTGCGCGAGCAGTTCTACCATTCCTATCTCCTGGGCTTCATGCTGTGGCTGGGTGCGACGCTGGGCAGCATGGCGTTTCTGATGATTCAGCACCTCACCGGGGGCATGTGGGGGATGGTGATTCGCCGCCAGCTTGAAGCCGCTATGAAGACGCTGCCGCTGATGGCAGTGCTTTTCATTCCCATCCTTGTGGGGATGCCGCATCTGTACAGCGGTGGTGAAGGGAAGCATGGTTGGCTGAATGCCGACAAGAGCGACGGACACCTGTTCGACCTGAGTCATGAATATCTCACTCGGTTCGGCTCGGCGCATTTTCTTTATCTTGATGGCTACGTCGCCCGCGCGATTGTTTATTTCGCGATCTGGCTGATCTTGGCTTTGTTCCTGAGCCGCTGGTCGGACGAGCAGGATGCACCTCCAGTGCAGAACCTGAGTCCGCGTTTCCGCAAGATTGCGGCCCCTGGCCTCATCCTGTACGCGTTCACGATTTCGTTTGCCGTGATTGACTGGGTCATGTCGCTCGATCCGCGCTGGATTTCGACGATTTACGGGTTCATCTTCATCGTTGGCGAGTGCCTGACCGCCATGTGCCTGATGGTGGTGGTGGAAAATATCTTGTCCCGCTACCAGCCCACCGCTTCCCTGCTGAAGCCGAAAGAGGTCCACGATCATGGCAAGCTGATGCTGACGTTTGTGATGCTGTGGGCGTATTTCAGCTTCTCGCAATTGCTCATTATCTGGGCGGGCAACTTGCCCAGCGAGATTACGTTCTTTACGCGTCGGTTGAATGAAGGCTGGCAGAGGATTGGGCTGGCGCTGGTACTGTTTCATTTCGCGATACCGTTTCTGTTTCTGTTATCGCGGGGATTCAAGCGCAATCCACGCAAGCTGGTGTGGCTGGCGTCGTGGCTCATCTTCATGCGGTTTGTGGATTTGTATTTCTACATCGAGCCGAATTTCCATAAGACGATCTTTCTCAGTCCTCTGACGCTGCTGGATCTGGTTGTCCCGATCGCCATTGGCGGATTCTGGATGGCGCTGTTCTTCCATAACCTGAGATCGCGCCCATTGCTGCCTGTCTACGACCAGCACGCGCAGGAATTCCTGGAATACGCGGGAGCAGCCCATGACTGAACACGGCAAGCATCAGAATGGCGGCGGCTTCGAGCGCGAAGACGTTGGAACTAAGCCCATGTTCGGCTTCCTGGTCGGCCTGGTGATTACTGGGGTGCTGGTTTATTACGTGATCTGGGGAATGTTCCATTTCATGGATGCGTATGAGCGCAAACACCAGCAGACCAAGAGCCCAATGGTGCAGATGCAGCCGGACACGCGGGAACCGGATACCGCCAGGACCCACGAAAAGGTTCAGCAGGAATTCCCCGAGCCGCGCCTCGAAGACGACGAGCGCACCGAGATCAACGATTTTCGTTATCACCAGGATGAGACTCTGGCCAGTTATGGCTGGGTGGACCAGAATGGCGGAGTGGTGCGCATCCCGATTGATCGCGCCATGCAGTTGATCGCACAGCGCGGATTTCCGACGATTCCGCAGGGGGATACAGTTCGCTGCCGCGAAGGACGGGCGGGGACGCCCGTCACTCCAAAAACAAGTGCTTGGAGGCACGGGCCTCCTCGCGCGTGCGCTGGTCGTGACGATCGCTCTGGGCGCCACTGCACTGGGCCAGAGCATGACCAACGGGATCATGTCGCCGCCATCCAATGTGCGTCCTGCCGGATTGAACGACGTTGATATCGTGCAACGCCTGGACCAGCGGATTCCACCGGAGCTGGTTTTCCGCGACGAAAGCGGCAAGCAAGTTCGGCTGGGAGATTATTTCGGCAAGAAGCCGATGATTCTGAATCTGGTTTACTACCGCTGCCCCATGCTCTGTAGCGAGGTGATGGCCGGGCTTTCAGGTTCACTGAAGGCGCTGAAGTTCGATGTAGGCAAGGAATTTGACGTCATCACCGTCAGCTTCGATCCCAAAGATACTCCCGCGGCCGCAACCGCGAAGAAGGCGGATTACATCAAGCGCTATGGCCGTCCGGGAGCCGCGGATGGCTGGCATTTTCTTACTGGACCGCAGGAATCGATTGCGGCACTCACCAAAGCCGTCGGCTTCGGATATCAATATGATCCCAAGAGCGGACAGTTTTCGCATGCGACGGCGATCATGATTGTGACGCCGCAAGGGAAATTGGCGCAGTACTACTACGGCGTCGAATATCCGCCGAAAGATTTGCGGCTGGGACTGATCCAGGCTTCGCAGAACAAGATTGGGACGCTCGCGGATCAAGTGCTCTTGTACTGCTATCACTATGATCCGACGACCGGGAAGTATGGCGCCATCATTAGCCGGATTATCCAGCTCAGCGGCGGAGCGACTGTGCTTTCGCTAGGGCTTTTCTTAATCATATTGTTCCGTCGCGGATCGCCTGGCGACTCCAAGGAGATGAACAGGTCTCATACCTATGTTCGATAATTTTCCACTTTGGCCGGCTGGCGCATCGACGCACGCGTTGCCCGTGGATTTGCTCTACATTTTTCTGGTAGTGCTGTCTGTGGCGACGACGCTGGCAATCTTTGCAGTGATCGCCGTCTTTAGCTTTAAGTACCGGCGGCGTCACGGACGCGAAGCTACGCCCATCCATGGCTCCCTGATATTGGAGATTGGTTGGTCAGTGGTTCCGATGGTGATTTTTCTGGTTATTTTTGTCTGGGGCGCGGTGATCTTCTTCGACGCTCGCACTCCGCCCCAGGACGCCACCGAAATTTACGTAGTGGCGAAGCAGTGGATGTGGAAGCTGCAGCACGTGGAAGGTCAGCGCGAACTGAACCAACTGCATGTCCCAGTCGGCAAAAACATTAAGCTGATCATGACTTCGCAGGACGTGATCCACAGCTTCTACGTTCCAGCGTTCCGTCTGAAGCAGGATGTGATTCCGGGCCGCTATACCACGATGTGGTTCAAGGCAACCAAGCCGGGGACGTATCATCTTTTCTGCGCGCAGTACTGCGGCACCCAGCATTCAGGAATGATCGGCGAAGTAGTGGTAATGGAACCCGCCGAGTATGAGACCTGGCTGGGGGGTGGAGTTCCTGCCGGCTCGCTGGCGCAGAACGGGCAGGCCTTATTTACGCAACTGGGATGCTCCACGTGTCATCGATTTGATGTGCAGGGACGGGGCCCGAATTTGACGGGTGTATTTGGTAAGCCGGTACTACTCGAAGACGGCCGCACCGTCGTCGCCGACGAGAACTACGTGCGCGAATCTATCTTGGTTCCGGGCGCAAAAGTAGTTTCCGGATTCAAGCCGGTCATGCCTTCGTTTCAAGGACAGGTCAGTGAAGAGCAATTGACTTCGCTGGTGGAATACGTGAAATCATTGAGCCAGACGCCGGCAGCACCGGCCGGCAACTCAGCTTCTCTGAAGCCGAAGGAATAGCAATGGCGACCGCAGTTGCAAGCATGGAAAAGAAAAACTATCTGAATGCAGAGTACGGCATTCGCTCGTGGCTGTTCACCACAGACCACAAGCGTATCGCCCTGCTCTATCTTATTTCGATCACCGTATTTTTCTTTATTGGCGGGTTCTTTGCATTGCTGATACGCCTGGAATTACTCACCCCGGCGGGTGACCTGATGTCGGCGGACATGTACAACAAGGCCTTCACCATGCACGGGCAGGTGATGGTCTTCTTTTTCCTGATTCCCTCCATTCCCGCGGTGCTGGGAAATTTTCTGGTTCCGATGATGATTGGGGCCAAAGATCTGGCCTTACCACGGATTAACCTGATCAGCTGGTATATCTACATTATCGCGGGAATTCTTTATCTGCACTGCATTGCGACCGGTGGCGTGGATACGGGTTGGACCTTCTACACGCCGTTTTCCACAATGTTCAGCAATACCCGCGTGGTTGAAGCCGGGCTGGCAATTTTTATTTCTGGATTTTCGTCCATCCTTACCGGCTTGAATTTTGTGGTCACCGTGCACCGCATGCGCGCGCCGGGAATGACCTGGTCGCGGCTGCCGCTGTTTGTATGGTCGCACTATGCCACCAGCATCATCATGCTGCTCGGCACTCCGGTAATTGCCATCACGTTGATCCTGGTGGTGCTGGAGCGCACACTCAACCTCGGCATCTTCGATCCCACTCGCGGCGGCGATCCGGTCCTGTTCCAGCATTTGTTCTGGTTCTACTCGCATCCCGCGGTTTACATCATGATTCTGCCGTCGATGGCGGTGATCAGCGAAATCATCCCCTGCTTCTCGCGCAAGCGCATCTTCGGGTACAGCTTCGTTGCCATGTCGAGCATCGCGATTGCCGCTATCGGATTCCTGGTTTGGGCGCACCACATGTTCGTTGCCGGGATTTCGGTCTATTCTGCGCTGGTGTTTTCTTTCCTCAGTTATCTGGTCGCGGTACCCTCGGCAATCAAAGTCTTTAATTGGACGGCGACGATGTATAAGGGCTCGGTGTCGTTTTCGACTCCCATGCTCTACGCATTCGGATTCATCGGACTATTTACCATTGGCGGACTGACTGGGCTCTTCCTGGCTTGTCTGGGACTTGACCTGCATGTTCACGACACTTATTTCGTAATCGCCCACTTCCATTATGTGATGGTTGGAGGCGCGGT
>WNFD01019938.1_pt1 | contig 10829 bp, 12 predicted proteins | sample 5400491 | NCBI WGS metagenome assembly WNFD01 (sample SAMN13153343, study PRJNA577476) | soil metagenome | isolation source: 120 cm saprolite under Douglas fir tree site 2 hole 2 replicate 2 | place: USA:California | collected 2015-04-18 | reverse complement strand
GTACGCCGGATGGGTTTGGCCTCGGGACCGCGGCACAGATCGCAGGCCCGCGGCTATTGCCGCTGAGACCCTGCCACTGTAACATCGGCGGATCTTGCGGTCATGCTTGGCCGATCGGAAGCAATGCGATGGTGATATGGTTCGGTCTCTGATGCTATTCTTTGGCGCAGCGGGTTGTATCTTTGCGGCAATGCCTGTGTCGGCGGATCTACGATACGCACAATATTATCCGCCCCCACCCGGTTACGGACCCCCGCCTTGCTATGCGGTAACGCCTGGGCCGCTTCGCGGGGCTGGTCGGGGTGCCGCGGGAGGCGCACTGATTGGAGCGATTGGTGGAAATGCCGGTCGCGGCGCGGCGATTGGCGCAGGTGTAGGGGCACTTGGCGGCGCCATCCGTCGGGGCACGGCACGTAGTTCCGGGTATTGTTACTGATGCCGGCCCGTGCGGTCGATCGGTTGTGCGATGCCGATCCCCAGAAAAGGTGAGAGATGAACACCAGGCTCATGCTTGCGCTGTTGGTGTTCTGGCTCGCCGCCTGCGCGCCGCAAGCGCCGCAACCGACGCAGGCCACGGCAGCTCCGCCTCCGGCGGCCGCCCCCGGCCCGCCAACTCCGGCACCGGGTCCGTCGGAGGCGCAAATCACCCCCGGACGATGGGACGTCGATCGTGTGCGGTGCTCCGATCTGCTCGGCGCCGACGACGACGACCGCGCCGCCGCGGCGATGTTCTATTACGGCTACCTTGCCGCCAAGGCGGGAATCCACGTCATCGACGTCGGCAAGATCGACGAGAATGTCGGCAAGGTAATGAAGCAATGTGCCGCGACGCCGAACCTCACCGTGCCACAGGCGTTCCGCCAGGCGCTCCGCCCGCGCCGGTCGCCTAGCTAGTTCTGTCGAGCCGGCGGGATTTCTTTGCTTTCCGGCATGGAGCGCCCGCGCCGCACCCTCGCGCGAAGCAACCCCGTGGCGTTTATTCCGGTCATCGGCGCGGCCGTCGGGGTGACCGTGGTCGGGGTGCTCGTCGCCTATTTCGGTGCCGATGCGGTCGTCCGGTCGCTCTTCGCCATCGGCGGGGACGGGTTCGCCGCAATTTGCGTGATCCACCTGGCGCTGATCGCCGTCATGGGGCTTGCTTGGCGAGCGCTCGTGCCCGACACGCCCTTCTGGGTCTTCGCGTGGGGTCGTCTGATCCGCGATGCGGGCTCCGAAGTGCTGCCGCTGTCCCAGATGGGCGGGAGCGTTCTCGGCGCTCGCGCGGTGAGCTTGGCAGGGGTCGAGGGTGCGGTCGCGATGGCGAGCACGATCGTCGACCTCACTCTCGAATTCTTTGCCAAACTGGTCTATGCGGCGCTCGGCCTCGTTCTACTCGTTCAGTTGCGGCCGGATCTGCCGGTCGCGCTGCCAATCACGATCGGCGTCGTCGCGGCCGGGCTCATCGCCCTCGCACTGGTCGCCGTCCAGCGCCGGGGCTTGGATCTGTTCGGCCGTTTTGCCCGCGCCATCGGCCGTGCCTGGGCCGACCGGACGGCCGCCGGCGCCGCCTCGGTTCGTACCGTGCTCACCCGCACCTATGGCCGGAAAGCCGGTTTGTGGGCCGGTTTCTTGCTGCATCTCGCCTGCTGGGTCGGGAGCGCTCTGGAGGTCTGGATAGCGCTGCGCCTGGCTGGCGCCCCGCTCGATTTCGCGCCGGTGCTGGTTATCGAAAGCCTGCTCTACTCGATCCGGACCTTCGCCTTCGCGATCCCCAACGCGGTCGGAGTGCAGGAGGGTGCCTATATTCTTCTGGGTGCAACCTTTGGGCTCACCCCGGAGATGGCGCTGGCGCTGTCGCTGTTGAAGCGCGCACGCGATCTGGCGATCGGGCTGCCCGCATTCGGCCTATGGCAGGTCATCGAAGGGGGCCGTTTGTGGCGCCGCTTCGAGCCGCGGGTGGTTTTATCGAAGCCGGTCGGCAGAGTGGGAGAAGATCGTGGCTGAAGCGCTTCCTGTCATCTATCTGGCCAGGCACGGCGAGACCGCGTGGAGCCTGTCGGGCCAGCATACCGGCCGAACCGATCTGCCCCTGACCGAGCGCGGAGAACACAACGCCCGGGCCCTCGGGGAGCGGTTGCGCGGGTTGGCCTTTGCCAAGGTCTTCACCAGCCCCTTGCAGCGCGCGGTCAAGACTTGCGAGCTTGCGGGGTTCGGAACCGTAGCCGAACTCGATCCGGATCTGGCGGAGTGGAACTATGGCCAATATGAAGGCCGCCGCACCACCGAGATCCTCGCGGAGCGCCCGGACTGGCAGTTGTTCCGCGACGGTTGCCCGGGCGGGGAAACTCCCGACCAGGTCGGCATACGGGCCGATCGCGTCGTCAGCCGCGTGCGCGCCGTCCGCGGCGATGTCCTGGTATTTTCGAGCGCCCATATCCTGCGCGTGCTCGCCGCCCGTTGGCTCGGCCTCGAAGCGGCGGGAGGGCGCTATTTCCCGCTCAGCACCGCGAGCCTCAGCCTCCTCGGCTACGAGCACAACCTTGCCGAGCCGGCCATCCGGCGATGGAACGACACACATCATTTGGACCGATCATGAGAATGGCCTAATTTGAGATCAACCAGCAGCAGCGGCGCCCGCCCAAACGCGAGTATTTTCAATGATCACGCCTGACCAAACCGTTTTTCTCGTCGACGTCGACAACACATTGCTCGACAATGACGGCATCCAGGCGGATCTCAAAAGCCATCTCGAGCGCGTGTTCGGATCGGCGTGCCGCGACCGCTATTGGGCAATTCTTGAACAGCTAATGACCGAGTTAGGCTACCGGGATTATCTCGGCGCCTTGCAGCGCTATCGGGTTGAGCACCCGAAGGACATCCATCTGCTGTCGATGTCCTCCTATCTGGTGGATTACCCGTTCGCCGATCGGCTGTACCCGGGCGCGCTTGACGTCCTCGAACGGTTGCGCGGCTGGGGCCGCGCGGTCATTCTGTCCGACGGCGACGTCGTCTTTCAGCCGCGCAAGGTGGAGCGCTCCGGTATTTACGAGGCCGTCGACGGCAATGTCCTGATTTACATACACAAAGAAGACGAGCTCGATGACGTCGAGCAGCGCTATCCGGCCCGACACTACGTTTTGGTCGACGACAAGCCGCGTATTCTGGCCGCGGTCAAGAAGGTGTGGGGCGACCGCGTGACCACGGTGCTGCCGCGGCAAGGCCAGTTTGCCTATGCGCCGGACGCTGCCTCGTATCATCCCGCCGCCGACCTGACGGTCGAGCGGATCGGGGAGCTTCTCACCTATGAGTTCCACGATTTTATCGCAGCTCGAGGGATATCGTAATCTGAAAGGAGATCAGTAATGCAGCTCGGAATGATCGGCCTCGGCCGGATGGGCGCCAACATGGTGCGCCGCCTCCTCAAAGGCGGCCATGACTGCGTGGTCTTCGACATGTCACCGGACGCGGTCAAGGAGTTGACCAAGGAAAGAGCGATCGGGAGTTCCTCGCTCGCCGACCTCGTCAAGAATTTGGCAAAGCCGCGAGCGGTCTGGTTGATGGTTCCGGCGGCCGTAGTCGACAAGACCATCGCCGAACTTCTGCCCTCGCTCGAGCCTGGCGACATCCTGATCGACGGCGGCAATTCCTACTATATCGATGACATCAGGCGAGCCAAGGAGCTGTCGCCCAAGCAAATCCACTACGTCGATGTCGGAACCAGCGGCGGTGTGTGGGGGTTGGAGCGCGGCTACTGCATGATGATCGGGGGCGAAGCGGGGGTGGTCGAGCGTCTCGACCCGATCTTCGCGACGCTCGCTCCCGGGAGGGGTGACATTCCGCGCACGCCGGGGCGCGAACGGGTCGGCGGTAGTGCCGAGCAGGGCTACCTTCATTGCGGGCCAAACGGCGCCGGGCATTTCGTCAAGATGGTGCATAACGGGATCGAATACGGGATCATGGCCGCCTACGCCGAGGGGATCGGAGTGCTGCGCTCCGCCAATGTCGGCAAGCAGACCCATGCGATCGATGCCGAGACGACGCCGCTGCGCGACCCCGAGCACTACCAGTACGACCTCAATCTGCCCGACATCACCGAATTGTGGCGGCGCGGCAGTGTTGTCGCCTCGTGGCTCTTGGACAGCGCCTTGGTCAAGGATCCCGACCTATCGGGTTTTGCCGGCCGAGTTTCGGATTCCGGCGAGGGACGCTGGACGATCAAGGCCGCGATCGACGAGGCGGTACCCGCACATGTCCTGACTGCGGCATTATACGAGCGCTTCAGCTCGCGCGGTGAGGCCGATTTCGCGAACAAGCTGCTCTCGGCGATGCGGTACGAGTTCGGCGGACACGTCGAGAAACCGGCTGGGTAGCAGAGGACCCTGATCGCATCTTCCCTGATCATCAGACACACGATTAGTCGAAAAAACCTGTGACACCGGCGAACATGGCGAGATCGGTCGTCGCGAGTACAACTATTTGGGTAGCGCCCCTCGCACCCGATGTCGGCCGCATCGACGGCGATTTCAAACTGATGCACTATCGGCCGCGCTGAAAACCCGGAGGGGAGCGTGAGGGCAGATTATGTGATCATCGGCGCGGGATCGGCGGGTTGCGTTCTGGCCAACCGGCTGACCGAGGATCCGGCCGTCAAGGTGTTGTTGATCGAAGCGGGCGGGCGCGATTGGAGCCCCTACATTCACGTCCCGGCCGGCTTCATGAAGATGCTCGATCATCCGACCTTGACCTGGGGCTACCACGCCGAGCCGGATCCGGGCACCGCCGGCCGCGCGATCCTCTATCCGCGCGGGCGGGTGCTCGGCGGCTCCAGCTCGATCAACGGCCTGATTTATGTCCGCGGCCAGCCCGAGGATTTCGACCATTGGGCCCAGCTCGGCAACCGCGGCTGGGCCTGGGACGACATCCTGCCCTACTTCAAAAAGGCCGAGAATTGGGAAGGCGGCGAGACCGAGGTTCGCGGCCGGGGCGGTCCGCTCTCCACCTCGAAGATGGACCGGCCGCCGCTCTGCGCGGCGGTGATCGAGGCCGGCAGGGAGATCGGCCTCGAATATCGCGAAGACGTAAACGACCTGCCGCCCGGCGCCGGCGACAGCATTGGCTGGTGCCAGCAGACGCGCGGCGGCCGGCGACGGGCCAGCACCGCGCGCACCTATTTGCGGCCGGCGCTGAGGCGGCCCAATCTCCAGGTCGTCGTCAAGGCGCAGGTCAACCGCATCGTCTTCGATGGCCGCCGCGCCGTCGCGGTCGAGTACGAGCGCAGCGGGACGGTCGAGCGGGCGGACGCCGAGCGCGAGGTGATCCTCTCCGCCGGTGCGGTAAACTCGCCGCATATCCTGCAACTGTCGGGGATCGGTGCGCCCGAGCACCTGAGCCGCGTCGGCATCCCGGTCCATCACGCCCTGCCGGGGGTCGGACAAAACCTGCAGGACCACTACATCGCTCGGATCAGCTACCCCGTCAGCGGCATGCCGACCGTCAATGAGCGTTCGCGCGGCGTGGCACTCTGCGGCGAGATCGTGCGCTATCTCGTCACCGGGAAGGGCATGCTGACCTACAGCGCGTCATTGGCCGCGGCTTCGGTCAAGGTGCTTGAGGAATCGGCGACGCCCGACGTGCAGTGCAGCATCGCACCGGGCAGCTTCAAGGACGGGCAGATCGGCGAGCTCGACGATTTTCCCGGCATCACCGCCGGGGCCTGGCAGATGCGGCCGGTGTCCCGTGGCTACGTCGCGGCCAAATCCAACGACCCCAGAGAGGCGCCGGCGATCAATCCCCGTTATCTGAGCGAGCAGACCGATCGGCGAGCGATTATCGGCGGGCTCAGATTCGTCCGCCGGCTCTTCGCCGCCCCGGCGCTCGCGAAATATGTCGGCGCCGAAATTCTGCCCGGGGCTCATCTGGAGAGCGACGAGGAACTCCTGGATTATGCGCGGCAGAAGGGTTCGACCGTCTATCACGCGACCTGCACCTGCAAGATGGGCAGCGACCAGACGGCTGTCGTCGACGATCAGCTGCGCGTCCACGGCCTCGAACGGCTGCGGGTCATCGACGCCTCGGTGATGCCGACGGTGACCTCCACCAACACCAATGCGCCGACGATCATGATCGCCGAAAAGGGCGCCGACCTGATCCGCCGCGCCGCGCGGGCGGCCGAGTCTGCGGTGAGCGCCAGAGCTGCCTGACCCTCACCCGCCCCGGGCGGAGCAGCCAAGCGGGTGTCGATGTTTGAGAAAGTTCTGATCGCCAATCGCGGGGAGATCGCGCTCCGGATTCACCGCGCCTGCCGGGAGATGGGGATCAAGACGGTGGCCGTCCACTCGACCGCCGATGCCAGCGCGATGCATGTGCGGCTCGCCGACGAGACGGTCTGCATCGGACCGCCGCCTGCGCGCGACAGTTATTTGAACGTCGCAGCGATCCTCTCCGCGGCGACGATTACCGGCGCCGAGGCGATCCATCCCGGGCTCGGCTTTCTCGCCGAAGACGCCGATTTTGCCGAAGCGGTCGAGGAACATGGTTTCACCTTTATCGGTCCCTCGGCCGAGCACATCCGGCTGATGGGCAATAAAGTCGCGGCGAAGAAGGCCGCCCGCAGACTTGGCATCCCGACGGTCCCGGGCTCGGCGGGGGCCGTGCGTGATCTCGCGGCGGCGGAGACGGCCGCCCGCATGATCGGCTATCCGGTCTTGATCAAAGCGTCGGCCGGCGGCGGCGGCCGCGGCATGAAGGTAGCCCGCGACAGGGCCGAGCTCGCCCAGATGCTGCCGATCGCGCAAAATGAGGCGGCTTCGTTCTTCGGTTGCGGCGAGGTCTATCTCGAACGCCATCTCGAGCGGCCGCGGCACATCGAGATCCAGATCCTCGGCGACGGCCAAGGCGGGATGGTTCATCTGGGCGAGCGCGACTGCTCGCTGCAGCGCTCGCATCAGAAAATCCTCGAAGAATCGCCGTCGCCGGCACTCAACAGCGAAGAGCGCGACCGGCTTGGCGCGCTCGCCGTCGCGGCGTTGCTCGAGCTCGGCTACAAGGGTGTCGGCACCCTCGAATTCCTCTATCAGAACGGAGAATTTTTCTTCATCGAGATGAATACGCGGCTGCAGGTCGAACACCCGATCACCGAGATGGTCAGCGGCCTCGACCTCGTCCGCGAGCAGCTCCGGATCGCCGCCGGCGCCCCGCTCGGCTATCGCCAGGCCGACATCACGCTGTGCGGCCACGCGATCGAATGCCGCATCAACGCCGAGAGCCCGGACACCTTTGCGCCGTCGCCGGGCCGGGTGACCGATTATCATGCGCCGGGCGGGCTCGGGGTGCGCGTCGACAGCGCGCTCTATCACGGCTATGAGGTGCCGCCCTATTACGACAGCCTGATCGCAAAGCTGATCGTCAACGGCAAGAGCCGGAACGAATGCCTGATGCGATTGCGCCGCGCGCTCGAGGAGTATGTGATCGGCGGGATCGAGACCACGATCCAGCTGCATCAGCGCCTCGTCACGACCGCCGAGTTCATCGACGGCGACTACGACGTTCATTGGCTCGAGCGGTTCGTCGGGCGACCGGCCTGAGCGGAGCAGAGTTTGGTTGGGCTGACCCCCGATATGCTGCTCGCCGCCTACGCCGCCGGGGTCTTCCCGATGGCCGAATCGGCCGACGACCCCGAGCTGTTCTGGGTCGACCCGCACCGCCGCGGCATCCTCCCGCTCGACGCGTTCCATGTGGCGCGCCGGCTGCGCCGGCTGGTGCGCCAGAGCCTCTTCGAGATCCGCTGCGACAGCGCCTTCGAGGACGTCATCCGGGGCTGCGCCGAGGCGAGCGAGAAACGGCCGAACACCTGGATCAACGATGAGATCGTCCATCTATACGCGGGGCTCTTCGCCCGCGGGGCGGCGCACAGTGTGGAGTGCTGGCACGACGGCGTGCTGGCGGGCGGGTTGTACGGCGTCTCTCTCGGTGCCGTCTTTTTCGGTGAAAGCATGTTCAGCCGCGAGCGCGAGGCGAGCAAAGTCGCGCTCGTTCACCTGGTCGCCCGGCTGCGCCTCGGCGGCTACCGCTTGCTCGACACCCAGTTCCTGACGCCGCATCTGGCGCGCTTCGGCGGCATCGAGATCACCCGCGCTCGCTATCATCGGCTGCTCGCCGAGGCACTCTCCTATCGCGCGATCTTTCCCTCGGACTTGCCCGGCGGCGCCGGAGCCGACCCGCTCGGCTTTCTGCAATCGAGCACATTCACGTCGTAGACCGGGTGCTCCAGCGCCGACAATGCCGGGCTCGAAGCGAACATCCAGCCGCTGAAGAGCCGCGTCCTGGCCTCGCCCGGACGAACCTCGTCGATTTCGAGGAAAGCCGCGTTCTCCGGCGTTTCCTCCGGTGGGTTCTTCTCGCAATCGCGGACGCGAATCGACAAGGTGCCGAACCGCACCGGGGTACCGACCGGGGCCTCGAATTGGGAGATGCGCGCGGTAATCTTGTCGAGCCCCTGGAGGAGTGCTGCCGGCTCAGCGATCGTCTCGCCGGGCACCGGGTTGGCAAAGCTCGTCAACACGGCGATGCTGGCTCCCACCGCCCATCGCCCTGACGGCAGGAACGGGAGAATAAAGGCCCGGCTCACTTGCGGTAGGGGTTGACGATCCCGGCGACGATCGCGGCGAGAACCTCCCGCACCTGCTGCTCGTCGCAGCCCATCAGCACCGCGTCCTCGAGCGCCTCCTGGGCCAGATCGCGCAATTCGGCGAGGTTTTCGTTCAGCACCTTGATCTTCTCGACGCAAGAGACGGGCTCGCCCTCGGGCGTGCGCCAGACTGGAAATTCCGCGGACATGCTCGAACCCGCCATGGCTATTTCGACGGCGCCTCGCCCTCTTCCGGCTTCTTCTGCGCGCCGGGCTGGGAGAAGATCATCTGACCGATCAGGTGTTCGAGGCTGACCGGCGACTGGGTGAATTTGATTCGGCCGCCGGGAGGTATCGTCTGTTCCGAGCCGCCGGGAACAAGCGCCAGGTATCTGTCACCGAGCAGGCCGGCGGAGACGATCTCGGCCACCGTGTCGTCGGGCAGCTTGTAGGCCGGATCGACGCTGATGCGCAGAGTGGCGAGAAATGTCTTGGGATCAAGCGTCTGCGCCCGGATCGAGCCGACTTTGACGCCGGCAATGCGCACGTCGCCGCCCTCCCGGACGCCGTCGACCCGCTCGAATTGCGCCGTCACCTCGTAGCCCTGTACCGCCCTCACCTGGCTCGTCGAATAGGCGAAGAACAAAAACAGCGCGGCAACGACCAGGACGACCGCGCCCATCACCGTCTCGATCACATTCCCGGTCATCCCCGCCCTTCCGCCCTTATTCGGGTGTCCACGGCTCGTAATCCCCGGTCGCGCGCGGACGCTGCGCGCCGCGCAGCACCGAGCCCGGCGGATGATAGGCGAAGGGGGTGCCGGTCATGTTCGGCTGGTGCTCCTTCTCCCACGGGTAGCGCACACGGTCCACGCGCGGCACCTCGTCGACCGTGTGGTGCAGCCAAGCATGCCACTCCGAAGGCACCTTGGACCCTTCCGGCTCGCCCTGATAGATGACCCAGCGTTTTTCGCGGCTGGCCCGCCCGCCGCCGCGCCGCAAGGGCTTCGCACCCCGCTCGCGATAGTAACGGTTGCCGAGGCTGTCGGTGCCGACCAGCTCGCCCCGCAGCCAAGTCAACAATCGTGTGCCGAGCGTCATTGGTCCATCCGTGCCGATGGCGTTCCCTCAGAGTCCCGAATATATGGCATTGCCCATGCCCGGCGGTAAAGGGGCCGCGTCGTCAATGAGCCCTGCACCGCGGCATCGTCTCTATATTTAGTGGACGCAAAGGGCGATTGACGCTATATACATTGTCTTAATCGCTGACGCGTCTCGGGGGAAACAAGGCGGCAGCACCCGCAACACCGGGGGAAATAATGCAGATTACGCGTCGGTTCACCACCCCCGGTCAGGATCCCTTCGCCGCAATCGTTCAACACCGAGCTCCATTGGGCCTACGGGATCGACGGTCCGGCGCAGGCCCATTACCCACGGTAACGACAGTGCCTCACTCTGAAATCGCCGTCGATGCGCTAGACATGGCGAGCCGCCAACTACAATCTGGAATTGTATCGGCAAATGTACGTTCCGGCATCTGTGGCAAATCAGCAGCAAGATCTCTCTTACAGGTTGTAGCTCCGAGGACCGCGAGCGCGATGGCCTTGCCGCTCAAGGCCTCGGCATCGCGCTCGACCGTGCCGTAACGGCAATGGTCTCCTCGTTGCGGCAGCCGGTCCGGCACCCGGCAGGCTCGCCCGACCACCTCGTTTCAAACCGCGGACGGCACGCCCGCCTCGGCGGTATTGGCGAAAGCGCATCAGCCATCGGGCACCTCCTCCGTCCGACCGCGGTCTGTCAACGAGACGTCATCGGTCAGAAGTATGCAACGCGAATCAGTCAATTTTATGGATAGCTTGAATCGCAAAAGGCTACCGCCTCCGCCGCTTGGCGAGAAGACGGTCTCGGTGAGCGGGGGGTTTTCAGCGGCCGGCAAAAGATCGATCCCCAGCTTCGGCCGATCATCCCTTGCACGAGCGCGGAAAGGCGGGATCGGGGCTCTATCCGCTTCCGGCGCAGCGGCCGAGCCATAAGGAGCCGCAACGGGGGGAGGCACCAGAAATTCCAAACTGATGCACCACCAAGGTGACCGTTCGTTAAACTGTGGGCTGTTAGGGTTGCATTATGACAATTCACTTCCTCCACACCGCAGATCTTCAGATCGGAAAGACCTTCGGGCAATTCCCTTCCGAAGTTGCGTGCGCATTGCGCACTGCACGGGTTGA
>WNFD01007469.1_pt1 | contig 10830 bp, 12 predicted proteins | sample 5400491 | NCBI WGS metagenome assembly WNFD01 (sample SAMN13153343, study PRJNA577476) | soil metagenome | isolation source: 120 cm saprolite under Douglas fir tree site 2 hole 2 replicate 2 | place: USA:California | collected 2015-04-18 | reverse complement strand
GTTTCTGCCGAACTGAAGCGCAATGCCGAAGAGCAATTGCTGGCGCGCCTGCCGCAGCTCCCTCTCGGCCAGAAAATCACCCTGGCGCGGCGGGGCCCTGCGCGCGTTGCGGGCGCACTTCTTGCTGAAGGGCACGCGCAAGTCATTTCGGTCGTTCTGGACAATCCGTTCTTGACGGAGGCGCAAATCCTGAAAGCGTTGTCGCGAGAAAAGCTTCCCACCAGCGTAGTCCCGGCGATCGTTCAGCATCGCAAGTGGTCCATCAGCTACAATGTCCGGCTCGCACTTGTCCGGCACCCCGCTACGCCGCTGGCGACGATTCTTTCCTACCTTTCTCAGCTTACGGTCTCCGACCTGCGGGAATTGGCGGCGCCAGGAATTGTCCCGGAAAGTTTACGCAAGTATCTGCAAGCCGAAGTGCACCGCCGCACGCGCACTGGCGGAAATGCAACTGGCGGCGCGACCTCCAAAGATTCTCGCGCATCCGGTAGGGAGTAAGCATGCCCTTTTCCAGGCACAGAATTTGCTTGTCACCGGCCTCACGTGTGCGGCATCGAAAAGCCGATTGCTGGGAACAAAACAAGTGTCACCGGCGTCGTAGTTGTTGTGACGAAAGATGGCGTATGCTTGCGGAAGTGGCACGGAGTGTTCGACGGTGCGCCGCTGGACGTAGTGCTTGGGACGGAGTTGCACCAGATCTATGGACAGTGGGGATCAACCGGGCCGGCGTTTCGAACGCCGCTGGGCGCCGCGTTACTCGTTCCGCGCGGACCTCGAGATCGAATGGGGATCAGCGGTCCTTCGCGGAAGCACGCGCGACATCAGCGCCAACGGAATGTTTATCGAAGCCGTCGATCCGCTGTGGGTCGGCGCGGGGTTCACCGCGCGATTGAACTTACATCAGCCCGTAAGCCTCAACTGCTTTGTCAAGCGCATCGAGCCGGGGCGGGGCATGGGCGTTTCCGTAGCAGGTTCCGAGTCCGAAAGCCAGAAACTTTTTCACGATCTTCTTTCCTCGCTGTCCGACACCGGTTCTTGATCCCGTTTTATACTAAGGGCGATGACACGCTGTCTTGATTGCGGTTCCGAGCGGATCGCGGACCAGTGTCCCTCCTGCGGGCTGACATCCGCGGCCGCGGAAGTCATGTTCCGCCGGCGCCTGCTGAAGCGCACGGCGGTATTTCTTGCCGGGTCGCTGGCCTTCCCGTACGTCAGCCAGATTTATCCCCCGCTGGATCTCGATCTCATGCTGGTGTTTTTTGGGGTGATTTTTTCCGCGGGGTTGACGATCGCCGTAATCCTCGACCGCCGCGCCCAAAATCGCCGAGAACTGGAAGTGCTCAAGCGTGTGTATTCGGGATTCATTCCGTTGCCGTGGATTCTAGCCGGGACCTTGCTCGCGAATGGAGCGCTGGACGGGCAAAAAAACGTGGTCTACCACCCCTCCACCGTGGACAGCCGCTACAACATGCCGGGTATCGTGCGCGGCACGCGCCGCTTGTTTGTCCATTCCTGGCGCGATGGGCAAAAAATCGAGCGCCTGGCCGTGAATTCCGACGATTACGATCGCTTTCACGCAGGTGATGCGGTGATGGTTGGGGTTAAACCCGGGGCTCTCGGTATTCCGTGGTATTTAGGGGTTTACCGTCGGTGAAGAGAGTCTTAAGTTTTCGGAAATTCAGTACACCGGTTTGCCGTTGACCAGGAGCGGGAGCTGCAGTTCGAGGAAATGGCCGTCCTTGCCGAGGCGAAATTTTACCATCTCCATGCTGCGCAGGTCGCGCGTTTTCCATTCGGGAGTTTCGAGCGGTTGATCGGGCTTATCGGCGAGCGACCATTCCACGTCTTCTCCGTGCGGCTTCACCGTTTGCGGATCGATTTCGTAGGCCTCTTGCTCTTTCATGTCAACGAGCAGATAGCGCTTCCACAGTTGAACCAGCAGCAAGCCTTTTTTCTCCGTGTGATAAATGTTCCAGGACTTCGGCGCTTCGTCATTGAATTTCACGATGGCAAATGCCACGGATTTCCAGAGCAGTTTTTTTTCGTTCGACTGCGTTTGAGCCTGGAGGGGCGGTGCGCACAGAGTCGAAAAAAGAATTGCAAACAGTAGCCAGGCGCCCTTCATCCTTAATTCTTAACCTCACTGAAAGACTTGTCGAGGAGCTTGATGGCTTCGTCGACGTCGGGCTTGGTGGTGTTCAACATGGGGGCGAGGCGGAGAGTGTTACCGTAAAGGCCGCCTTTGCCGATGAGCAAGCCGTTCTGCCGGGCGCGCTCCATCACTTGCGTGGCGGCTTCGGGGGCGGGCTCCTTAGTCTTGCGGTCTTTCACCAACTCGAGCGCTTGCATCAGCCCCATTCCGCGCACGTCGCCAATGAGTGAATGCTTGGCCTGCAACTCTTCCAGCTTGCCGCGGAAATATTTGCCGACTACATCCGCGTTTTCGAGCAAGTTCTCTTCCTCAATCAGCTCGATGGTAGCCTTGGCGGCTACGCTGGTCACGGGGTTGCCGCCAAACGTGGCGATGTTCATACCCTGGAAGCCGCCGGCGATTTCCGGCGTGGTGACGGTCAAGCCAACTGGCACGCCATTGCCCATGCCTTTCGCGCTAGTGATCATGTCCGGGATGACTTCCCACTGCTCGATGCCGAACCATTTCTTTCCGGTGCGTCCCCATCCGGTTTGCACTTCATCGGCAATGAATAGCGCGCCGTACTTCTTGACGATCTTGAAGACAATCTTAAAGTACTCCTTGGGCGGAGTGATAAATCCCCCGACGCCTTGAATGGGCTCGGCGATGAACGCAGCGATGTTGCCGCTGGTCCCCGTCTGAATGAGGTTTTCCACGTCTCCAGCGCAGGCCACTTCGCAATCGGGATACTTCAAATGCAGCGGGCAGCGATAGCAATAGGGATTTACGGCATGCGAAATGCCCACGCTGATGACGCCGCTCTTGCGGTACGGGGCGTGCGCAGTGACGGCTTTGGCGAGCGCCGAGCCGCCGGAATAGGCATGACGCAGCGCCACCACGTCAAAGCTGCCGGTGGACATGCGTGCCAGCAGAATGGCCGCTTCGTTGGCTTCGGTGCCGGAGTTGGTGAAGAAGCTTTGCTGCAGGTTGCCCGGGGTGATTTGGGCAATCTTTTCGGCCAGCGCCACGATGTGCTCGGTGGGATAGAGCGTCGAGGTGTGCTGCAGGCGGTTGACCTGCGCGTTCACTTTGCTGGAAATCTTCGGATTGCAGTGCCCCACGGAGACGGTCAGGATGCCGCCAAAAAAATCGAGATACTTGTTGCCTTCGACGTCCCAGAGATGTTGCATCTCGCCGCGGTCAGCCACGAGCGGTTGCTGGAAGTAGTTGGTCACCGAGGGCCACAGGTATTTCTTGTGTCTGGCGACGACCTCTTCGCTGCGCCCGCTGCGGGCGAGCTCGGATGCGGGTACGAAATGGGCAGGTGTGGTCACGGATGAGTCCTCATGCGAACTGCAGGATGCTTCAAAGTGTACGATGCGGAGTAGCAGGCGGCAAGGGAGAGGGAAGGATAGCGGATCCGAATTTAGGACGACGAGGATTTGCAGCCTCCAGCGCCGGCTAGTACTACGTGTTCAAAATTGAACAGACGACACCGAACTCACTTCCTATCCTAGCTTAGAACTAACACTGACTAAGGTGGGGGGGCAGTTCGGCGCGGAGAGGAACTGCCACCCCAGGGATATTGAATCGCTTGTCATTGAATGCAAAGCCGGAACTCGAGCAAGTGGAACGAGCCTCCGCCTTTGACGCCCTTGGGCTCAAACGAAATCTTGTGCGCATCCTGTTTGTGCATCGTTTCCGGGTGGCCGTCGAGCATTGCTTGCATGAACTCAGGAAGTCACGATTCAGTGTCAGCTCAGATATAGCGGCAACCCCCGAGCAGTTTGCCGAACGGCTTCGTGCGAAACCGTATGACCTTGTGGTGGCGGAATTCCCCAGCCCTGATTGGCAAGAAACACAAACACTGGAAGTTCTTCGCGAGATGAAGAAGGACATCCCCGTCATTTTCTTGGTCTCCGACTTAAAACGCGAAACCGCTGCGAAGTTCATCCTCGGCGGTGTTTCCGATTGCATTGAAATGGATAGGATTAGTCACTTGCCTGTAGCCGTTCATCGAGCTCTCGATGAGAAAGCGTTGCGCGATCAACGCAACCGGGCCGAGAAGGAGCTGCGACGGTCGGAAGCACGCTATCGCGCCCTGGCGGGAAATCTAAGCTACGGAATTTGCCGCTGCGGTCTCGACGGCGGATTTCTGGAAGTCAACGACGCGATGATAAGGATGCTCGGCTATGAGTCGCGAGAGGAACTCCTGCCTTTTGGCCTCGCCCGCGAGATTCTTCAAGACCCTGGAAGGCGGGCGCAATTGCTTGGCCGATCCGTTGCCAATGCTCAAGCCGATCCCATCGAAATAGATTGGAAGCGGAAGGACCTTACCACCCTGAAAGTGCGGCTGAGCGGACGAGAAGTTCTCAGCGAGCAGGGCGAGTTGGAAGCCTATGAGATTATCGCCGAGGATGTTACCCGGCAGCGAGAACTGGAAGAGCACCTGCGCACGCAGGCAGCGAGCGATTCGCTGACGGGGCTGGCCAACTATCGCCATCTCGTGGATGTGCTCGATTTGGAGATCAAGCGAAGTGAGCGCACCTGCCGGGAGTTTGCCTTGCTGTTCTTTGACATGGACGGGCTGAAACGAGTCAACGACCGCTTCGGACATATGGTTGGAAGCCAAGCGCTATGCCGGTTGGCCGACGTTTTGAGTTCCTGCTGCCGGGGCATCGATACTCCGGCGCGCTTCGGCGGAGACGAGTTTGCCGTGGTCTTGCCGGAGACCAACGCAGAGCAGGCCGATCTGGTGGCGCGACGTATCTGCGAAAGAATCGCCGACGACGGTAATGAACCAAAGCTTTCCGTCAGCGCAGGTGTCGCCGTTTATCCCCAAAACGGCGACACCATTGAAAGGCTCTTGCGCGCCGCTGATTCGGCGCTTTACTCGATGAAGCAGCAAAGAACGCCGGCAACACAGTCCAGATACACGACTGGAGGGCAATAGACTTGTTACCGCAATCCAACGCGGCTCTATCGTGCTTCGCTCCCCCGGCTGAAACGATTCTGTGCGTTTATTGCGCCACATCGTTCCCGTGCCCCATCGAACGGAACCAGATTGCGTGCCCAGGTAGCCTTGAATGCCCAAAAAGAAAGCTATGAAAAGATCGGCCAAAGCGACACTTGCCGGCGTTAAAAAGGAAATGGGGAAGCCCCGCGTGGCGAAATCCGCAAGGAAAGAATACGCGAATCTCCACTCTTTGGCCCCCTTGTCCGATGCAGGAAAACCGCCTAAGTCGTGAAAAGTAAAGGATCACGTCGAAGGGCGGGCCCAGAAAAAAGTAGTCGGATGGCATTGTGGATAGCATCCGGAGAGGCGCAGTAGAGACCGTACGCTGCCAACAAGAAAGACCTTGACTTTGCTCGGCGTGACTTTGCTAAAATGGGGTCTAAGCGGTGGCGTTATGATGGCAATCGCGAGTTCTAGAAACAAAAAGCCCAGAAAAATCCCCAAGCATGAGCTGCCCTTCGACGCGCAAGCTTTTCTCGATTCAGCCGGCGTAGCGAGAAAAGTCGTGCAGTATCGAAAGTCGCAGAAGATCTACTCGCAAGGTGATCCCGCTACAAGTGTGGTGTACGTCCAGGAAGGCAGTGTAAAACTGTCCGTCGTCAACGAGGTCGGCAAAGAAGCAGTTGTTGCTATGCTCGGACCCACCGATTTTTTTGGTGAAGGGTGCCTGGCTGGTCAGGAAATTCGCATGGGGACGGCTACGGCAGTCGCCCCCACGGCCGTACTGGTGATTGAAAAAAAAGAGATGATGCGCGTGCTGCATGCCGAGCATGCGCTCTCCGACCGCTTCATGTCTTACATTCTTTCGCGGAACATCCGGATCGAGGAAGACTTGATCGATCAGCTTTTTAACTCCAGCGAGAAGCGGCTGGCGCGAATTCTTTTGTTGCTCTGCCGCTATGGCACGAAATCCGAACCTCAGAAGGTGCGCCCCGAAGTTTCCCAGGAGATGTTGGCGGAGATGATCGGCACAACCCGCTCCCGGGTCAATTTTTTTATGAATAAATTCAGAAAACTGGGCTTCATTCATTACAACGGCGGACTTCAGGTCCACAGTTCCCTCCTAAGTGTGGTCCTGCACGAGTAATCACAGGCTCTCGCTCGGCGCTAAGATTGTGGGGTAAAGAGCAGAACTCGGAGTGCAAAATCGGCAAGCAGGCACCCCTGCGCTCAGCAGCTCCCGGCCCAAATCCTTTTTTTGTGAAACGATTCAGGAAACTTTGACACTACCGTCATATCGCCTGCCTATGCTGAATCGGGCGGTCACTCCGTCAGACCATGGTATTTGGAAAGCCTGCGTTGCGACCCGAAACTTCCCCCTCGAGGAGAATGACGTCCCGCGTTCCGGCACCCGGAGATGTGTGGGTTTACTGGGATTGCAACGGGCGGGAGGACGTCTCGCGGGTTCGGGACATGAGCATGGGTGGCTTGTTCATCGAGACCGAAGATCCAAAGGCCGCGGGCACCCTGACCAGACTGCATTTTCTTGTACGGGAAGGGCAGATCCGGGCTGATGCAGTTGTCCGGCATGCAAAGTCCGGCATTGGGTTGGGGTTGCGGTTCACCGCGCTGAGCGAACAAGACCGGCCCAAACTGGCCGCGTTACTCGCCAGGCTCGGCGGGACGCAACAATCAGCCGGAAAACGGTAATCCAGAGCTCGGCAACAAGTTGAAATCTGTCGCGGTCATCCTCCAGTCAGCGATACAATCCACATTCTAACTCCTGCTTTCAAAAGATCATGCAAGCGAACATCCATCTTCGTCTCGCCGTCCCTGAAGATGTTCCGATTTTGCGCGAACTGATCGACGCGTCTGTGCGTGGATTGCAGACGCAAGACTACACGCCCGCGCAGATCGAAGGCGCCCTCAAAACCGTTTTTGGCGTTGATAGCCAGCTCATCGCCGACGGAACCTATATCGTTGCGGAAGCCGGTCCCGATCTTACGAAGGGTCATAGATCAGTGAACGCGGAATCCGGGTCGAAGATCGTTGGTTGTGGTGGCTGGAGCAAGCGCAAGACACTCTACGGCAGCGACCATTGGACGGGACGCGAGGATGCGTTGCTGGACCCTTTTCGCGATGCAGCAAAGATCCGCGCTTTTTTCATCCATCCGGATTGGGCGCGACGCGGAGTCGGCAGCATGATCTTGCAAGCGTGTGAAGACGCCGCGAGATCAGCGGGGTTTACTCGCTATGAGATGGGGGCAACGCTGACGGGGGCAAAACTATTCGGAGTAAAAGGCTATGTTGTCGTTAAACCCATAACGATCCCGCTTGTGAATGGCGAAGTGCTGCCAGTGATTCACATGGAAAAGTCAGCGTGACACAGTCCGGGGGAAGCACGACTGCGTGTTCAAGAACCGTAGGGGGAAGACTCTATAACGGCGGCGCGGGAGCCACAATGTCCAAACCAGGTCAGGTCACTATCGTAAACGTCGGGTACCGCTCGACGAATTACTGGGTCATTGGTGTCGGCAGGTCCCGACTCCTCGTGGACCTCGGTTATCCGGGCACAATGGGAACTATGCGGGCGAATCTCAAACGCATGGGTGTTCCGCTCGAAGAGATTCGGTATGGACTGGCGACCCATTACCATATCGATCATGCCGGTCTTGCGCAGGAACTCAAGAACGCAGGTGTTGCTTTGCTCGTCCTCGAGGCGCAAGTCAGCGCCATCCCACTAATGAAGGCGTGGACCAAGCCCCGGGATCAGTACCTGGATATCGCGATGGACGACAATGTGACGATCTCATTCGCCGAGAGCCGCACGGTGCTCGGCCGGATTGGCATTGTGGGCGAAATCCTGCACACGCGGGGACATTCCGATGACAGCGTGACGCTCTTGCTCGACGACGGCGTTGCCTTCACTGGCGACCTCACTCCTCCGGCCTTGGCTGGAAAGGACGAGGCGACCGTTGTGGCCGCGAGCTGGCGACTGCTGCGGGAGCGTGGTGCCACACGCGTTTATCCTGGGCACGGGCCGGTGCGGCCGATGAGCGCGGAGTTGGCGGGCTGAATCGCACGGTGTAGGTGCCCGTGCAGGTATAATGCCCCGCTATGAATCCAGTGGCGAGGCTCCTCCGGCGGGCGTACCGGACATTTGCGAGGGTATTTCCGCGGTGCAGCATGATTTCGCAGGCGATCGCCTTCAATCTTTTCCTGGCGTTTTTCCCGGCGCTCCTGATTGCCGTGGCGCTGGCGACGAGCCGGATTGGCGGCAGGACGAGCCTGTTTGACCTGATCACGGATCTCATTCAGTTCCTGCCTCCGGGGAGTCAGGCAATCGTTTCGGAGTTCCTGGTGAGGCGCGGCCCCGAAGCCTGGAAGATCGCCGCGCTGGGATGGACGGGAACGTTGCTGGCCGGCTCGCAGGTGATGAAGCTCGTGATGCAGGGAATTCACAACATCTATGGTGACACGGAAGAACTGGGATTTCTGCACCGGCAAGTTCGCGGTCTGCTGTTGCTGCTGGTGACGATTGCTCCGCTGCTGGGGGCGGCCATCCTCGGCGTTCTGGGCAAACCTTTGCGGCGATGGATAGGTCACGAAGTCGGCAAGCACGCTATTTTGCAAGGGTGGTGGAATTTCTTTTTCCCCGCCGCCGCGATGGTGCTGGCCATGATGGCACTGACAGTCATTTATCGTGTGGCGCGGCCCCAGGAGGACAGCATGCGCAACGTCCTGCCCGGAGCGATGGTCGCGACGCTTCTGTGGTGGCTGGTTGATGTGCTGTTTGGGATTTACGTGCGCCGCGTTCCGTATAGCGTAGTCTATGGCGGGCTGGCTGCGGTGATCGGCTTGATCATCTGGATGCAGCTCTCCGCGGTAATTATTTTCCTGGGCGCGGCCTGGAACGCGGAGTTGGCGGAGAGCCGCAAAGAGGCGCGGGCGCATGCGTGAGCAAGTGGTTCAAGTAGAGTGTTATTGCGGATATAAGGCGGATGAGCGTCCCGTGAGACTGAAACTCGGCGCGCATGTGCTGGAAATAGTAAAGATTGAGGACCGCTGGTATTCACCCGGAGCAACTTACTTTCGTGTGCGGGTGGAGGACGGGGACCGCTACCTGCTACGCCATGAAGAAGCACAGGACGTCTGGAGCCTGGCCGGATACCGAGCATCGGCTAGTGGCTCAACTTCCGGTTAGCCCGTCATCCGGGAATTGGCGCTGAGCGACACTCTTAAATTGTGAGCCGCTAACGCGCGGGCGGCGGTGATATGGGTGCCGACCAGTGGGCGTCTCGGAATCGCCAGCGACCGTCTCGATACTCTGCCAGCCCAGTAAAGTATCCGGCTTCCTCGATACGATGCCCAGCCTTATCTACCTGGATCTCGCGCCACGACGCTGCGACGACCGCGAGTTCAGCAGTGAGAGGATCAACGCGCAAATCGTCGCCCCATGTCAAGTCGATACGGTTGATGGTCCGCGCAAAATTCTGAGTGCCCTCCTTTGCGGCGGCTGCGTTGGGGAACGCCAGCTGTCCGTTAACGGCCATGAAGAATTCTGGGCCCGTGTTGAAGAACTTGAGCCACGCCAGTGGCCCCTCTTGAGTGACATCATGGGCCACAGTATGCATGAACGTGCGCGCGCTTTCGTCGATGGCGGCAGCACTAGCAGGTGTAAGCGACTGTAATTCGGCTGATCCTGCGGTGCGAACGGAACAACCAACCGAACCGAAAGCCGCCAGGAGAAGAGTACTCCGCCAGATCAATGTAGAGAGAGTTCTCACGGATAGGTCAGCTTTCCTGATCGCTTGATGAGAACTACAGGAAGGAGCAGAGCGAGGATTCTTATCCAAAAGTCCCGCAGAAAGCATGCGACACCTCCTAACTTTCGTGCATCGTGCGGCGCAGTTCGATTCGCAGTCGTGCTGTCCGTTGCGGATTGTCTCGACCTAACGCTGCATAGGTTCGTACTATGCTTCCTCGCGAGGAATAACATGGCAAACCGCTTTGGTCCAGACATACTAATTCAAGCCCCAGATCCTAAGAAAGCTGCCCTTTTTTATGTCAACCATCTCGGATTCGAAATTACCGACAACAACCCGAAGATGATCGGCCTCCATGGCAAGCACATCAACTTGTTCATCGAGCCTGGCCCGTCCTTGGGGCCAGTCTTGGAAGTGACGGTTGACAACGTTGTCGACGCGAAGCAGCGACTAGTAGAGGAGGGCTGTGAAGTTGTCAAGGACGAGCCGGATTTTCCTCGCTGCTATGTCAAAGATCCATTTGGCCTAATCTATAACCTCACAAGCTAGGACCGGTGCGTCGGTCCCAATAGAGATGGCGAGCCGATGGTCGGCTATTCGGAAGTAATCCAGAAATGGGCTGTAGGAGATGGCTGAGAAGCGCCTTTCTTGGAAGGCTCACGAGTTACCCCTTCGGCCTCTCCGGCGCATGGCAAACCCATGCTTTTACGTAGTTTCGGATCAGAAGAAGCACAGCCAGCTATTTCTAGGGGAAGACCGGGGCCGCTGGGCGCAGACCACGTATGTGCAACGTTCTTAGACGCCGAGGTCAGGGATGTTGCGTAGTGCGTCGTTAAAACGGTTGGTGAAATTGGCGGCGCAGATCACCAATGTCAATTCCACAATCTGCCCCTCATCGTAGAATTTTCGCAACTCTTCGAGCGTACCGCCGCGAATCGCAGCCGCGCCGCGCGTGACGCGCTCGGCGTACAAAATCG
>WNFD01013390.1_pt1 | contig 10833 bp, 7 predicted proteins | sample 5400491 | NCBI WGS metagenome assembly WNFD01 (sample SAMN13153343, study PRJNA577476) | soil metagenome | isolation source: 120 cm saprolite under Douglas fir tree site 2 hole 2 replicate 2 | place: USA:California | collected 2015-04-18 | reverse complement strand
CGCTCGGTGATCGCCCGCAACCTCGATTTCTGCTTCGAGACCTTCCCGCGCCTGAAGGAACGCTCGCGCCAGCTCGCCGGCAGCATGAGCGGCGGCGAGCAGCAGATGCTGGCGCTGGCGCGCGCGCTGATGTCGGCGCCGCGCATCCTGCTGGTCGACGAGCCCTCGGTCGGCCTGGCGCCGCTCCTGGTCAGCCGCACCATCGACAAGATCAAGGAGCTGAAGGAGGGCTACGACCTGATCGTGCTGATGGCCGAGCAGAACTTCACCCAGGCCATCCGCATCGCCGACCGCGGCTATGTCATCGTGCACGGCAAGATCGCCTTTACGGGCGATTCGGCCGAGGCCCTGAACAACAACGACCTGATCCGCGAGTTTTATCTCGGGGCGTGATGGCGCACGAAAGCCGTTACGCCATAACTGTCATCCCGAGCGCAGCGAGGGACCTTTAAGGCCTCAGACGAGATCCTTCGCTACGCTCAGGATGACGAGCCTTCGGCTCGTCACTTCTTCGGATCGTACGGATAGATGATGTTGCCGGTCTTATACTTGGTCGGCCACAGGATCACTTCCGTCTTGGGGTCGCGGAACTGGTCGACGTCGTTGCCTTTGACGCCCTGGAACTGCACCGCCATCACCTGCGCGGTCTCCCATTCGCCTTCCTTGTTGAAGCGGACGTCGCCGACCACGGTCTTGAAGGTGTTCTTGCGCGTGAACTCGGCGAGCTTGGCGTCATCGGTGCCGCCGGCTCCCTTCACCGCCTGCTCGACGACCTGCATCAGGGCGTAGCCGAACGGCGGCAGGTAATAGCCTAAAAGGTCGACGCCGGCGGCGGCCGACTTGGTCTGGTACCTCTTCACGAAGTCACGGCCCTCGTCCGAGGCGAAGCCGGCCCACGGCAGCCAGAAGTCGTAGACCACGATGCCGTTCAACAATGGCCCGAGCTGCGTCTTGATGGAGGTGGCCTGCAGGCCGACCATGCCGCCGCCGTAGATCTTGGGCTTGAAGCCGATTTCGCTCGAGGCGCGGATGATGCCTACCGAATCGGGCGGATAGGAACAGGCAAAGAAGACGTCGGGATTGGTGGCCGCCACCGCACGCACGATTCGGCGGGTAGTTCTTGTCGTAGACCAGTTTCAGCCCGACCTTCTTGCAGATGTTGCGCACGCCCTCCATGGCGTTGCGGGGAAATTCCGCATCGGCGCCGACCAGGGCCAGCGTCTGCGGCTTGGGGTTCTGCTCCATCGCGACTTCGAGGAAGCCCTCGGCAAAGGATTCCTTGGGCCGCGGTCCGCCCGTCGGCGTCATGGAGAAATAGCGCGGATAGTGGAACTCCGAATTCACCGCCAGGCCGAGCAGGGAGAAGAACGTACGGTCCTTCTGCATCACGATCGGCATCGCCGGCGCGATCATGTTGGTGGCGTAGCCGCTCACCACGATGTCGACCTTGTCGACGTCCAACAGCTTGGTATAGAGGCCGGGAACCGTCGAAGGGTTGGACTGGTCGTCGTAGTAGACGAGTTTCACCGGCCGGCCGAGGATGCCGCCTCTGGCATTGATGTCCTCTTCGGCGATCTGCATTGCCAGCAGCGCGGCCTTGCCGTTGGGCGCAAGCCCGCCGGTGAGCGCCATGCCGAAACCGATGGTGAACGGCTTGGCCTGGGCCGTGGCGGCGCCGGCGAAGCCTGTCGCTGCGCCGGCGAGGGCGAGCTTGTTGAAGGTACGACGCTCGATGCGCATGACTATTTATCCTCCCAACGTATTTTGGCTGATCCTAGAGCCTGTTCCGGTTGAAGGGAATTCGGATTCTTCCGGGAGCGCGGGCCTCCAGGCCCGCTCATGACCCATGATGCGGACTCGGTCGGGGTAACCCCCGACCTGAGGAGGTCCGCGCTCCGGGGCTACATGAGCGGCGGCGGGCCGGCGACGCCGAGCGCATGCTGGCCGAAGAGGGCGCCCTGGAGGTCGGGCGAGAACATCACGTGGGCATTGGCGGCATGCGCATCGCGGAATAGCCGCTGCATGCTGCCGGTCGTATAGAGGCCGCCCGATCCCGCTATGCCCATCAGGATGTCGACGGCTTCCAGGCAAAGCCGGGTGGAGAAGAACGCATCGCGCCGGTAGCGCACCTTGTCGTCGTGCGCGGGCTCGCGGCCGGCGCGGGCGACCGCCATGGCGTGCTCGCAGGCCCGCCGCATGATGACTTCGGCGTTGTCGATGCGGGCGCTGGCCTCGGCCACCTTGATCTGGACCGTCGGATTGGCGTTGACCGGCAGGCCGGTGTTGGTGGCGTTGCGCTTGCGCGCGGCGCCCACCACCAGGTCATAGGCGCCTTGGGCGCAGCCCAGCATGACGCCGGTCAGCACATAGGGGCCGAGCGCCAGCAAGGGCAGCTTGAACAATGGCGTCGTGTTCACCGCCGAGCCGGGATGCGGCTTGCCGTTGAAGGCCCAGGCCGAAAGGCTTCGACGCTCGGGCACGAACAGCGCCTTGGTGGCGACGTCCTTCGATCCGGTGCCGCACAGCCCAACGGCGTGCCAGGTATCGATGATCTCGTATTCGGAGCGATGCGCCAGGGCAAAGCGCTGGTCGACGACCGGCCCGTCGTCGCGCTCGCGCACCATGAAGCCCAGCATGTTCCAGTCGGAATTGTCGACACCCGAGGAGAGCGGCCAGCGGCCCGTCACTTCCCAGCCGCCATCGACCTTGCGGCCACGTCCGCCGGCGAAGGCCAGCGACGTGGCGATCAGCACGTCGGGCGAGCGGTCCCACAATTCGTCCTGCGTCTCGGGCGGGAAATAGCCCAGCATCCAATGGTGGCTGGCGAGGTTGCCGACGTTCCAGGCGGTCGACGGACAGACGCGGGCCATCTCGGCGCAGAGCCGGCTGGGCGAAGCGGAAAAGCCCGGCATCGTGCAGATCGCGCTCGGTGTCGTCAGGCAGCCGGCGCAGCCGCTCGCACGCCTCGGCGCGCTCGGCCAGCGTCGGCGCCAGGCGCCGCGCGCGCTCGACCATTTCGCCGTAGCCGACGCCGGCAAACGACACCCGCTTGGTCGGCAGGGTCGCCGATGGCGTCCATTCGAACCTGGAAATGTTCCGCCCCTTCATCGTGTTTTGCAGACGATGCGTAGTGCAAACGTCGCGGTCAAGCCGGTACAATTGGAGCGCGGACCTCCAGGTCCACTCGCATTCGTGAAGCGAACTCGGTCGGGGTCACACCCGGCCTGAGGAGGTCTGCGCGCCGCAAGAGATTTCGAGAACAAGAAGGAGTGCGTAACCACCTCGACTAGTCGGGAGGAAACAATGAAAATCCCAAAGGGATGCTTTGCGTTGTTGGGCGTCGTGGCGTTGACGGTCGCGGCGAGCGGCGCGTCGGCCCAGAAATACGGCGGCGTTCTAAAAATCCAGCACATGGACACGCCGCCCAGTGCCTCGATCCACGAGGAGGCGACCGTCTCGGTCGCCATACCGTTCATGGCGGTCTACAACAACCTAGTCATCTTCGACCAGAACGTCGCGAGGAACAGCTTCGAATCGATCGTTCCCGAACTTGCCACCAAGTGGACGTGGAGCAGCGACGGCAAGCAACTCGCCTTCAAGCTGCGCCAGGGCGTGAAGTGGCACGACGGCAAGCCATTCACCGCCCAGGACGTGCGCTGCACATTCGAGATGCTGCTGGGCGAGGGCAAGCTGCGGCGCAATCCGCGCGGGGCCTGGTGGAGCAACGTCGAGAAGGTGACGGCCGACAGCGACTTCGACGTCACGTTCCACCTCAAGGAACGGCAGCCCTCGCTGCTGGCGCTGCTCGCGTCGGGCTACACGCCGATCTATCCCTGCCATGTCCCGATCGACACCATGCGCCGCAAGCCGGTCGGCACGGGGCCTTTCAAGTTCGTCGAGCTCAAGATGAACGAGGGCGTCAAGCTCACCAAGAACACCGACTACTGGAAGCCGGGCCGGCCCTATCTCGACGGCATCGAGTACACCATCATCGCCGACCGCTCGACCCGCATGCTGGCCTTCGCCAGCGGCAAGTTCGACATGACGTTTCCCACCGACCTCACGGTGCCGCTGTACAAGAACATGAGGAAGGATGCGCCGCACGCGCAGTGCACCATGCGCGGCACCGGAGTCACCACCAACCTGATCGTCAATCGCGAGGTGCCGCCGTTCGACGACCCGCGCATCCGCCGCGCATTGGCGCTCACGCTCGATCGCCAGGCCTTCATCGACATCCTGACCGAGGGCGAGGGCAAGATGGGCGGCGCCATGCTGCCGCCGCCCGACGGCGTGTGGGGAATGCCGCCGGAGATGGTCAAGACCATCGTCGGCTACGAAAATGTCGCGGCCAACCGGGACAAGGGCCGCGAGCTGATGAAGGAGGCGGGCTACGGTCCCGACAAGCGCCTCAAGGTCAAGGTCAGCACGCGCAACATCGCGCCCTTCCGCGACCCGGCAACCATCCTGATCGACCATCTCAAGCACATCTATGTCGACGGCGAGCTCGAAGTGATCGACACCTCGCTCTACTACAACCGCGTCTTCAAGAAGGACTATGCGGTGGCGCTCAACCTCACCGGCACGGCGGTTGACGATCCCGACGTCACCTTCTTCGAGGGCTACGCCTGCGGCTCGCTGCGCAACTACAACAACTACTGCGACGCCGAGATGACCAAGCTGTTCGAGGAACAGTCGCGCGAGCTCGACCCGAAAAAGCGCCTGAAGATGGTGTGGGAAATCGACCGCAAGCTGCAGGAGGACATCGCCCGGCCGATCATCGTCCACAACCGGGCGGCGGGATGCTGGCAGCCCTACGTCAAGGGCGTCACCATCCAGGTCAACAGCATCTACAACGGCTGGCGCTTCGAGGACATCTGGCTCGATCGGTAGAGTCTTTGCTGGGAGCGTGCCACTCCGTGGCGCGTCATCTCATAGTCATACGGAAGATCATGATGCGCCACGGAGTGGCGCGCTCCCAGCAATGAAGTCAGTCGCTGGTGGCGCGCGCCTCTGATGCCGCGGGACGGCGGGCGACGCGCTCGCGCAGGCGCTGGAAGACGACATACAGCATGGGAATGACGAAGATGCCGAACACGGCGGCGGCGATCATGCCGCCGAACACCGGCGTGCCGACCGCGCGCCGGCTGGCGGCGCCGGCGCCCGCGGCAATGACCAGGGGCAGCAGGCCCAGGATGAAGGCGAAGCTCGTCATCGCCACCGGCCGGAAGCGCAGGCGCGCGCCCTCGACGGCCGAGTCGAGGATCTCCTTGCCGTGGCGCCGCTGCTCGACGGCGAATTCCACGATCAGGATGCCGTTCTTGGCGGCGAGCGCCACCAGCACCACCAGGCCGATCTGGGCATAGACGTCGAATGCGAGGCCAGCCAAGGCCACGCAGGCGATCGCGCCCAGCACGCCGACGCTGACCGAGAGCAGCACGGGCAGGGGAATGTTCCAGCTCTCGTAGAGCGCCACCAGGAAGAGATAGGCGAACAGCACGGCGAGGCCGAGCACGATGCCGGTCTGGCCGCTCGCCGTCTTCTCCTGCAAGGCGGTGGCGGTCCATTCGAAGCCGTAGCCGGGCGGCAGCGTCGCGGCCGAAATCCTCTCCATGGCGGCCAGCGCCTGGCCGGAACTGAAGCCGGGCTTGGGCGCGCCGTTGATGACGGCGCCGCGGAAGCCGTTGTAGCGAATGACGACCTGCGGCCCCTGGACGAGCCTGGCCTGGGCAAGCGCGCGGATCGGCACCATGGCGCCGGCGCTGTTGCGGACATAGACGCGGTAGATGTCCTCGATGGCGTCGCGAAAGCGCTCTTCGGACTCGATGTTGACCTGCCAGGTCCGGCCGAACAAGTTGAAGTCGTTGACGTAGTAGCCGCCCAGGGTCGACTGCAGGGCGTTGAAGATGTCGCTCACCTTGACGCCCAGCACCTGTGCCTTGTCGCGGTCGATGTCGAGATAGACCTGCGGCGTATCGGCGGCAAAGGTCGTGAACACGGCGGCGAGCTCGGGCTGCTGGTTGGCCGCCACGATCAGTCCGCGCGTCACCGCGGCCAGGTCGGTAGGCGACTGGCCTTGCAGGGCCTCGAGCACGTACTGGAAGCCGCCGGTGCTGCCGAGGCCAAGGATGGGCGGCAGGTTGAAGGGAAAGACGATGGCGCCCTGGATGGCCGCAAGCTTGGGGCGCAAGGCGGCGAGGATCGCGTCGACCTGTTGGTCGGGCGCGGTCCGCTGCTCGTAGGGTTTTAGCCGGATGACGAAGAACGCGCTGTTGGACGACACGACATAGTCGATGAAGTTCAGCCCGACGACCGACACTACGCCCTGCACGCCGGGAATCGGCCGGATGATGTCCTCGACCTTGGCGACCAGTTCGGCGGTGCGATTGAGCGAGGCGCCCTCGGGCAGCCGCATGGCAGCGAAGAAGGCGCCCTGGTCCTCCGCCGGCAAAAAGCCCTGGGGTGTCATCCTGAACAGCCCAAACGCGGCGGCCGCCACCACGACAACGGCCACCACGCCAAACAGGGCGAGGCGCACCAGACGGCGGACGACCGCGACATAGCCGTTGCGCACCCAATCGATGGCGCCCAGGACCTTCTGCATGGGCCGCCACTGGGCGTGGCCGCGCTTCAGCAGCACGGCGCACAAAGCGGGGCTCAGCGTGAGCGCGTTGATCGCCGAGATGACCATCGCGGTCGAGACAGCGACGGCGAACTGGCGGAAGAGCTGGCCGCTGACGCCGGGAATGAAGGCCACCGGCACGAACACCGAGAGCAGGACCAGCGTGATGGCGATGATCGGGGCGGTGATCTCGCCCATCGCCTTCTTGGTGGCATCCGGAATGGACAGGTCCGGTTCTTCCTCGATCACGCGTTCGACGTTCTCGATGACCACGATGGCATCGTCGACCACGATGCCGATGGCCAGCACCAGCGCGAGCAGGGAGACGGTATTGGCCGAGTAGCCGATCAGCAGCAGGACCGCGAAGGTGCCGACGATCGACACCGGCACCGCGACCAGGGGAATAAAGGTCGTCCTGAGCTTGCCGAGGAACAGGAAGACGACGATGGCCACCAGGACGAAGGCGATCACCAGCGTGCGCACCACCTCTTCGATGGTCGAGGTCACGAACACGGTGGAATCCCAGAACACGTTGTAGACCAGATCGTCCGGGAAGCGCTGCTTCAGCTCGTCCATCACCTCGCGGACATGGCGCGCGACGTCGACGGCGTTGGCGCCGGGCGACTGGAAGATGCCGATCGCCGCGGTCGGCGCTCCATTGAAGCGGCTGTAGCGTTCCTGTGACTTGGCGCCGAGATCGGCGCGCGCCACATCCTTGACCCGCACGACCGAGCCGTCGGGATTGGCCCGCACGATGATGTTGTCGAACTGGTCGGGCCGCGTCAGCCGCCCCTGGGTCTTGATGGTGAGCTGGAATTGCTGGGCCTGCGGCGTCGGCGCCGCGCCGATGCGACCCAGCGCTGCCTGGACGTTCTGGCTCTGGACCGCCGCCACGACGTCGGATGGCGTCAGGTTGAAGGCGGTGAGACGATCGGTGTCGAGCCAGAGCCGGAGTGAATAGTCGAGCGCGCCGAACAGCTGCGCTTGACCCACGCCGCGCACCCGCGACAGCGGGTCGAGCACGTTGATCGTCGCGTAGTTGTTCAGGTAGAGCGCATCGTAGGTCTTCTTGGGCGAGTAAAGCGTGATGATCTGCAGCAGCGCGGCGGATTTCTTGCGGATGATCAGACCCTGGCGCTGCACTTCCTGCGGCAACAAGGGCGTCGCGAGCTGGGCCCGATTCTGCACGTTGACCGTGTTGATGTCCGGATCGGTGCCGAGCGCAAAGGTCACGGTCAGGTTGTAGCTGCCGTCGGCGGCGCTAGCGGACTGGAAATAGAGGGCGTTGTCGACACCGGTGATCTGCTGCTCGATGGGCTGAGCGACCGTCGCCTCGACCACCTCGGCATCGGCGCCGGGATAAAGCGTCGTCAGCGAAACCTGCGGCGGCACGATCTCGGGAAACTGCGCGACGGGGATCTGGAAGATTGCCAGCAGGCCGGCCAGTGTAATGACGATCGAGACGACGAACGCCAGTCGCGGCCGGTCGATGAAGATGCCGGAGATCATGGCCGCCTGCCTGGCTGGCGGCGCTCATGGTCTTCCGGACCGCGGGCCTCCGGCCCGCTCATGATCCTGAGCGGGCCAAATGAGCATGAGAGGAAGAACACGCTAGCCGCCCACCGCAGGAGGCAGGACCTGCTCCTGCACGACCTGGCCCGGCCGCACTTTCTGGACGCCGTCGACGATCACCTTCTCGCCCTCGCGCACGCCTGAAGTCACGACGATATCGGTGCCGAGATTGGGGCCGGTCTGCACGCGCCGCTGCTCGACCTTGTGCTGATCGTCGACGACCAGCGTGTAATAGCCGGATTGGTCGACCTGCAACGCCGCCTGCGGGATCACCAGGCGCGGCGCCTCCCGCCTCTCGCGGATGACGGCGGTCACGAACTGGCCGTCGGCCAACGTCCTTTCGGGGTTGGGGACGGTGCCCCGCATGATCAGCGAATCGGTCTGCTGGTCGACCTGCGGATCGGTGAAGTTCCAGACGCCGGAATGCGGATACTCCTGGCCGTTCGATAGCCGGATACGGATGTCGATCTTGGCGAGGCCGCCGCCCTCCTTGCGCCGGGCTTCGCGGATGGTCTCGAGGTCGCGCACGCTCACCGGGAACAGCACATAGACCGGATCCTGGCTGACGATGGTCGCCAGCACGCCGCTTGCCGGGTTGACGAGGTTGCCGACCGTGTAGGCGGTGCGTCCGATGCGGCCGTCGATCGGCGCGTGGATGTCGGTGTAGTCGAGATTGACCTTGGCCTGGGTCAGCGCCGCCTTCATCTGCAGCACCTTGGCCGCGCTCGAGTCCATGGCCGCCTTCAGCTGGTCGACCTGGCTCTGCGGGCTGAACTGGCGCTTCGACAGCTCGAGCTGGCGGTTGTATTCGAGCTGGTCATGGAGGAGCTGGGCCTCGGCGGCGGCAAGGTTGGCCTTGGCCTGGTCGACCTGCGCCTGGAACTGCACCTTCTCGATCTGATAGAGCAGGTCGCCCGCCTTGACGTCCTGACCCTCGCGGGCCTGGCCCTCGCGGAACAGGACTCTTTCGAGGAAGCCCTCGACGCGGGCGCGCAGCTCCACCTTCTCCACCGCCTTGATGCGGCCAACGAACTCGAACGCCTCGCTCACGCCTTTCGTGCGAACCAACCGCACGCCGACGCTCGGCGTCGGCGGCGGCGCCGATGCAGCCGACGGCGCGGCCTTGCCGCGCTCACCGACAAGGAACCACGCGAGCCCTGCGAGGCACACCAGCACGACAAGCGCAGCAGCGCGAACCCACCGGGACTGCCAGAGCGCGCTGTTGCTGCCGTTCGACATGACTTACCTCGTCATCTCCAGCCGCCAATCCGAACGGGCGCGGCGACCGGTTGCCAGTCGTCAGTCGTGGCCCGAGCATCCCCTATCGCAAATTCGCTGCCAACCGAGAAAGGCAGCAGAAGGAGTGAATTCAAGCCGGCCATGCACGAGGATTTCAGCGAGGGCCTATTAGCAGGGTCTATTTGCAGGCCGGCATCATCTGTTCGGCGGTGACTCCGACCTGCACAATGCGCTTCTTGTCGACGCCCGCCACGCCGACATATTTGAACACGCGTTCGTCGTCGTCGCGCTTGCGCAGCAGCTGAATCACCACCGCCATGGTGCCGCCGATCAACGGCCAGAAGGAAGCGGCCTGCGGCTGCTTGCCGGGATTGGGGGTGAACGTGAAATCAATGCCGGTGTTGGTCAGATAGGCGTGACCCTTGGAATCGGTGATCCAGAATTCCTCGATCGACGACTTGGCCGCGATGTCCTTGAGGACCGCGTTGATCTCGGCCGGCTTCCATGGGCGTCCGTCGCTAGGACAGTGGCCTGCCATGGGTTCGATGCCGGCGCGCCAGGGTGGCCTCGTCGTCGCGCGTCAGCTTTCCCTCGCGCACCAGAAGCGCGCCGTCGACCAGCACGTCGCGCACCGAGCGGGGGCCGAGGGAATAGATCAGATTGGCCGCCGGATCGTGCGCTGGCGTGGCTTCCAGGCGATTGGCGTCGAACACGACGAGGTCGGCGCGCTTGCCGACCTCGATGCTGCCGATCAGCCCGTCGAGTCCCAGCGCGCGCGCGCCGTCGATCGTCAGCATGCGCACCATCTGTTCCACTGGAAGCGCCTCGGGATCGTCGGCGCGCATCTTGCCGACCAGGGCGGCGAGCCGCGCCTCGGCCAGCATGTCCATGCTGTTGTTCGAGGCCGTCCAGTCGGTGCCAAGCCCGATCGGCACGCGGCCGACCAGCCGCGCCACGGGCAGGGTGCGCGCCTCGATCTTGAGATTGCTCGCCGGGCAATGGGCGATGGCGATGCCGTAGGCCGGCCAGGCGTCGAACTCCGCGTCGCTGAGATAGATCGCGTGCGCAGCGACGGTGCTCGGCGTCGCCAGCCCGGTTTGGACCAGGCAGGCCAACGCGCCGTCATGGCCGCGCCGACGCACGGCGGCGACCTCGGGCTCGTTTTGCGCGACATGAAGGAAGACCCGCGCGCCTGTCCTGTCAGCCCGCCGCGCGCACTCTTTCAAAAGCTCGTCGGAGCAGGTATCCAGCGCGTGCGGGGCGATGCCGGCGAACACGCGGCGGCGCGGATCGGTGCCGAAACGTTCGAGCACGGCGCTGGCACCCTTCCAGTCCGCCGGCGCCTTGGCGTCGACGAGAGAGTGGCCGACAACGGCACGGATGCCCGACTCTTCGATGGCCGG
>WNFD01007464.1_pt1 | contig 10835 bp, 10 predicted proteins | sample 5400491 | NCBI WGS metagenome assembly WNFD01 (sample SAMN13153343, study PRJNA577476) | soil metagenome | isolation source: 120 cm saprolite under Douglas fir tree site 2 hole 2 replicate 2 | place: USA:California | collected 2015-04-18 | reverse complement strand
CGCCCGCCAAAACCGGCCATGTGGGTGAGCACAGAGATCGCCGCCGCCCCGCCATCGGTGTATGCGTGCGCGAGGTCGGCGGGCCGGTAGTCCTCGGCCAGTACGCCCATCGTCGGCGTGCGCTGCTTCATCTCGGCGACCACGGCCAGGCCTTGACCGCGCAGCGCACCCGCGAAGTCCTTCGGCGTGTACGCGGCCACCGCGCGCTCGAACTGGTCCTGAGCGATCAGCGCCCGGCGTCGCTGCAGATCCTGCCTCGCCTCGATCACCAGGCGGGCCAGGAGATCGTGTTGTTCCTGGGTCACTCCCGGGAGATTTTCGCCCACCGCTGGAGAACCTCGCCCGCACGCCCGGAGTCGATCGTCTCGGCCGCGACGCCCAACCCGTCCTTCCAGCTGTCTGCAAGGCCGGCGGCCCGGAGGGCGGCGGCGGCGTTCAGGAGCACGACGTCACGGCGCGGACCCTTCGCTCCCTGCAGCACCTCGCGGGCGATGCGCGCGTTCTCTTCCGGCCCGCCACCTCGCATCGACTCGATCGGCGCCCTGGCCAGCCCGAGCTCGGCCGGGTCGAGCTCATATTCTTTGCGTTCGCCGTCGATCTCGATCACGTGGGACGGCAAGCTGACCGAGAGCTCGTCCATCCCATCGCCCGCATGAAAGACGATCGCCCGCTCCACGCCCAGCCGCATCAAGACCTCCGCCATCTTGCCGGCCAACGAGCCGTCGGCCACGCCAAGCGCCTGGTACTTCGCGCCGGCGGGATTGCAGAGAGGGCCCAGCACGTTGAAGACGGTGCGCAGGCCAAGCTCGCGCCGAGGAACGCCGGCAAAGCGAAAAGACGGATGAAAAACCGGCGCGAACAGGAACCCGATGCCTGCCTCTTCGATGCAGCGCGCGACCCCTTCGGGAGCCAGGTCGATCTTCACGCCCAGCTGCTCGAGCACGTCAGCCGATCCGCACATCGAGGATGCCGCCCGGTTGCCGTGCTTGGCTACCTTTGCTCCAGAGGCGGCGGCCACGATTGCCGAGAGCGTCGAGATGTTGAATGTCGCGAGGCCGTCACCGCCGGTCCCGCAAGTGTCGAGCAGCGCTCCATCGATGTCGATCGGCGTCGCCGCCGCGCGGGCCGCTCGAGCGAAGCCCGTGATCTCGTCCACCGCCTCGCCCTTCATGCGCAGCGCGACGAGGAAACCGGCGATCTGAACCGGCGTCGCGTCGCCCCGCATGATCTCCTCGAAAGCGGCGGTGGCCTCTTCCTCCGTCAGCGATTCGCACCGGACAAGCTTTGCGATCGCTTCGATCAAGCCTTCTTCTCCGAGCGCCGGATGAAGTTGGCCAGGATCTTCTTGCCTTCTTTGGTGAGCACAGACTCGGGGTGGAACTGCACCCCATAGGTCGGGTGCTTGACGTGGCGCAATCCCATCACAGTGCCGTCCGCCGTCCAGGCGGTGATCACCAACTCCTCCGGTATCGAGTCGCGTTCGACGATCAGCGAGTGGTAGCGCGTCGCCTCGAATGGATCTGTGACGCCGGCCATGACGCCTGAGTTGTCGTGCCTGATCCACGAGGTCTTGCCGTGCGCGGGCTCGTTGCGCACCACTCGGCCGCCGAACGCCTCCCCCAGGCACTGGTGGCCCAGGCAAACGCCGAGGATGGGCACCTTGCCGCTGAGCTCGCGGATGGCCGCCGTCGAGACCCCCGCATCCGAGGGGGTTCCGGGGCCTGGCGAGATCACGATGCCGGCGAAGGCGCCGAGCTCGTCGACCGTCACCTCGTCGTTACGGAAGACCCTGGGTTCCGAGCCGAGCTCCTCCAGGTACTGCACCAGGTTGTAGGTGAACGAGTCGTAGTTGTCGACGACAGCGATTGACACCTACATGTCCTCCGCCATGTCGATCGCCTTGAGCATCGCGCCCGCCTTCTCTAGCGTCTCGTCGAACTCGCGCTCGGGACGCGAGTCGGCGACGACTCCCGCGCCGGCCTGCACGTAAGCAACTCCCTCGGCGACCACTACCGTGCGGAGCGTGATCGCCATGTCGAGGTTTCCGCCGAAGCTCACGTAGCCGAGCGAGCCCGCGTAAACGCCGCGCTGGTCCGGCTCGAGCTCTGCGATCACCTCCATGGCGCGAATCTTCGGCGCGCCGGAAACCGTCCCGGCCGGGAAAGCCGCGCGCAGCGCGTCGAGCGACGTGCAGCCGTCGCGCAGCTGACCGCTGACTGTCGATGAGATGTGCATCACGTGGGAGTAGCGCTCGACCTCCATCAGCCGGTCGACCGACACGGTGCCCGCGCGCGCGACGCGGCCCACGTCGTTGCGCCCAAGGTCGACGAGCATCACGTGCTCGGCCCGCTCCTTCAGGTCGCTGAGCAGCTCCTTCTCGAGCTTCATGTCTTCGGCCGGGTCCGCGCCGCGCCGGCGTGTTCCCGCGAGCGGTCGCGTCTCGACGCGCGCGCCCTCGACCTGGATGAGCTTCTCGGGCGACGTTCCGACCACGTGGCGGTCACCCCCCAAAGACAGGAAGTACATGTAGGGCGATGGGTTGATCGCGCGCAGGCAGCGATACACGTCGAACGGGCTGGCCTCGAGCGGCTTGCGAAAGCGCTGCGACACCACGATCTGGAAAGCGTCGCCGGCGAGGATATGCTCCCGAGCCGCGTCGACCATCGACTCGAACTGGCCCTTGGTGACGTTGGACTCCCAGCGCGCCCCATCTGTCCCTCGCGGGTATGACGCCACCTGGTCGGAGCCGAGGCGCCGCTCCATCTCGTCGATTCGGCCCACCGCAGCCTCGTAGTCCTCGCGGCCCGGCCGGTGGATGGTCAGGAGCTTCAGCCGCCGCGTCACGTGGTCGAACACGGCGAGGTCGTCCGCACGCAGGAATGCGCTCTCGGGCATGGGCGGCGGCGCGCCTTCGGCGACGGGCAGCCGCTCGAAGTGGCGGGCGGTCTCGTAGCCGAGATAACCGACCGCCCCGCCGTGAAATCGCGGCACACCCTTGACCGGCGCGGTAACTTCCGCGGCGACGCGTCTGAGTGCGGCAAGCGGATCATCAGCGGAAAGTTCGAGAGGCTTCGGCTCGAAGCCGATGAACGAGTACCGCGCCAGCCGCTCGCCACCTTCGACGCTCTCGAGGAGGAACCCGGGACTGCCCGGCGGGCAGAGCAGCGAGTAGGCGCGGACGGGGGTCAGCATGTCGGCCAGCACCTCCCGGTATACCGGGATCAGCGCATGGTCTCTGGCCAGCGCCCGGGCTTCCTCCCGGGTGGGAGTGCAGTCTCTTGTCACTCTGATCTCCTCTATCCGCGCGACTCTCTGCGGCCGCGCCGGATGCCAAACCTTAGCAGAGTCAGTACCCCTCTCCCCCTCGGGGTGAGGGGCTTAAACTTCCTTCTTGCGGGCCTTCATCTCCCTCTTGATCTCTCGCGCGTGCGCCATCGATTCGACCGAGTCCACGTCCGCGACGGTGTGCCAGTTCGCGGCGTGCTTCTCCCAGCCGCGCGGCTTGACCCCGAACTTCTTGGCGAGCACCGCGACCAGGATCTTTACCTTCATATCCCCAAAGCCGGGCAGCTTGTTGATCCGCGCGGCGAGATCGTCCCCGTCGGTGGCCTCCCTCCATATCGACCCGGCATCGCCTCCGTATTCGGCGACGATCACCTGGCAGAGAGCCTGTGTGCGCTTGGCCATGCTGCCAGGGAATCGGTGCAGCGCGGGCCTCTCGCGGAACACGCTGACGAGCTTGTCCGGGTCCATGGCGGCGATCTTCCTCACGTCGAGGTGCCCTAGCCGCTTCTTCAGCTCGAGCGGGCCGCCGAAAGCCTTCTCCATCTTGACCTGCTGATCAAGCACCAGCCCGATCAGCAGCGCGAGTGGATCAGTCTCCAGGAGACGGTTGGCCTCAGGGTCGTCGGTCCAGACGATGGGCACCTGAAAACTCTATTCCACCGGGCGGTGTAGCCTCCCCCGTTATATCCAGCATGCCAGCGTTGCCTGATCGCGGGCAGGAGACGTACCAGCCGGGCTCGCGAGAGGACTTCGATCGCCTCTACCGAAGCGCGTATCCGCGTGTCTACCGAACTCTTGCCGCGATCCTTGGCGACCCCGACGAAGCCGAGGACTGCGCCCAGGACGCTTTCGTCAAGGCGTTCCAGGCGTGGAAGCGCTGGCGCCCCGACGCCCCTGCCGAAGCGTGGATTCACCGCATCGCGGTCAACCGGGCGATCTCGTACCGGCGTAGCGCTCGCCTGCGGTCGGTCGCCGAGCTGCTGCGCCGCCTCGGCAGGCCGGCGCCCTCCACGGATCCCGCTCATGCGGCGACCAAGCCCGACCTCCTGACCGCGCTCCGCTCGATTCCACCGAAGCTGGCGGTGGCCATCGTCCTGCGCCACTACCACGGCTACAACAACCGCGAGATCGCGCTCGCGCTGGGTGTCTCGGAGCGCACGATTGGCACGCGCTTGAGCCAGGCCGCGGCGCGGTTGCGCGCGGTGCTCGAGGAATCTCCGGGTACGGTCTTCTCACTTGGAGCCGGCGCCGCGTTGTCTTCAGAACAGGAAGCGAATTCGCATGCCGAGCACTGAGCACCACAAATTGGACCGGGCTTTCGAATGGCGGCTGAAGGTCGCCCTCGACCGCATCGTTCCACCGCCATCGTTTCCTCGTTACGCGTCGAAGTCGATGGGCCGCCTCTGGCCGTTGCGAGTCGCGCCGGTACTGCTCGCTGCGGCGACCGCCATCCTGCTTGTGGTCGCAGCTACGGCCACGACCGGCAGCCCCAACCCGGCCGTCTGGACCGGCGACGCCGCCTCGACCATTGGTTCGGTCGTACACGTTGCCGAGGCGAGCCCGAGCCCGCAGCCAAACCCGCCTCCCCCGCCGGCGCAGGCACGAAGTGCCGCGGTCCCCGCTCCAGCGCGTCCGCCCGAGCACACTGAGTCGCCGAGCCCGGAGCCGTCGGAGCGTCCGGAGGACTCGCCTGCGCCCGCGCCCACAGCCTCGCCGAGTCCGTCGGATGATCGCTCGGGTTCGAGCTCGCCAAGCCCATCGCCAGGCCCGTCTCCGACGTCCGGCGACCATTAGGTCGACCCTTCCGACTTTTGGTTCGCCGGGCGTTACTAAGCATTCATCGTCGTCAGCAAAGGAGGACAAAGGTGCCCAGAAAGACGATATTCAAGATCGGACTCGCCACGGCCGCGGCCGCGGTAGCCGCGATCCTGGCGATCACGTCGGCGTTCGCTCACGGGACCCCCACGACGGCCGGCCGCTCAATGGTCGGCACGATCGTGAACGCGGCGACCGGCGCCACACTGGTGTCCTTCGAGGACCAGGCTCCGACCGCGGTTACCGACGAGCAGACGTCGGACGCCGAAGAGGCTGCCGAGCTGGCTGCCGAAATCGCCGCCCAGCAGGCGGAGGCAGCAGCCGAGCTGGCCGCGCAGCAAGCCGAGCTGGCCGCCGAAGCCGCCGAAGCCGCCGAGACGGACGAGGCAGAGACCGAGGTCGAGGCGGCGGACACCGAGCAGGCCGACACGCAGGACGTTGAGCAGACCGCCCCGACGTCGGGTGACCACGAGAGCGGCGACTAGCCACCAACCCTTCCTTTGAGAGGCCGGGCAGCCCGCCCGGCCTTTCTTATTTCCGGTGCTGTACGAACTGGAAGCCGAAGCGCCCCTTCACGCAAAGGTGTCCCGCCGTGACGCTGTGGTCGAGCGGCGACGTCACCTTGACGATGGAGTTGTCCTGCACGTGCAGCTCGAGCATGCAGCCGACTCCGCAGTAAGGACACACCGTCTCGGTCACCTTCTGCGCTGATTCGTCCCACGTTCCGGCCTGGCGCATGTCGTGCTCGCTCTTGAACATCAGCGCCCCGGTCGGACACACGCCGATGCAGTTGCCGCAGTAGACGCAAGCCGATTCGGGCAGCGGCGTCGTGAACTCCGTCGAGATGTGCGCATCGAAGCCCCGACCCGCGACGCCGATGGCAAACGTGTTCTGCGCGTCCACGCCGCACGCCTCGACGCACTTGTAGCAGAGGATGCAGCGTGAGTAGTCCCGCACGTAGAGGTCGTTGTCGATCTTCACTGCCTGGGCGACGGTCGCGACGTTGCTGCCGAACCGCTCGGGAGCTGCGCCGTAGCGCTTCATCCAGCCATGTACCTGCGCGGAGCAGAGCGACATGTCGACCGACGAGGCGAGGAGCTCGAGCACGAGCCGCCGGCTGTGCCGGACTCGTTCCGAATCGGTCTGGATCTTCATGCCGGCCTCGACCTTGCGCGAACAGGCGGGGACCAGCACGCGCGAGCCCTCCAGCTCGACGACGCAAACCCGGCACACGTTGACCGGCGTCAGGGTCTCGAGCTGGCACAGCGTCGGCGTGTCGATGCGAAGCTGCCGGCAGGCGTCCAGGATGGTCGAGCCTTCGAGCACCTCGAACTCCTCGCCGTCGATGCTTACCTTCACGAGCCGTTTAGGCAGGCCGACGAACACAGCCTCAGCCATTGAGCACCTTGAGCTGCGTCAACCCTGAGGCGATCGCATTTGCAGCCGTCTGACCGAGCCCGCAGATGGATGCGTCACGCATCGCCTGCGCGATATCGCTCAGCAGCATCACGTCCGCGCGGGTGTCGGCACCACGCGATACAAGCATCCGCTCGAGGATCTCCTCCTGACGCTTCGTGCCGACGCGGCACGGCACGCACTGTCCGCACGATTCGTCGCGGAAGAACCGTGCGATGCGTAAGAGGATTTGCTTCATGTCTATCGTGTCGTCGAACACGATTACTGCGCCAGACCCGAGCGTCGCACCGATCGCCCGGGTTCCTTCGAAGGACAGGGGAACATCGATCTGCGCGGGTGTGAGAAACGACCCCGCTGCGCCCCCCAGAAGCACCGCCTGAAGCGTCTTTCCCTCCTGGAGACCCCCAGCGTCATACAACACCAGCTCGCGCAGTGAGGTTCCCATCGGCTTTTCGTACACACCGGGCTGCTTTACGTTCCCTGAAACACAGAAGAGCCTGGTCCCGGTTGAGTCGGGCGTCCCCCTGGATGCAAACTCGTGCGCACCTTGGAGCACGATCTCGATCACGTTGAACAGTGTCTCCACGTTGTTCACCAGCGTCGGCTTGCCAAAAAGACCGACGTCAACGGGGAAAGGCGGTTTGTTCCGCGGCTCTCCCCTCTTCCCTTCGATCGAGTTGAACAGCGCAGTCTCCTCGCCGCAGATGTACGCGCCCGCGCCTCGCCGCACCTCGATGTCGATGTCGAGCAGCCCCGCGACGCGTGCTTTCGCTATTGCGCTCTCGATCCGCCTGCGGGCCAGCGGGTACTCGGCGCGGATGTAGATATATCCCTCGTCGCATCCGGTCGCGAGCCCAGCAATCGCCATCCCCTCGACCACGGCGAACGGATCGCTCTCCATCAGCACGCGGTCCTTGAACGTGCCGGGCTCGGACTCGTCGGCGTTGCAGACCAGGTAGTGCGGGCGCGCCGGCGCCTTCGCGACCGACTCCCATTTGCGCCCTGTCGGAAACGCGGCGCCCCCTCGTCCCAGCAGCCGCGCCTCGGTAACTTCGCGGATGACCGCCTCGGCGCCCATCTCGCGAGCGCGCCTCAATGCGGCGAATCCGCCGACTCGCTGGTAATCGTCGATGCTTTCCGGATCGACCCGCCTCTGGATGCGTTGCAGCAAGCGAGTTGGCCGCTGCGGAGCGAGCTGGCTCCGCGGTGGCCCGGGCCACGCCTGACCCCTGAATATGGCTCGCGCCTTGTCCACCGTAATCGGCGCGATCTGCATCTCCTCGTGGTCAGGGCCTGATCTTTCGACCAGTGCCGCGGGACCCATGTCGCATAGGCCAAGGCACGGGCTGCGATGCCATGACCCTCCGGCATGAAGGCCTGCGATGACATCTTCCGCTCCCGCGGCCCTGCACGCGATGTCGTCGCAAACGTGAAGGCTGACCTCCGCCCGGGGCTTCTCCAGCACAAACCGCGCGTAGAAGCTCACCACCCCATAGGCCTCCGCGGGCGGGATCGACAGCCTTCTACAGGCGTACTCGAGCGCGCCGCGGCTGACCCATCCAATCCTGTCCTGTATGGCGTGCAGCACGGGCAGCAGCAGCTGGCGCTGGGAGCGCGCGGACCGGCCGCCGAAAGCGATGTGATCGTCCGCGGGCCGCCGTTCGCCTCCCTCCCACAGCGACGTCGGATCGCCCAGCACGCTGTCGACGGCCGCGGTCTCCTCGGCGGTCGGCGGCCCCCCGGTCGTCCGGATGTCCACTAAGCTCGGGCGCCCGCAGTCAGCTTGTCGATCCTGATCGCGCTCGCCTTGAACTCAGCGGTGCCCGACTTGGGGTCTGTCGCATCGATGGTCAGGACGTTGGTGGCCACCTGGTCGGGGAAGTGCAGCGTGAGGAACGCCAGCCCAGGCCTCAACGATCCCTCAAACCGGATCGGTACCTCGACCGAGCCGCGGCGCGAGCTGGCCAGCACCCTCTCGCCGTCCTTGATGCCCAAGCGCTCTCCGTCCACAGGCGAGATCAGCAGCGCTTCTCGTGCGCGCAGCGGCGAGCTGTATCCGTTGCTCTGGACGCCGGTGTTGAACGAGTCGAGGCGGCGGCCGGTCGTGAGCCGGATCGGAAACTCCTCCGTGAGGCGATCGACCGGGGGGTCGTGCTCGACGGCCGAGAAGGGGGCGAGCATCCCTTCCGCCGGGTCCATCCACAAGCGTGCGTGCAGGAACTGCGTGCCCGGGTGCGACTCGTCAGGACACGGCCACTGGATGCCGCCAAGCTCGTCGAGGCGCGCATACGACATGCCGGCGTGCATCGGCGAAAGGCTGCGGCATTCATCCCACGCCTGCTCCGCGGTCGGATGTCCCCAATCGCACCCAAGCCGGCGGGCGAGCTCGCAGATGATGTCAAGGTCGTCCCTCGCCCCGGCGGGAGGTTCGAGGGCGCGGCGCACGCGCTGCACACGCCGCTCGCTGTTGGTGACCGTGCCGTCAGATTCGGCCCAACCCGCGGAGGCCGGCAGCACGACATGTGCGAGCTCTGCGGTCTGCGTCAGGAAGATGTCCTGAACCACCAGGTGATCGAGGCCGCTGAGCAGGCGAACCGCTCGCGTCTGGTCGGCCTCGCTGCGCGCGGGATTCTCGCCGACGATGTAGGCGGCGGTCAGCTCGCCGTGCTCCATCGCCTCGAACATCTCGCTGAGGTGATAGCCCTTCTTCTCCGGAAACTGCGCGCCGCCCCACGCGCGTGCGAACTTTTCGTGAATGGTCGGATCCGTCAGGTCCTGGAAACCGGGGAGGCGCGCCGGGATCGCGCCCATGTCACCACCACCCTGCACGTTGTTCTGCCCGCGCAGCGGGTTGAGGCCACAGCCATACCGGCCGACCTTTCCGGTGAGGAGCGCGAGATTGATCAGCGCCAGCACGTTGTCGGTGGCGTTGTGATGCTCGGTGATGCCCAGCGTCCAGCAGATCATCGCGCGGTCGGCCTGCGCGTACTCGAGGGCGACCTCCTCGATCGCCGAGGCTGGCACCCCGGTCTCCTTTTCGGCAACATCCAGCGTGTACTTCTCGACGCAGCTCGCGAAGTCGTCGTACCCGGTCGTCGCGCGATTGATGAACTCCATGTTCGCCAGTCCCGAGTGGATGATCACCCGCGCCATCGCGTTGGCTAGTGCGATGTCGCTGCCTACGTCGATGCCGAGCCATACGTCGGCCCACTGCGCGCTGGTGGTGCGCCGCGGATCCACCGCGACCAGCCGCGCGCCATTGCGCACGCCGCGCAGCAGGTGATGAAAGAAGATCGGATGAGTCTCCCGCGCGTTCGAGCCCCAGAGGATGACGAGGTTGGTGTCCTCAGCCTCGCGGTACGAGCTCGTTCCTCCACCGGCTCCGAACACTGTCGCCAGACCGGCGACGCTTGGAGCGTGTCAAGTCCGGTTGCAGCTGTCGATGTTGTTGCTGTGCATCGCAACGCGCGTGAACTTCTGGGCGATGTAGTTCATCTCGTTGCTCTGCTTGGAGCAGCTGAACATCCCGAAAGCATTCGGGCCCTTGTCCCTGGCGGTCGCGAAGCCGGCCTCCGCCCGCTCGAGCGCCTCTTCCCACGAGGCCGGGCGCAACCGCCCGTCATCTCTGACCAGCGGTTCCGTCAGACGGACAAGCCCGTCATCCATCAGAACGAGAATATAGGAGCCTGCGGTTGAATCGGGCTAGTTGGTCGGTGCCGCGCGCGCTTCCGCGAACTCGCAGGCGTCGGCGATCACGCTCACGGCGTAGCTGAACTGCATCGTCTCCCCGCCCCACAGCGACAAGGGCGTGTTAGGACCGATGTCCGGATGTTTCGCAAGGGTCACCGGATCGCGCGCCGGCGGCACGATCACATGCCCGTCATCCGTCTCAAATGAGAACCCGTCCTCCGTCTTGCGGATGCGATACGCACCCACGTGGTGTCGTCTGTGATGGAAGCCGCACAAGAGCAGGAGGTTGTCGAGGTTGGTTTCGCCACCCAGCGCCCAATGCTCGTGGTGGTGGGCTTCAGTGCGATACGCCGGCACCCCGCAGGCGGGGAAGCGGCAGAAGCGATCTCTCACATGCAGCGCCAGGCGCAGCCGGTCCGGCACCATGCGCTGCTTGCGACCGACGTCGATCGGCAGTCCATCCCGTTCGACCACAGCGACCACTTCGGCGTCGCAGCCGATGCGCCGCGCCGCTGCCGCCGAAAGAGGTGAACCGCCCTCGACATAGCACCGACCCGCTTCCGCCTCGCCCGTAAGCACGCCAACGTCGACGTGCACCACCACCTGGCGAGCCGCGGTCGAGGTGACCA
>WNFD01008404.1_pt1 | contig 10836 bp, 9 predicted proteins | sample 5400491 | NCBI WGS metagenome assembly WNFD01 (sample SAMN13153343, study PRJNA577476) | soil metagenome | isolation source: 120 cm saprolite under Douglas fir tree site 2 hole 2 replicate 2 | place: USA:California | collected 2015-04-18 | reverse complement strand
CTCATAGCATCCGCAGATGCAATCGCAGTAGCCGGTTTCGGAAGCGGTCTTGATGGGGATTAGCGCCATAGTGCGGAAATCATACGGTCTCGCTCGGTGTGGCGCAAGGGGCGGAAGACATGATGCACAATTGCGCTGTTCTCTATCGGAAGAAGTACATCAGCAAGCTGGGAAGCAGAGTGCGGAGCCGGGCGGCAATCCTTGTCATAGAACGACAACGACCAATTGTGCGAAGGATGGCGGGAGAAACCGGCCGCTAGAGGTTCTTCAAGTGAGCGAGGCGGAACGGTGAGCCAAGGTTCTCCCTTAGGTCCAGCCAATGCCTTTCCGGAATGGTTAAAAAGACCTCGACGACCTTTGGGTCAAATTGGCTCCCGGAACAACGCTTGATCTCTTCGCGGGCATGGGACATTGGTAAAGCTCTGCGATAAGGACGGTCGCTGATCATGGCATCGAGCGAATCCGCAACTGTAAATATGCGGGCTCCCAAAGGAATTTGATCACCCTTCAGTCCGCGGGGATAGCCGGAACCGTCAAAGAACTCCTGGTGGGCGAGGACGATTTCTGCGGCGTCGCGCAGAAAAGGGATGCGAATCAGCATGTTGTAGCCGATTTCGCAGTGTTCGCGCATTTTCCTTTTTTCCGCTTCATCGAGTGGGCCGGGTTTGCGCAGGATGCTGTCTGGGATAGCCATCTTACCAATATCGTGGAGGAAAGCGGCACGCGCCAGAATGGGCAGATACGGGTCGGGCACGGGCATGCATCTGGCAATGGATATACAAAAGGCGGTAACGCGCTGGCAGTGGCCTTCGGTTTCGGCATCCTTCAAGTCCAGGGCGCTACCAAGGGCCTCGAGCGTGTCGTCGTAGGACTGCTCGAGTTCCACGTGCTTTGCAGTGAGCTGGGCGGTGCGCTCCTCGACCAGTTGTTCAAGGTTTCGCTGGTAGTTGCGGTTTTCGATGATCAGGCGGCGGTGTTGCAGTGCGCGTCCAACGCCCAAAAAGAGCTGATCCTTCTCGAAGGGCTTGAGGATGTAATCATAGGCTCCGCGGCGAATGGCTTCCAGGGCTGTGGAAATGTCATGAATCGCTGTAACCATGATTACTGGCACTTCCGGGTCGTACTGCCGCATCCATTCCAGCAACCGAATGCCATCCATCTCCGGCATGATCATGTCGCTCAAGACAAGGTCGGGAGTCGCCTTTTTAACCTGGTCCTGTGCGACACGGCCGTTGTGTACGGCCGTGCAGCGATAGCCTTTGGATTCAAGCATGGTCGAAACGACCTCTCGAATCGCCTCCTCATCGTCCACGACGAGTATGTTTTCCATCTCCACGTTGGTTTGCCCCTACTAGGCATTATATGTGACGGCACACACAAATGGGGATGCACTTGCCCAGTCAGAAAATAGCGTGTTAGCGTCAGTGAAGGGTCACGACTCAAAGTTTCTCGCCGTCCGAAGCAAGCTTTGCGGCAGCACGAGCACCGCAGTGACGGCACTTCCCAGCCTGGGAGCGGGGCACATGCTGCTGCAGAATCAAGGGTTGCTCGGAATCGCATTCTTCGAAGCGACTGCCTCTCTCATTTTGCTGGTCCTTTTTCTTTTGTTCCGCCGCGATCACCCGGGGGGATATTTCCGTTTTTGGCTTATCGGATGGTGCTTCTTTGCTTTCTCTTCGTTATGCGAAGTGGCGCTGCTGATTCGTCCGCTTCCAGGACTGCACCTGACGAGCGTTTTGGCGCAAGCCGCCGCTTTAATTCTCTTCTTGCTAGCTGTATTGCACCTCGCGGCGGCTCCTGAGCGGCGAATATGGTCTCCGATCCCGTGGACTGGTTTAATCCTGGTGGTCATCTACTCCATTGAACGAAGTGGCGCGCAACAGGTCGCGTCTCTTCATTGGGAAACTGCCATTTTTGAAACCGCGATTTGCCTGGTTGCCGGCGCGATGATGTGGAATGCGAAGATGTCGCACCGCAGCCACGGCGCGCAACTTCTTGCAGGGATTTTTTTGTTAAAGGGATTGCATGGGATGGACTATCCGCTTTGGCTGGTTAGTCCCCTCTTTCTGCTGCGCGTCGCGTTTGACCATCTTCTGGGAGTGGCACTGGGAATCGCCATGGTGGTGGTGGTTCTGGAAGGTGCGCGTGCGCGCAGCGAAGAATTGAATGACAAGATGCGCCGGCTGACGCTCTTGACGGCGGCGAGCACCCAGACGCTTTCCGTCCAGGAAGTGATTGACCAAGTGCTGTCGCATCTGGTGGAAAGTCTCGGGGCGACACACGGCATCGTGCGGCTGAAAGAAGGCGAAGGGAATTCGGCGCAGATGGTGGCTCGCGCATCAGTGGGATTTGACCGGAGCTACTTGACCCGGTACGCCCGACTTTCATCAATGGAGCCGTGGGCACAACGCCTAATGAGCGGAGATTGTCAGTTCCTGGAGTCCTATGAAGAGTGGGATCCCACGACTCGAAAGAGAGCGGACGAAGCCGGGTTGGCAAGGCTGGTTATTCTGCCACTTCCAGGCAAGCAGGGGCCATTGGGAGCCATCGCCGTTGGTTCCACGCGCCAAGGGCGGTATCACCCGGATGAGTTGGCCTATCTAGTCAACATCGCTAACTTGCTCGGCTTGACCTTACAGAACGTGCGTCTGCTTGAGCAAGTCACCGCCGTGCAGCATCAGTGGGAGTACACGTTCGATTCGATTGGCGACCCGATTCTGGTCCACGACCGCGGCGGGCGCATTCTGCGCAGCAATCAGAGGTTGAGCCAACTTCTGGGACGCGAGGGGGGCGCTCTTAACGGTCGCAGTGTCCATGAACTCCTGCCGGTTCAAAATGCCAGTTACAAGATTTGCCCATACTGCGAGGGAATTGGCGGAGAAGGCGATGAACCTGATCCGTGGCTGCCCGGCTATTTCCTGGCTTCCAATTCAACGTTTACGGATCCCAGTGGATTGCAACTTGGAACCGTGCACGTTTTGAAAGACATCACGGAACGAAAGCGCGCGGAGGAAAAGTACCGCACGCTGGTGTCCAACGTTCAGGAAGGCGTGTTTATCTCCACGCCCCAGGGACGGTTCCTGGATTTTAACGATGCGCTTCTTCGAATGACCGGTTATGAAAGCCGCGATGAGCTGCTGACGGTAGACATTCCCACCGCGTTCTACGCCAATAGCTCAGACCGCGAAAGGCTCAAGAAACTCTTGCAGCAGCACGGCACGGTGGCCGACTTCGAATTCGAAATGAGGCGCAAGGACGGCGAAATACGCACTATGCTGGAGTCCTCCATTGCAATCAAGGATGCGGCGGGCAACGTTTCAGCCTATCAAGGATTCTTGCTCGACATTACTGAGCGCAAGCGGGCCGAATCCGAAATCCGGCGGCGCAATCGCGAGCTCCTGGTGTTGAATTCGATCGGGCAGACGCTGACGGAATCACTGGACCTCCGCGATTCGCTGCATCGGACGCTGATTCAGATGGCCGAGCTTTTCAGTCTGGACACGGCCTCGCTCTATCTGTTCGAACAGGAGGGCACCCAGTTGCGGCGCGTGGTGGCGGTGGGGCATCGTTCGGAATTCTCAAAGAATTTTCCGCCCGTCTCTGTTAAGCCGGAGTTGATGCAGAACGTTAAGGCTGCGCACGCGACGTTTCTTTCCGTGCAGGGCTTGGTACTGCCCCAGATTTTCCACGACATCCAGGCGCGGGAAGAGCTGCTTGCGGCATACGTCGTCGTTTTGTGGTCCAAAGACAGGGTTATCGGCGGCCTGGTCGTCGGCAGTCGCACGGCGCGGGAGTTTTCTCCGGCCGACGTGAACTTGCTCATTGCTGTGGGCAGCCAGATTTCCAGCGCCATCGAGCGCTCGAATCTCTATGAAGAAGCTCGCCAGGCCTACGAAAATCTGCGCCGAACGCAGGAACAGTTGCTCCACAGTGAGAAGCTGGCAGCGGTCGGGCAGCTGATCTCTGGTGTCGCCCACGAACTGAATAACCCGCTGACTGCCATCCTCGGTTACAGCCAATTGTTGACCTCCAGCGGACAGATGGGACCGCAGGGAATCGAGTATTCCGACAAACTTTACAAGCAAGCGCAGCGCACCCACCGTATCGTGCAGAATCTCCTCAGCTTTGCCCGCCAGCACAAGCCTGAGCGTGTCCCCGTGCAGATTAATCAGGCCCTTGAGGAGACTTTGGCGCTACGCGATTATGACTTGCGCATGCACAACATCCGTGTCCATCTGGACTTAGCGGAGAATTTCCCCGTGACCTCCGCCGATCCACACCAGCTTCAACAGGTCTTTCTGAACATGGTGAACAATGCGGTTGACGCTATCCTGGAACATTCGACCGAAGGCGATCTCTGGGTGCGCACCGCGTTTGATGGCGATCGGCTATGCATCGAGTTCACGGACAGTGGACCGGGAGTGAAAGATGCTTCGCGCGTTTTCGATCCTTTCTACACGACAAAACCGGTCGGCAAAGGAACCGGTCTAGGCCTCAGTATTTGCTATGGAATCATCACTGAGCATGGGGGAACCATTCAAGTAAGGAATGTCCCCACTCGTGGTGCATCGTTTACCATCGAGTTGCCCCATCAACCTATGCCATCATCCAGCCTCTCTATCCCGGGTCAAGAGGCCACTGCTGTGAAAAACGGGCGAATCCTGGTGGTGGATTACGATGATTCCGTGTTGGAAGCAGTCGGGACGATGTTGCGCGCCCGCAATCATCCTGTGCAGATGGCCAGAAGCCTGCATGAGGCCTGTGAGCTGATTGAAAAAGAGGACTTCGATCTGGTCGTTGCAGATCTGCATGTTTCTGACGGCGCAAACGGCGGGGGATTGCGTGAATGGCTGGCCCAGCACAAACCCGCGCTTAGCCATAGATTGATCTGGATGTGTGCCGTTGCGCCCTCCGAAGATGCACGCGAGCACATCGCCGGGAAAGGCCGACAGATACTTCAGAAACCGTTCAAGGCCACCGATCTCCTTGCAGCAGTGGACGAATTGCTTCTAACCAATGTCCAGGCCGCGGCGATTCATCGATGAAGCCAACTCCGCCGCAACCGCGGCGCGCTCCCCGAGTTCTTTCATTGCTGCTTCGATTCGAACGCTCAGCCCACTGACAAGGTCGCTCAATCCGTTCAACTGCGGCACTGGGGCCGCACCCCCCAGCAGCTTCCATCGAATCATCTGGTATTGGCATGCAAACTTTGCCGTGAGGCGCAGCCTTTCAAACTCATGTACCGCATCCAGCTCCGGAGAGAGCACTGCAATCACGCGCGCCATCTGCAAGAGACTCTGGAAATCGTCGCGCAGCGCTGCCAGATAGGCGAGAGCGACACCCCGGCGCTCCCGACGGACTCGGCGCAACACGTCTAGCGGCGTGTTCTTTGAGAGAAACTCATAGTCTGACTTCGAGAATGCCTGCCGGATTTGCGGCAGGTATGTGATATGCCTGCGCCCACATTCATCAACGGCGCCAACGCATGAGGAAGGCGGGGCGGGCCGTCTTGGGTTTCGAACCGACCAGGCAAAAAGAACCAGGAGCAGGCCGATCAGTCCGAAGAAAGAGTAAAAAAGCAAGCTCAAGATCGATTCCTTTCCACACGACAGAAATGTTCCAACTGCTCATTGAGCGCCTTCAAACGATTATTGATCTCTGGCGCGAGAGTACGATAAATGGCGTCGGAGAGCATTTCCGGTTCAAATGTAGTCTCAGGTAGCCTTCGCCATAACGCCCAATTCCAAAGCACCAGGCTCGCCACAAAGGCTAATGCTCCGAGGAGGTTCCATAGCAGCGAGTACTTGTACATCCAGCCTTCCAAAACCGTGTCGTTCAGAACAAAAAAACACGAATAGAGGAAAAAGCCGATAGTGAGCGTGCGCACCGCAGTCTCCATCGTGACCCCATAATGATAAGTAAACAGAAAGAAGATGACGATCACACTGGCGATCGCCAGCTCCATTCCGCGATCGGAGTTCAACACCGCAAACTGCCAACTGCCTTTGGCAACTGCCCAAGAGTAAAGCAGGACGACAGCAGCCGTTGCAACAAGCATGCGCCACGCCAGTGCCCAGATGCCTCGATATTTTCCCAGCACGCGACGGCACATTTCTGCCACTGCCAGGGCCCGAGAAATGATCACAAGGCCCTGCGTGCCCCATGCGATGCGATTAGAAAGTGGTGAGTTAAATCCCCAAATCCGGTAACTCCCGAAAAGGACGAAGCCTTGCAGGAAGTTAAAAAAGACGTAGAAAAAGAAGAAGGGAAATACCCGGTGGTTCTTGCGATAGAGAAGCGAAACGAGGAGCCCCCCGTTAAGGAGGATGGTGAGCCACAAAAGCACGCGTTCGAAAGTAGCGATCTCATTCATTCCGGGCGCATGCTAACACTTCTAAAACGGCAAGGTAAATAGTCAGTATGCGCCCGGGGAATAGTCTGCCCGTACTGGAACGACTGGAACAGTTCCGGCAGCCCAGAACATTAGAAACTCCTTAGGCCAGGGCCTGGCCTTGTGTAGGTGGAATCGGCGGGGGCAGAGGCCAGCCGTCTGCCACGAGTGTATTTGCATTTGCTGATGATGGTTTTGGTGGAATTGGCGGAGGCAAAGGCCAGCCGTCTGCCACGAGTGTATTTGCATTTGCTGACGTTGGTTTTGGTGGAATCGGCGGTGGCAAGGGCCAGCCATCGGCGTACACCGTCCGATCGATCGTAAGGGGTTTACCGGCTGGGAGGTTGACGGACCGCATAACAGGCAGTACCATGGAAATTGCCAAAACAAAAACTGCCACGGCGAGCGCTATTTTTTTCAAGGGTGTGACCCTCCTCAGAGGCATCATGAGGAGGGGCAGTTTTGGCGGTGTTCTGTGATTGAAAATGTTCCGAATGCGGAACAGGGAGCCGCATGAGAACGCTCACACAGCTTCAGCAAAACCGCAGGGTCATACAAGACTTTACACAGACGACTCTTGCGGGTATTCCCGGGCTATTTGCCCGGTTGTCCTATCTGGCTTCCTTGCGGGATCTCTCCAGCGGGCGATATGAACACGCAGGCCTTTCCGCGCTCTATCCAGAGGAGGCTATTCAGCGGGCTTTGCAGCTTTGTCATGAACAGATTTTCGAGCGGATACTCGAATCACCATTGGCGAGCCAGCAGGAGGATTTGCGCGCCTGCCTGGCTAGCATGGAAGGTGGATTGTCTGGCGCTGCTTCACATTGGCGCCGCATCGAATCTTACCGCGTCCTTGTGCCGGAAGCGGTGCCGGATTATCTCAAGGAACTTTTTTGCTCGAATCTCCGCGCTCTTCTGGAGATTCTCGATAAGGAGAATGCTCCGGCCCATTCAGACGCGTAACCACGCCCGTCACGCGCCCCACGATTTCGGCCTCGTCCGGAACGCGCCACATCTCCGGCAAGCAATGCGATAAGGGGTGCGGTTGCATCACCAGCCGCGAGCCTGCCTGATGAAACCACCCACAACGGTATCCATCGTGCACTTCGACGAAATACATCGGCCGATCGTGCTCGGTCGTCCAATCGCCATCGTCGATCCGGCGTACGGACCCATCCACAAGCACGATGCTCCCGGGACGTAGCAGCGGCATCATTCGCCGGTCGGACATACCGATATATCCGTAAAAGTGACGACTTTGACCGTTCGTGAGCACGCCCTCAAAATTACCCCACTTTTCTACCATGCGTGACAGAAACGCCGTTCGCTGCGGATCGAATGCCGGATCAAATTTCATAGGTATCCGCAACGACGTCGGCGCCGCCATAAGATGCGTAAGGGGCACCGGAAATGACGTTCCGTCATGAAAACACTCTTCGATGGGCACATCGTACCAGCCAAAAATCTCCAGTGGATTCAACCGGTAGACTGCCGCCAGTGTATACAGTTTGTGTAATCCCGGCACAACTCCGCGGTTCTCAATATCAGCCAGCCGGCTGATGTGCAGAATGAAGTCCGGACGCCCCCGGCGGGCCGCCAATTCGTAGCTGGCGCGCTCTACATCCCGATAGGTTAGTCCTAGTCTTTCGCGAGCCTGACGCAGACGAAGGCCTGGCAGCATCAATTCCTCGTGAGCTGAGCGAGTTCCCCAAGAGCAGGGTACAACAGAATTACCATACTGTTAAGTTTTCGGAACACGAGATCGAGGCACGTCATCCTCCGATGAAACTTTGCTTGCATGGGGCACGCAGCCTCGCCTTTATGCGCTGTATCTAAGCGCTCTCGCGCATCTATGGCAAGGCTATTCCCTTACTGTGTTCGATGCTCGCTGCTCGTCCTCACTAGTTCCAGTGACTCGAAAGACGCGCCAACCGGGATTCTGCTATTCTGAAAACGATATGATCTTTTACGTGGAACGCAATTGTCCCCCGCTGCGCGCACTACTCCTGGGCTTTGCCCTTTTCCTCAGTGGCGCCGCCCACGCACAGGAAGCGGCTGTCGCTGCACCTCGTGCGGGTTCCAAGGCTGCCACGGATGCCGATTTCATTGCTGCCGCCGACGAAGTTCTTGGCCAGATGAGCCAGATAACCGGCCTGAAATTGATGACCCCGCTGAAAAAATCGCTGCGTTCGCGCGAGGAAATCCGCGCTTACGTCATCAAGCAGATGAATGAAGAGAAGAATGGCGCCGAACGCTACGCCGACCGGCGCAGCGCGGAGGCCTTTGGCCTGCTTCCCAAGGGATTCGATCTCGATGTCTTCATGGTGAACGTGCTCACAGAGCAGGTTGAAGGGCTCTACGATCCCAAGGCTCGCGAATTCTACATCGCAGACTGGAGCCCGCTGGCCGACCAGCGCATGGTGATGGCCCATGAATTGACGCATGCGCTCGAAGACCAGCATTTCCAGATCGAAGCGTGGCTAAAAGCAGCCCGGCCTAATGAAGATGCCGAGCTGGCGCGAGACGCGGTGCTGGAAGGCAGCGCCATGGCCGCCATGGTCGATTACCTGATGCTTAGCTCGGGCCGCTCCCTGAAAGATTTGCCGGATTTCGATCCGGGGATGTTGATCGGGGACTTAGGCAGCACTCCCACTTTGCAAAAAGCCCCGCCGTTCCTCAAGGACACGTTGATTTTTCCTTATATCGGCGGACTTTCGTTCTCGGCCGCAATCTTGAATAATAAGGGCTGGGCCGCGCTGCTGGGCGTGTTTGAGAAGCCGCCCGTTTCCACGCAGCAAATCCTGCATCCAGCGCTTTACAGGTCTGGAAAGGTTCCCACGACTGTCGCTCTTCCGCGGCTTGAGAAATTGCTCGGCAGCAACTGGTCAAAGCTCGACGAAAACATTATGGGTGAATACGGGTGGAAGGAAGTGTTGAAGCAGTTCCTCGACGACGACCGGGCCAAGACGCTGGCAGCAGCCTGGGATGGCGACCGATATGCCGTCTTCGAGGAGAGGCAGACGAAGAACCTTGTCCTGGTGACCCGCTTGCACCTGGACAGCGATGAGCACGCGGTGCGGTTCTTTGGACAATATTCGGAAGCGCTCGAGAAGAAATATCCCGAGCGGTCAAACTTATTTCGGCGGCCGAACTTTTTTTCTTTTGACACCCCCGATGGCGGTGTGTTCCTGGATTGCCTGGGAACCGAGTGCGTGAGCATGGAAGGTACGACACGCAAGACCTTCGATGCTTTCACCAAAGAACTGAATTGGCCTTTGGCGCCGCCGCCGCCCGAGCGCGTTGGGGCTGTGCCGGAGAAGACAGCCTCGATTTCTTCTCCAGCCGCGCGAGGCGGTGCAGGAACTTATGCTCTAGCCGTGCAAACCGCGCCGTGAGAAACGGGTCGCGCGAATCGCCGTGCAGGCGCCGCAGAGCGGCGATCGCCAGTTTGGCAAATTGAGCGGCTTGGGCCATGTTTCTGACATGACGTTCGTAGTAAATCGCTAGCTGTTCGCAGGCGTGAACGCCATCGCGCGGATCGGCAACGATTTCCAGCCAGATCTCTGCGGCGCGTGCGTGCTCACCGCGGCGCTTGGCCATCAGCGCAAGCTCGCGGCGGGCTTTGGGGCGAGCCCAAAGAGATCGAGGCTTTCGATTTCGTTCGTGGCGTGGGGCGCTTCAGAAAGCAGTTCGTTGATTCTGCAGAAAAGAGCTGCAAGCCCGCGCAAATCCATCTGATTGTGGCGAACGACGCCAGCAAGCGGCTCCACGGGTCCGCCGCGCAAGTAGTCGAAATAAAACTGCGGGATAAGCGCCGAAGAAACATCGTTCTCACGATGCCAGCCCATGCGGGGCGCGTCGAGGACGTGGCGCTCGAGTTCAACCAGCCGCACCGAACCGAGGCGCAGTTTCCACAACGCGCGCGCGGGATGCAACAAATCAAGATGCGCCGCGAGTCTTGGCGCGGCGATGCAGCGCGTCATTGCGAAACGATTCTCAAGCAATGGCCAATCGAAAGATTTTCCGTTGAAGGTAACGAGCACCGGCCGCTTGGTCACACGCTGAGATAATTCCTGCAACAGTGAATGTTCTTCGCCAAAGTCGCGCATAAAGAATTGCTCGACCTCCAATCCGCCTGCATCCCACCACGCCAGGCCAATCAGAAAAGCGTATGTGCCGGTGCCCCCCGCCAACCCCGTGGTTTCCGTATCGAGAAAAAGCCATTTTTCTGGATCTTGCAGCGCGGCGCGCGTTTTGCGCGAAGCGGATTCGTCTCGCGTGCGGGAGAGCAATTCGAGTGTTGTGGAGGAAGGCTGGGAGAATTCGGGAGTGGAGAACCAGTTTCGGACGGCAAGGTGTTCGCCGAAATGATTTTTGGCGACATCCGCGCCGAGGAGGTGGCCGGCCACGTCTTCTTCGCTGGGCATTCGAATTGCAGCGGACCG
>WNFD01067825.1_pt1 | contig 10838 bp, 10 predicted proteins | sample 5400491 | NCBI WGS metagenome assembly WNFD01 (sample SAMN13153343, study PRJNA577476) | soil metagenome | isolation source: 120 cm saprolite under Douglas fir tree site 2 hole 2 replicate 2 | place: USA:California | collected 2015-04-18 | reverse complement strand
GCAAACTTTCCTGCGGTAAACCCAGCAGTTCCGCAAGTTCGAACAGAAGGGGCAGGCTCAAACGCTCTTGGTTTTCATAGATGCCGTCGTGCATCTCCCAAAATCGTCCGCGTGATCCGGCGAACTCAGCCGCCTCGGCTGCGGGTTCGGCAAGGGGATGAATCTGAGTCAAAGGAAAATTACGGAAGACAAACCTTAGCTGAGGACCAAAGTGCTTCTGGACTGTTTTGACGACGGGGTACGCGCGCCCGCAGTAGGGACACTCGTAGTCCCCATACTCCACAAGAGTGACGAGGGCATTTTCATCGCCTGGATGTGGTCATTTAGCGAAACTGGAACTTTCAACAGGCTCATTGTTGTTCCTCTTTAAAGAAAGATCTTCCAGCGCCTGGAGAATGCCATCGGCTCGAGGATTGACTGCGACCGGCGAGCAGTAACTCCAAAAAACCTTGCCCTCAGGATCGAGCACGAACAATGCCCGTTCGGCAAATCCGTCTTTTTTCCGGTAAGCCCCATATTTCTTTGCCACCGCACCCTTAGGCTCAAAATCGGCGAGCAGCGGAAAATGCAAATTGCGGTCTCTCGTAAACGCGGCGTGACACCAGGCTCCGTCCTCGGAAATTCCGAGCAACACAGCCTCGTACTTTTGAAATTCGGGGAGAGTCTCGTTGTACAGTGCCATCTGATCTCCGCACACCGGACTCCAGTCGGCCGGATAAAACGCAAGGATCACCGGCTTTCCTTGTAATTCATGCAACGATAACTTTTGATCGGGAGTAACGTTTAATGTGAAATCCGGAGCCTGCGTTCCCGGAGACAGAATTTGAGCCATGATTCTCCTATCAATTTCTGTGTCGGGATCCCAACACCACCTTACCTCAGATGCTATCGGGCGCATGAGCGTCGCAACAATTAGCAGTTAGGATGAATAGCCAATCGCCAGACTGCTCTAGACTCTGGTTTGTCCATCGCCAGCAGCAGTATTACGACTTTTGCGGTAGTGACACGTTTGTCCGCTGGACCGACACTAAAATGAATCGTTGGATAGAATCCCTATGATCGATCCCCAAAAAACACCACCCTTCACCATTAATCCGCAAGCCCGCATTGGACACGTACATCTCAAGGTCGCCGATCTTCAGCGTGCCTTGAACTTCTACTCCGGAGTGCTTGGCTTCGAGGTAATGCAGCGATATGGCGAGGGTGCGGTTTTCTTGTCGGCCGGTGGATATCATCATCATATCGCCCTGAACACGTGGGAAGGCCGTGGCGGTTCGCCACCACCACCGGGCACAACTGGCCTTTACCATACTGCGATCCTCTATCCCACCAGGGCAGCGCTTGCTCTAGCTTTGCGAAGAGTTCTAGCTGCAAAGATTCCGCTGGAAGGCGCAGCCGACCACGGAGTTAGCGAATCTATCTACTTACGCGACCCCGACGACAATGGTGTTGAATTGTATTGCGACAAACCGGAGAAAGTATGGCCCCGCACCGCCGACGGCAAATTAGCAATGACCACTGAGAGTTTGGACGTGCACCGTTTACTTAGCGAAGCTCCTCCGGGCATCGAGTTGGATAGCGGTCCGCGAGATCTGTAATTCTGCACTTTCTGCCGCGGGTATTGGCGTCGGCCAAGTGTGGGTTACCACGTGATAGACTTCGGCTTCCGTGGAAGTCATGGACCATACCCAGGAGTCAGAAAAGAATCAGCTTGCCCGGGTCGCCCTGTTCCTGCTCGTTTTGCTTCTTCCGCCTGTATCTCTAGCTCAGAAGTCCACGCCTCAAGAAGAACCGACATTCCGTAGCACAACACGCCTGGTAGTGCTGGATGTGGTGGTCACGGATCGCGCCGGGAAGCTGGTCGCTGATCTGTCGCAGTCTGACTTTACGCTGTTGGAAGACGGCGTACGTCAGAGCATTGCCTCGTTCGAATCGCCGGAACAGCGGCCCGATGTTCCGGTTTTCATCGAAGGCAAAAACAACAAGGCTGAGGCGAAATCTGCGCCGAATGGCACCACGCCATCCCCTTCTGCTCTGACCATCCTGGTGTTGGATGAACTGAATAGCGAAGTGCTGGATCAGGCTTATGCCCGCTCTGCAATTCAGAAATTCCTTCGCACGCATGGCCCGCGCCTGCGCCAGCCAACATGTCTCATGCTACTCGGCCAGAAGCGGCTCGAGCTGTTGCACGACTATAGCCAGGATGCGAACGCCCTGGTGGAAGCGCTACACCAACGCCATGCTGAGTTACCTTTCGGTCTGATGACCGCCGAAATGAGCGGGGCGGGAGAACGCCTGTCCAAGACGCTGTGGGCGCTGCAACAGGTTGCGGCAGCTAACAATCATTTCGCGGGGCGTAAGAATGTGATCTGGGTCGGGCCCGGGTTTCCGGCGCTCGACTCGATTTTGAGTCTTAATCCAGAGGATCGTCATCGGCTCGTGGCGGCCGTCGGCGACGCTACCAATCTACTTTTCGATTCGCGTTTGACGGTCTATACCATCAATCCTCGTGGACTTGAGGCCTCTCCCGTAATGTACGGCAAGTCGCTTGGCGGGGGATTCTTAACTGGAACACAGGACCCTGCGTCAGGTGAGCTTGTGTTCGAAAGCATCGCTCCGGAAACTGGAGGCAAGATATTCCGGCTTCAGAACGATGTGGACGTCGCGATTGCGACGAGTGTAGATGATGGAGCGGCTTACTATACTCTGGCAGTTCCGTTCCGTGAAGGTGATGGCGCGGGGCCAAAGCCTGCAGGCGCGAGTACGCAGAGGATACTTCGCGGTGCCAGATGCTCCCGCAACCGACAATCAGATCGATACTGTGCTCTCGCGGGCAGTGATGAATCCTCTTCCCTTTCGAGCGCTTCGTATTTCGGCTTCGGTGAAGTCGGCGGGTCCGCTGGCGGGACGATTCAACATTAAAGTTGATCGCCGCGCGCTTGACTGGCAGTTAATGCCAGACAGTAAACATCGATGTGAGGTCACCATCGTTGTCGCCAGTGTGGGTGCTGACGATCGCGTTCACAGCCACAAGGTAACGGAGATGGAATCGTTGGTTGACGACAAACATTTTGAGCGTGAATGGGCCAAGCCGGTCATTTTCAATCTAGTTTCAGATTTGCCACGGAGCACCAAACACGTCCGAATCGTGGTGCGCGACGCGCAGAACGGGCATATGGGGACTGCCGATCTGTCACGGGATTCACTACCGGTTCACTGAGGCTAATGTAGGTGAACTTAAGACTGCTACCAATGCCTAACTAGCCAGACTGTTATTCGGAATGGAAATCCACAACCTGAATAATTTAGCACTACTGCCTCACTTACTGGACCTGTAACAGCAGGGGCAATTAGATTAGAAGCCCTTAGATGTCATGTTTGATGTCTGTGGCATGTGCCCTCTTCAGCAATGCTGGGCCAGTCAAGCGTTTCAGGCCGGAGCAGGTCAGTGTAGAATGCCGACGATGGTAAAAGCCCTTAGCTAAGTGCACCCCAAATCTCATGCCAAAACATATGTGTTTCTTGGTTCTAAGTCTGGCCTTCTGTTTGGACTTCAGCACCGCGGACTCCCAAGTGCCATCGACACCAGGAGAGGCCAAGCCGGCCGGGGTGAAGCCCGATTATTCCTCGGAAGCTTTTGTCACTGAGCTGGATTCCACGCGAATCGTCTTTGAGAATGATGGTACGAGCACACGACAATCAACTGCGCGCATCCGAATTCAGTCCGATGCCGGCGTTCAGCGTTACGGTGTGCTCACCTTCCGCTACCAAAACTCGACGGAGAGCGCAGATATCGACTACGTTCGAGTACGCAAGCAGGACGGCAGCATAATTTCCACGCCGCCAGAAAACGTACAGGACATGGCCGCGGACATCACTCGTGCAGCGCCCTTCTACAGCGACGTGCGGGAAAAGCACGTGGCCGTGAAGGGCTTAGGCGTGGGTGACATGCTGGAGTTTCAGTGGCACTGGCATACCACGAAACCGCTCGCCCCAGGCCAGTTCTGGTTCGCCTACAATTTTTCCCATGATGGCATCATTCTTCAGGAACAACTTCAAATTGGCATTCCGCGAAACCGTCCCGTCAAATGGAAGAGTTCCAGCTTGAAACCAGTTCTCACTGAAGACAGTGCCAGCAGGTTCTTTACCTGGACTAGTTCCCATCTCGAAGCAAAATCGACGGAGGAGGAAAAGAAAGACCAGGAGCAAACCCAGTATCAAGCGGCGCGCGGCAAGCTTCCTGCACCGGAGATCCAGCTCTCTAGCTTTCAAAGCTGGGAAGAAGTCGGTGGCTGGTACACGAGCCTGCAACGGGAACGCGTAAAACCCACAGCGGAGATTCGCACCAAGGCAGCAGAGCTGACAAAAGGTTCAGCGGACGATGCAGCAAGACTTCACGCTATTTATAACTATGTCAGCACCCAATTCCGCTATATCGGAATAGCTTTCGGGATTGGCCGTTATCAGCCTCATTCCGCAGCGGACGTACTCAACAATCAGTATGGAGACTGCAAAGATAAACACACATTATTCGCTTCCCTGCTTGGTGCAGTGGGCCTCAAGGCCTACCCCGCCTTGATCGCATCCACCCATGAAATTGATGTGGATGTGCCATCCCCAGCGCAATTTGATCACGTAATCAGCCGTATCTTTCCAGCGGCTTGCGCGACAAACAGGCGCTAGTGATGGCTGAGGACAAGTTGCCGACCTTGATCATGACGCCAGCCGATCCGCCTCTGAAGCCATCGCAAGTGTTCCGGATTGATGCAAAGTTGAGCGACACCGGCACGCTGCAAGGAAAAATTGCGCGGAGTGTCCAGGGTGACGATAACGAAGTCGCTCTTCGTATTGCATTTCGACGCGTGCCACTGCCCAAATGGAAGGATCTGATCCAGCAGATCTCCTACCTTTCGGGTTTTGCCGGTGATGTGAGTGATGTGACTGCCGGGTCGCCGGAAAAAATCGATGAGGCCTTTCACTTTGCCTACACCTACACGCGCAAGGACTACCCCGACTGGTCTGACCGGCGAATCAGCTCGCCGCTCCCCCCCATCATGTTGCCGCCGGTTCAGGAAAAAGATGGAAAACCCTCATTCCCGATCTGGTTGGGCTCGCCCACCGACGTGCATCTTGAATCCCATGTGGAACTTCCCAAGGGTTACAGCCCGGAACTCCCCAAAAATGTCGACCTAAAGGAGGACTTTGCCGAGTACCACGCCACCTACGCGATCAAGGACGGTATGTTGCTGACCCAGCGTGCCTTTCTGGTGAAGCTTCGAGAGGTGCCGGTAAGTAAGTACGAGCTCTACAAGAAATTCAGCAAGGTCGTGGAGAACGATCACAATCTCTATATCGCGCTGTCTTCCGGCAAGTCGTCGCCAATGTCCTACCAGGATGGAATATGGAACTTGCCTTACAGCGATAACCCTGAGGCTGTCCGTGCTTACGATGAAGCGCGAAATGGATACGAGAGGCATGATTTACAAGCCGAAATAACCTCTCTCAAGCGCGCCGTGGAGATTGATCCCAAATTTACCCGCGCGTGGCTGTGGCTCGGGGAGATATACATGTTCGCGCGGCAGCCCGAACAGGCGTTGCAGGCCTACCGCAAGGCAGTCAATGTTGATCCGCAAGAAGCGCTGAGCTACAAGGCACTTGGATTTGCGCTTGTCGGCGTGCGAAAGTTCGATGAGGCCATTCCAGTGTGGCAGGAACTGATCAAGATTGCGCCCAATGATAGCGGCGGGCCGGCGGGCTTGGGTATCTCTTTCTTCGGCTTGAAACGCTACGGGGAGGCGGCATCGGCACTGGAAACCGCAGTGAAACTAAGCCCTCAATTCGCGATGTTCAACAACGTAGGATACGAACTGGCTGATGGGAACAAGAAATTACCAATTGCACTTGAATATGCTGAAAAAGCGGTTGGGCAAGAGGAGGAAGCTTCCCAGAAGCTCAAGCTCTCGGAATTGGGGATCGAAGACTTGGCGCACACCAGTAGCTTGGCTGCATTCTGGGATACCCTGGGTTGGGTACACTTCCGAATGGGCAATCTCGACCAGGCCGAGAAATACCTGAAGTCCGCGTGGGAGCTCTCGCAAGACTGGGCCGAGGCAGACCATCTCGGACAGCTCTACGAACGTCAGCATAAAAAGCAAGCCGCAGCCCGTATGTACCGGCTCGCGCTGTATCGTTTCCCACAGCAGGCAAACCGGGAACCAGAAGAAATGGAGAAGACCCGCGCCAGGCTTCAGCATCTGTTCCCCGGTAGCGCACCCGTTAATCTGCGTAGCGACACCGAAGCCTCAACCGAGGTGAACCGTTTGCGTACAATCAAACTGACGCGGCTGACGCCAGGAACTGAGAGTGCGGAAGTGTTTGTGGTTTTTGCGCCGGACCCTAAGAGTTCGTTCTTAAGAATCGAAGATGTGAAATTCATCAGCGGATCAGAAAAGCTAAAATCCGCTGGGACCGCGCTGAAGTCCGCCACGTTTCAAATTCCATTCTCCTTCGGTGGACATGCACGTCTATTACGCCGCGGCATTCTCGGCTGCTACCAGTATTCAGGCTGTTCGTTGACCTTACTCAATCCTGCCGATGTACACTCAGTGAATTGACTCTCTAGAGCATCTGCCAGCAGCTGTTGCCCATTTCAAGTCTTGAAGGAAGTTGTGATGACTCGTGCCACTGGAACCTTTGATGTCAAGCTGAGCCCGCAGGCAGTAGACGAGAAAGCCGACGCCAGCCTGGGCAGGATTTACGTGGCGATTGAGCGGGTGAGTGGAACGCTGCATGGGCGCGGCGGCAGCTTCACACTCCAGCATAGCGGAACCATGACACGGGGCGCGCCGCAACTCACGATCACTGTTGTGCCGGACTCTGGAACTGATCAACTGAAGGGTCTTGCAGGCAAGATGATGATCATAATCACTGACGGAAAACATTCTTATGATTTCGACTACACCCTGGCCGAGAGTCCCTGAAAACATCTGCGAGGGAGAACTTTATGCGATTGATTGGATGTTTGTTTCTTTCGTTGAGCCTTTTCGTCTCACTGGCTTGGTCTGATGAAGGGCATCACCACGCTTTGGCCGAAGACGAGATTGGTTCCGTCCACTTCGTGACTTCGTGCGCGAAAGCGGCGGAGATCAGTTTCAACCACGCGGTCGCTATGCTGCACTCATTCCAGTACGAGGACTCGCGTCGGGCTTTCGACGCTGTCGCTCTGGAAGATCCGACGTGCGCAATGGCGCAGTGGGGCGTGGCTATGTCTCATTACCACGGTCTTTGGCATAACGGGGACATGGCGGCTGGGCGTGAGGCATGGAGCAGAGCACACGATATCGCAAACGCGAATCCCAAGACCACGGCCCGCGAAAACGGTTACATCGATGCCTTGGGAGAAATCTATCGGCAGGATGGAAAGGACGAATACGTTCACGCCCAGGCTTTCGAGCAGAAGATGGGAATGCTTGCGGCGGTTTATCCGGATGACAGCGAAGCTGCCATCTTCCATGCGCTATCGTTGGACTTTACCGCTCCTAAAACCGATAAGACTTTCAGTCATCAACGTCGATTCCAACAGGCGCTCTGCCAGCCTGGCCTCGCAGGCGGAAAACACTTCCAAGACTGGAGAAGCGCGCGATCAGCGGCTTCACGCCTTGGATTATCTGGAATACGCGTATCTCCAGAGCGGGCAGGTGAAGAATGCTAAAGCGGTGCTGGAAGAAATGAAATCCCTTCCGCCGCTCGCAGGGTTAACTCTTACGGGAAACTACGCGATCGCTGCCATCCCGGCCCGCTACACCATGGAACTCGCTCAATGGAAGCAGGCGAGTGAACTGCCAGCGCCAACGGAAGGCACTCTTTGGGCACAGGCAATTACGTGGATGGCGATCGGAATAGGCAGCGCACGTTCCAACAATCTCGGGCGTGCGACAGAGGCCGAGAAGGCATTGGCTACGCTACGAGACACCATCGCCACGCAAAAAAATGTGTACTGGTCGAATCAGGTAGAAGTGCAGCGGAGAGAAGTGGCTGCGTGGATTTCGGGGCAGAGCGGTAAACACGAAGATGCAATAACCGTGACGCGCTCGGCGGCAGAACTGGAAGAAAGCATGGATAAAGATGCGGTCACTCCGGGTGCGGTCATCCCTGCCCGTGAAATGCTGGCAGAGCTTTTGTTGTCCGCGAAACGTCCCGGGGAAGCGCTGGTGGCCTACGAATCGGCTTTGAAGATCGCACCTAAACGGTTCAACGCGTTGTATGGTGCAGCAAGGGCGGCGGAGGCGAGCGGGAATCCGAGTGTCGCCAGTCGGTACTTCCAGGAATTAATCAGGATTTCAGTGGGAGAAGAACGTCCCGAGTTGACCACCGCGCGCAAGAAAGTGGCCATTACTGCGGCAAAGTAGGCAAGGCTCGTTCTACACAACTACACCACCAGCGAAGCCTCATGCGGTCAAAAGACCCGCCCAAGCAGAGCTTGGACGGGGCACCCTCCCCACTCTGGCGATTCTTTAACGCCGGCCCTTTTCAACGAATTCCTCTGCGTCCTGAACTGCCTTGGCCAGACGGCGGGCGCGGGCTTCGGGACTTCGATAATAAAAGATGCCGAACAGGTGCATTCGCCTGCGCGAAAGCGACATACGTTCCCATCCTTCGCCGGCGCGGGCATTAGGCGCGAATGTGACTTGAAGAATGGGTGGCAGTTCGCGTTCAGCTTCCATGGTGGCGAGTAAGCGTTCCGCGATTTGCTGGGCACGACGCTCGCGGGCTTCGGCACTTTTCACTTGAGTGATCCAAGCGCTGATTTCCTTGCGTGTGGAATAGTTCAGCCGCTCGAACCATCGGCGGAGTTGGAGGTCCCCGGCAAGGGCACGCTTCAGTTCGGCGGGAATTATCACAATGCGTGGTTCGGTATCGGGCTCCAGCCGGAACTGAGCCATCGAGCCGGTGGTGACTTTGCCGCCTTTCTGCATCTGCTTATTTATCAACATCATGTGCCGGCCCTTACCCGTGGGAAAGAGAGAGGTGCGAAACGGAAAACCGTTGATCTCGCCTTTCACCTTCAACCTCTCTCTGGTTCGCCAAATCCTGGAAACATCCAGAGGGACGTGAATGACCACCCAGTTAAGCCTCGACTTAAGGCGTTCGAGCGTGGCACGAAAGGATTTAGCGAGCGCCTTAGTCATATTTGTTGGTGGCTAGTTGCAGTGTCCTTAGGCGAACCGACGAGGCTTGACAACCGGATGTACAATTTAACCAATTCGTTATAACCGGAATGCGACGTCCCCTAACAAATCCCCGGCATATTGCCATCCGATTACGACGAACAAAAAGATTCTGCGCACAGGTTCGCTGCCGTGTGAGGTGATTTATGGCGCTCCGTATTTTTGTGGCCGATGATCATGAAGTTGTGCGTCGCGGTATCTGTGCTCTGCTCACGGCTCATCACGGATGGGAAATCTGCGGCGAAGCTGCGGATGGCCGCGAAGCCGTGGAGAAGGTTAACCACCTCCAGCCCGACATCGTGATTCTGGATATCGGTATGCCGGCTCTCAACGGACTCGAAGCTGCTCGCCAGATTCTGCACAATAATTCCCATCAGAAGATAGCGATCCTGAGCATCACAGACTCCGAGCAAGTGATCCAGGAAGCTTTGAGAGCCGGAGCCAAGGCATACATCCTGAAGTCGGACGGAGCCAAGGACCTGATCGTCGCCATCGAAGCCTTGCAGCAGAATAGAACTTACTTCAACTCCCGAATCGGACAGATCGTTTTAAACGGATTCTTGAACACCGGCAAGATGCCGTCGCAAAGAACGTTTATCTTACCCGACCTGACGGCTCGCGAGCGGGAGATCGTGCAATTGTTGGCGGAAGGTAAAAGCACTAAAGAGGTGGCAGTCACCCTCGGTGTAAGTGTGAAGACAGCCGAGACTCATCGCAGCAATCTGATGCGCAAGCTAGGTTTGCATTGCTTGAGCGAACTGGTGCTCTACGCGGTGCGCAATAATATCGTTCAAGTTCCGGGCGAGCAGGCTTCCGCCCTCCATGCTGGCCCCCCGAGGATGCCGGCAGCATAAGGCAGTGGCTAGTGGCTAGTGGCTAGTGGCTAGTAAATCTAATATCTCACCATTCTGTTGGACTTCAATTCTTAGCCACTGTCTCCATCTTTTTCTCGGAATCGTTTGAAAAAAGCTAAAGCTCCGGTTGTCATGGCCTGCCTGCACTCGTATATTGATTGGCGACGGAGGAAACGGCAATCATGACTACTGTGGAATTCTTCGATCAACTGGACGCGCGAATCGCCAAATACGATCTGCTTTGCCATCCTTTCTATAAAGCCTGGGCTGCGGGTGAACTGACTCGGGAAGATCTTCGGGACTACGCGCGCGACTACTACCATCACGTTGAGGCTTTTCCGGCTTATCTCGAAGAACTCTGCGCTCGACTAGGAGAGGGTGAGTTGCGTAGCGCGGTGATGGCCAACATGGCTGACGAGAATGGCATGGAAGGCTTCTCAGGTCAGCCTTCGGTGCGGCACTCCGATCTATGGCTGGACTTCGTGGAAGGCATGGGAGCCGATCGCAACATGGCTGGCCATGAGCCCGTGGCAGAAGTGAGCGATCTAATAGATTTTTTCCACGAGACGGCACGGAGGCGCACTCCAGCCGAAGCTTTGACTTCCTTCTACGCATATGAATCCCAAGTTCCGCGGGTCGCGCAAGAGAAATCCTACGGCCTGCGCGAAATGTACGGTGCCAACGAGAAGGCGTGCGGCTATTTCACGCTGCACGCAACTGCGGACATCCATCATTCGAAGATCTGGCGTCACCAATT
>WNFD01025777.1_pt1 | contig 10838 bp, 7 predicted proteins | sample 5400491 | NCBI WGS metagenome assembly WNFD01 (sample SAMN13153343, study PRJNA577476) | soil metagenome | isolation source: 120 cm saprolite under Douglas fir tree site 2 hole 2 replicate 2 | place: USA:California | collected 2015-04-18 | reverse complement strand
AACCGCCGCCACGTCGGCATCAGCCAATTCATGATCGAAAAGGAGCGGGGCAAATTACCGCCCGATGTGACCGGTGCGCCGATACGCAAAATCGGCTACTTCGGCTGGAAGACCTGGGAGTTGCACTTCGACAACTGCCGAATCCCGGCCTCCGCACTGATGGGACAGGAGGGACGCGGCTTCTATGCGATGATGTCCGGACTCGAAACCGCGCGGGTCCACACTGCCGCAAGGGCAATCGGTTTGGCGCGCGGCGCGCTCGAAGATTCGATCATCTATTCGCAGCGCCGCGTACAGTTCAAACGGCCGATCGCCGAATTCCAGCACACCCGCTTCAAGCTTGCCGAGATGGCGGCGAATATCGAGGCCGCGCGCCAATTGATGTACTACGTCGCAGACGAGATCGATAGTAAGCGCCGATGCGACAAAGAAGCCTCCATGGTGAAGTTCTTTGCCTCGGAAATGGCTGAGCGGGTGACCAGTGATGCACTGCAACTGCACGGCGGCTATGGTTATACCCGCGACCTGCCGATCGAGCGTTATTGGCGTGATGCGCGGCTGACCAAGATTTTCGAAGGGACCTCGCAGATTCAGCTCCGCATCATCTCGGACCGCCTGCTGGGGGGAGGAGAATGAGCACTGAGCTTTCCGCGCTCACCGGCCAGAACAATTTCTTCGAGGATTTTACCATTAGGGACGTTTATGAGCATGCGCGCGGCAAAACGATTGAAGGTCTCGAAAACGTACTGATTACTAACTTGGTACTTAATACCGCACAGGCCCATTTCAACGAAGATTTCGCGCAGTCATTGGAACAGCAGCATCGGATCACTTTCGGCGGCGTGACGGCGTCGCTCGTAATCGGATTGGCGATGCAGGATACCGGCGAGAATGCGGTCGAAGAGGTGGGACTCGACCAGGTGCGTTTCCGCGTGCCGGTGCTGCACGGCGACACGCTGTACGCATTTACTGAAGTAGTCAATAAGGAAGAGGAGCCGGCCGATTCGCGCGGCCATAAAAATGTCGGGCTGGTCCATTTCCGCCATTGGGGCGTCAATCAACGCGGCGAAACGGTCTTCGAAGGCGAGCGCCGCGTCCTGATCAAGAAGCGCGCGTTTGCCGCCGAGGGTCTCCAAGTGCCGGAAGAAACGATCTCGACCGAAACACCTGAACCGATGGGGCGCAGGCCGGCGCCTCCAAAGCGTACATCTACGGCTAACGCCAAAACCCGCGTGGCCAAGCGCGCACCTGTGAAAACCAAAATGGCGCGGAGGTCAAAACCGTCCCCGGTCAAGCCACGCCGCCGCCGTTGATCGAGTCACCCTTCGCAATCGCGGAAGTGCGTTGACATTCCGAGGAGACAGGCTCGGTCGCTGGTCCCCCCGGTATATGGAATCAACGCAATGGAACTCAAGGCTGGAGCTGTTTTTCGACTGGTGCTCCGGCAGCGCCGCGGATGACCTCGGGACGCGGCGTCCCCAGTTTGCGTAGCACCGCTTCCATCTCGAAGTTTTCAACTATATCGCCGGGCTTTAGATCGCCGAAGTTCTCCAGACCGATACCACATTCGTACCCGGCCTGTACTTCACGCGCGTCATCTTTGAAGCGCCTGAGCGAGCCAATGCGGCCTTCCCAGACCACGCGTCCATCGCGCACCAGCCGGGCACGGGCGTTCCGCAGGATTCGCCCCTCCAGCACCATCGCACCGCCAATGGTATTGCCCTGAACGACGAAGGTCTTGCGGACCTCGGCGCGTCCGAGGGCTTTTTCGCGATAGGTCGGCGCCAGCAGCCCTTCCATCGCTTCGCGGATATCGTTGATAACTTCGTAGATAATCGTATAAAGGCGAATATCGACGCCTTCTTTTTCGGCCAGTTGAGCCGCTTTCGGCTCGGGCCGCACGTTGAAGCCGATGATAATCGCCCCTGAAGCCGATGCCAGGGTAACGTCAGTTTCTGAGATCGCGCCGACCGATTTGTGAATCAGCTCAAGCTTGACCTCGTTGGTCGAAAGCCGCTGCAGCGAATCCGCCAGGGCTTCAACTGAACCATTGACGTCGCCCTTGATGATAATGCGGAGTTCCTTGACTTCGCCGGCCGCCATACGCTCGCTCAATTCTTCGAGCGAAACGCGGCTGGTCTTTTGCAGCACGCCTTCCCGAATCTTGGAATGGCGGAACTCGGCAACTTGCCGCGCCTTGGCCTCTTCGGCAACCCCGATGAAGGCTGTTCCCGGCTCCGGCACGCTTGACAGACCAAAAATCTCGACCGGCGTGGAAGGTCCCGCTTCGGTCACGCGCTGTCCCAGATGGTTTAGCATCGCCCGTACCCGGCCATAGGTGGTGCCGCAAACGAAGGGATCTCCGGAGTGCAAAGTGCCTTCCTGGATTAATACGGTCGCCACCGGGCCACGGCCGCGGTCGAGTTGTGATTCAACCACGGTACCGCGGGCAGAGCGGTCCGGGTTCGCTTTTAACTCCATCAGGTCGGCCTGCAGCAGGATCATTTCGAGCAGGCGATCGAGACCTTCACGAGTGCGCGCTGAAACTGGTACCGCAATCGTGTCGCCGCCGTAGTCCTCGGGAATCAAACCCAGTTCGGTAAGCTGCTGTTTGACGCGCTCGATGTTCGCTTCGGGCCGGTCAACTTTATTCAGAGCGACGATTATCGGCACACCTGCCGCTTTGGCGTGATTGACCGCTTCGATCGTCTGCGGCATCACGCCTTCGTCCGCCGCTACCACTAGCACCACAATATCGGTGACCTTGGCGCCCCGGGCACGCATCGCGGTGAATGCTTCGTGACCGGGAGTATCAACAAAGCTGATTTTGCGGCCGTTAATTTCGACGCTGTAGGCGCCGATATGCTGAGTGATGCCGCCGAATTCCCCCTCGGTGACGTTGGTATGACGGATGGCGTCGAGCAGCGAAGTCTTGCCGTGATCGACGTGGCCCATCACCGTCACCACTGGTGGACGCGGCAGTGCTTCTCCGGCGGCGGCTTCCTCCCTTTCTTCGATCGCGGATTCCGCATCAAAGGCAACGTTCTCGACACTGTAGCCGAATTCGCCTGCCACCAAAGTTGCAGTGTCGACATCAAGCACCTGGTTGAGGGTGGACATGACGCCCAGATCCATCAATTTCTTGATGATCTCGGTAGCCTTTACACCCATATTGCGGGCCAGATCACCCACGGTGACACCTTCGGTGATACGGACAACCCGCTTGGAAGCCCTCGGCGTTGTGATTTCAGTCTTGCGCTGTTCCTTGCCTGGCAAGGCCCGCCGCTTTTTGGGCACACGCAGTCCGCGCATCTCGCGTTCGGCGGCGGCATCGGGGACGCCTTTTTTGACGACCCTCTTCTTTTTAATTACGCGCGCACCCGGCTTGGAAGTGTCAGGCGGCGGCCCAAAGGTCTCCGGTAATGGAGCTGCGCCCGGTAGACCAGGCCGGCGTTCCGGTGGTCGCACTGCAGCGCCCGCCCGTTGGCCGGTGGGAGCCGCTGGACGAGGGGCCGGGGCCGGTTTGCGCAAATCGATCTTGCCCAACACCTTGGGGCCCCGGGGGCCGTCATCCAATGTCGGTGCCGCCGCATGCGCGGCGCTCGTCAAATTAATCGCTCTGCCCGGTTCCTGCGGCCGATGCTCTGGACGCCGGAGCGTTACACCCGCGCCTGGAGCTCGAGGGGGAACACCAGGGCGCGCTGGTATGCCCACACCCGGCGGACGTTGCGGGGCAGCAGAGGGTTCGCGCGGCCGGACCTCGCGCGTAATGCCTGGCGCCGGACGCGGCGCCGCGGCCTCGCCAGCGGGCGCCGGCCGACGGGCAAGCTCAGTTGGCGCTTGCGCCGCACGTTCGTTGGCCGCGGCCATCGATGTTTCGGCTGGCGCGCTTGGGGCGGCGCCGTTGCTGGTTGGCGCAACCGGCTCTTGCGGTTCAGGCTCAGCCATCGTTTGCGGCGCCGGCTTGATTTCCGGCGCGGCAATCGAGCTCGGCAGCGCTTCCTGCGGAGCCCCTTCGGACGTGCGTTCGAGCCTCGGCTCCGAAGCCTCAACCTGGTCAGGGGCAGGCTCTGATGTCGACTGCTCCGCCGATAGTTCCGGCGGGGCCGCTGAAATCGGCTGCTCGGATGTGCCGGAGGGTTCCGGCTCCAACACGGGCAGTTCGGGGATTTCAGCTTCCAGTTTGAGCGGCTCGTCGAAGACCGGTGCTACGAACGCTGGCTCGCTTTGGGCCGGCGCAGGTTCGAAATTGAATGGTTCGGCCTGTTCCTCGAGGGCAGGAACCGGGGCAGGCTCGGAATGGCGGCGGCGGACCACGTTGGCGTTAAGACGTTTCTCAACTACCGTACCGGCACTGGTCTCGACTACGGTCTCGCGGGGCAAGACCGCAGCGCGCTGGGCCCGCTCGTCAATCTCGGCTTTGATCCGCTCGGTCTCTTCGGGGGAGAGCAAGCTTGATTCAGAATGGGCATGGGCAAGGTGCAGCCGTGCACAACTGGCCAACAGGTCATCGACTGTAACACCCCATTCAGTTGCAAGTGTTTTTATCCGCTTTCGAGCCATCTGTTTTACTTTATTCGAGTGCGGCAGTGCTAGCCAGCCGCGCGCGGATCCGTTCTGCCAATTTGAGCCGTTCGTCACGGCTGATTTTTCGCTTCAGCGAGCGCAATTCCCTCGCTCTGCTGTTAGCGAACTCGGTTATACACTGATTGCGGTAATGGAGATAAGCTCCGCGTCCCGGCATCCGACTTTCTTCATCCAGCGTTAACGTATCCCCGCTGGCGGCGATTCTCAGCATCTGCTTCTTGCTATCGCGTCCCATGCATCCAACGCAGGTGCGGATTGGTCCGTCATTCGGCCTCTGCATCCTTAGCGTCCCCGGCAGCGGGGGTGGCCTCCAGGTCGGTTGTGGTTGGGTCGTTCGGTGCCGGCTCCGGGGCTGACTCGGGCGCTGAATTTTGTCCTGGCAAATCATCCGCCGTCTCCAGCCGCTTAGCCTGTTCAGCGCGTTTTCTCGCTACCCATTCGCGGGCAGCGTGAACCACCTGGCACGCACGTTCGGGGCTAATCCCTTCGACCTCGAAATTGTTCTCGTTGGCATCTGCCAGTTGCTCGGCGGAACGAAAACCCCACTGATAGAGTAACTCGGCATTGATATCGCCGATGCCGGGAATTGCATTGAGGGACGCACGTGCAGCCCGGGCTTCTTCCTCGGCGTCGGAATCGCTGCGGACGTCGAGTTTCCATCCCGCTAGCCGATGCGCCAGGCGAACGTTCTGGCCGCGCTTGCCGATAGCCAGGGAGAGTTGATCGTCGGGAACGATGACCTCCATCGCATGCTCGTCTTCGTCGATAATCACCTTGGATACTTTGGCGGGAGCGAGCGCGCGGCATACCAGTTCAGCCTGATCATCGGTCCACGGCACAATGTCAATTTTTTCACCGCGCAGTTCCTGCACGACCGACTGCACTCGCGTGCCCTTCATGCCGACGCATGCACCAACGGGATCGACGTCGCTGTCTTTCGAGTAAACGGCGACTTTCATCAAGAACAAGTTGGAGGTGCGGGAGAGCACGATCGAGAGGCCTTTTTCGGACAGTTCAACTTCGAGGATCAGCGCGCGGATGCGGTCGCCCTGACGATAACGCTCGTGCGGGATCTGTTCCTTTTCCGGCAGAATCGCTTCGGTGCGTCCCAGATTGACGATCATGTTCTTGCGCTCGAAGCGCTGGACGATACCAGAGACGATCTCGTTTTTGCGGTCTTTGAACTCGTTATAGATCTGTTTGCGCTCAGCGTCGCGGATATGCTGAATAAGGTTCTGCTTGGCGGCTTGAGCGGCGATCCGGCCCATTGTCGCCGTGTCGAGCTTGATCAGGATCTCGTCACCAGGCTGTGCGTCGGGGTCGTATCTGCCATGTGCTTCGTCGAGTTCGACCTCCGACGCTGGATTGGCGACATGTTCAACCACGGTCTTAATCTCGAACAGTTCGACTTCGCCCACCTCGTTGTTGTATCGCGATTCGATATTGCGGTCGGGCCCGAAAGTTCGGCGCGCCGCCGAATGCATCATCTCTTCGACCGCATTGATCACGATGGTTTTGTCGATCCCTTTTTCTTTTGAGACCTGCTCGATAACCCGGTTCAGATCGACTGCCATATCGCCTCCGGCTGCCACCAGCTATTCTGAGCGCTGACGCGGCCCATCTCCCGGCTGCCGGCCGTCGAGCCAGCGTCGCATCGCTCTTTGCTCGGCTGACCGCTTCCACTCCGCGGGGCAGGCTGTGGGTTCCCCTGCCCAGTAGCGGACGGGAGCGGACCGAGTTCAATCGAATTTATGCTCGTAGTTAGCTCCTTGAATTTCGTCGAAACCGAAGGCGCGCCGTTCGCGGCTCAAGTCATCCTCCAGATCGACCCCGTCAGCGCGCACGTCAACCAGGACGCCTTCGAAATTCTTGCGCCCGTCACGCGGCCGATAGGTTCGGATTCGAACTCGTTGTCCCCGATGCGCCTCAAAGTCCTTGAGCTTTGCCAATGGACGGTTAATGCCTGGTGACGACACTTCCAGCGTGTACCGCCCATCCACCGGATCGTACACGTCGAGCAAGTCGCCGAGAATCGGGCTGAGGCGTTCGAGATCGTCGAGCGTGATGCCACTGCCCGGCTTGTCCACCAATAGTCGCAGCAGCGAATGATGGCGCGTCCCTCTGCGAAACTCGACAGTCACCAACTCAAATCCAAGCCGCTCAATATGGGGCTCAAGTAACTCCGCCACTTTCTTGGCGAGCGGCTCAAGTTGCAACACCATCACCGGCCATACCTCGGCGGTTCGCCTCCTGGTCGAGTAAAGGAATGCCGTGATGTCCTGGAGCAAGCGGCGAACTAACCAAAAAAAATGGGCACTCGCCCACGCTTTTTTACGCTATCACTTGGGGCCACCGCCATCAAGGCTTCGGTCGGCGCCCCACGAGGCGGCCGCCTGAACTGCTTTCGCTCAGCCGCCAACGTTAGAGACGACGGAAAAGGTGCGGCGTGCCCCGCGAGGGCGCTTACGCTCGGCCGCGCGCGATGCTTATTCTTCGTCTTCGCGCAATTTCGCCAACGACGACAAGTCTTCGAGCGTGCTGGTGTCGCCGAGACTCTGGTCGCCGGAAGCTATCTGCCGGAGCAGGCGGCGCATGATTTTGCCACTGCGAGTTTTCGGCAGTATATCAGTAAATCGCAAATCGTCGGGACGCGCGAGGGCGCCGATTTCCTTGACGACGTGTTGCTGCAACTCTTTGCGCAGCCGGTCGTCGCCCTTGCGGCCACCCTCGAGGGTAACGAAGGCAACCACCGCCTGACCCTTCATCTGGTCGGGCCGGCCGACCACCGCCGCCTCGGCGACCACCGGATGGGAGACCAGCGCGCTTTCGATCTCCATCGTCCCCAGCCGGTGGCCGGAAACGTTAATTACGTCATCGACGCGCCCCATAATCCAAAAATAACCGTCCTCGTCGCGGCGGGCGCCATCGCCGGTGAAGTACATGCCGTCGATTTGGCTGAAATACTGCTGTTGGTAACGGTCGGGGTCGCGGTAGACCGTGCGCAACATCCCCGGCCAGGGCCGCTTGATGACCAGAAAACCACCCTGGTTGGCACCAACGGAATTACCGTCGCGCGACACCACGTCGGCCGCGATACCCGGCAGCGGACGGGTGGCGGATCCCGGTTTGGTGGCGATCGCGCCAGGCATCGGCGAAATCATGATGCCGCCGGTCTCGGTCTGCCACCAGGTATCGACGATTGGGCAGCGGCCGCCGCCGATTCGCTCGTGATACCAGATCCAAGCCTCCGGATTGATCGGTTCGCCGACTGTTCCAAGCAGGCGCAAGCTCGAGAGGTCGTGTTTTCTGGGCCACGAGTCGCCCCATTTTATAAATGTGCGTATGGCGGTCGGCGCCGTGTAAAGGATATTCACTCGGTATTTCTCGATTATCGACCACCAGCGATCTTCCTCGGGGAAATTGGGCGCCCCCTCGTACATCACAACGGTGGCGCCAGCAGCCAGTGGACCGTAGACTGAATAGCTGTGACCGGTCACCCAGCCAATATCAGCAGTACACCAGTAGATATCGTTCTCCTTGAGATCAAATACCCACTGCATTGTCGCCAGGGTGTGAGTGAGATACCCGCCGATGGTATGCACTACTCCTTTGGGTTTGCCGGTGGTCCCAGAGGTGTAGAGGGTAAACAGGGTCTGCTCCGAATCGAGACTGACCGGCTGACAATTGGCACTTTGCGCCGCTATCAAGTCATGCCACCAGACGTCGCGCCTCTCGCGGATTTCGATCGGGTCGCCGGTGCGGCGTAAAACAAGGCATTTGTTAACTGACGGACAGCGCTTTAATGCCATATCGACATTTTGCTTGAGAGCGACTTTTTGGCCGCGCCGCCAGCCGGCATCGGCAGTGATAACAAGGTTGGCCTCGGCATCGTTGATGCGATCGGTCAAGGCCTCCGCCGAAAAGCCACCGAAAATCACCGAGTGAATTGCGCCGATGCGCGCGCAGGCCAACATCGCGATGGCCGCCTCGGGTACCAGCGGCATGTAAATGGCGACCCGGTCGCCTTTATGCACGCCGAGATGTTTGAGCCCGTTGGCGCATCGAGCAACTTCATCAGCCAGCATTTGGTAGGTGAGCACCCGTGAATCACCGGGTTCACCTTCCCAAATCAACGCGGCCTTGTTGCGGCGCGGGCCCATCAGGTGGCGATCGACGCAGTTGTAGCAGGCATTCAACTCGCCGCCCACGAACCATTTGGCAAACGGCGGCTGCCATTGCAGCACTTGCCCGAACGGCTTGAACCAATCAAGTTGACGCGCGTGATCGGCCCAAAATTCCTCCGGATCCTGCTCGGCCCGGCGGTAAAGCTCGCGATATTCGGCTTCACTCTTGACCCAGGCATGGCGGCTAAAATCCGCGGCAGGAGGAAACTTCCGGCTTTCGCGCAGAATAGATTCGATATTGTGTGTCGGGTCGTCGTTGCCAGCCATTGTGATACGCACCTCGCAGACTCGTTTCCCTTCGGCTTCCCCTTGGCTACGCTGGGGGTTTCGGCTCACCAGGACTTTGGCCGGCTCGCGCCGGCCTCGGCTCACCGACAACTATGCGGCTGGCCGTCTACACCCCTGCGCGTGCTTCGCGCGTCTTGATAGTCAGGTAAAGCGTGGCAGCATCTCCAATCTCGCGGCGATTGGAACGAACCGAACGGAGCTGTTGCAACACTTCCGACTCGATTGACGGCATCAACTCAGCCGCCAGCTCAATCGCCCGCGCAGCCCATCGCAGTGCCACCCGCCCTTCGAGCCCACCGAAATCGTCGAAAAACCACGCGCAACTAGTCAATGCCGCCTGCGCCGCATGTTCCATCTCGAACAGCCGCAGCAACTGCTCGCGGGGAACAGGCGCGCGGCCTCTTTGAGCGCTGCCCACGAATCCGACACCAGCGACGGCGCAAATCGATCATACACCGTGTCGCAATGGCTCCGCACAAAATCCATCGCTACGCGAAGCGGCTCGCGCCACTCCTGGTTGGTATTGGGCTCCATCCGGCAGCCGCAATTCGATCGCCATCGCTCGACGCCGTGAGCGCAGCTCCAGGCCGAAGGCGAATCGATTTCAAGCCTGCCGGTCGCTGGATGGGTCGCCAGATATTCACCGCAATTTGTGATGACGATGTCGCCGCGCTCTTCGAGGAGCTTGATGGCACGGGCCAGTTCGGCGGCACCGCTGCGCTTATGATGCCCGAACGTTTCGCCGTCGGTCGCGACTAGTAGCGCCTGGCCCGGCGCGAGCGCGAGGGCACGGTCGACTAGCTGTGCAGCGAATCCCGCGCCATCGCGCAGCATATCAGTGAAAGCGATGCTGCCCGAGATCACGCGGTCGAAGCGGAAAATGGGCAGTTTCAGGTCGTCGCGCTGCCATAGGAAGGGACCGCTGTCGTGTCCCGGGCGGCTGAAACGTCCCTGGTCGCCGCCCAACATCACGAATCCGATCCCGGCGCGGGCGACCGCGGCAAGGGTTTCGGCGTCGACCGCGCATTCCGGCAGCCATATTCCTTCGGGCAGGCGTCCGAATCGTGCGACGAAGTCGTGGATCCCCCAGGCAATTTGAAGTTCACGCCCGCGTACATCAAGCAGCGGCAGGATCGAATGGCTGTAACTTTGCGCGATCGCATTGCCGTGCCCATCGTGGCGCTGGCGGCTCAACTCGTCTGCGCGCCGAATCGCGCGGTAGGCGGACTTGCCATGGCTCCGTAACCAGGAACAAAGGGTTGGACCGAAATTAAAACTCAGTGCCTCGTAATTATTTCGAATATAGACGACCGTCCCCTCCATGATCTGCGCCTGTGCGTTGGCGTTATAGCATTCGCTCAGAATGCGCTCGTTCCAGTTCGGGAAAGGCACGGCACTCGGCTCGTTAGTAATAATTCCGGTCCACGGACTTTCGCGTGGCGGTTGATAGAAATGGCCGTGGATTATGATGTAGCGCGGTTCAGTCATCGGACATTAAAGCTTAATTGGCGCGGCGAGCCGAAAACAGTCACAGTCGCCAGCACATAAAATACCTATAGAGCGATTAACTCGGGCCTCTTGTGATTAATATGCCGAAGCGCGAAAATCTCCTGATGTCGCCAGATATTCTCGCGATAGTAATCGCCACGACGATTCAGCTTCTAGGTCTGGTCTTCTTGGGCTGGTATCTGAGCCGAATGCTCCGCCAAATCACGGCGGAGGTGACGTTCAATGTGCTCCAAGGTCGCCGGATCGAAGTCGTTCTCCGCGAGATGCGCG
>WNFD01014660.1_pt1 | contig 10838 bp, 10 predicted proteins | sample 5400491 | NCBI WGS metagenome assembly WNFD01 (sample SAMN13153343, study PRJNA577476) | soil metagenome | isolation source: 120 cm saprolite under Douglas fir tree site 2 hole 2 replicate 2 | place: USA:California | collected 2015-04-18 | reverse complement strand
AGGCGTGCCGCAGAACCAGGCCTTCTGCGCCACGCCATCCTTCAGCGACGGCGTGCGCGAGGGCGCGCCGGGCATGCCCCACACGCGGCCCTGCTCGTCCGCATAGCGCACGAAGCCGAAGGGCGCGAACCACTTGAAGCGCTCATCATGCGCGGGCTCGAGCCGGCGGATCGCCTCCTCGCGGCTGTCGGCGAGATAGACGCCGGCGCCCCAGACCATGTCCTCGCCGAGCTGTTTCTGGCGGCCGTGCTTGACGCAGGCGGCGTGGTAGGCGCGCACGACGTCGTCGAGTATCTTCTCGCCGTTGAGCGTCACCATCGCCTTGAGACCGTACTGCGCCATCATGTCGATGGTCTTGCCGCTCGCGATCGGCATCCAGATGTCGACCGGCAGGTGCTTGGGCCGCGGCACCAGGGTGATGTCCTTGAGGCGGTAGCCGCGGTAATCGACGGGCGGCGGCGCCTCGTAGTACTTGCCCTTGTGGTGGAAGGCCTGCTCGTTGAAGCAGGTCAGCAGCAGGCGAAGCTGCTCCTCGAACAGCTCGCGGTTCTTCTCCGCGTCGAGCAGCGGCGCGCCGAACGACTCGACTTCGCGGGTGTGATAGCCGCGCCCCACCCCCATGACGATGCGGCCGTCGGTGACGATGTCGGCCATGGCGTAGTCCTCCGCCATGCGGATCGGATGCCACATCGGCAGGACGTTGAACGCGCAGCCGAACTTGAGGCGCTTGGTCTGCGTCGCGAGCCACAGCCCGAGCTGGATCAGGTTGGGAAAGACCTCGTAGCCCTCGCGCTGGAAATGGTGCTCGGCGGTCCACAGCACGTCGAAGCCGAGCTCGTCCATGAGCTGCGCCACGTCGCGCGCCGTGAAGAACGCTTCGCGCAGGCGCTCGTCGGAATAGCGCCGGTCGTTCGCCGGCGTGCCGTCGCGGCCGATGTTGTCGAGCTCGATCTGGCCGACATAGAGCACGTGGAATTTCTTGAGCATTTGCTTCCTGCCTGCTTCGTCTTGTCGTGTGCGCCGAGACAGATGGCTTTGGCATAAGCCTACCTTGCCAGAAATCGCTTGCAATCGGGGGACAATGCCGGCCCGCTTCTGGCATCATGCGCAGGCGCCGACGTCGGCGTGCCGCAAAAAGGGGGCAGCCATGCATGCGCTGATCAAGACGAGCCTCGCCGTCCTCATCGCGAGCGCCGCGGGCGCGGCGACGGCGCAGGACTTTCCGAGCCGTCCGATCCGCATGATCGTCCCGCTCACGCCCGGCTCCGGCGCCGACATCGCCGGACGCATCATCGCGCGCTACATGAGCGACGCCTGGCATCAGCCGGTGGTGGTCGAGAACCGCCCCGGCGCGGGCGGGCAGATCGGCACGCAGGCGGTCGCCAAATCCGATCCGGACGGCCACATGCTGCTGGTGCAGTCGGCCTCGCACGCCGCCAACTCGGCGATCTACAAGAACCTGCCTTACGACCCGCTCAAGGACCTGATCGACGTCGCGCTGCTCGGCATCACGCCGTACGTCATGGTCACGTCGCCGGACGGGCCCTACAAATCATTGCAGGCGCTGATCGACGCGGCCAAGGCCAAGCCCGGCGACGTCCCGTTCGCCTCGGCGGGGGTCGGTACCTCGACGCATCTCGCGGCCGAATACGTCGTCGACCTCGCCGGCATCAAGATGCTGCACGTCCCCTATCGCGGCTCGCCAGAAGCGATCCAGGACACCATCGCGGGCCGCACCGCGTTCTACATGGCGCCGATCAACACCGCGATCGGCCTCGTGAGCGAGGGCCGGCTCAAGGCGATCGGCGTATCGACACGAAAGCGCGCCGAGGTGCTGCCGCAAGTGGTGCCGCTCGCCGAGCAGGGTTTGCCGGCTTACGACGTATCGCTCTGGTTCGGCCTGTGGGCGCCCGCCGGTACGCCGCCCGCCGTGGTGCAAAAACTCAACGCGCAGGTCGCAACGATCGTGCAGATGCCGGAGGTGCGCGAGCAGTTCGCCAAGCTCGGCATCAGCCCGCAGCCGATGAAGCCCGACGAGTTCGGCCGCTTCGTGCGCAACGAGATCGGCACCTATCAGCGCATCGTCAAGCAGGCCGGGATCCCGCAGCAGTAGCGGGCGGCACACTTGCCGCCACCGTGATGGCGCCTGCGATCGACAGCACCGCGGCGAGCGTCAGCCCGACCCAGTAGCCGAGCGAATAAGCCGCGACGCCGGCGGCGAGCGCGATGCCGGCAAGCTGCGCGATGCGCGTCACCGTGTTGTTGACGCCGGACGCCAGCCCTTCGTCGGCGGGAGCCAGCGCGGACATGATCGATGCGGTCAGCGGCGCCACCAGCACGGCGAGCGAAATGCCGAGCAGCGCCATCGGCGCGAGCACGCCGAACGTCAGCGAGGCCGGCTTGCCGAGCGCCAGCATGACATACGCGGCCGCCGCGCCGATCGGTCCCGCGATCAGCATGATGCGTGGCCCGATCGAGTCGGCCACTGCGCCGAAGAGGCGCGACAGCAGGCCGACGGCGAGCGTGAACGGCAGAAATGCCAGTCCCGCTTCGGTCGGCGACAAGCCGCGGCGCTCGACCAGATCGAAGGGGACCAGGAAGAACATGATCGAGAGGCCGCAATAGATCAGCAGCGTCGCAACATTGAGTCCGACAAAGGCGCGATTGGCGAGCAGACGCGGCGGCGTCATCGGATGATCGGTCGTGCGCTCCCACAACGCATAGGCGATCAGCGTGACGATGGCGAACACGGCCGCCGCGGCGATCGTGATCCCAGGCAGCCGTGACATTTGCGACCCGCCCGCCGACTCACCGGGGCCGATCTCGCTCAGCGCCCAGGCGAGCGCCGCGAGCGCGACGGCAAGAAGGGCGGCGCCCACTACATCGAACCGGCGCGGATCGGGACGATCCGCCGGCGCAAAGAGCGCCAGAAGTCCGACCGCGATCAGCGCGAGCGGCGGGTTGATCGCGAAGACCCACTGCCACCCGAACGACTCGGTCAGCCATCCGCCGAGGACCGGACCGCCGGCGGTGGTGAGCGCCGACGCCGAGGCCCACACGCCGATCGCGCGGCTGCGCTCCCGCTCCGGATAGGTTGCGCCGATCAAGGCGAGGCTCGTCGGCGACAGGATCGCCGCCGTGACGCCCTGCGCGACGCGGGCGCAGATCAGCCAGGACGCGGATGGCGCGAACGCGCAGGCCACCGAGGCAATGCCGAAGGCGAAACAGCTGAGCCTGAGGACGCGCGCCTTGCCGTAGGCATCGGCGAGCGCGCCGCCGGCCAATGTCAGCGACGCAAGCGCGAGCACGTAGCCGTTGAGAATCCACTGCACCGTGGCGTAGTCCGCGCCGAAATAAGCGCGCAGTTTGGGCAGCGCGACGGTGAGCGCCGAGCCGTCGATGAAGACCATCGCGGACGCGACCACGCAGGCCGCGAGCACCATCCCGCGCCGCGGCGCGAGCGCGCGCCCGAGCGCCTCCGGACATGGTTCGGCCGCGATGATCCCGCTGGCACAGGGCTCCACAAAAGGCTGCGCCATATGGGCTGCTCTCCTGCGCCGTCAGACCGGCCGCGGCCGTCCGGGTTCGCCCAGCGCGCATTCCAGGGCGGCGCGATCCCATTTGCCCGCATTCGCCGCCGCCTCGTAGGTGCTCTGGAGAAATTCGAGCAGCGCCTGATGCGGATCCGGCGCGGTGCGCACCGCGTCGTAAGGCAGGATAAACAGCTCCTTGCTGAAGAAGGCCTGCGCGGGCCGCACCGGCGCGGACGCGAAGCCCTCCGGCGCCGGGTACGCATAGGAGTAGAACGCCGCGTAGTCGATCGGGCCGCCGCCCGGCCAGAAGCCGGCGCTCGATACCTCGTGCGAATAGGCTTCGCGCACGACCGCGTCGGGCAGATGCGGGATGCCGCCCGGATGCGGCGGCGCCCGGCGGCCGGAGAACCGCGTCACCGCGAGATCGAAGCTGCCCCAGAAGAAATGCACCGGGCTCGCCTTGCCCAGAAAACCGGTGCGGAAATGCGAGAGCACTTCGTTCGCGCCCAGCAGCACGCGCCAGAACCGGTTGGCGTAGTCGCGGTCGTAGGCGCCATGGATCTCGTCCCGGTCGAACGGAATGGCGTCGGGGATCTCGTTCGGCACCGGGTTGATGCGCACCGAGATGCCGAGGTGGGCCAGCGTCTGCAGGAGCTCGGCATAGAATTCGGCGACCGGCATGGGCTTGAGCACGAGCTGGCGGAAATGGCCTTCGCTCGTCCGTATCCACAGGATGTGATCGATGAAGTCGAACTCGATCTGGATATCGTGGCCGCCGGAGGAGATGACCGGCGTGCTGAGGCCGCTCACCGTCACGTACAGCGTGACGTGCCAGGAGTGATTGAGCCACGGCGTGAGCGCGAGCCGCATCTTGCCGACGATCTGCATCCACAATTGCAGCGTCGCGCAGGTATCCTTCCAGGCCTCATAAGGCAGTTCCGGCCACAGGTCCGGACGCGACATGAGCGCTCCTTCAGGACAGCTTCACGGTTGCGCGCAGGAAATCGATGAAGGCCTGCAAGGCCGCCGGATTCTGGCGGCGGCTCGGATAGTACAGCATGAAGCCGCCGCGGTGGGGCATCCAATCTTCCAGGAGCGAGATCAGCCGGCCCTCGGCGACGAGGGGCGCGGCGTAATCGATCGGCAGATAGAGAACGCCGACGCCCTCGAGCGCGGCGGCGAGCGCGAGCTCCGCGTCGTTGACGACCAGCGATCCTTCCACCGGGACTTCGATATTCTCGCCGTCCTTCTCGAAGCGCCAGGGGAGCATCACGCCGCTCTGCAGGCGGATGCGGATGCAATTGTGCGCCTTGAGGTCGCGCGGCGTCTCCGGCTTCGCATGCCGCGCCAGATAGTCGGGCGAGGCCGCCGCGATGTGCCGCAGATCCGTGCTGAGCCGCAAGGCGATCATGTCGCGCTCGACGTGATCGCCGAGCCGGATGCCGGCATCGAACTGCTCGGCCACGATATCGACGAGCGCGTTGTCGACCGAGATGTCGACGCGGACATCGGGATATTCGGCGAAGAATTTCGGCAGCAGCGGCGCCAGAATGAAGTGGGCGGCGCCGGGCGCCACGGTCAGGCGCACGACGCCGGCCGGCTTGTCCCGGAATTCGTTGACCGATTCGAGCGCGGCCTCGTAGTCGGAAAAGACCGGACGCAGGCGCGCGAGCAGGCGCTCGCCCGCGACCGTCGGCGCGACGCTGCGGGTGGTGCGGTTGAGCAGCCGCACGCCGAGCTGCTCCTCCAGCCCGCGAATCGAATGGCTGAGCGTCGCAGTCGAGATGCCGAGCTGCGCGGCGGCCTTTCGGAAATTCCGGTACTGCGCCACCGTTACGAAGGCGTTGAACTCGGCAAAATGATTTCCGCGCATAGCTGCCGTGCGAGGAGAACGATGAGGCCGAAGATATGCCTTCCCGGCGCGGCGCAACAGTCCCGATCCGACGAAAGTTGCATCGACCAAGGTCGACCGATTGTTCGATCCACTCGAACGGCGCATGTCGCACTGCGCGCATTATCGCGTCGCCTCCGCGCTCCCATCTCCCCCGCATCGACGGCCAGGCAAATCCTCAGCCGTCGCCACAACAGGAGATTTCCATGTCCACCAAGACCACCCTCGCGGCGATTGCCGCGCTCGTCACCGTCATGGCCAGCCCGGCGTTTGCGGGCGACCAGGACCTCGTCACCGAGCTTCAGGACAGCGGCCGCTATTACGGCGTCGACTACACGGCGAACCCGCTGCACCTCTCGGGCGCTTATGCGTCGGTCAAGGCCCCGCGCGTCCGCGCGCGCAACGGCGCGATCCCGGCTCCGGAGCGGGACTTCCAGCTCCAGGGACGCTTCTGATCACGCGTCATCACCGACTGATCACTTCGAATTGAATCGGCCGGCGCCACGGCGCCGGCCGATTCACTATTTCGTGTTGAGATGGCACGCCGACATGCGGCCAGGCGCGATCTCGATCAGCGGCGGACGTTCGCTGCGGCAGCGCGCCATCGCGAACGGACAGCGTGGATGGAAGTGGCAGCCGGACGGCGGCGCGAGCGGCGACGGAATCTCGCCCGCGATCGGCGCGAAGCGGCGCTTGCGCGCCTCGAGCCGCGGCACGTTCGCGAGCAGCGCCTGTGTGTAGGGATGGTTGGGCGCGCGAAACAGTTGCTCGGTCGGCGCGATCTCGACGACGCGGCCGAGATAGAGGATCACGACGCGGTCGGACAAGTGCTCGACCACGCCGAGATTGTGGCTGATGAAGAGATAGGTGAGACCGAGATCGGCGCGCAGCTGCATAAAGAGGTTGAGCACCTGCGCCTGGATCGAGACGTCGAGCGCCGCCACCGATTCGTCGCACACCAGAAATTCCGGCCTCACCGCGAGGGCGCGAGCGATGCCGATGCGGGCGCGCTGGCCGCCCGAGAACTGATGCGGATATCGGCCCCCATAGGCGGGATCGAGGCCGACGCGGGCGAGCATCCCCGCAACGTAATCGGCGCGCTCCGCCTTCGCGATCAGGCCGTGCACGACCGGCGCCTCGCCGATGATGTCGCCGACGCGCATGCGCGGATTGAGCGATGCCATCGGGTCCTGAAAGATCATCTGGATTTTTCGCGCGAGGTCACGGTCCGCGACGCCGTCGAGCTTCGCGACGGGCCGGCCGCGGAATCGCACCTCGCCCTGCGACGGCGCCAGAATGCCGGCGACGATGCGGCCGAGCGTGGTCTTGCCGCAGCCGGATTCCCCGACGAGGCCCACCACCTCGCCGTCGCGCACCGTAAGATCGATGCTGTCGAGCGCCTGGATGGTGCGCTCGCGCAAGCCGGCGCCGAGCAGATTGGCGGCGCGCGCCGCGAGATCGAGCGGCTGCACGAAGCGCTTGCTGACGCCCGCAACTGCGACGATCGGCTCGCTCATGCGCGCGTCTCGACATGCGGGTGCCAGCAGCGCGCCGCGCGGCCACTCGCGTGCGCGGTCATGGCGGGCTCGGCCACGCACGCTCCATCGGCGCGTGCGCAGCGCGGCGCGAAGGCGCAGCCGGGCGGCAGATGCACGGGCGACGGCGGCATGCCGGGGATCTGGACGAGCGGTACGCCGCGCGGCTGACGGCCGGGCAGCGAGCCGATCAGTCCGCGCGTATAGGGATGCAGCGGGGACGCGAGCACCGCATCGACCGGCCCCTCCTCCACGATGCGCCCCGCATACATCACGGCGACGCGGTCGGCGAGGCCGGCGACCACGGCGAGATCGTGCGTGATCCAGATCAGCGCCGTGCCGGTCTCGGCGCACAGGCGCTGCATGAGCGCGAGAATCTGCGACTGGATCGTGACGTCGAGCGCGGTGGTCGGCTCGTCCGCGATCACCAGCTCGGGTCGATGCAGCAGCGCGATCGCGATGGCGACGCGCTGGCGCATGCCGCCCGAAAACTGATGCGGATAGGCGGCGAGCCGCGCGCCTCGACCATCTGCGTGTCGACGCGCAGCACCGGATTGAGCGTCATCATGGGGTCCTGAAACACCATGGCGATGCGCCGGCCGCGATAGTGGCGCAGCTCCTCCTCCGATCGGCCGACGAGCTCCTCGCCGGCGAGGCGGATCGAGCCCGCGACGATGCGGCCGGGCGGATCGACCAGGCCCAGGATGGAGAGGCCAGTCACCGTCTTGCCGGAGCCGGACTCTCCGACCAGCCCCAGCACCTCGCCGCGTTCGACCGCAAAGCCCACCCCGTCGACCGCGCGCACCACGCCCTCGCGCAGGAAGAACTGCGTTTTCAGGTCGGCGACGTCGAGGACCGCCATGGCTTACCGCTTGAGCCGCGGGTTCATCACCTCGCCGATGCGGTCCCCGACCAGATTGATGGCGAGAATGGCGAACAGGAGCGCGATGCCGGGATAGAAGGCGATCCAGTAAAGGCCCGAGAGCATGTAGCCGTAGCCGTTGGCGATGAGCAGCCCGAGCGACGGCTCGGTGATGGGCACGCCCACGCCGAGGAACGACAGCGTCGCCTCGAGCGCGATCGCGTGCGCGACCTGCACGGTCGCCACCACGACGAGCGGCGGAAATGCGTTCGGCAGCAGATGGCGGAACATGATACGCGCGGGCGAGAGCGCGAGGCAGCGCGCCGCTTCGATATATTCGCGCCGCCGCTCGACCAGCGCCGAGCCGCGGATGGTGCGCGCGTAATAGGCCCACTGCACCGAGATGAGCGCCACCACGACCTTGTCGACGCCCTTGCCCAGGATAGCGAGGAGGATGAGGGCGATCAGGATCGCTGGAAACGAGAGCTGGATGTCGACGAGCCGCATCAGCACGCTGTCGAGGCGGCCGCCTGCATAGGCGGCGACGATGCCGACCATGGAGCCGATCGTGAGCGCGACCGCGGTCGCCGTGATGGCGACGAAGAGGCTCATGCGCAGGCCGTACAAGATGGCGGAGAGGAGATCGCGGCCCTGGTCGTCGGTGCCGAGCACATAGAGCATCGACCCGCGCTCGCCGGGAGGCAGCATGTTGTCGAGGATGGAGAGCTGGCCGAGGTCGTACGGGTTCTGCGGCGCGATCCATGGCGCCAGGACGGCGAGCACGATGAGGACGAGGACCACGCCGAGCGCCGCGACCGCGACAGAGCTTTCGCGGAATTCGCTCCACAGGCGGGCGAAGCGCGTCTCGCCGCCGAGTGTCGTCGCGCCGGGCGCCGCCGCATCCATTCAGGCGCTCCGCTCGGTCAGGCGCACGCGCGGGTCGAGCGCCATATAGATGAGATCGACCGCGAGGTTGATCAGCACGAACATGACGACGATCACCATCAGGTAGGCGACGATGACGGGCCGGTCGAGCCGGTAGATCGATTCGATCAAGAGCTTGCCCATGCCGGGCCAGGCGAACACGGTCTCGGTGACGACCGCGAACGCGATCATCGAGCCGAGCTCGAGGCCGAGCACGGTGACGACCGGGATCAGCACGGTCTTGAGCACGTGCACGCCGACGATGCGGCTGCGCGACAGGCCCTTGGCGCGGGCGAAGCGGACGAAGTCCTGCAGCAGCGCCTCGCGCGTCCCCGCATAGGCGAGGCGCACCACGAGGGACGCCTTGTAGATCGCGAGCGTGAGCGCCGGCAGGATGAGATGACGGAGGCCGTCGAGCGTCGCGAGCGACCACGCCACGCCAAAGAGCTCGCGCGTCTCGCCGCGCCCACCGGCGGGCAGCAGGTGAAGTTCGACCGCGAACAGCAGGATCAGCATCAGGCCGAGCCAGAAATTCGGCAGCGAGAAGCCGAAGATCGAGCCCACCATGACGCTGCGCGAAAAAAGCGAGCGCGGCGCGAGGCCGGCGATGAGGCCGAGCGGGACGCCCACGCCCACCGCGATCACCAGCGCCACGAAGGCAAGCTCGAGCGTCGCCGGCATGCGGCTGAGGATGAGGCCGACCGCCGGCACGCCGTGCACGAACGAGGTGCCGAGATCGCCGCGCAGCGCCGAAGCGGCGAAGATGCCGAACTGCGTCCACAGCGGCTGGTCGAGGCCAAGGCGCGCGATCGCTTGCTCGCGCTCGAACTGGTCGGCGTCGGGGCTGATCAGGATGTCGATCGGATTGCCGAGCGCATAGACGCCGAGAAAAACCAGCACCGCCATCGCCGCAATGACGAGCAGCCCCTGCGACACGCGGCGAAGAAGGAAGGCGAGCATGGGTTCCTTTCAGCGAGCACTGAGCGAAGACCGTCATCCTGAGGCGCGAGCCCAACGGGCGAGCCTCGAAGGATGATCGGCCCCGCCGTGGCCGCCGCCCTTCGAGGGCCGCGCTTCGCGCGGCCGCCTCAGGGTGACGGGAAGAGGTTTACTTCACCGGCTTCACCAGCGTGGCCTGGGTGAACTGGTCGGCGCGCGCCACATAGGACAGGTCCTTGCGCATCGCCCAGGTGGTCATCTCGAAATGGAGCGGCAGCAGGCCGTAGTCCTCCACGGCGATGCGGCTCGCCTGCGCCAGCAGCGCGGCGCGCTTGCCGTCGTCGATGGTTGCGAGCGCCTGGTCGATGAGGGCATCGACCTTCGCATTGGAATATGCGCCGGAGTTCGAAGGTCCGTAGCCCTTGTCCCTGTTCGGCGTCGCGATCAGCGACTTGAGCGGCGAGGACATCTCGCCCGTGTCGGCGAGCCAGCCGGCGAGCCAGAAGCCGAATTCGTGGCGGTTGCGCTTAGCGAAGAACTGGCTCTGCGTCATGGCGTCGACCGTGACCTTGAGCCCGATGCGGGTGAGCATCTGCGCCACCGCCTGCGAGATCAGCGCGTCGTTGACGTAGCGGTCGTTCGGCGTCGCCAGCGTGAGCGCGAAGCCTTGTGGATAGCCCGCCTCGGCGAGCAGCTTCTTGGCGCCGTCCTGATCGGGTTTTGCCGGACGCGCGTCCTTGTTGGCCCCGAACATGGTCGGCGGCAACATCTCGGCCGCCGCCATGGCGACGCCGCCCATGATGCGGGCGACGATCGCGTCGCGATCGATCGCCTTGGAGATGGCGGCGCGCACGCGCTTGTCGCGGAACGGATTCTTGTTGGCGGCGGCGTCACCCACACCGGGCGCGACGTCGTCGATGTAATTGAAATGCAGATAGACGACGCGGTTCGAGAGCGCCTGCACGACCTTGAAGCCCGCATTGGCCTTGATGCGCTCGAGGTCCTGGATCGGAATGTTCTCGATGAGATCGACGTCGCCCGAGAGCAGCGCCGCCACGCGCGGGCCCGCGCTGGTGATGGGCCGGAAGATGACGCGCGACCACGCGGGCTTGTCGCCCCAGTAGCCCTCGTTGCGCTCCAGGATGACGCGGTCG
>WNFD01007460.1_pt1 | contig 10838 bp, 5 predicted proteins | sample 5400491 | NCBI WGS metagenome assembly WNFD01 (sample SAMN13153343, study PRJNA577476) | soil metagenome | isolation source: 120 cm saprolite under Douglas fir tree site 2 hole 2 replicate 2 | place: USA:California | collected 2015-04-18 | reverse complement strand
AAGTTTTGTGCCTCCCAATGTGCCGTCAGACTCGAACTCGCCGACCCATAATTCGGTACCATCCCAGGGCATATTCGGGTGGTTCCAGGTAAGCCATGCCAGGCGCGACCCATCGGGGCTGAGGCGTGGCGACGAGTAGAAATTGTTACCTGACACAAGCACCTGACCATCATTGTCACCGGTCAGCTTCAGGGTTACCAGGGCATTGACCGCTTCCTGGCCAGCCACGGTGTGATCCTCACGCACACAGATCATACAATTCCGTTGGCGATCGATTTCGCCATCTGCATAGCGCATCTGTTCGTTCGTCGTGATCGGCTCTGGCTCAGAACCAGGCGCCAGGCGATAGACGCGCTGGTCCTTGAAATTCGAGAAGTAGATTTCACCGTTGTTGACTGTGAAGGCGCCGCCGCCATATTCATGGACACGCGTACGAGCGTTGAATGGGGGCGGCAGCACGTCTGTTACCATTCCGTCAGTTGTTCGACGCGCAATGACGCTGCGCCCCCCCTCGGACGGCCGCGTCTCAGACCAGTAGATGTCCTGTCCATCGAGCACGACCTGCCCAGGGGAGATAGATTCGGAGACTATCAGGTCCGTAGTAATAGGCGATTTCCAGGAACCATATGGCGCTGACTGTGGTTCAACCATTGCTCTCTCCGTTCTTAAAGAGGTGTTATTCTATAAGATTGCGTCTCATTGTAGCATTGACGGGTCATCACAGCAATCCCTTCAGTGAAGCCTGAGAGCTATTTATGTTGACCTGGCAGTTTTGTAACGCTATACTGCCTCCCACAGACCAACTTCACAACAAACGGGAGAAGATTTATACATGTCTACACAGGACAATATGATTACACTGCTAATTTCGTGTCCAGACCGACCTGGCATAGTAGCGGCCGTCTCCAGCTTTATCTTTGAGCATCATGGGAATATCTGCCAATCCGACCAGCATTCGACAGACCCACACCACGGTACGTTCTTTATGCGGGTCAGTTTTACGGAGGACAGTTTCACCTTGAACCAGGCTGACCTGGTGCGAGATTTTACTCCTATTGCTGAGATGTTACATATGAACTGGAGTGTCCACTACTCTCGACAGCGCAGGCGATCCTGTATTTTTGTGTCAAAACTCGACCACTGTCTCACAGACCTGCTCTGGCGCTGGAAAAGCGGTGAGCTGACAATGGATATCACTTGCATCATCAGCAACCACCAAAACCTCGAAACCCTCGCTCAAATGTATGGTATCCCCTATTACTACTTTCCTGCCCAGAAAGAACACCGCAGCACAGACCAGCAGCGCATCCTCGAATTTCTGTCAGACAAAGTGGATTTCTTAATACTCGCCCGTTATATGCAGATATTGGAGCCATTCTTTGTCAAAGCTTATCCTCACCAGATCATCAATATCCATCACAGTTTCTTGCCGGCATTTATCGGAGCGAACCCCTACGAACGAGCCTTTGAGCGTGGCGTCAAGTTAATCGGTGCGACGGCCCATTATGTGACCGACGACCTGGACGAAGGACCTATCATTGCTCAAGATGTTATCCACTGCAATCACCGCGATACACTTGCAGACCTGATGCGCAAAGGAAGAGATGTGGAGCGCCGAGTACTGGCCGAAGCCGTGCGCTTGCACACGGAGGACCGTGTGCTAGTCTTTAAGAATAAGACGATTGTGTTTTAAACGCCCATTTATACGCGTTCACAAGTACTACAACAGCGACAAGGAATATGCTGCTTCGTTAGGTACAATGAGCTTCATGTAATTTTATGGCATCTATCACACATCCGCTGTGATGCTACTGGCTGTACAAATGCGCAATTTATGATAGACTACGCCTGAGCATGAGGAGGATTGGTAAATGCGACATTGTGAGTTTTGCGCAACAGAATTACCGGACCATACTACCTTCTGCTGGCATTGTGGGCGGGCGCCAACTTCCTCAACAGAGGCTCTGACAGGCATTAACAGCTTTCCAGCAGGGAATCTACCCGTGGAGGAGATCACAACTGCCCCGAACCTACCCGTTCCTTCCCTTCCAGTACGAACTGATCTGGCAGAGGATGCCCAGGAACAGAACGCTATAACCGCTATCAGCATAGCAGAAAATCCCACATTACCTCATGCACAGCTAGTGCCAGAGAATCAGGTGCCAGCGAGAGCAGACACAGAGGAAGAGAAAGAAGAAGAGGAGGAAGAGCGGCGTCGTGCAGCAACGCTTGGCCCGGGCCTATCATTACTAGGTAAGGTGGTCACGCGGGCGCCTGGCGCAGATGTACCGGCGGTCCAGGGCGTGCCTCAGTTCAAAGGGGTTCCATCCGTCCAGGGCGCTCCACACATTCCCCAGGCGCCGCATATGCCCAATATCCCTAAATGGCAAATTTCCCGCCTGCCCACATATCCTAGCGTACCCGCCGTTCCCCATGCAGCCCCGGCACAGCCTGCAGCGCAGCATGGAACAATGTCACTTCCGCCACAGCCAGCACATCCTCTCCCTGGCCCACATGGGTCAGGGAGAGGATGTGCTGGCTGCCTCCCGGCCCTGGTTGTTGCAGGTGTCACCTGCTTACTGATCGTTGCAAGTATCATTGGCTTAGGTTTCACTATACTGAGTCCTTCTCTTTCACTCGGCGGCAGCACGAATGTAGCCTGGGGAGAGTCGATCCACTTGCATGGCAACAACTTTATTCCAGGAAGCACCGTACGGCTTACACTTGATGGTGCAGCCCCTCTTTACTACACCAGCCGGAATCCAGCGACCCAGGTTTCATACAGCACAATCACTACGGCGGGGCTGGACACGATCGAGGAACAATTCGCACAGGACAATTCAGCAAAAAATCGTGTTGTGATCAGTGGTAATGGAACTTTTAATGTCAGTGTGATTGTCAACCCCATCTGGCATGCAGGGCGCCATTTCATCCGCGCCTCGGAGGAAATCAGCCCGCGGAGCGCACTGCTGACTTTTACTATTCAGCAGCCGGGGACATCTTCAAGCGCCACGCCTTCTCCGACCGAAACCCCTACACCCCCTGCACTGGGACTAAGTTGTGTCAAGCCAGCCTTGATTGCGTTGGCGGCCAGCGCAGGCTATACACAACCAGTCTCACAGAAGGTAACACTCTGCGCTATAGGATCAGGGACGATCGATTGGACGACCAGTTGGGACCACAACGCGGCTCCGTGGCTTCAACTCGATCACACCTCGGGGAAGATAAACGCACCAGGCCAGGGGCAGGTGAAAGTAAGTACGCTCGCGGCCAGCTTGAAACCGGGGAAGTACACGACGGCAATCACCTTCAGCAGCCAGGCGAGTGGCACCCCGGTATCGCTGACGGTGTCCTTTACAGTAGAGGCCGGGTGCGTCAGCGTTACACCAGGGACATTCAAAGTCTCAAGTGCGATAGGCGCCACCCAAACGCAAACGGCAACAGTGACTAACTGTGGAAATGCGGCCGGTAGCTGGTCTGCAGCGACAAGCGCAAGTTGGTTGAAAGTGGCGCCTGCAAGTGGTACATTGAGTGCCGGAGCAGCGCAGAAGGTGACAATCACCATGTCTCAAGGGAAGGTGGGAACATATACCGCGCAGGGCACCTTCACACTTGGAGAGAACCAGTCTGCGGTGCATGTGACCTTGAAGGTACAGGCTCCAACGTTGTCGATCAATCCGAGCAGCCTCGGTGCACAGAGTTGCAGCCTCGATAGGAAGAACATGGTCTGGGTATGTCAAGTGATGGTAACCAACAACGGAGAGGTTAATGCCAACCTGAACTGGTCTACTTCGAGCAGCGGAATGTCAGGCATCACCTTCACACCTTCCAGTGGGACGCTTGCTGCAGGTCTACAGGTAGAAGTAAAAATAACTATTCCTAGTCGTTGCCCAGCCAACGCCACTCTTACCTTCACAGGACCAGCTAATAACGTCTCTTTAGGGTGGACGTACCTTTGCCCCAGCAACTAGGAGCATACACATGGAGAACGACCCGTTAATCGGCCGGCAACTGGGCGCCTATCTCATCCAGACCAGGTTAGGTGAAGGTGGCATGGCGCGGGTTTATAAAGCCTATCACGCGCGACTGCGGCGCGATGTAGCCATCAAGGTAATACTTGCACAGATTGCAGGCCAGGCGGGCTTCCAGGCGCGTTTCGAGCAAGAGGCGCAGGTGATTGCGCAGCTCCAGCATCCCAATATCGTCACCGTCTATGATTTTGGTGAAAGTGGCCATATTAGCTACCTGGTAATGCAATACGTCGGGGGCGGAACCCTACGCGACCAGCTGCGCGATGGTCGCCCGGTCGAAATACAACGGGCCGCCAGCTATGCGCTGCAAATGGCGCGTGCCCTGCACCATGCACATCTACACGGCATCGTTCATCGCGACGTGAAGCCACAGAATATGCTTGTATCAGCTGCCGACCGCAGCCAGCTCCTGCTGTCTGACTTCGGCATCGCCAAGCTCTTCAACAGCAGCCTGGAAACGACGCTTACGACGCTCACTCCTGGCGCGCAGGCAGGCGACCACTCGTTGACCAATGTCGGCCAGATCGTAGGCACTGCCGACTACATGGCGCCCGAGCAGGTCAATATGAGACCTGTCGATGCGCGCACCGATGTCTATGCCCTGGGCGTTGTCCTCTTCCAGATGTTGACCGGGCAGGTGCCCTTTCAGTCCAGTTCCGCGTTGGGACTGCTCTACCAACAGGTCCATACCGTCCCCCTCTCGGCGCGTGAGCTAAACCCTGCTGTCCCAGAGATGCTGGCACGCATCACGGCAAAAGCCTTAGCCAAGGCGCCCGAAGAACGTTTTCAATCGGCAGAAGCGATGGCGCAGGCGCTCGAGACTGCCCTGGCCAGCAGTACGGCCAAACCTTACCCTGTTGTCTCGGGTGACGATTATACCACTCAAGTGAGCCCACGCAGCAATGTCTTGACCTACCCACCCCAGGATCAGCCAATGCCTCCTGCATCCTCTTACTATGGTCAACAGTCGGTACCCGGCACAACCCGAGCAACAAGTAACCCTGCTATGCATAGTATCACTGCGGGTGCAGGAAATCTCGTGACACCTGCTCCACTAAGCTCTAAAGGTAAAATTCCCCTGAGCTATGTTATGGTCGCGATAGTCGTGGCGTTACTCATAGTGTTTAGCCTCTGGCATCCCTTTATATCTACCACAACAACGACAAAAGCGGCTACGGCATTTACAGAGAACTTCCAGGACAATCAACGCAATTGGACCGTGGGGAGTTCGCAGGGACTGACAGCAAGCCTGCCCAGTAACAGCAGCTACATGCTGGCAGTAAGCGATGGAAATACCTATTTTCCCTATCCGCACGCAGTCGGCACATTGCCGACGAATTTTACCCTATCGGCAGAGATAGTACAAAACACGGGAAGTCTCGATACCGTCTACGGGCTGGCCTTCCGCCTGAGGCTGAGCGGGCAGAACGGTGAGAAAGTGTATTGCTATGCCTTTGTGATCGATGGGAAGGGTGACTACGAGGTGCTGAAATACAATGCCGATGTTCCAAGCTCTCCAAATCCACTGGGGTCCGGGCAGTTGCCTCCAGCTTTCCACGGCGGTCTCCAGCAAATAAATACCCTGGTAGCGATTGTCCAGGGGAACAGCTTTTCCTTCCAGGTTAACAACGCGCCCGTGCCGATCTCCAAAAACAGCCAGAGCGTCACCGACCCTTCTTCACCCTACACGGGTGGTCAACTGGCTATACTGGTGGCCGGGTCAAATACGAGCTTTACCGTAACCCAGGTAAAGCTCACTATACCGTAAACCGATGATGGAGATGAACCCATAACTATGGATTTTGCCCCACCCCCAGGCGCGATGAATCGCGCAGCTACGCCCATCTGTATGCCTGGATTATTTTCCTAAGGCAAGGTCAATAACCTCATTATCGCGCAGCTACACCCCTGGATGGAGCAGAGTAGCAGGTGTGGTGGGTGTAGCCTGTTCAGGATATGGGAAATAAGGGCGTGATACTGTGACAGAGTAGCAGGTGTAGTATGAGTAGTGGGTGTAGCAGCATTTCGTAGTATTGAAAAATCTCACGAAGTAATGTATAGTAATCTCAAATACTGTATAGTGCTTCGAAGTATTACAGAGGGGAGAAATCAATGGAACGCTTGTTGACCTCGGACGAAGTGGCTGAATACCTGCGTGTAGATGTCGTCACAATACGGCGCCTGGTCACCAGGGGAGAACTTACTGCGTACCGCATCGGCGGAGAATATCGCTTCAAACTATCCGATATCGAGAAATATCTCCAACGGCAGCGTGTTTCTGGTGAGGCTTTCAATGAGTCTCTCGGCCTCAGTAATCCGGCCGCCATTCCACAAATGCTGCGTAAGGCACTGCGAGGCAAATTCGCAACTCCACTAGAGTCTACAGGCAGTGATCGCTTCGGCAAGTTCACGGAGCGAGCACGTAGAGTGTTGACACTGGCCCAGGAGGAAGCCAGACGCTTCCAGCACAATTACATTGGCACAGAACACCTCCTCCTCGGGCTGCTTCTCGAAGGCGAAGGAGTCGCTATCAAGGTACTGAATAACCTGGGCGTCGAACTAGAACAGATACGCGATGCCATCGAATTTATTATCGGGCGCGGAGAACGTGTTGTGCTGGGAGAGGTGGGTCTCACCCCTCGGGCCAAGCACGCGATCGAGCTGGCAGTTGATGAAGCTCGCCGTCTGAGCCATCACTATGTTGGCACAGAGCACTTGCTTTTAGGCCTCTTGCGGGGTGAAGGCATTGCAGCGGGCGTCCTGGAGAACCTGGGGGTTAAACTGGAGAAGGCGCGTGCAGAGATCTTGCAAGTGCTTGCGCAGATGCAGGGAGACGTTGTCCCGACACCCACTTCTTCGGAGCCAGGAGAATCAGCAGAGCCGCCAGTAGAGAGCAAGGAAGAAATCACTTGCAGTCATTGCGGTACGCCTTGCCCTGCCCACTACCAATACTGCTTCAACTGCGGCCAGACACTGACTGGTGAATAGAAAACCGCGAAGCGCAGCCTCTGCGCTTCGCGGTCATGTAGCGTGACAGGCTATTCGCGGATGCCTCGCGCAGGCAGCGGGCGCACCAGCGGACTCATCACCGGCAGGTCCTTTTTGCCACGCGGCAGGCGCTGGCGCACCAGGTAGTTTGGCGCGACCGCCAGGTCCCCCTTCTCTAGCGTGACATCGGAGCCGAAGCGATTGAAGAAGGACAGCTCGAAGTTGGGTGTCTCTCCCAACGCACCGTGCGGGCACACCTCCACACAGTCACCACAGAAGATGCAGCGATCAAGCGCAAATGCATAGCGCGTCAGGTGGCGTTCCGCCATCATCAGGGATCCCGTGGGGCAGACCTGTACGCACGCGCCGCAGGAGACGCAGTCCGTATCATGCAGGCTGACATTGAACGGCGTGGAGACAATCGTATCGAATCCTTTACCGAACATACCGTAGCAGTCGGGCCCGATTACATCGTGACAGACGCGCACACACTGCGTGCAATTGATGCATTTATTTGGATCGCGCAGGATGAAGCTATGCGACAGGTCAACCTCATAGTCATGGTAGTCGCCTGGTTCGCCATCATGGAAGCGATTATCCGACAGGCCATGCTCGATGCTATACTTTTGCAGGTCACATTGGCCTGCAGCAGGGCAGGCGCATTGTAAGCAGCGCGCAGCCTCGCGTTGAGCCTGTTCCTGGAGGTAGCCCAGCTCGATCAGCTTGAAGTTACGCTTGCGCTCCTCGTAGGGAAGCATGGGCATCTTGACTTTCGGCTCGACCGGCTTATAGGGCACAATGTCGAAGAGGTCCGGTTTGCGCTCCTCCAGTTCCAGGCGACGAGCCACCTCCTTCATATCTTCGCCGTTGAGGAAGGCATGGATCGAACGAGCTGCCAACTTACCCTGACCAACACATTCGATGATGGTCTTCGAACCCATCTGCACATCGCCGCCGGCAAATACACCGTAGCGATCAGTCATGTAGGTATGCGGGTCGGTCTGGATGGTTGTCTGTTTCGTCCACTTTACGCCAGACTTCTCATCAAGCACGCTTGTATCCGGGGATTGGCCAAGGGCGGGAATGACCGTATCGCATTCTATGACGAACTCGGAGCCGGGGATTGGGATCGGGCGCTGGCGGCCCTTGGCATCGGGCTCGCCCAGCTTAGTTCTCTGGAACTCGACACCTGTGGCCTTGCCATTCTCCGTTACGACCTTCGTCGGGCTGACATAGAACTGCAGGTCTGTGCCTTCAGCCTCGCCATCTTCAGACTCTTCCTGGGTGGCGCCATGCGCGTTCATTTCCTGGCGCGAGCGGCGATACATGGTATGTACCTTTGCACCCAGGCGCAGCGATGTGCGCGTGCAGTCGAAGGCGGTAAATCCTCCGCCGATCACAACAACCTCGTTGCCCTCCTTCACAGGCACCGGCTTGCCCTCTACCTTCTCACCCAGGTAGGCGATAGCGTTGATGACGCCATCAGCGTCTGCATTTTCCGCAGGCAACTCGTTACTTGTCCAGTTGCCAATGCCCAGGTAGACGGCATCGAAGCCTTCCGCGAAGAGGTCGTCAATGGTGAAATCCACACCGAGTTTGACATTGGTTTGCAGGTCTACCCCGAGCTGCCAGACGTGGTCAATCTCCAGGTCCATCATGTCCTTCTGCAAACGGTATTCCGGGATACCGTAGCGCAGCATGCCACCAGGTTGAGGCTGCATGTCGAATACCTTGCAGTAGTTACCTTTCAGCGCGAGATAGTAGGCGCAGGTCAAACCTGCGGGCCCGGCACCAACGATAGCCACCCTCTTGCCAGTTGATGGATCCTGGACAAAGGGAACAGGCGGGTCGAGCAGGCAAGCCTCAGCAGCATAGCCGTGCATGCGGCAGATGGCGATCTCTTCTTCAACCAGCGCCCGGCGGCATGCCTTCTGGCAGGGCGCCGGACAGGTCAGGCCCAGGATATAGGGGAAAGGCAGCACTTCTTTGACCAGGCGTGCCGCCTCTTTCATCGAACCTTTGGCAATCAGTTCAAGATAGCCCGGAATATCGATGTGTGTGGGACAATCCACCTGGCATGGGGGTTGACAGTAGGCATTATGGTCGGAGAGCATCATTTCCAGGTTGGTACGGCGAATGTGGAACAACTCGTCGGATTTCGTCGTCACCTTCATACCTGGCAGCGCCGCTATGTTGCACGAAGGCAGGGGGCGCGGCTCGCCCTCGATATGCACCAGGCACATGCGACAGGCCGCGGTCGGCTCCAATTTCTCGTCGTTACACAGATTGGGAATATCGGTAATGCCGTTGTCTATCGCAACACTCAGGAGAGTTTGACCTTCATAGGCTTGTACGGTCTTACCATCAATGGTGAGAGTGAAGCTGGAATGTCCAACATCATTGCGCACCATTGGCCCTACCGGCTCCTGAACAATCGGTGAGAGATTATCTCGAATTGATATAGCCATGAATTTTCCTCTTCCGATCCGAATCTATTACGGCAAAACATGCTTGGTGACAAAACGATGGGCACGCGCCGGAACACAGGTCCCGGTAGGGCAGCGTTGCTCCTCGATGTGCATACGGAAATGATCCGGCCAGTATCTCCTGGCTGTCTTGAGGGGGTTGGGCGCATGTACTCCAAACCCGCATAGCGAGCCGTTAGGGACATACTCTGCGAATTCATCCAACAAATCTAAGTCTGCATTGACACCAAGATCACTGATGATACCTTCCAGTATACCCTCAATGCGCTTTACGCCAAGCCGGCACGGCACACACTTGCCGCAGGATTCTTTGGCCAGGTAGCGGCTGCGCTCCATGGCCCATGCCACCATACAGGTGTTGGCCGGAAATAGCTCGATCACGCCGGAGCCAACGATAGCACCGGCTTCCTCTATAGGATCAAAGTCAAAGGGAGTATCAAGCAGAGAAGTTGGGAGCGCACCACCTTCTGCCCCACCGACGACAACGGCACGCAGATCAGCATAAGCACGGTTGTAGCCAGCATGACGCATAATTTCTCGCAGTGTTGCGCCGAAGGGCACTTCTATTACCTTTGGCTCGCTATCGGTCACGTAATCATAGACCGTCAGGACCTTGGTGCCACTGGTTGTCTCAGTGCCAACACTGTTAAAAGCCTCGGCTCCATCGCGCATAATCACCGGCACATTTGCCAGAGTCTCGATGCAGTTAATAGCAGTTGGCTTATCCCACAGGCCGTATTGCGCAGGATAGGGAGGGCGTTGTTCCGGCATACCGCGCCTGCCCTTGATGAGGGCAATCTGGACGGTTTCCTCTCCGCCCATAAAGCCGATATCCACTCCCAGCACGTTGATATTACAACTAAAATCTGTACCCAAAATATCGCGTCCAACCAGGTTGGCATCTACAGCCTCTCGCAGCGCTTGCTGCAGCACGGCGACCCCTTCGCGATAGAGGCTGCGTGTGAAGAGATAGGTTTCTGATGCCCCTACAGCGTATGCCGCGAGCACGATTCCTTCAATAACCTGGTGAGGATTGCGTTCTAACAGGCTGCGTGCTGCCCATGCACGTGGGTCAGCATCATAGGCATTGCAAATAACATATTTCTGCCCTTCGTCAGCTTGTCGCACAATGCGCCACTTCTCACCGGTCAGACGGCCGGCGCCACCACGTCCACGTAATTTGGCATCAGCGACCTGCTGAATCACTTGCTCAGGGGTCTGCTGGCGAATGGCTTTCTCTAAAGCAGAGTAACCACCAGCACGGCGATATGAGTCCAGCGAGCGTTGATCGGGCTCACTGCGACGTCGTAGAACACGATACAAAGAATCAAAC
>WNFD01009896.1_pt1 | contig 10844 bp, 8 predicted proteins | sample 5400491 | NCBI WGS metagenome assembly WNFD01 (sample SAMN13153343, study PRJNA577476) | soil metagenome | isolation source: 120 cm saprolite under Douglas fir tree site 2 hole 2 replicate 2 | place: USA:California | collected 2015-04-18 | reverse complement strand
TCGCTGCTCGCCGCAGGTATCTGGTCGGCCAGTGTTTTTATCCAGGCCGCTCTATGCGGTGCGAATTTCTATGGGCTGCATGATCGAAACCATCCCGCAAATGCAGCGTTGAATACCTACCGCTCCTCCGATGGCACCTGGTTCGTTCTTGTTGCCACTCCGGATAAGGTACCCGCGGTCCTAAAAGCAATGGGTCGTGAGGAGATCCTGACGGATCCGCGATTCTCGGATCCTGCCAAGCTGACGGCGAACCGGCCGCAACTGACGGCAATGCTCGATGAGATATTTGGGTCGCAGCCAATGTCGCATTGGTATGAGGTCTTCAACGGCGTTCACGTCCCCTTCGGTGCCGTGCGTGATCCGCAGGAAGTCGTGAATGATCCGCAACTGCGAGCGAATGAAATTGTCGTTCCGCTCGAAGGAGCGGGCGAGAAACTGACCTCGACCATCAGCAGTCCGATTCAGGTGCACGGTGTTTCGAAAGTGCCTGCCAAACGCGCACCGAAAATTGGCGAACACAATGATGAAGTCCTGAGGGAGCTTGGTTTCGGAAATGACGAAATCGACGGTCTGCGTACTAGCGGCGCGATCCCGGGTACACAACCAAGGGAAAAAGCGCAAGAGGCCGTCCGAGCCAGCTAAAGGGATGGAGCAAGAGTCTCCCAGAAAACAAGCGATTAAATTGAAGTGAACTTTTTGGAGGATCGAATGACAACAACAAAGAGCCGAGAAATTCGGAATGTAGCGATTGTTGGAACGGGAGTGATTGGCGCGAGTTGGGCTGCTCTATACCTGGCGCATGGCCTTAACGTTGTCGCCACAGATCCAGGGCCCAATGCCGAAGCGAACTTGCGGCGATACATCGATGCGGCGTGGAAAGACTTGACGGCGCTTGGAATTTCACCCAACGGCTCCCGCGATCATTTGCGATTTACCCTCGATCTGAAGGAAGCCGTTGTCGGCGCCGATCTGGTTCAGGAAAACGGACCTGAACGGAAGGACTTCAAAATCAAATTATTTGCTGACATGGATGCCGCAACGCCGAAAGATTCCATCATCGCTTCGAGTTCGTCCGGACTAGCGATGAGCGTGATGCAATCGGCGTGCAAGTATCCCGAACGGTGTGTGATCGGTCACCCGTTTAATCCTCCCCATATGGTTCCCTTGGTCGAGGTCGTCGCAGGCGAGAAAACGTCCTCGGAAACTGTTGAGCGTGCCATCTCGTTCTACACCTCGATTGGGAAAAGGCCGATTCACGTGCGGAAGGAAGTGGTTGGCCATGTCGCGAACCGGCTTCAGGCTGCTTTGTATCGTGAAGTCGTGTACCTCATTGAGCAAGGTGTTCTAGATGTCGCTGACTCCGATGCCGCGGTGAGCTGGGGACCTGGATTGCGTTGGGGCCTAATGGGTCCGAATATGTTGTTCCATCTCGGAGGTGGCGAAGGCGGGATTCAACACTTCATGGAACACCTGTCCGGCCCTGTCGCTACTTGGTGGAAAGATCTCGGCACGATCACTGAATTCAGTCCCGAGGTAAAGGAAACCATTGTCGACGGCGTGTTGAAGGAGGCTAGTGGCCGTTCAATCGCAGAACTCGAACGGGAGCGTGACAGTATGCTGCTGGAATTGCTCACGACCCGCTCGAAAGCGGAACAAGCCGCACACGCCGGCGCAAACACTGCGGCCGATTAGGCCTATTTCCCCTCAGGTGAGATGTGGAGGGGCAGAAAATGAGAACAGAAGATGATCTACGTTCATTCTCTCGGCCGGGCATTGCGATTCTATCCCGCCCGAACCGCGCTTGCTCGTGACGGACGATTCCTGACCTTTCGCGAACTCCACACTCGCGTCGAAGGCATCGCAGGAACGCTCACCAGCCACGGTTTTGGCGTGGGAGACCGCCTTGCTCTATTGCTGCCTAACGGGCCCGACTACATCGAACTCATGTATGCCTGTAGTATGCTCGGCGTGATCGCCGTTCCGCTGAACACCCGCCTGTCGACCAAAGAGATCGACCGGGTGCTCGAAGATGCGCGTCCGCATGGGATTATGCGCCATTCGTCCCTTGCGGTCCCGGGAGTACAGTTGAGCTGGCAGCACGTGCTCGACGAGAAACCCCTTCCAATTCGCAGCGACCCTGCTCCAACGGTATTTTACGACCCCGAAGCCGTTTTGGGACTTATCTACACGAGCGGCACGACAGGGCAGCCAAAAGGCGTCATGGTGACGCACAGCAATATCCTTGCTGACGTCCATAATTTCAACTACTGGATGCGCTACACCGAAGGTGGAGTTTACCTGCACGCCGCTCCGATCTTCCACATCGCAGATTTTCCCAGCATGTTCGCGGCCCCGGCATTCGGCGCCAGCCAAATGACAATTCCGAAATTTAGCCCACAGACTTTCTGCGAGACGGTGGAGCGAGAGCATGTGACTCACACCGTGCTCGTGCCCACGATGATCAATATACTCACACAATTCGTGGAAGCCACAAAGTATGACTTGAGCAGCCTGCAGGTGCTAGCGTATGGCGGCTCCCCGATGGCGCCGGAACTCGTCCATCGGACGCGGGAACTCCTGCCAAAGGTCAAGTTGATTCAGGTGTATGGGTTGAGTGAAACAGGCTTTCTCACGGGCTTGCAGGACGAGCAGCACACTGAAGACAAGCTCATGTCCTGCGGACGGCCCAGTCCCGGTGTGGATCTTCAGGTGACAGACACGTCAGGGAAACAAGTCGAGCCGGGGCAGGCAGGCGAACTGATCGCGCGAGGCGCCAACGTCATGCGGGGCTATTGGAACAACCCGGAAGAAACGGCTAAAGCGTTTCGTGATGGATTCTTTCGTACGGGAGATATCGGCCATCAGGACACTGCGGGATATTTTTATATCCTGGACCGGCTCAAGGACATGATTGTCACCGGCGGTGAGAACGTTTATTCGGGAGAGGTGGAAGCAGTGATCTACGGACATCCCGCCGTTCGTGAAGTGGCCGTCTTCGGCGTACCTGATCCGCAATGGGGCGAACTCGTAATGGCTTGTGTAGTTTTGAAGCCAAGGGCAATTCTTACCTCCGACGAGCTGATTGCTTTCTGCCGGCGAAGCCTCGCAACTTATAAACTTCCCAGGCGCGTCGAGTTTTCAGAAACCGATCTGCCCAAGAACAGTTCCGGCAAGGTACTGAAGAAGACTCTGCGGGAGCGTTTCTGGATGCATCAGCAACGCGCCGTGAGCTGACGCAAAACTCCCTTCGGGATCGTGGGCAGGTACGTGCAACCCGAGATTAACGATCATTTATGCGAACGCGAAAACCAAAACCCAGAACCAAGGGGAACAGAAATGAGCAAAGCCGCCGGTCGGCCGTCAACGAATACCTTAAGCAGTGTCGTTGATCTATTGGTAGAGCATAGGATCAAGCTTGAGGCACTGGAGCATGTTCTGAAGGAGACCAATCCTCACCTTCATGAGTTTTACCTCGGCACGCTTGAAAATCTGCAAGCCAATAAAACAGCTGAGTTGAAAAAAAGTACTTACTGTAAGACTCACATCAAAGCTTAACGAAGGCTAAGGGATGAGCATCTTCCCGTCGGGTGCCTGCGGGAGCCAGAGCTAGCACGTCTGTTTCTTCGTGATGGATAGGTCGGGAGATTCCCAGCCTTCTCATCTTGGCCAGCAGCGTGGTTCGCTTCAATCCGAGCCTTGCCGCTGCGCCGCGCGGTCCACCGACGATCCAGCCGGCTTGCTCGAGTGTTTCCAGGATCAGGGCGCGATCTGAGTCTTCCCGGCTTATCGACAATAGTGAAGACTGGGCGTTGGGACTGAAAATAACGGGGCGCGCTGGGCTCTTCTGCAGAGGGTTCGGGAGCATGCCGTCTCGCGAAAGGATAACCGCACGCTCCACCAAGTTCTGCAACTCGCGAATGTTGCCGGGCCACGAATACCACTGGAAGGCAGCCATGGTTCCCGGGGGAATGCTGTCGACTTGCTTCCCCATGCGGCGGCTAAACATCTTCACGAAATGCGTGACGAGAGCAGGAACGTCTTCGCGGCGCTCTCGCAGCGCCGGCAGCAAGATCGGGAAGACGTTCAGACGATAGTACAGATCACTGCGAAATTGCCCGCGAGCTACCATCTTCATGAGATCGCGATTGGTAGCAGCTACCAGGCGGACATCCACTTTGTGCGTGCGACCGCTCCCTAAACGCTCGAATTCCTGTTCTTGCAGCACACGCAGCAGCTTCGGCTGCAACGCCGGGGGGATGTCCCCAACTTCGTCCAAAACTAGGGTACCTTTATCAGCCATTTCAAAGCGTCCGATCTTCTGCGCAATTGCACCCGTAAAGGCACCTTTCTCGTGACCGAACAACTCGCTCTCCAGAAGATCCAGGGGAATCGCCGCACAATTTAGCTTTATGAAAGCGCGTCCGCAACGCTGACTGGCGTTGTGAATGGCGTGAGCAATGAGTTCTTTTCCCGTGCCGGTTTCCCCCTCGATGAGGACAGTCGAGTCTGTGGGCGCAACCTGCTCCACCTGGTCGAGAACAGATTCGAGGGCAGCGCTCTTACCGATGATCCGCTCGAATCTTCGATCAGGTTGGCCTCCCTCAGGGTAGGTGACGGTTGCATACTCTGGCACTAGAAACCTCCTATCATTCGATCCGATTGTTTAGCCGTGTCGCTCACATATCAAGTGCAGCACGGACCGTTTTGAGCAATAGCTGATAATCCAAGGGTGTCGCCAGGAACTCGACTGCGCCTTCTCTCATCGCTTGAATCCGCATCCTGGCGCCCCCATTGCTTGTAATAAAGATGATCGGAATATTGCCTTGCTCCTCTTTGAGCCCGGCCTGTAGTTCCAAACCCGACATCCCCGGCATTTGGATCTCAGCTATCAGACACGCGACTTCACCGTGCAAATCGTATTCAAGAAATTCTTCCGCTGATCCAAAGCACCGCGCCACGAGCCCGGCCGACTCGATTAACTTTCGTAGCGAGTCCTGCATCGACTCATCGTCATCGATGATGGCAATCAACTTGGATGTGTGGCCCACTGGCATGCCACGAACCTCAGATCGTTGATCAATCACGCCTGTACTGGTCGGTTTACGTCAAAGCGCGGATGGGTGTAAATGGAACAGCGGTGAAGTTGCGATGAAATCGGAATGAAATCGAGAAGTCATTGATTCTTAAGGAGATTCGCCGAGCGGCATTGATGCACTTTGTTCGACAATTCCGGGTCGTATTGGTACAGTTCTGTGTTCCGCATTTTTGTGTACGGTTTCCATGCACAGCCTTTCCTCACAGCGCGTTCGATTCGGAGCCTTTGAGCTCGACCCCAGCAGTGGTGAACTCCAATCAATTGAGGCGCCCGATCCTAACAATAAAGTTCTACTCAGAGAACAAGTCTTTCAGGTTTTGCAGATGCTCGTTGAACGTGAGGGCAAGATTGTCACCCGCGAGGAAATCAAGAGCAGGCTGTGGCTGGCCGATACGACCGTGGATTTCGACAGCAGCATCAATGCGACGATCAAGACCCTACGCCGCGTCCTGGGGGATTCCGCCGATAATCCTCGGTACATTGAGACCTTGGCGCGGCGTGGCTATCGATTGATGCCGGCCATCGAATACTTGGAGTCGGCGCCAGAAACCGCTTTGGAGAAAGACTGCGAGCGGCGAGAGCAGTCTGCCGTCGAGATGAGCGAGAGCCCCGCGAGAGTTCAGCGGCAGATGAAACCTCACTGGTGGAAGGCGGCGGTCGCGCTTGCATCTGTTGTCATCTTGGGGGGCGCGGGCTTTATCTCGTGGCAGCACTTACGGTCTACACCACTTCCCAGGAAGATCATGCTCGCTGTACTGCCGTTTGAGAATCTCACGGGCGATCCCAACAAGGAATATCTCGCGGACGGTTTGACCGAGGAAACAATTTCGCAGCTAGGGCGGCTCAACCCGGAACAGTTGGGTGTGATCGCGCGAACGTCCGTCATGGGATACAAACACAAGTACGAACGCCTCGACCAGATTGGACGTGATCTTTCCGTCGAGTATGTACTGGAAAACAGCCTTCGCGAAAACGGAGACCACATGCGCCTTACCGCTCAACTCATTCAGGTGAAGGACCAAACTCACTTATGGTCACAGGATTACGACTATCCGGCGAAAGACGTTCTTAACGTCGAAGACGATGTAGCCAAGGCGGTTGCCCGCGAGATCCGACTACGTCTGACGTCGCAACAAAAGGCAGAATTCGCACGGCCCCACCCGGTTAATCCGGAAGCCTTTGATGCGTACATGCAGGGGCACTACTACTTTGAACGGGACTCTGACAAAGATACGGAGATGTCTGCAAGGTATTTCGAACGGGCGACCCAACTTGATCCCTCCTACGCGTTGGGTTGGGTCGGCTTGTCTCGGACACGGAACTGGCAGGCCAATTCGGGTCTCATTCCCACCGAGAAGGGTCAACGGCTTGCGCGTGAAGCGGTGGAGCGAGCGTTAGCTCTGAACCCGAACCTGGCAGAGGCCCACACCCAGATGGGACGGATTAAGCAGCAGGTGGACTTCGATTGGGCCGGAGCGGATGCTTCCTTCCGGCGGGCGGTTACTCTCGATCCCGAAAATCCCGAGGTTGTAAGAACAGCGGCTTCCTCGGCAGCCATTCTCGGCCGGTCCGACGAAGCTCTTCAATTACGACGCCGAGCCGTTGACTTGGATCCCCTCAATGCAGACAGTTGGGAACTTCTTGCAGAAACCAAGTATTACATCGGGCAGCTAGACGAAGCCGCAGCGGATTTCAATAAAGCGCTCGAACTGAACCCCGATGTTGTGGCCGCGCATGTGACGTTAAGCAAAATCTATGTGATGCAGGGCCGGCCTCAGGATGCTTTGCCTGAAATCGAGCTCGTGCGCTATGACCCCCTACGTGCCTGTCTGTATGCGATTGCGTACCACGCGCTTGGCCGGAAAGAGCAGTCGGATGCCGCATTGAATAAGTTAATTACGAAATACCATGCAAGCATGGCGTACCAGATCGCCCAGGTTTATGCTTTTCGGAACCAGTTCAACGAAGCGTTCGAGTGGCTAGACCGGGCTTATGCGCAGCGTGACGGCGGTCTGATCGGAACGAAAGTGGATCCCCTATTGAAGAACTTGCACAGCGACCCGCGATTCGCCGCGTTCTTGAAGAAGTTGAACCTGCCGACGTGATGAACACTGGTTCCCCATGCACACCCTTCCCTCAAAACGCGTTCGATTCGGAGCCTTTGAGCTCGACCTCAGCACTGGTGAGCTACGATCAATTGAGGCGCCCGATCCTAACAATAAGGTTCTCCTCAGGGAGCAGGTGTTTCAGGTACTGCGGATGCTGCTTGAACGTGAGGGCAAGATCGTCACCCGCGAGGAAATCAAGGAAAGGCTGTGGGCGAACGATACGGTCGTCGATTTCGATCAGAGTATCAATGCGACGATCAAGGCCCTACGCCGCGCGCTAGAGGATTCAGCGGACAACCCTCGGTACATAGAGACCCTGGCCCGGCGTGGCTATCGATTGATGCCGACCCTCGAATGCCGGGAGTTAACGCCAGGAATCGCCTTCGGGAAGGACCGAGAGCAGCGTGCCCCTTCTGCCGCCGAAATGAGCGAGAACACCGCGAGAGTGCCGCGGCAAACGAAGCCTCGCTGGGGGAAGGCAGCGGTCGTGCTTGCATCCGTCGTCGTCTTGGTCGGCGCGGGCTACATCTCTTGGCTGCACTTTCGGTCTTCGGCACCTCCCCAAAGAGTCATGCTCGCCGTCTTGCCGTTTGAGAATCTCACCGGCGATCCCAACAAGGAATATCTTGCGGACGGACTAACAGAGGAAACGATTTCACAGTTGGGCCGGCTTAACCCGGAACAGCTGGGTGTGATCGCGCGAACGTCCGTCATGGGATACAAGCACAAGGACGAACGCCTAGACCAGATTGGACGCGACCTTTCTGTGCAGTATGTTCTGGAAAACAGCCTCCGCGAAAGCGGAGACCACCTACGCCTTACCGCTCAACTCATTCAGGTGAAGGACCAAACTCACCTATGGTCACAGGATTACGACTATCCGGCGAAAGACGTTCTTAATGTCGAAGACGATGTGGCCAAGGCGGTTGCGCGCGAGATGCGGCTGCGTCTGACTTCGAAACAGCCGGCAGAGTTGGCCCAGTCGCACCCGGTTAATCCAGAAGCCTTCGATGCCTACTTGCAGGGGTACTACTTTTTTCAGGGGAGCACCGACAAAGATGCGGATATGGCAGCAAAGTATTACGAACGAGCGACCCAACTTGATCCCTCTTATGCTCTGGCTTGGGTCGGTTTGTCTCGGGCACGCAACTGGCAGGCCAACGTAGGTCTTATTCCCGCAGGGGAAGGTCAGCGGCTTGCGCGTGAAGCGGTGGAGCGAGCTTTAGCGCTGAACCCGAACTTGGCGTCGGCCCACGCCCAAATGGGACGGATTGAACTATTTGTCGACTTCGATTGGGCTCGCGCGGACGCTTCATTCCAGCGGGCGATTGCTCTCGAACCCGGAAATTCCGAGAATGTCGAATTGGCGGCTGAGTCGGCGGCCATGCTCGGCCGCTTTGACGGAGCTCTTCGATTGAACCGCCAAGCCGTTGACTTGGATCCGCTCAATGCAGCTAGTTGGGGCGGCCTTGGAGAGACTGAGTATTACAACGGGCGGCTAGACGAAGCCGCTGCGGATTTCAAGAAGGCCCTTGAACTGAAACCCGATGTTTTTCCCGGAAATATTTCACTGAGCCGCACTTACATAGTCCAGGGACGGGCTCAGGACGCTTTGCCCGAAATTGAACTCGTGCCGTATGATCTTCCACGCCTCTTTCTGCATGCGATTGCGTACCACGCGCTTGGTCGGGAAAAGGAGGCGGGCGCCGCGTTGCGGGAGTTAATTGCGAAATACTCTGAACGAGGTGCGTACCAAATCGCCCAGGTGTATGCTTTCCGCAACCAGTCCGATGAAGCATTCGTGTGGCTAGACCGAGCTTACGTCCTCCGTGACGGCGAACTGAGCGCAACAAAAGTGGATCCCCTCCTAAAGAGCTTGCACAACGACCGGCGATTCGCCGCGTTCTTGAAGAAGTTGAACCTGACGACATGACGTTCAGGCAACCAAGGGCGACGACTCCGTGACGTGGATCGGTAGGTTGAAATGAAAAGTTGCGCCCCCTCTACTGTTGACGCTTGCCCACAACTGCCCGCCATGCGACTCCGCAATGGAACGGCTGATGGCCAGCCCCATACCGCGCTCTCGAGCAGTCCAGCAGTGACTCGTTGCTTTTCACGGCCGATGCGATCCCGCGTGAGCGATCGCTGAACGGCATCGAGCAGATCCTGGTGCCTGAATGGTTTGGTGAGAAACTCAACCACTCCAGATTTCATGGCCTTGACTGACATCGCAACGTCCGCATGTGCGGTGAGAAAAATGATGGGAATACTGACTTTTCCTCTTTTCAATTTGTGCTGAAGGTCCAAGCCGCTGATGCCGGGAAGTCTCTCATCAAAGGGTTAGGGCTGTCACTGGGCGGATTTGACAAGAACTCCTGTGCCATTCCGAAGGACTTGGAATGCAACCCGACAGACTCCGGCAACTCCTGGAGAGACTCACACACATCTTCATCATCATCGACAATGAATACGGTTGGCACATCCTGCGTGCTCATTACGACGCGCCTCAGTCAGAATGAAAATAAAAGTCAAAATGTCGCGAGTTGGTTTCAGTCGTCGCCGATCGTGTGGAGGGAGACAACGCCGGATAGATTGTATCGGATGATGCAAAAGCGTATGTCGGGCAAGGCCTCGACGTAGGGGAAACTCGATGATGGTTGGCGAATCGCTGGCGTTCACCAGATTTGGATGCTTACGGGATTGAAACATCTGGGCCGACGCAGGCCGGAGCCTGCAGGGTCAGCGTGGGATGTTTACCGGTTCGGGCTTAATTTCAGATCGTTCCCCAGAGAAATTGAAATCTGTGGGAGCATCACCGGTGATTAATCGGGCACCGCGACTGAATGTAAGATTCTGGATCCCCCATTGAACAAAGACCAGAACTCGGCTCTGAAAATTGATCAGATACAAAAGATGGATGAAGGCCCAAACCATCCAGGCTATAAACCCGGAAAGGTGCGCACCGAAAACGTCCGCTACTGCCGCGGCGCGTCCAATCACCGCCAGCGATCCTTTATCGAAGTAACGAAACGGTGGAAGCTCCCGCTGGCCCTTAACTTTTCGCAAGATTGCCTTGGCTGCATAGGTTCCTCCCTGCATGGCGACCTGGGCTACTCCGGGCAAAGGCTTTCCTTTTTCATTCGTCGCTGCCGCAAGATCGCCTACTACATGAATGTCCGGATAGTTGGGAATCGTCAGGTCAGGTTTTACTTTGACTCTTCCTCCCTTGTCGGTTTCGGCTTTTGTGTGGCCAGCCAGAATTTTGCCCAGCGGCGACGCGGTGATGCCGCCAGCCCAGACCACTGTTTTCGCGGCGATGAAATCGGTTTGCCCTCCAGATTCGATGGTCAAACCGTCTTTGTCCACGTGCTTAACCATGGCCCCGCACTTCACTTGCACGCCGAGCTTGGACAGCGAGCGGTTTGCTTTTGCGGAGAGGTCTTCGGGGAAAGGCATCAGTACGCGAGGGGCGCCGTCCAGCAGTATGATCTGCGCTTCTTCGGGCTTAATAGAGCGAAAATCGTTCTTCAGAGTTTGGCGCGCGATTTCGGCGATGGCGCCGGAAAGTTCAACGCCGGTGGGCCCTGCTCCAACCATGACGAATGTGAGCCAGGCGCGGCGCTGCTCAGGGTCCGAGATAC
>WNFD01007453.1_pt1 | contig 10845 bp, 8 predicted proteins | sample 5400491 | NCBI WGS metagenome assembly WNFD01 (sample SAMN13153343, study PRJNA577476) | soil metagenome | isolation source: 120 cm saprolite under Douglas fir tree site 2 hole 2 replicate 2 | place: USA:California | collected 2015-04-18 | reverse complement strand
CGCGGCGATCGTCGCGGTCCTGTCGCGGTGCTGCGACCGCGAGCGTTCCTGCCAATGCTATATAAATCAGTGTGGCTATGAATTTGCGCATGTGCCTTGTCTCCAGAAAATGCGTTGCCTGCCTTTCTTCACCCGATGCCCATAAATCTCCCGGTTCGGCTTTCCGCAGGCTGTCGAGTGCCTGATTCATTATCCTCCTGGTCGGTTCCCTCCTTTTGGGAAGATGAAATCTGCTTGCCCATTCAGTACGCCCACCCCCGGAATCGAGCATCCCGCAGATGTCCTTTCTAAAAGGGGCTGTTCTTTCTTTTTTCGTCTGGCGTGGGCTTAGGCCGTATAATCCCCGCTGACCCGGAGGTTACTGTGCTGAAACGACTGTTCTGCCTTGCTTTGCTTGCCGCCGCGATTTGGGCCCCAATGCCTTCCTTCGCGCAACAGGCTTCTCAAGAGAGAATTCCTCAGGAAAAAGAACAAGTTCTGTGGCAAAAGCTGGAAGCGACCATAAGCGATGTGGACCGCAACCTCGACGGCGTCCTTGGCGTTGCCATCCTTGATCTCACGACCGGGCAAAAATATTTTCTCCATGCTGATGAAGTGCTTCCCACGGCCAGCTCCGTCAAGATCGCGATACTCGCGGAGCTTTATCATCAAGCGCAGCAGGGCAAAATCAAGCTTGGCGACCTCTACACGCTGCAGTCGTCTGATCTCGTTGGCGGAAGCGGCGTCGCCGGCGCGCTGACTCCCGGTGTGACGAGGCTCACGATTCGCGACGTTGCCGCGCTAATGATCTCCGTGAGCGACAACTCCGCCACCAATATCATCATCGACCGCATCGGCATGGAAAATGTGAATGCGCTGCTCGATTCGCTCGGCCTGACGCATACCCGACTTCGGCGGAAGATGATGGATGTAAAGGCGGCCTCAGAGGGTCGCGAGAACATCGCCACGCCGCGCGAGATGGCGCAGCTGCTGGAAGATCTATACCGCGGGAAAGTATTGAACAAGCGGATGACCGATGATTATTTTGCGCTGCTCAGCGTGCACAAAGAAAGCTACATCCCGCGGGAATTGCCAGAAGATCTACGCGTCGCCAATAAGCCCGGAGAACTCGAAGGCGTGCGCAATGACTCCGGCATCGTATTTACGGGCAGTCGGCCGTTCGTCATCAGCGTGATGACAACATATCTGCGCCGGGAAAAAGACGGCGGGGATGCCATCATTCGGATTGCGACCGCAGCGTACCAAATGTTTGACCGCCTCAGCCGAGCGTCGCAATATGGGCGGGTCGTTTCAGCGCACGACACGGGAAATCCCTGAGCGGGTCGCGAACTGAAGAAATCTAGCCGGAAATCGAAGCACGTCGTAGCGACGGAACCTGCGCCTCGGCAACTCGCTGTTTGGATACTTCCTTGCCGCTTCGCTGCGTTTATCCTTACGGTGCCACAACGTCTTTCAGCTTTGGCTTCACTTGAACCGCTGAAAGGCTCGACGCATCCCAGCCGCCGCCCAGGGCTTTGATGAGGAGCACGCTCGTAACCAGGCGCTGCCCGTGAATCACGGCGAGTTGCTGTTCATTGTTCAGTAGATTCTGCTGCGCGTTTACGACATCCAGATAATTCACGAGTCCACCGACGTAGCGGCTGTTGGCGATGTCCAGCGTGCGTCGCGCCGCATCGACCGCCTGCTGCTGCGACTGATTCGCCTGGTCCAGCACGGTCAGGCCGGTTACGTCATCCTGCACTTCGCGAAAAGCATTCAAAACGCCATCGCGATAGGCTGCCACGCTGGCGTCGTAGCCGGCTTTGGCGAATTGCACCTGCGCACGCCGCGACCCGCCCGTGAAGATGCTTTCCGCGACGTTGGCGCCGACCGCCCAGAACGTGCTCTGCACATTCATCAGCTTGGCGATATCGGCGGCCTGCCAGCCGCCATTTCCAAAAAGATTCAGCGAGGGATAGTAGGCAGCACGGGCAATACCGATTTGCGCGTTAGCCACGGCCATCTGCCGTTCGGCCTCCGCGACATCGGGCCGCCTCTCCAGCAGATCCGAAGGCAGACCGGCATCGAGCGCAGGAGGTTCGGCGTTCAGCTCCTTGCCGGACAGGTGAAAGTCCGGGGCGGGTTTCCCGAGCAGGACCGCAATTGCATCTTCAAACTGTTTCCTCTGCTGCAAGAGCAGAACCGCCTGCGTCCGCGTGGTATTCAAGAGCGTTTCTTCCTGTGCAACATCCAACCCGGAGGCCACGCCGCCTTTGTGACGCTGATCGACCAATTGCAAGCCTCGTTCCAGCGTTTCCACAGTGCGGTGCAGAATTCCCAGCTCCGTATCGAGCTGCCGTAGCGTGAAATAATCGCCGGCGAGTTCCGCAGTGATCACCAGCCGCACGTTCTCGAGATCGGCCGCGCTTGCCTGGTAGGACGCCTGCGCCGCTTCGATGCTGCGCCGCCGCCGTCCAAACAAGTCGACTTCGTAGCCCACGGTGAACGGCAAAATGTTATTGGTCTGCGAAACTGGCGATTTCACAGGGAAATTGCTGTTCGCGGGCCTGTTACCGGAAAGTCTCTGACGCTCTGTGCTTGGAGTCGTCGAAAGGGTAGGGAATTGCGTGGCGATCTGAATTCCAGCGGCGGCCCGGGCCTGCTCCAGCCGCGCTGCGGAAACTTTAATGGTTTGGTTTGCATCAAGCGCCTGTTTTTCCAGCGCGTTCAATTCGTCATCATGAAAGGCACTCCACCATTCGCCCTTGGGAAGACCATCCTTGGGGGCACTCTCGCGCCAGGGTTCGGAAACGTCCCATTTTGCGGGCACGGGAGCCGTGGCACGCTGGTACTTCGGCCCCACAGTGCAACCGCCGATGAGGGCACTGACAGCAAGCCCGATCAGGGCCGGCAATTGCCTGGTGCGTTTCATTATTGTTTCTTGGCCCCTGGCGCAGCGTTTGGCTGAGGAGCAGGCTGGCTCGGCGGATGGTTCAGAGCAATTTCCTTGACGTGGACTTCCTGTCCTTCGTCGAGCGAATCCGCGGGGTTCAACACGATCCAGTCGTTGGCGTCGAGACCCTGCAGGACTTCGAGAGTGGTGCCGTAGTCGCGGCCGATGGTCAGCGATTTGAGATGCGTTTTATGATTCGCATCCACCACCACGGCGCGAAGTCCTTCCGAACGAAATAGCAGTGCGTTCACGGGCACAGCGAGCCGGGCTCCGGTCACCTTCACTTGCAAGTGCGCCTGGGCGTAACCGCCGGGAAGCAGTGCGCCATTGTGGTTCGGTACGTCCACCTCGCTGAGCAGGGTACGCGTGCCGGGGTCGATGGACTCGGCCGTGCGCACTACCTTGCCTTGGAATTTCTGGCCGGGATACTGAGTGAGCTCCAGGAAGGCTCCGAGCCCTGCGCGAATAGAAGGCGCGTACGCTTCAGGCACGCTGACGTAAACGCGAATGGGATCCGTCTGCGCAAGAGAAAAAAGCTGCTGCGTGGCGCCGCCGTTCCCCGCGTTGATTAACGTGCCGGTATCCACACTGCGCCGGGTGATGACGCCGCTGAAGGGTGCGTAAATATGCCTGAACGATTCCAAATCTTCGAGCCTGCGCACGTTGGCTTCCGCCGATTTTACGCTGGCGAGTTTGGCCTCCAGATCGCCAACGGCGTTATCGACCTCCTGCTTGGAGACCCCGTCGGTCTTGATGAGCTCCTGGTAACGCGTTGCGGTGATCCTGGACAGGTTCGCGTTGGCCTGCGACGTATTGAGATCGGCGCGCGCCTGGGACAACTGCTGATCCACTTCCGGAGTGTCGATGTCCGCCAGCAAATCGCCTTGCCGGACGCGGCTGCCAATGTCGTGATACCACTTTTTCAAATAGCCGTTGGTGCGCGCATAGATGGGCGATTCGACGTACGCTTGCATGGCGCCGGGGAGGACGAGGTCTTCCTCTGCTGATTCCACCGAGGCATGCATCACGGCCACAGTGGGAATCGCCAGTGTTTCCGTTTCCTTCGCAAGCGCCTGATACTGCGCGCGACGCTGGAATAGAGTTAGCGCTCCCAGGACCACCAGCACAATCACGACAAGGAAAAGAATCGTGAAGACCCGGCTGCCCTTTCCGCGCGGTTGCTCTCGGTCTACAGGGTCCATCTGTACTCCGCCTTCCATCATCACCCCATCCCCGCTTTCAATTCCAGATAGAAAATTTCAAGCTGCTTCCGGCGACAGCGAACCCTGCTGCGCTGCTCTCCGCCCGCGTCGTCCGTGGATCATGGAGAAAACGCAGGGCACAAAGAAGAGCGTAGCGAAGGTGGCAAAAATCAGCCCACCAATCACCGCGCGGCCAAGAGGCGCGTTCTGCTCGCCGCCTTCCCCGAGGCCCACGGCCATCGGCACCATTCCGATGATCATCGCCAGCGCGGTCATCAGCACGGGCCGGACGCGCACAAAGCCGGCTTCGATAGCCGCGTCCCAGGCGCTCTTGCCCTCGTCCATCTGCTCGCGCGCGAAGGAAACCATCAAGATACTGTTCGCCGTGGCTACGCCCATGCACATGATTGCGCCGGTCAGCGACGGCACGTTGAGCGTGGTATGCGTCAGCAACAGAGTCCAGCAGATGCCGGCGAGAGCGCCGGGCAGCGCGGTAATGATAATGAAAGGATCGAGCCAGGACTGAAAATTGACGACGATCAGGAGATAAGCAAGGACGATTGCGCCGAGCAAGCCAAGGCCCAAGCCAGTGAATGAACTTTTCATGGTCTGGACCTGACCGCGAATGACGATGTGGCTGCCCTTTGGCAAATCCTTCTCGATGGCCTGAACGCGCTTTTCCACTTCGTCAGCCACGCCGCCGAGGTCGCGGCCATCCACCGCCGCATAGATGTTGATCATTGGTTGTGTGGTGTAGTGCGATATTTCCGCGGGCCGGGCGGTCGTCGAAGTTGTGACCAGGTTTCCCAGAATCTGAGGTCTCGAACCCGGCATGCTGCCGCTGACGGGAGTATTTTGCAGGGCTTGATAGGAGTCCACGCGATACTGCGGCTCCTGCACCGCGACGGAGTATTCCACGCCATTTTTCGGATCCAGCCAGAAAGCCGGGGCGGTCTGGAAGCTGGAGCTGAGCGAAACAAGAACGTTTTGCGCCACGTCGCGCGACTGCATGCCAACGGATTGGGCGCGGGCCCGGTCGATTTCCATAAAGAGAGTGGGGTTATCAAACGCCTGCTGAACGTGGACATCCACCGCGCCGGGAATGTGGCGGAACTCGCTGGCGAGTTTTTCCCCGACAAGATAATTTCCGCGCTGGTTCATGCCGGTGACTTCCACGTCGATGGGCGCGGGAGTGCCGAAATTCAGGATTTGCGTGACGATGTCGGCCGGCTGGAAGAAGAACTGCACGCCCGGGAAACGCTGCGGGAGCTTTTCGCGCAGGTCGCTGATGTACATGCTGGTGGGTTTGCCGCGCACTTCCTTCAACTGGACAAGAAATTCCGCGTCGGAGCTCCCGATGGTGCCGGCGTTGCTGTAGGTGAGGTTGATGCCGCTGTAAGGCAAGCCGATATTGTCGAGGACTGTGGTCAGTTCCTCTTTCGGGATCGTTTCGCGGATGACGCCGTTTACCTGGTCGGCGAGGCGCGCTGTTTCCTCGATGCGCAGGCCCGTGCGAGCGCGCATGTGCAGTCGGATCTGTCCGGCGTCAACCTTTGGAAAGAAATCGCGGCCGAGGACGCCGACGAGCGTGACCGATAAAATGCAGAAGGCCAGAAAGCATACGGAGAAGAGCACTGGCGATCGCAGAGCGGCGCCCAAGGCTCCTCGGTAGCCTTCCCGGAATTTTTCAAACCTCCGCTCAAAGCCCTGTTGATACCGGCGGAAGAAGCCCATCTTTTCACCGATGTGCTCCTCGGCGTGATATTCGTCTTCCGAGCTCAGGAGATACATGGCCAGTGTCGGCACGATGGTGCGCGACCACATGTAGGAGGCCAGCATGGCGAAGCTTACGGCTTCGGCCAGCGGAACGAACAGGAACTTAGCCACGCCGGACAGGAAAAACATGGGAATGAAGACAATGCAAATGCACAGCGTGGAGACAAAAGCGGGCACGGCAATCTGCTGCGCGCCGTCGAGGATGGCCTGGACGGTTTCCTTGCCCATGGCCAGGTTGCGGTTGATGTTCTCGATTTCAACGGTAGCGTCGTCGACAAGGATGCCGACAGCAAGCGCGAGGCCACCCAGGGTCATGATATTGATGGTCTGGCCGAGGGCGCTAAGACAGAGGATGCTGACGAGAATCGACAAAGGAATCGAGACAGCGATGATCAGGGTGCTTTTCCAGTTTCCGAGGAAGAGCAGAATCATCACGGCTGTGAGGCAGGCAGCGATGATGCCCTCGCGGATGACGCCCTGGATGGAAGCGCGCACATAGAGCGATTGGTCAAAGAAGGTGGAGATGTGCATGCCTTCGGGGACCGAGCCCTTGTTGTACTCGAGCATCTGCTTGACGTGGTCGACGATGTCGATGGTGGAAGCGCTACCAGTCTTGTAGATACTCATGAGTACGCCGCGCTGCCCATTGGACAGAACGATATTGGTCTGCGGGGAGAAGCCGTCGCGCACGTGAGCGACGTCCTTCATGTAGATCGTCGCGCCATTCACGGTTTTGACGGGGAGATCGTTGAGTTCTTCGACGGATTGCGGGCTGCCATTCATCTCCACGTTGTATTCAAGGGTGCCGAGCTTCGCGGTGCCCGTAGGGAGAATCAGGTTTTGCGCATTGACGGCGTTTACGATATCTACCGCAGAAAGGCCCTTGGCCTGGAGCGCCGTCGGATTGATATCGACGCTGACGATGCGCTGTTTGCCGCCGTAAGGGAACGGTGTGGCCGCTCCCGGCACGGTCGCAAGCTGCGTGCGGATGAAATTGTTGCCGAAATCGAATAGCTGCTGCTCGCTAAGCGTGTCGCTGGTCAAGCCGATCTGAATGACCGGCACCGTGGACGCCGAATAGATAATCACCAGCGGCGGCGTGGTTCCGGGCGGCAGGAATCGCAAAAAGGTTTGCGAAATTGCGGCCGTCTGTGCCAGGGCTGTCTGAATATTGGCGCCCGGCTGAAAAAACACTTTGATGACCGCGATTCCGTTCAGCGATTGCGACTCGATGTGCTCAACGTCGTTCACCAGCGTGGTGACACCGCGCTCGACCATGGAAGTAATGCGCTGCTCCATCTCCTGGGGCTCGAGACCGTTGTAGGTCCAGACCAGAGAGATGACCGGGATGTTGATATCGGGGAAAATGTCGACCGGCGTGCGCAGCAGCACCACCGGAAACAACAGGATGATCGCAAGCGCCATCACGACAAATGTGTATGGCCTCCGCAGCGCTAATCGGACAATCCACATAAAGTCTTAGTTCGCTCACTTACATCGGCGGCGCCCCATCGTTACTGCGGGCTGCTCACCTTTAGACGATTCAACTTAGATTCCTGGGAGCGTTTGTTTGGGTACGTCCTGACCGAGCCTCGCAATCCAGGTGACTGCGAATACTTCGGGACCATCCGCCCTCGACAGGAGGGAAACGTGTACATTCACATAGGATTAGGATGTCACCTGATTAAGTCTCGCTCCTCGTATCAGTTACATCCATCGAAGGGCGTCGCCCCCTTTATTTCCGCTCCCATTCGATGCACACATTCTGACGCAAGGCACACGCACAGGGCTCCATCCAAATTGGATGGCGATTCGCGAAGGAAGGGATGGGGTGAGACTGGAAGAGTGCGGGCCGCCGTGGGCGCTATTTGTGGGTCGTGGTGAAGCTGCCGACCCAGTAGGAAGATTGCTCGTCGAAGAGATATTCGTGGCAACACTTCCTCCCAGCGCGGGAGGGACGGTCATCCCGTGCCGGTTGCTACTCGCGGAAGACGAAGTTCAGCCGGACGCCGGAGACTTCGATGAGGTCGCCGTCGTTGAGGCGCACCGGGCCGGAGATGGGATTGCCATTTATGCTGGGCACCTTGTCGCCGGGACCGAGGTAGTAGCCGTCGTCGCGCTGATTGATCTGTGCGGCCATATGCGGTTTGAACCAGCCCTGGAGGCGAACGGTGGCCATCGCGGATTTTCCGATGACCGTGAGTTTGTTGGCCAGAACATACTCTTTCTGGTCCGTCTTGCCATGGAGAACGACAAGTGTCGGGACCTTCATGCGCGTTCCAGCGAACTGCATGGATTCTCCCATGGCGGCAGCCTGCTGGAGCATCTGACGGCGTTCCTTGGTGTCCAGCACCATGGTTTCGTCAATTCGCGGAGCAGCGGCCTTGCGGCCGGTGTCCCAGGGTACCGGGGCATCGCCGCTGGTGTCGACTTTGATTTTGTGTTTGCCGATGTGGATATTGTCGCCATCGTGCAAAGTGGCGCGCTCGATACGAAGGTCGTTCACAAAAGTGCCGTTGAGGCTGTCGAGGTCTTCAACGACCATGCGGCCGGCCTCAAAATAGACTTTCGCGTGATGGTTCGACACGGCAAGGTTATCGACCGGCAAGTCGTTGTCCGGGGAGCGGCCAATAGTTACGGGCCGGCTTCCCACGGGAACCTCTTTCACGATTTTGTTATCAAACATGAGGCTGAGCTTCGGCATCTCAATTTCCTCCAACGGTACCATTCGATCCTAGATTTTTGCTCGCTCCACGGCGCAACCATGAAAACCATCCCTTGGAATCCTTGTCCAGACGCGCAATCACGACGGTGATGTTGTCCGGCCCGCCGCGTTCATTGGCGAGCGCGATCAGTTTTTCGGCGGCCCGCACCGGGTCGGTCTCCGCCTGAAGCGTCCCCGCGATCTCAGGATCCGTAACCATGCGCGTCAATCCATCGGAGCACAGCAGCAGAACATCCCGGGGGAATAGCGTGTGCTCCTCGGCGTCCACTTCGATTTCCGCTTGCGCGCCAAGCGCGCGCAACAGGACGCTTTGCATATCGCTCTCTTCAGCCTCGGCCACGGTCAGAATGCCGCGCCGCACCTGCTCTGCTACCAGAGAATGGTCCCGTGTGAGCTGAAGCAGGCCGCCAGCGCGGAGCAAATAGGCGCGACTGTCGCCGACGTGGGCGACACTGAGATTTGCGCCATTGATCCACACGGCCGTCAGAGTCGCGCCCATCCCGTGTTGATCGGGATTCTTTTCCGCGGATTTGAAAATGTTTCTGTTGGCCAGATGGACGGCGGTCGAAAGGCGTTTTGTCCGGGCGCTCCAATTGGGTTGTACTTCGCCGATGACTTCAGCGGCGGGATTCCCTTCCATGTCGAGGCAGTGTTTCGCAACCGTTTCAACAGCCATCGCGCTCGCGATTTCGCCGTGGGCTTCGCCCCCCATGCCGTCGGAAAGCACGAAGAGGTTCAGTGGTTCAACGATCTTGTAGCAATCTTCGTTGTTGGTACGCACGCGACCGAGATCGGTCACGCCGCCACTTACGATTCGCACACGGAACTCCCCTTGCCGCCGTAAAACTACACGCCGGCCCACACCTATACCCGGCAACTCTGCTCCCACGCTAACAGAGCCCCGACGCCAACGAAAGGCTTTGAACCCTACTGATTACTCGCTCACAGGGCACATAGCGCGAAAACGAAGGCGAAGCGCAACACCGTCTCCAAGAGGTCGCATGGAAAAAAAATACTGGAAGTTCTACGCCGACTGGAGGGACGAGAACGGCATGCCGCCTCGACCATTTCGCTACACGCTTCGGAAATTGGGGGCAGGAGTCATGGGCCGAACGGTACTGGTCTATTCGCCGGAAGCGGAACCAGTGCTTGCTAAGAAATAAGACGGCAGGATGCTCTTCGGATTGCGTTCGCGTGGCTTTCTCACAGTGACGTTCTCCACTACAATCCCACGCATGTTCTTGCTTTATCGCCACCCTTCCATTCTCTTTGCTTGTCTCGTTGCCGGAGCCTTCGCGTCAGGAACTAACGCTCAACAGCCAGCGCCAGCGGCTTCCAGCGCGCGGATACTGCTGCTACCGCGGCGAATCGTTTCGGGCGAGCGCGCTACGCTGGCCGTACTGGACGTCAACGGGCGGCTGACGCCAGGTGTTACGGTGAATTTTTCAAACGGAGACCGGCTCACGACTGATGCGACGGGCAGAGCTCTTTTCGTGGCGCCGCTGAATCCCGGCGTGATTTTTGGTTCGATTGTGGGACGCACGGGGCGAGTTGCCACGGCCATTTTCTCGTCAAACGAGGCGGCGTCGGCTTCGATCGAAGTTTCCTCCGCGCCACGAGTCGCTTCGTTGACGGACCGCTTTGAGATTCTTGGGAAGGGCTTCTGCGGCGATGCCGACGATAATCAGGTGACGATCGCAGGGGAGCCGGCGATCGTGCTCGCGTCTTCGCCAACTTCGCTGGTCGTGCTTCCTCCGCCGGAGCTGCAGCCCGGCAGCGCTCCGATGGAAATTTCCTGCGTCAAGCGCCAGTCGCCGGAGTTTTCCGTGACGTTTGTCGGGCTCGAACTCGAAGCAGATCCATCGCCGTTGAAACCAAGCGAGCACCGAGCGCTCACGGTACGAGTTCGCGGAACGACGGCGAAGATTGCGCTCGAGGCGCGAAACCTGGCTCCGGGAATCGCGGAACTCTCCGGGGGCAATCCGCTGCGAGCCGCAAGCAGCGGAGGAGAGGATAATTTTGGCCGGTTTGAAGTAGTGGGGCGGAAGAATGGCAGCTTCCTGATTTCGATCCGGCTGTTACCCACACTCGGGCGGCCGGTGCTGGCGGATTGACGTCCGGCCCGCGGCGGTCTATGGAAATTTTCCGGGGAACGTAGGATCAAGCGCCTTTCTTGGCGCTGGTTTCGCGAGGCAGCTCGAGGGCGCCCG
>WNFD01015556.1_pt1 | contig 10848 bp, 8 predicted proteins | sample 5400491 | NCBI WGS metagenome assembly WNFD01 (sample SAMN13153343, study PRJNA577476) | soil metagenome | isolation source: 120 cm saprolite under Douglas fir tree site 2 hole 2 replicate 2 | place: USA:California | collected 2015-04-18 | reverse complement strand
CAACTACACGATCTCGATCGCGGCCAAGTGGCTCGACGACGCCAACAACGAGCAGCTCACCGCCGAGCAGCGCGCCGCCGGCCGCAAGGCCTACGACGAGCTGATCGCCACCTCGGGCTTTCCCAAGAAGCCGGACGGCTCGCCGATGGTCTATCGCGCCGCGGTCAAGGTCGGCGTGATCTTCCAGGACTCCAAGAACAAGAAGCGCGCGCGCGAGTTCCTGACCTTCCTGATGGAGGAGGACAACCTCCGCCCCTACGTCGAAGGCGCGCTCGGCCGCTGGTTCCCGGTGACCAAGGAGAGTCAGAAGAGCCCGTTCTGGCAGGCCGACAGGCATCGCAAGGCGGTGTATGACCAGTTCATGGCGGGCACTTTGCCGTTCGAGTTCACCAAGAACTACAAGTTCACCATCCTGAACAACGAGAACGTCTGGGCCAAGGCGATGAACCGGGTGGTCAACGAGAAGGTGCCGGTCGACAAGGCGGTCGACGAGCTGATCGCCCGCATCAAGCAGGTGGCCGGCTGATCCTGCCGGTCGCGGGTAAAGCGTAGTGACAGCAACAGCAACAGCGATCGATCAAGCGGCCCGTCGGCAACCCCGGCGGGCCGGCGTTGCGTTGTCGGAGAAGCAGGTCTGGGGCCTGCTGTTCACGGCGCCCTATATCGCGATCTTCCTGGGCTTCGTGGTCTTTCCCGTCGGCTACGCCTTCTGGCTGGCACGCAGCCCGCATCTCTACGTCGAACTGTCCGAAGACCCCATCTTCCTGCGCACGGTGGTGAACACGCTGGTGTTCCTGATCGTGGCGATCAACGTCAAAATGGTGATGGCGCTCTTCCTGTCGGGCTTCTTCACCCACCGGCGCTGGTGGGTGAAGGTGCTGGCGGTGCTGTTCGTGCTTCCCTGGGCGGTGCCGTCGATCCCGACCATCCTGTCGATCCGCTTCATGCTCAATCCCGAATGGGGCGTGATCAACACGCTGATCTTCAGCCTGACCGCCGAGGACGGCCCGAACTGGCTGAACGACCCGGCGCTGGCGCTGTCGCTTTCGATGGTGGTGCACATCTGGAAGTCGCTGCCGTTCTGGACCTTGATCCTGCTCGCCGGACGGCTGGCCATCCCGGGCGAGCTCTACGAGGCGGCGTCGGTCGACGGTGCGGGCCCGTGGCATCGCTTCCGCTTCATCACCTGGCCGTCGATCAGCACGCTCTACGTCACCTGCACGCTGCTCTCGATGATCTGGACGCTCGGCGATTTCAACAGCGTCTACCTGCTGACCGGCGGCGGTCCCGCCGATCTCACCCACGTGCTGGCCACCCTCGGCATCCGCTATCTCCGGCTCGACCAGGTCGGGCTCGCCATGGCGTCGATCGTGTGCGCCCTGCCGCTCATCCTGCCGCTGGTGTTTTTCATGATGCGGCGGCTGTCGCGATGACCCGTGCCAAGTTCATGCGCGGCGTCAGCACCGAAGCAGCGCTCCTGCTGGTCGGCATCCCGGTCCTGCTGTGGACCGTGATCCCGATCTATCACATGTTCCTGTTCGCGATTTCGCCCAAGGACGCGGCCTTCTCCGGCCAGCTCTGGCCCGCTCATCCGACGCTGCGCAATTTCGAGATCGTGCTCGGCCAGAAGCACCATTTTCTCTATCATTTCTGGCTGCAAATGTTCAATTCGCTGGCGATCTCCTGCGCCACGGCGGTGCTGACCCTGCTGATCGCCAGCGCCGCGGCCTTCGCCATCAGCCGGCTGCGCATGAAGGGCGGACGACTGGTGATGAACCTGGCGCTGTTCACCTACTTCATTCCCGCCGCCTTCCTCGCCGTGCCGATGTACAAGACCATGGGCATGTACGGGCTTCTAAACAACGACTGGGCACTGGTGCTGGCCATGGTGACAGTGGCCTCGCCCTACGCCATCTGGATCCTGCGCCAGGCCTCGGACAAGCTGCCGGTCGAGCTCGACGAGGCGGCCCTGATCGACGGCGCCTCGCCGTTGCAGCTCTTTCGCCTGATCTATATTCCGCTGATGGTGCCGTCGCTGATCGCCGTCGGCACCTATGCGCTCCTGCTGGCGTGGAACGAGTATCTCTACGCCTTCCTGCTGCTGTCGCGCGAGACCGCCATCACCTTGCCCGTCGCGCTGGGCAACTTCCTCTCGGCCGACGATTCGCCGTGGGAACTGCTGATGACCGCGGGCTTCATCTACGCCCTGCCGCCGGCGGCGATCTACTATGCCTTCCGCAAGTACATGTCGTCCGGCCTCACCGCCGGCGCGGTGAAGGGTTGATTGCCGGCCGCTGTCAAGCGACGGGTGATTGACACCATATCGTCTTTAAGCCAATTTTTGGCCGGGTTGATACGACCTGCTGGTTGCTCCCTTCGCGGAACGGTGAACGTATCGAGCCTTATCGGCCTCCCTTTGCCCGAGCGACCGGGTCAGCAACGCAACCACCTGACACACCTGGTTCGCTCATGCAGAGGACGTAACCCATGCGCGACTTTCGCGATGCAAAGACGATGGCGCAGACCCTGCGCGAATCCCTGACCACCAAGGCTATCAACATCAGCCACAGCGAGAGCTTGGAGCTGGTTTCGAAAATGCTGGGCGTTTCTGACTGGAACACCTTGTCGGCCTTGCTCCAGGCTAACCGACGTGACACCGGAATTTCGGTCGCAGAACGTCCGACAGGGACGGTGAGCTACCCAGCCGTTCCAATGAGAGACTTCGTTCCCTTCCCGACAGGGACCTACCCGATTTTTGTCGGACGGGAGAAGACCATGCATGCCGTTAACAATGCGTTCGAACGCCATCGGCAGGTCGTGCTGGCTGTTCAAAGGGAGGCTACCGTTGACGAGCCTGAGTTTGACGACGTTTACGAGATTGGCGTCCTTGCCCAGTTGCTTGAAATTGAGAGGCTGTCCGATGGCACGCTGAAAGTCCTGGCGCAGGCACACCAGCGCGTCGTGATCTCCCGCTTCATTGGCGAGGCAGGTGCGTACAGGGCTGAAATCGCTGACGTCAGCGAGGGACCGATACCCGATGCGCTTGAACTCATCCAAAATGCCGTTAAGCGGTTCCAAAGCTACGCAGCGGCCCGCGAAATTGGCACGCCGCAGACTTGGGCGTTCCTCGATCAAATCCGTGATCCTGGACGGCTTGCCGACATTATCTCCGCGAACATGGCCCTGCCGATCAACGACAAGCAGGGCTTGTTGGCGACTCTTGATCCTGTGATGCGACTCAAGCGGGTCGATGCCCGATTGGATGTTCCTGCGCTTCCGTTTTCACCTGGCGTTGAAGGGACGAGGCGTCGAGCCCTCGACTACGCCAATCAGCGAAATCATCAGTACGCGACGCTGGAGCATCTTCTGCTCGCCCTGATCGACGACGCAGATGCTTCCGCCGTATTGCGGGCCTGCAACGCCGATCTTGACGAGCTAAGGGCGAATCTCCTCGGCTACCTCGAAAAAGAGTTGAACAAGCTGGTGATCGAAAATGGCGGAGATGCCAAATTCCTCTCGGCCGACGATTCGCCGTGGGAACTGCTGATGACCGCGGGCTTCATCTACGCGCTGCCGCCGGCGGCGATCTACTACGCCTTCCGCAAATACATGTCGTCCGGCCTCACCGCCGGCGCGGTGAAGGGCTAACTGCGGTTCTGCAGGGTCGCCATGAAGGCTTTCAGCCGCGGCGCCCACTTGGCGGCGTCGAGGCCCGAGGCGGAATGGCCGAAGTCGCTGTCGATCTCGAAATAGTCGGCGTTGACGCCGGACGCCTTGAGCTTGGCCATGACGTCGGGCGCGATGGTGGGCGGGAAGAGCTTGTCGGTGCGCGACAGCACGTAGAGCACCTTGGCCTTGATCTTGGCCATGTCCTTTTCGGCATCGAAGCGCACCGAGGCCTTGCGCAGCACGACCAGCGAATTGCCGTCGAAGGCCTTGGCCCAGCTCTCGGCGCGCTCGACGATTTCAGCCTCGCGCGCCGCCTTGTCGGGGAATTTGCCGGCGAGCTGCTCGTCGATGCCGTAGCGCTTGAGCGTCGCCACCCGCATCTCGGTCAGGATGCCCCTGATGCCGCCCTTGTCGTAGTACCAGCCGCCGTTCCAGTTGGGGTCCTTGGCTAAAAAATCGACCAGCGACTTCACTGCCGCCTCGCCGCCCGAGCCCTTGGGCGCGCTGACCACCGGCACCAGCCCGTCCATGAAATCGGGATAGCTCACACCCCATTGGTAGGTCTGGTAGCCGCCGAATGACGGTCCGGCGACCGCGACCAGATGCTTTACGCCGAGATGGTCGAGCAGGGCCTTCTGCGCGTTGACGATGTCGACCAGCGTGATGTCGGGAAAGTCCGGCCCATAGGGCTTGTCGGTGGCGGGATTGGTGAAGGCGGGATTGGTCGAGCCGTAGGACGAGCCCAGCATGTTCGACGACACGACGAACAGGCGATCGGTGTCGATCGCCTTGCCCGGCCCGACCAGGCCGTCCCACGATCCTTCGGCACCGTCCTTCTCGCCATAGCGGCCGGCCATGTGCTGGCTCGACGTGTAGCCGTGGGTCAGCAGGACCCCATTGCGCCCGTCCGGCGCCGGGGTGCCGTAGGTCTCGTAGGCGATCGTGACCTCGGGCATCACGGTGCCGCTGACAAGTTTGAAATCCTTGGTCGTGAAGATGTGCTTCTGGACCTTCAGGAGCTCGCCCTCGGCGCGGACGGGGCGGCCGGCCAGGGCCGCGGCCAGCGGCAGGGCGGCGAGCAGTGGACGCCGGAAGAGCGAACGGGACATGCGGGGCCTCCTTCTCTGTCAGGCGCGGGCGGGCTGCAGCGGCGGCAAGCTGACGGCGTGCGCCGCCAGCCGCTTGCGGTCGGTCTCGGGGCGGATGAAGAGCACGCCGATCAGGCCGCCGGCCAGCAGCAGGCAACCCAGGATCATATAACCGCGCTCGTAGCCCGCCATCGGCGTGGCGGCGTTCTGCACGACGGCGCCCATGGTGAACGGGGCGAGCACGCCGGCCAGCGTCACCACCGAGGTCGTGATGGCGAGTATGGCGGCGCGCTGCGGCTGGGGCGTGAGCTCGCTCGCGATCATCGGGATCACGACATAGATGGTGCTGCCGATCGCGGCGCCCACGACGACCAGCGCAAGCTTGAGCTCGGGCGTCGGCATGAAGCTGACGAACAGCAGGATGGCGCCGCCCAGCACCACCGTGGAAGCGGCAAAGGCGCCGCGGCAGAGGCGGCTCGACACGCCGGCCTTCTTCAGCCGCTGCGAGGTCCAGCCGCCGCCCAGCACCACGAACATGCCGAAGATCCAGGGCAGGATGGTGAGGTTGCCGCCGAGCTGCTGGCTGTAGCCCAGGCCGCTCACCAGGTACGAGGTGAACCAGGTGAGCCCGAGCGCCAGCCCCCAGTAGCTGGCGAAACCCGCGCAGCAGGCCGCCACGATGCTGGGGCAGGTGAGCAGGTAGCGGTAGGGCACATGCTCCCCGCCGCCGGCCGTGCCGCTGACCGGCGGATCGACCAGGGTGCCCTCGCGGCCGAAGATCAGCCACAGCACGACCCAGGCGAGGCCGACGATGCCCAGGGCGGCGAAGGCCCAATGCCAGGAGTAATGGACAATGATCCAGTTGAGCGCCGGCACGGCGACGATGACGCCGAGCGCCGAGCCCTGGGCGATGATGGCGGTCGGCATGCCGCGCAGCGAATCGGGGAACCATTTGTAGATGGCGTGGGTGGCGACCGGCGCCGCCGGGCCTTCGCCGGCGCCCAGGACGATGCGGCAGGCGATCAACATCTCCAGGCTCACCGTGCCCAGCATCGGGAACTGCACCAGCGACCAGATGATCGCCATGACCAGCAGCGTGTGCTGGGTCTTCACGCGGTTGGTGATGAAGCCCACCACGATGGCCGAGAGGGCGAACAGGAAGAAGAACGACGAGCCGATCAGCCCGAACTGCTCGGGCGAAAGCTTCAGCTCGGCCATGATCGGCTGGGCCGCCAGCCCGACCACGACCTTGTCGGCGAAGTTGATCAGCATGAAGAGGAAGATCAGGGCGGTCATGCCCCATGCGCCCTTCAGCGGACGGTCCTGGACGGTCACTGGTGCGCTACTCCCGTCGCCCGTTGAGCCGGGCTTGGAGGCCATGAGACAGGAACCGGCGATGCCGCGCAAGGACGGCGCGCATCGCCTTACCGAAGTCAGGGGGCCGATCCCCGACGACAAGATTTTACGCGAGCGTAAGCCGAACGTCAGCGATGCGCACCTATGCTGGAACGGTGGGAGGGAGCGGTTGACCGCAGCCGGATTCGATTCCGGCTGAGCGATATCGTGGAAGGACGTGCATGAATGGTTTCCTCTGGACTGCCGTTGGCTTCGCTATTGCCGGATTGCTTGCTGCCATCGCTAGCGGTTTCTGGGGCACCGACAGGACCACGGACACGCGCGATTTCGGCCCGGTCGTCGTCGGCCTGATCCTCGTGGCCCTGAGCGAAGTGATCGCCATCACGCTGGCCGTCATCGGCTTCATGGTTGAAGCCGTCTGATCGTTCGCGAAGAGAGTCCCACCTAGGCCGGTTGCACGGCGGCTGCGGCAACGGCGTGCCTCGCCAGCGTCCGCCGGCCGATCTCGGGGCGGATGAACAGCATGCCGATGATGCCGCCGGCCACCAGCAGCATCCCCAGCACGACGAAACCCTCCTCGTAGCCCAGCATGGGTGAGGGGAAGGCTTCGACCAGCCGGCCGCTACTGCCGGGCAAGCTAGTGCGCCATCCAAAGCGCTCTCGAGGTAACCGTCCCGTAGATCGCGCTGCGATCGTCGGTCGATACCATGCCAGAGGGAACCAGCGGGAAGCCCGCGGCAACAAAGTCTCTCCGCTCCTCGGCGCCTTGTTGAGAGAGACGAACGGAAAAGATCTCGCCCGATATGTAGGGCTCGTCGCCCCAGCGCTTGCGGCTGAAATCGGGCATGGCGAAGGGCGCGACCTCTTCTTCTTGCACGGCGACCGATCGTTTGGTGAAGCCGATGATCTCGATGACGCCGTCGATGCTGCGGACCGCGCGAGCAAAGGTGTTGAACGGCGAGGCATCACGCCAAAGCGCCTCGACCGATCCGTCGGCGTTCACCCTGTAGGCGGCGGCGTGCATGCCCAGGCGGCAGTCGTCCCTGGCCTCGCCCACCAGCACCCAACCATCGCCGACCGCAAGCGCGCTGTGGGCGCGGAACCGATCGATGCTAAGTCGTCTTTCCTCCTTGAGGCGGGACAAGTCGACGAGGAAAATCTCGGCCGCGTCGCCTTCCCAACAAAATTCGGGACGCCCCATCCAATCGAAGCCTTTGGTACGCTGCGTTAGATGTGCGCTGCGGCTGATCACGGCCAGGCCGGCATCCTTGTTGACGGCGAGATGGCCCCACAGGCCCACCCGCGTGTCGCCGGCGATGGCGAGCGGCAGACTGGCGACTTCCGTCCCGCTCTTGTCGACGCGCACCAAAGCGAAGACCGCGCCCGACTTCTCGCCGCCCCGTGAGCCGACGAGCGCGAGGGCTGATTGATCCGTCGCCGCCGCCAAACCCATGACGAATGTGCTGTCTGGGCCATTCGCAATCTGGCGGGACCACAGGACCGACCCGTCAGGGCTGAGCGCTCGCAGGACGGGCACGCTCCTCGCAAGGTTGCCGTTCGGAAAGGACAGATACCCGCCGACATAGACAATCTCCTGCGCGGCAGCCGTGGGCCCGGCGCCGATTTCACCGTCCTTGACCTCCCATTTCGTCGTGCCGTCGGCGGTCCGGCGCCGGATCAACGAGGGGGATCGTTTGCCATTCCAGTTGCCGATCGCGGAGGTGATGAAGTCTCCGCCGAAGACAGCGGCAGAACGAAACTCATCGCCCTGGGCCTCGTCGACGGGAGCAAACGGCCCGAGATCGCGGGGAGCGCCTGCGACGGGCGAATTGAGCGCCATCGAGCCGTCGCCCACGACCACCAGAGCGGCCCAGAAGCGCGGATGCAGCAGCGGCCGCGGCGCCGGCCCGTCGAGATGCTTTCGCACCGCCAGGGCGAGCGCATCGGCGATTGCGACCTCGCCGCCGCGGGCCGCCTGGAAAGTCGCGATGATCAGATCGCGGGTCAGCGCGCTTTCGATCGGCCAGAGCGAGGCGATCATCGACGGAACGCCCGCTATGGCAAACGATGTCGACAGGCCCTGAATGCCGCTGTCGATGACCGAGGGCTGGTAGCGCGCCGAGTTGCAGGCCGACAGCACGACAAGACGTGCCCTGAGCGGCAGGGCGGCGATCTGGGAGCTGGTGAGCAGGCCGTCGTTCAGCGCATCGCCGTCGGGATTGGGCGTGAGCACAAGGGACGGCTCGCGCAGCCCCGGCTGTTCCTCCCGGACCAGCCCGTGCGTTGCGAAGTGAATCACATCGAATTCGGAGAGCGGCTGAAGCCGGAACGCCTCTTCGCTCGCGCCGTCGCGCCGCAGAATGCGCGCCTTGAATGTCTCGAACTGGCTCGCGACGCGCTCCAGCTCTTCCGAGGTTTCGGGCAATTCCGGCAGTGTCGCCAGCGCGCCCGACTGCACCGGCACGCTGCCGCGCGCGGCGAACTGCCCGCCCGACGGCAGCGCCGCGTTGCGTTGCGCCAGCACCGGATCGCCGACCCCCAGGTAATCCAGGGTGGCTCGTCTGGTCTTCGACAGTCGCTTGGTGGCAACGAAGGCGTTGATGGACGTCGTTCGCACGAACGAATGATCGCGGATCATCCAATGGGCGGCGCGCAAATCGAATCCCGAGCCTAGGTTGGGTGGAACCTCGGCAAGCAGCGCCGCCGGCGGGACTTGTCCCACGACGTCGGTTGCCGCCACCACATAGACGCGCTTGCTGGCGCGCAGGCACTCCTCCAGGCCGCCAAACAGGACCTTGCCGAGGCGAACCGCCTCGACGGCGGGGAACTGGCTGTCCGCTTCCACTGACGGAGGATGTGCGGCGGTCAACGCGGCGCCCAGAAGGCGTGCATCGCGGGTGACGGCTGCCGGGTCCAGCTCCTGCATCGAGGACCAGGTCCGGTCGCGGCGGACGCATATCTTTCCGAACGACCCCAGCGCCGGAACATGGAACACAAGCGCCTCGTCGGCGAGCAGTAGCCCTTTCAGCGCGGCCAGATGAGCGAGCGAATCGACGAGTTGGTCGGCGTTGTCCAACAGCGCCGCCCGCAACTTTTGCTGTTGGTCGATGAAGTCCTTGCCGACCTCAAAAATGCGCAACCGATCTTTCGTGATCATGTCCGCATCGCGCCGGTCAGCCGACGTGAGACGCTTGGCAAGGCCTGCCAATTGCGCTCTTTCCCAGTCGACTTGCTGGTACTGAATCGTGCGCAGGCTTTGAGCGATGCGCTTGCGCTCGTCGGAGGGCTGGATGGCCTGACTTGTCAGCGCATCGTCGGGGCTGGTCTCTATGGAGCGATTCAGGAGGACATGGGCCTGCAGGATGAGGTCATAGTCGGGCGTTGCATCCGACAACGTTGCCGCAAGCGCGAACTGTGCAAGGACCAAATCGGTCCAGTAAGGCAGGGGCGAAGCGTATACCGACTTTCGATATTGGTCTCGAAGGGTACTGAGGCGCTTTCTGGCTGCCTCAACGAGCTCGCGACGAGCCTCATCCTTCTTGCCTGCTTTTATGAGTTGGAATCCGACCGCTGCTTGCCCGAATGCCTCCACTTCCTGAATCCCTTCAGGATCGGTCCGCCATCGCGGTGGCATCTTCATGAGATCGCCCCAACCCGTCTCCGTCGGGTCGGCAAGGGCCAGGCGAACGAATTCCTCCGCGAGCGCAAAGTTGAATTCGTTGGCGTTTGCGAAGTACCCCCGCTGCAGAATGGCCGATTTGACTGCCATCAGCGGATGTGACTGCAGCAGACTCCGAACCGCGTCGTGATCGCCGCGCAGCACCTCCACGCCCAGTAGGTAATTGGAGGTGCCCGCCTTCAGCGCCGACTTGAACGACTCCTTCAGTTGCAGTCTGTCCAACTTTGCCAGTGCCAGATGAAGATCCTTCGAGGCGCTGGCGAAGTCTTTTCGATATTCGTGAAGAGTGGCACGCAGCTGGACATATTCGTAGGAGAGAAAGCTGTCTGGCGGAACTGTCTGAAGCAGCGGGTCCGCAGCAGCAATCAGCCGAAGCGCGTGTTCGATGTCGTAATTCGCCAGGAGCTGACCGGCGATCCGGATGATGAGGCGAGAAGCGTCGAGCCATTCGTTCTTTAACGACAAGGTGCTGATCAGCGCCTTGTCCAAATGATCTCGCGAGGCCTCGAAGTCGGAGACGAGCCGCGCTCGCCTAGCGGCGAGCAGATGAAGCTCCGCGAAGAGAACGGGATCGCGAACCGCGCTTATGAGTTCGAGGGGAAACCCTCGGCCAAACACGTAGGCGGTCGATTGGTAATTTCCCGCCATCAACTCGTTGTACGACCATAGCAGGAGGCCATAGCCGACAGTCGCAGGCTGCGCGTCGGAAGGCGCCAGCGTCTTCATGAGCTCGTGGGTCGCGAGGTCGCGCGCACACTCGACGTCCAATGTGGTCGCACAGACGTATGCAGCGATTTGGAAAGCGTCTTGGCGTTCGGAGACGGGCGCAGCCTCAAACAGCCGCTTTGCCAGCTCGACCGCATCCAGGTTGCGGCCGTCAAGCATCAGACGGCGGACCTTTTCTATAGCAGCGGGACGGTCTTGCAGCTCTTGAGCGGCCGCCGGCATCGGCATCGTCGCGGCTAGGCTTGCCATGACGACAAACGCAGCGATCCGGCGGCCGGGGAAGCAGCACGCCTTCATGGTTTCAGTGTCAGCAGATAGGGGCGGGCATTG
>WNFD01007451.1_pt1 | contig 10848 bp, 9 predicted proteins | sample 5400491 | NCBI WGS metagenome assembly WNFD01 (sample SAMN13153343, study PRJNA577476) | soil metagenome | isolation source: 120 cm saprolite under Douglas fir tree site 2 hole 2 replicate 2 | place: USA:California | collected 2015-04-18 | reverse complement strand
GGCGCAAACGCGCCACAGTTGCGCGCTATTTTCCTGAAGCTGGAATCATCGACTGCTAATCTTTAGAAAGGAAGCGCAATGCGACTGGAAGGTCAGGTTGCTATTATAACTGGCGTCAGCCATACAGGACAGGTGGGCTATGAGCTGGCTAGCGCCTTTGCTCGCGAGGGAGCTATACTCGCTATCAGCTCTCGCAGCGCCGAGCGAACCAATGCGCGTGCGCGGGAACTGCGGGCTGAAGGCGCCAAAGTCGTCGCCATCCCTGCTGATCTGACAGCTGAACAGGGAGCCAGCTCACTGGTTCAGAAGACGCTGGACGAATATGGAAGAATTAACATCCTTGTCAACCTCGCCGGTGGCCTTACCAAATATGGCCCCTCCGACGAACTTACCCTGGCTGATTGGGATTTCGAGCTGAACAATAATCTTCGCACTGCTTTCCTCTGCACCCGTGCCGTCTGGCCGATCATGAAGAAGCAAGGCGGCGGCAAGATTCTCAACTTTAGCCGCGCCGGTGGCGTGCAGAGCGCCGGGCCAATGATGTTGGCTTACAACTGTGCCAAAGCAGGCATTGATGCACTGACACGCACCTTTGCTAAAGAAGGCAGGAACGCAGGTATCTACGTGAATGCCATCGGTCCAGGCCTGATCATCACCCAATCGAATGTCGAATCGATGAAGCCATCGCCCGAAGAACTGAGCAAGAAGTGGGTGAGTATGGAGCAGATTGTGGAGGCTGCAATCTTCCTGCTTACCCCCGCGAGTGATGGCATAACGGGAGCCATACTTCCCGTTCAGGGCAAAGGAATCTGATACTTATGAGGAAAACGTATGGCGGACTTTGTAAAAGTTGCAGAACTCGATGATTTAGATGAAGGTGAACTACTGGCGGTTGAGGTTGACGGTGAGCCTATTTGCCTGGCGAAGATAGATGGTAACATTTATGCCATTACTGATAATTGCACTCATATTGGCGGTCCACTCAACGAAGGCGAGCTTGATGGTGAAGTGCTGACCTGCCCGTGGCATGGAGCACAGTTTAATGTCTGCACCGGGAAAGTATTGCGCGGGCCGGCACGCCAGGATATCCAGACATATGCTGTGCGCGTAGATGACAGATCCATCATGGTTAGCCTGCCTGAGGATTAATGGGGATAGCGCGCCTCGCTCGCAAGAATGGTCGCCCTGGAGATCTCCCTCTCCACGAAGTGGAGAGGGCTGGGGTGAGGCCGTCGTCCTGGTGAGCTCTCTCCTAGCAGCACGATCGTTCGACTTGCGAAAAGCCTTGTCAATAGCATCGCTCCCTCTTGACCTTTGTTCTAAAACTTCCTACAATGAGCGAACCTGAACCTTTTCTTCTGGAGGAGTGACATTGCATGGAAGGTAGATCACATCTGCTGGTTGGCTTAACCGGCGGCGTAGTACTCGATAGTATCGTACACTTAACCGGTCCCTCGTTGACGCATGCTACAGCAGTTCCCCTGGCGCTGCTTATTAAAAAAGCCATCTTTTATTTCATGGTAGGGTTCGGAGCGCTGTTACCAGATATTGACAATGCGCGTAGTACATTGGGACGTAAACTTGGCTGGGTCAGCAAGGAAATACAACATGTTGCAGGTCACCGGACAATCTTTCATAGCCTGCTCGGTTTATTGCTGGGTTCAATACTGGCAATAGGCCTGGAACAACTCGTAGTATATCTATTAGCCCGGCAAGGATTTATCCTTCCGGCACAATTTGTAGGAGCGTCGCACCTCGTCTTCTTCGCGGTACTGTTTGGTTGTATCATGCATATCGCCGCTGATAGTTTGACCCAGGGCGGCGTACCGTTGTTTTGGCCGAGCCACAAACGCTTTGGCTTCCCACCCAATCCACACTGGCGTTTTCGCACTGGTGACTGGCCGGAGTACGTAATCGTCTTCTCATTTATGCTCCTGGTTGGCATCGGTATCTGGAATGCACTGCTTTCGATTTGAGGATTATGAAGAAGTTTGACCAGCGCTCACAAGCAAGCATAGCCTGGGGACTTTTGATACTCGTCATAGTGCTATATGCTGTGGAGATGAGTCACCAGGTAGTACTGCGCTATGACACGTTCAAGGCTACAGCTTTTGACCTTGGCAATATGGACCAGGTGCTCTGGAACACGATTCATGGGCGTCTTTTCCAGTTTACCAACCAGGCAATTGACTGGTATGGCCCACCAACGCGCCTGGCCTTCCATTTTGAACCAATCATCTTGCCGCTTTCCTTGCTCTACATTTTCCACGCAGATCCACGTATACTGCTTATCTTCCAGACATTGGCATTGGCATCGGGAGCTTTGCCGGTCTTTCTGCTCACGCGCCGCTATCTTCGTGAGTGGCCCATTCTGGCAGCGCTGATGGCTATGGCATACCTGCTATCTCCAGCTTTGCTCGGTGTAAATATCTTTGACTTCCATCCCGTCGCCCTGGCAACGCCACTATTGCTGTATGCCGTACTTGCGCTCACCTACAAACGCTACGTATGGTTTCTCATCGCTTGTGTCCTGGCTGCCGCATGCAAAGAAGATGTTCCGCTGACTATAGCGGCGTTTGGGATCCTGGTCATCTGGAAGTACAAACTGCCGCGTTTGGGTATCACTTTGATGATAGGAGGCGTCCTCTGGAGCTTTCTGGCCTTCAAGGTCATTATGCCCCACTTCTACCCGGGTGTGCAGGCCAACAATTTCTGGTATCGTTACGAAGCGCTGGGAAGTTCGCCAGGAGCGGCGATTGCCAATATTCTGGTACATCCCTGGATACTCTTTACCACCTTCTTCACTCTGGACCGGCTTTACTACATGGCAGGACTCGTGCGCAGTGTAGGTTTTCTGCCCTTGCTTGCGCCCGAGTGGCTACTGCCAATATTACCTGGCCTTGCCATAAATTTACTCAGCACTGATCCACTCTTATATAGCGGCGTCTACCAATATAATGCAACTATAATTCCTTTCATCATGATCGCAGCTATTCATGGCACACGTCGTTTGATTCTATTCTGGCAGGGATGGCAACATAAAGAACTGCACGATATCGTAAACGGGGACACGAACGGTATTGTAGGGGCGGGGCTTGCCACCGCCCTGCCCCCCTCCACCGCCCTGCCCCCCTCCACCACCCTGCCCCCTTCCTCTATCCCGCACCCGGCCCTGCCCCCTATCCTGCGCCCCACCCTGCATTTTATTGCTCGGTACAAAACGCTTGTGCTCGTGCAAACTGGACATTTAATCGCGTGGCTGCAGCCTCGTATCTTGCGCCTTACATTGCCCAAATGGAGAAACGAGCAATGGCGGCGATTCAGCGAGCGCATGGCGCCCATAGCGAAGAACGTTTCTGTATTCCGCTTGCAGTGGATAGTCTTTGCCTGGATTACAGTGATGATCGGACTCAACTTCTGGCTTGCCGTGCCTCAACTCAGTACATTTTGGGCAGATCATGACCCGGGTAGCCGCGAAAAGCATATTCAACAACTGCTCGCCATGATTCCGCCGGGCGCTTCTGTTTCTGCCGGGGCGAACCTGAATCCTCACCTGAGTGAGCGCCAACTGCTCGCCGTATTCCCATCTGTCTGTATAGATTCAGCCTGTAATCATACCGTCGAGTACGTGATAGTTGATCTTAATAGCCTGACTACGGAAAACCGGGCGCAGGCGGCCAGTGTATTGAATGCCCTCTCGAGACAATTCCGTGTCGTGGCCCGTGCAGAGGGTGTTGTTCTATTGATTCGACGTAGCACATAACGGTCAAATAGTGTTATAATCGTTTAAAAGGCAATTATATGTAACTTACATAATCAAAAAGCCTCGTTGAGGAGAGTACGATGAATAATCTTTTCCCGGATGAAACAATTGGGTCGCAGCCTACAGAACCGTATCCTCCTATGGAAGAGTTACCGCGCAGACCTCCTCCTTCCCAGCAGCCTGGATCTACTCCTCCGGTCGCTGGGAATCTCACCCAGGCATCAGAAGCTGCGGAGAGTCCAGTGACACGCCAGGAAGAAGCGTTGACAATCAAATTCGCAATTGGAAAATTAAATGATTACCTGCGATGGTTCCTGACGGTACTAGAGGTAACGTTGTTGTTGCGTTTCATCTTGAAGCTGATTGGAGCGGATCCAACTAACTTGTTTGCTGGCTTTCTCTATGACTTGACCCATATCCTGCTCTACCCATTTATAGGAATCGTCAACTCGCCATCGCTTCATCCTCCTAATCAGTCGTTTGAGTTTTCCACACTTATTGGGATGACAGTCTACTTCCTTGTCTTCTATGCGCTGAGGCGTTTCTTACGTATCCTCATCTCAAGCACAGAGGAACCTGTTGAATAGAGCATAGTAAAGGCATATAATAGCAACAAATCGATGCATTTCAATTGACGGCGGGGGGATGCTGTCATTTAGCATGAAAGGTATAGGATGAAGCGTCTCAAGTCAACGTTGCACGGATTGAGCCGGGCAACGATTGCGAGCGCATTCTGGCTCTCTACCAGGCTTCTCTTCCATGTCGAGGTCCACGGACTGGCTCATGATCCCAAAGCGTCTCGAACCTACTATGGCATGAGTCATAAACGTGACCTCGATCCGATTGTGATCGTTCCGGCGCTTCTCTTTCACCGGGGATGGCGGGCACTGGCTGGGGATGTCCATTTTGCCTTGCGTGACGACGCCTTTTCACCGGGTTATCTTGCACGTATTACAATGCGTCCACGCTGGTTCGCGCGTTTCATGCGCCTGCTCGCAATTGGGCCGGCTTTGCGCTGGCTGGGCGCACAACCAATCCAAGATCTTTATCGTCCAGCTGAGGAGTGGATCCGTGAATTGCTGGATTTAGGGTATAATAAGCGTGTTGGTGATATCCTTGCTCCTGCTTTTATCGAGGAATTGGCCACAGTTACGGGCGCACCGGGGATCGGGACATACAAGCTCTCTCGCCTACTGGACTGGCGTTACCAGGATGTACTCCAGCACCATTATGGTCCTGAGATAATACTTGGGCCTGCCCGGCGGGTTTTAGAACGGCGTATCGTAGGGCGGATAAAAGAGGACCTGGCCGCTCTTGATACGTGGTTGTGGAAGGGAGGCTCGCTGTATGGCTCCCCAGAAGGACAACTCTCACCCGATGGCAAACTCAGCCCGATTAATACTGGTATGCATCGCTTGATGAAGGCTGCCCCACCGGATACAAGTCTTATCCCAATATTTATCATCTATGACTTCATGACCTTACGAAAATTGCGTATCTTTATAGACTTTGCTCCTCCCATTGAACATGCACCAGGGCTTTCGTCAAAGGAACTGGATGCGCAGCTACGCATGGGGTGGGTACAGAACGCCCGTTTTACTTGTACCCAGCTTGCCAGTGGTTTTCTGATACATGCAAGTCGTGCCGGGCTACCCTCTTTTACCCTGGAAGACCTGGTTAATGACCTGTATCACCAGGCAGTAAAACTCTCGGAGGCCGGTCGCCACGTGGATCAGCGACTGCTCAAACCATCTGTAGTGCGCAAACGAGCAGCAGATTTCTTAAAATTTGCTGCTCGTCATGGGCTGGTACAACACTCAGGAAATCACACGTGGGTGCCCACAGTCACTGAAACCGTGCTTCAGGTGCGCCTGAAGGAAGTAGGGTACGACCAGGCACCTCTGATGTATGCCTGGAATGAGCTACAGGAGATGCTCACAGACCCCCTGGTGCATACTCAAGTGACCAGTTCGGTCATGAGAGATATCACCTAAAAACTTCCCCCTTTGCTGCAGCGGGTAACAAGGTGCTACAACCACTACAAGTACTACAACCGCTACAAACCTGATTAGAAAGACACCAGCGGATGCATGGGGCCGCGTAAAATAAATTTACATAAACATTCGCGATGTGATATACTCAGGGGTACTCAGGAGGAGCGAATGGACGATCTTAGTGTTTTTACAGGCAATGCGAACCGCTCGCTGGCGGTTTCTATATGTAAACATCTGCGCATCCCGCTGGGCGACGCAGATGTTTTTCAATTCAGCAATGAAAATATTTTTGTGAAAATCAATGATAATGTGCGCGGTCGCGATGTTTTTGTTATTCAGCCGTTCAGTACTCCGGTCAATCGCTCTATCATGGAATTGTTGATCATGATAGATGCCCTCAAGCGTGCCTCTGCTGCCCGTATCACTGCTGTCATCCCCTACTATGCGTATGGTCGCACTGACAAGAAAGATCAGCCGCGTGTACCAATCACCGCCCGCCTGATCGCCGATTGTATTACCGTTGCAGGCACGCATAGAGTATTGACGATGGATATGCATGCAGGTCAGATCCAGGGGTTCTTCAATATACCCGTAGATGAATTGACCGCGCAGATTCTGCAAGCGCGTTACTTTACTGAGAAGAAACAGAACAATTTTACGGTCGTTGCAGCCGATGAGGGCTTTGCCAAGAAAGCTCGCAAACTGGCTGATCGCCTCAATGCGCCCCTTGCTATAGTTGAGAAGCGCAGGCATGGGAACAATAGTGTCGCAGAAGCAATGGGGATTATCGGTTCTGTTGAGGGCACACACGCCTTGATCGTAGATGACGAAATCGATACTGCGGGTTCGCTTACGCAAGCTGTGCGTGTTGTGCACGAACATGGCGCGCGTGATATCTATTGCTGCGCCACGCACGGCATCTTCTCAGGCCCCGCTATTGAACGCCTCAAAAATGTCCCCATCAAAGAAATTGTGATAACAGATTCTATTCCTCTCACGGAGCCGAAGCGCCTGCCCAACATGACGGTGCTCTCGATTGCAGAGTTGTTTGCCGGGGCAATCAGCCGGATTCATGATGGGCGGTCGGTGACGGAACTATTCTGGTAGAGAGCAGACAGCAGGCTCGAAAGATGCTCACAATCCAAGATACGGTACAGCTTCGTCAATCACCCGCACCGCCTGTTCCGCTACAACAAGATGATCTTGCTGGAGAACAGGCCGCAGCAACTTCACTGTTTCCTGGTACAAGCGAAGAGCGGCAATAGCTTGTGTCAGCACCAGGCTTCCCTTTGTTGGTATTGAATCAACTCCTACAGCCCATCGATGACAGCCGGTCCAGTCAGAGTTCTGCCCGGCAGCAGCTTGAACTTGCAAATAATAGGTACTCTCGCTCTTGACAAACACCCCCCGCTGCACAGCGACAACCTCCGTCAATGCATAGACCAGTTCTGACGTCACGTAGGCAAGAGCTAATTCATCACGTTTCAAGAGCTCGCTCAGCACTTTATGGACCCGTTCTGCAAGCGCCATCATGCGATAGCTAGCATAGCGATTGGCAGCGTTCTGCAAAGGTTCCCAGGTGAATGCCTCGATCTCTTGAACCAGTCTCGTCACTGTTCCATCTTTGTCTAGTAAAATGCGGCGCAAGCCAGAGACAAAGAGAATCGCGCTTTCTGGCTTCAAAAGATCATTTCGAACCCCTGCGACAGTTTTTGTTCCAATACTTACCAGCAGATTGTCGCGATATAAAAAACGCTTCGGTGGTAGGTTCGCCTCATCTTTTACAAAACAGGCGATATCCACATCGCTATAGGGAGTTGCCTCATCGCGAACATAACTGCCACCCAGCGTTATTCCAACGACGTCGTCATTATCGAGTTCAGCAACAAGCGTATTGAGGAAGGTTTCAGTTAAAGGTACAGCTTTAGTAACCACATGTTTTTCGGCTCTGCCATCACCTGATGATGCCCAATGGATCATACCTGCTTCCTTTCCTTCTTAAGATGGGTTATGCCTTATCCGCGACAGGCCAATAGTATATCATAGCCGGAGCCTACTTTTCGGCTTAGGCATGGTTCAAATGCACTTGACAGTTCCTCAGCACCAGCAAGGTCCAGCCCTACGGGGTGACTGTTCATGCACATTGACGAAATAATCCGGCCATCGGTAGTGCCCGATGATGCACCTTGACACATTCATTCGATCAGCAGTAGGTGCCTCAGCGAAGCGAAGCGGAGCGCGTATCACTACTTCGCGCACACCGCCGATTTATCGGCCCTTGGTGGATGTGATGATGTCCGCATTAAAAAGTTACTCTGCGTAAACTGTCAAGGACTTTTCTTCACATTGAACCTTGCCTTAAGCTTATAAAGGGCAAGAGACCCTGTCGGGAATGGCAGGCATTCCCGGAACATCTCACCTGTTGATGCACAACTAAAACAGCGATACAACGGACACAAACGATACAAGTGATACAAGTGATACAAGTGATACAAACCTCGTTGGAAATTCACCAGGCAGCAAAAAAGTCTCACAGTTTGAGTGATTATATGTTATAATAGCCCACAACTAAAAGCATTGAAAGCAGCAGGCACCCCCAAGGGGTGCCCCTTTATGGGAAAGAAAGGGTAGAGGGGTTTTATGAAGCCACTTGTCGCCATCGTAGGCCGACCGAATGTCGGTAAATCCACATTTTTTAATCGCATGATCGGCGAACGGGTCGCCATCGTTGAAGATAGGCCCGGTACGACCCGTGATCGCATCTATGGCGATACGGATTGGAATGGGCGCGATTTTACACTTATTGACACGGGTGGCCTTGAATTAGGTACCGATATTCCCGTTGGCCAGGTGGGCCTCAATGGACAACCAGGCGATATTATGAAGCGTGTCCAGGCACAGGCTCAATTGGCTATCGAAGAAGCTGATGTGATCGTTTTCATGGTAGATGCGCGTACAGGCATCACCGCCGCAGATGAAGAAGTGGCTGAAATGCTGCGTCGTACGAATAAACCTGTCATCCTGGCAGCCAATAAAGCCGATAACGCTGCCCGCCGCCTGGATGCCGTCGAGTTTTATACCCTGGGCCTCGGTGAACCTATTACTGTCTCCTCGATCCAGGGCACCGGAACCGGGGATTTACTGGATGTCATCGTGGATGCTCTCCCTCCCGAGGAAGAGAGACCTGAAGAAGAAGAAGAGGACGAGGATGTCGTGCGCGTCGCTATCGTTGGCCGGCCTAACGTTGGGAAATCATCACTGCTCAACGCCATCCTGGGTTTCCAGCGCTCGATTGTCAGCGATGTACCGGGGACGACTCGCGATGCCATAGATATCGAGATGGAGTTTGAGGGCAAAAAGGTCATCCTCATCGATACCGCTGGGATACGGCGACGCGGGCGTGTTGGCCCTGGTGTAGAGAAGTACAGCGTGCTGCGTGCAAGTCGCGCCATTGATCGCTGTGACGTGGCGCTGCTCTTGGTCGACGCGAGCGAGGGATTAGCGGCCCAGGACACGCACATTGCCGGCGAGGTTCAAGACAAATCCAAGGGTGTGGTGGTGGTTGTCAATAAGTGGGATCTTGCCCAGGCACAACGACGCGCCGCGCGTGAGGGGGATATCCCTAAGCCCAACGAAGAAATTGAAAGCGCCGAGCGCTATCGCAAGATTATCGCTGAGGGCCTCAAGTTTATTCCCTATGCTCCGATTGTTTTTGCTTCAGCAAAAACGGGTTACCATGTGCAATCACTGCTTGAAACCGTACTGGGCATTGCCGATATGCGTTTCCTGCGTATCTCCACTTCTCGTCTCAACGAGGCCGTACAGGATGCGGTGCGCCGTCATAATCCTACCGTTAATCGCGGTAAGGTGCTCAAGATATACTACGCGACGCAGGCGCGGGTGAATCCACCAACCTTCGTCTTTTTTGTGAATGACCCGCAGGCGCTGCACTTCTCCTACGAGCGGTACCTGGAGAATCAACTGCGTGCTGCATTTGATTTCAAGGGGACGGGCATTCGCATGTATTTCAGGGCGCGGCCAAAATCGGAAGCCTAAAGGAGCAAGCATTTATGCCTGCGGCGGTACCGCAGGCATGAGATGGTATTCCATTTTCAGCGCAATGATACGGGTAGCGGCTTCGTCGACCCGCGCCTTGGAGAGGGTACCATCTTGTAAAGCTGTTTTTAACGCGTTGATCGTTGCAACCATCTGGTCGGCACCGGTCGGGCCAAGGATCATATCATTACCAGCATTTAGGGCCATGACCGCGGCCTGGTACATGCTCCACTTTTGGGTGATGCCCTGCATGTAGAGCGCGTCGGTCAGGACAACGCCGTCGTAGCCAAGCTGTTTGCGCAGGATATCGGTCATGAAGATGTGAGACAACTCAGTCGGGTAGACGGGATCAATCGCGGGCATCAGCATATCGGTTGACATAATTATGCCCGGGTTGAGCAGCCTGTCGGGCGACTGGATGAGAGCCTTAAATGGTGCCAGTTCAACAGAATAGATCTGATCTTTTGTGCGATTTACGACGGGCAGGGTTGTGTGAGCATCGGGTACTGCGTCTCCCAGACCAGGAAAATGCTTAATGGTGCCAATCGCCCCGGCTCCCTGCAATGCTTTCAGATAAGCGCCGGCATATGTGATTACATCCTGTGCGGTGTTTCCGAAGGTACGGGTCACCATATCATAGCCGTTTACAAGGTTCACATCGACATCAGGAGCCAGGTTTACGTTGATACCAAGCGATAGCAGATCGTGGGCAGCTTTTGCTCCCTGTTGTGCCGCTACATCAGGATTGCCGGTATTGAAAATATCCGTGGCCGACATGCGATAGCCATAGATATTGGATAGACGATGTACGTATGGTCCACCCTCTTCATCGGTTGAAATGAGTAGAGGGATGGAGGCATTTTGCTGCATCTCTGCGATATCGTGTTTGGTCTGAGCAAAGGTCTTCATCTGGAACTCGTACATGATAACGCCCCCAGCATGGAGCTTGGAAATCATAGTATCGAGATCGGGCGAATAAGAGGTATCGGCGTACTCGACCATGATGAGCTGCCCCAATTCTTCATCCAGAGACAT
>WNFD01023041.1_pt1 | contig 10850 bp, 12 predicted proteins | sample 5400491 | NCBI WGS metagenome assembly WNFD01 (sample SAMN13153343, study PRJNA577476) | soil metagenome | isolation source: 120 cm saprolite under Douglas fir tree site 2 hole 2 replicate 2 | place: USA:California | collected 2015-04-18 | reverse complement strand
GGGTCGAGGTGCCACGTCAACATCGCGGCAGTTTTCCCCGTTGAAACCCGCTCCGAAGGCAACTGCCAAGAGCTAAGAGCCAGAGCTTTCCTCACATCAACTTCCTTCTCACCATATCCAGGGCCATCTGAGTAGCGAAGCGGCGGATGAGCTTGCGATCTCCCGGGAACTGACGCTCTACGACTTCGGTTCCACTATTGCTGGCCAGGGAGTGAAACACCAGACCCACGGGCTTTTCCGGGCTTCCGCCGGTGGGCCCAGCGATTCCCGTGATGCCAATGCCAATCGTCGATTCACAGCGGTAACGGATGCCTTCGGCCAGAGCTGCCGCTACCTCGGGACTTACCGCTCCATGTTTCTCGATCATTGCTGCAGGTACGCCGGCCAGCTCGGTCTTCAGTTCGTTCGAATATACAACTGCGCCGCCTACAAAATAGCGCGAGCTGCCGCTGATCGACGTAATGCGCTCCGCTAGAAGGCCGCCTGTGCAGGACTCCGCGACGGACACGGTCGCATTCCGCATTTGAAGGTAATAGCCGACAATCTGCTCCAGCGGTTCGCCGTTACGCGAAAAGACGAAGTCATCGAGCTCGTCCTCAACCGCGCCTGCCGCTTCGTCCACACGTTGCTGTGCGGCCTCAGATGTTTCCGCGCGCGTTTTGAAATGCATCTGAATCTCGCCCTGTGCCGCAAGAATCGTAGTTTGCACATCCGGATATCGCTTGTAAATCGGCGAAACGCGCGCGTCCACCTGCGACTCTCCCAGCATGGCAACCTTCAGCACGCGGGTGGCAATAGCGGCAGGAGGCAGTGTGGCCCGCAGACGTTCGCGGCATTCTCCTTCAAACAGCGCCTTGAGCTCATGGGGAGGGCCGGGCAAGAGGATAATGATGCGCTCACGACCGTCAAACGCGCCGCTCAGCCACTGGCCGGGAGCAGTTCCATTGGGGTTGGACAAGACAATTGCCCCACTGATGACGTCGGCCTGCTTGGCGTTGTTCGCCGCCATCTTCCATTTGCGAGCTGCGAAGCGCTGCTCCAGAGCAGCCAGTATTTCGCCGTCACGCTCGAGCTCAAGCCCCAGCGCCTTGGCCACGGCCTCTCGAGTCAAGTCGTCTTCCGTCGGTCCGAGACCGCCGCTGAAGACGATGATGTCCGAGCGAAGAAATGCGTGTTGCGCCGCTCGAACCAGTTGCTGCAGATCGTCGCCCACCACGCTTTTGAAGATCACCTCAACACCCAGCAGGTTAAGCTGCTCGGTGAGGTAGAGCGAGTTGGTATCTATGCGGTAGGGAGTGAGAAGCTCGGACCCTACCGCGATGATCTCGGCATTCACGATCTAAGAGTGTAAATGAAAGAAAAACCACGGCGGAAGCAGAAGAACTAAAGAGTAAATTCGGTTGGATTCGTCTCACTCCGGCAGCAGCGGCAATCCTTGGATATCCCACGAAAGATGATGCACGGCGCTGGTGGTCGAGAGAATCACAGACCGCCCGGGCGCGAATGCAAGTCCCACCAATCCGAGCCCCGCCACCTCAAGGCTCGCCTTGCCTTCCGGAGTAATCTTCACGATGCCGCGCTTGCCGGAAAGCGAAGCCGCCACGTACAGATTCCCAGCGACGTCAAACGCGAGGCCCTGGGGCCGCCCCAGCCCGCGGTAGAACGTGCTCGTGGTGCCGTGCGGATCGATCTTGTAGACACTATCAAAGCTGGATGTGGTCGGCCCGGTTACGAACAAATCCCCATGCGGGCCAAAGGCGAAGTGATACGCCGAAACGCTGGGCTCCAATGTTGCGAACACGAAAACCTGCTGGTCCCGCGCGATCTTGAAGATGGTGCCACTGCGGTCGCCGACATACAGGTTCTGCTCGCGGTCAAACGCGATTCCAGTGGCGACGCCCATGCCCTCGGCGTAAGTGGTCATCGTTCCATTTGGAGCCACGCGATACACCGCACCGTCATAGCGCGAAGAAGCGTACATCTGTCCTTCGCGGTCGAATGCGATAGCGGTCGGATTCATCATTTCCGCCACGAATGGTTTGATTGTGTAATTGGTGTCAATCTTGAAAATTGCCACCGGCACTTTCTGTCCCCGCGGACCGGAGAAGGTCACATAAATGTTCCCCTCCGCATCCAGCGCGGGGCTGGTGACCGGATGCAGGCTCTCCGCGATGGGGACAGCAACCTTTAGGGTATGCGGATTGCTGCGATGGCCGTTCGTCGCGACTACAACCGGTCCTGACGTGGCCCCCTCAGGAACACGCGCCACCAGAAAGCCGTCAGAGCTGATCACCACCGTACCTTCAACCTCGCCAAACTGCACCCGTGGACGGCGCAATTCGGGCGGCCGCAGGCCCGATCCGGTAATACGTACCTCTCCGCCCGCCAGCGCTAGAGCCGGCGACACCGCTTCGATGTGCGGACTTCCATTCACGTTCTTTTTACCCAGGATACGGTCGGAAAATCCCATGACACTCAACTTTCTCGGCGGAAGGCGGTGCTTCATGAGACCTTCACCCGGATTTCAGCCTTCGAGTGGCGGGTCTCCGAACTATGATATTAGAAGACCAAAATGCAACAGAAGATGCAGCACAGCCAGCGCGCAAATTCCGGCCCCGACATCATCCAGCATAATGCCAGCACCTTCCGCAAGGGCCTCCAATTGCCGAACCGGTGGAGGCTTGATGATATCGAAAGCTCGAAAAAGTATAAAACCTGCCAACAAACTTTTCCACGAAAGCGGAACCCCAATCAGGGCTATGAGCTGTCCAGCCACCTCGTCGATCACTACGAACTGGGGGTCTTTCAGCGCTGATGCGCGTGCGACCCGCGTCGCCGCAGGAATGCCGATCAACGTGATCAGCACAGCCAGCGCGATGGCCAACGGAGTGTGCAGGGACAGGGGCACGAAATGAGCCCCAGCAGCCCACAGAAGAAGCGTTGTTGCGGATGCCCAACTTCCCGGCCCGGGACGTAGTCGTCCCACGCCAAAAAAAGTAGCAATGAGCGTTGCCCATCGTGGACCGCCGCGGCCTAAGGCTCCGCCGACCGCAACTCGGGCCTTGAGGCCAAGTTCCGTGTGCGCTGCGCTCTCTATTTCTGCCAGATGTTTCACGATTCTTCGTCCGAATCGCTGCGAATGCCTTCTTCAATTGCTTGGCCAGTATCAGCCGCCGGCGAAGGAACAACATGCCCGCCGCTAGCCCACTTGCCCAAGTCAATAATGCGGCAGCGGTCACAGCAAAAAGGGAAGTCCGGGTCGGTGCTATTCACCGGTTTCCTGCAGATGGGGCAGCGGAGCTTGAGAGTGCGCTTGCGCGGCATATCGACTTCTCATTCTAGATGGAAGACTCGAGCTTGCGGAGGGAAAAAGCGAAGCTGAAGCGTACCCCTACACGATCTTCCCCACCAGATCGTAGTCGTGGGCTTCGGTAATCTGACAGCGGTAGAAGTTCCCGGATTGCGGCTCCATTTCGTCGGGAAACTCATTCACGAAAACTTTGCCGTCGATCTCCGGAGCGTGCATGGAGGTACGTCCTTCAAGCAACAAATCGGTTTCTTCAGAAGCACCCTCGAGCAACAAATCGACCTCGCGTCCCACCAGAGCCTTCTTCTTCTTTCTGCTGATCTGCTGTTGGATTCGCATCAGATGTTTGCGCCGACGCTCGATCTCGCGCTCCGAGACCTTATTCTCGAGACGGTAAGCGCCTGCACCTTCCTGATCGGAGTAGGCAAACGCCCCCATCCAGTCGAACTGGGCCTCGCGCACGAACTCGCACAACTCTTCGAACTCCTGCTCCGTCTCCCCGGGGAAGCCGACAATAAATGAAGTTCGCAGCGTAAGGTCCGGAATGGTTCGGCGCATTTTGGCAATCGAACGTAGAAAAACTTCCGGCCCGCCGCCGCGCTTCATGCGCTTAAGAACCGATGCCGAGGCATGCTGAAGCGGAACGTCTATGTAGGCGCAAATCTTCTCCTGAGCAGCAATCGTGTCCAACAGTTTTCCGGTGATCTTGTTGGGATACGCGTAGAGGAAGCGAACCCAGCGCAGGTTTTCGATCTGTGCCAACCTCTCCAGCAGAACTGCCAAGCCATCCTTCAGGCCGAACTCCTCGCCGTAGCAGGTCGTGTCCTGGCCAATCAGTGTAATTTCGCCGACACCGGACTGCGCCAGCCGCTCCGCCTCCGCCACGACAGATTCAAAACGCCGCGAGCGGAACTTTCCGCGCAACTGCGGAATAATGCAAAAACTGCAAGGGTGATCGCAGCCCTCGGCGATCTTGATGTAAGCCATGTGCCGCGGCGTTGCCAGGATGCGTGGTGTCGTGTCGTCGTAAAGATAGTTGGGCAAATCGGCGATAGCCCCGTCCCACGACTCGCGAGAAAACCGGCCTTTGGCCGCGCGCGCTTCACCCTCAGATCGCGACGGCAGCACCACCAAGGGCGAGTCATTCGGTGTCGGCACAGAACCTAAGCCGGTAGCCGCGAGAATACTTTTTAACTCGCCGGTGCCTACGACCGCGTCGACCTCGGGAATGTCCTCGCGGATTTGCTCCCGGAATCTCTCCACCAGGCAGCCCGCGACGACTAACCTCTTCGCCCGACCGCCATTCTTGTGTGCAGCCATCTCCAGAATCGTATTGAAGTGTTGACCACAATTACGTCGGCATCCTCGGCGCGCGTGGTCAGCTCGGCACCGGCTCGCGCCAGCAGACCCATCATGACTTCGCTGTCGACCAGGTTCTTGGGGCACCCCAGGCTCACGAAGCCCACCTTCTGCGGGCGCTCCGGCTGTTTGACCTCGGCAGTTGTTGAGTTGGGGTGGATAGCAGGGTCCGTCAATGGCATGGAAGCTACTATTTTAGCATCTGGAACGTACATGCTTGTGGCTGGGTTTGTGTGTGGCGCCTGGGATGTCGAAGGCACCATTGAAGATAGCCCCTGTTGATTCAAAAGTTTCGCCGCCATGCTACGCTAGGCCTCTGACATAAATGCTGTTGCCACTCCGCAGGAGGAGACATGTCTTGGAAACATCTGTGGATCGCGGCTCTGGCGCTGGTAGCTCTCGTCAGTAGTCCTGCGACTGCCCAGGAGGAGAAGAATCAGTTAACCGGAATCGTCGGCCGCACGTTTATCAGCAATGAGGGCATAAAAGGCGCCACGTTCTCCAATCCTTTCGTACGTTTCGGCAAAGGCTTCACCTTTGCGGTGAATTACTCCCGCTATCTAATCACCAATCCTCTTTTCGCTCTCTCCGGCGAAGTGCCAGTGGTCTTCAACCTTGACCAGGACGTCAATTCTGGGGCGAATGTGGTGCCTTCAGATTACCGCTCTTACTTCATCACACCAGCCGCGCGTGTGAATCTATTCCCCGCCACGGCAGTTTCTCCTTGGGTGAGCTTTGGTGGGGGCTTTGGACATTTCTCGGAAAAGAGCAGCCTCATCTTTGGCGGGACGAATCCAGGCAAATCTAAAACCACAGGAGTCCTTCAAGCCGGATTTGGCTTGGACGTAAGGATTTGGCGCCGTATCAGCATTCGCGGCGAAGCTCGCGACTTCTGGTCGGGAGAGCCGGACTTTCCCCTAGCCCCGACGGGAAAAACCAGACAACACAATTTCTTCGTGGGCGGCGGAGCCATCTGGCACTTCTAGCGTCATGTGTCTGAGTGTCCAAAGACCGTGAAGCAAGAATCCGAACGGAAACCTTCCCAGATGCTAGGGGCCTTCACCGCTTTGTCTCCGATTCCACTTCTTCGTACAACTCCGAGAGGCGCCGTGCGTCGTCCGTAGAATTCCCAAATCGCGCTAATTCGTATGCTTCTGTGAACTGAGCCACTCGCTGGCGTAGTTGTTCGTCGCCAATGACTCTAATAAATTCCGCTGGAGTCTGCGCCGTTGACTTTCGCCATCCCCGCCGCGCTAGAGATCGCGCCATGCGCTGGTACCACATAGTTGCCGCCAGCTCGGGTGATTGTTCGGGGTAGGCTCGCAGATGCCACGCGCGAATCATTCGCGAGATCCGGCCGGCATTCCCCAGAACGGCAAAGAGCGCCAGAATCCCCAAAACGATGCCACCCCAACGTCCTGGCGAATGCTCCACCTGCCCCTGACGGCGCCGCAGCCAGTCGAGCATTGAAACATAGCGGCTGCGCGTCCACTCCCGGGACCGTTCCCACAGCCGCCGAGACCCGCTCAGCGCCTCCTGTCCCAGTACCGATTGGTGCGCAGAGTCGTAGCTGATCACCCATTCGCGCCAAAATGAAGACGCAGCATCCAGATAAAGCATGACGCGGCCCCAACCCTGTGGGATTCCAGCGCTTCCGGCGGGAGTTGGATCGAAGTGCACCCATCCGTATCCGGGGAAGTAGGCCTCCACCCAGGAATGGGCGTCCTTGGCGCGCACCACGTAATTCTCAGTTAGATCGTTGAACTCGTCGCTGCGGAAGCCGTTGACCACGCGCGATGGTATGCCCAAACTGCGCAACATCACCGCCATCGACGAGGAAAAATATTCGCAGTGTCCCTGCTTTCGCTCAAACAGAAAATCGGCCAACGGATCTTTTACCGGAGTCTGCGGCAACTGTAGGGTGTAGCCGAAGTGTGTTTTGAGATAGCTTTCCACCCGGACTGCCCTGTCGTAATTGTTCGAAGCCGAGCCTGCAATCTGAGTGGCAAGCTTCGGAATTCGCGGATCGAGTTCCGGCAATTGAAGATAAACAGCAGTTAGTTGGGCCGGATAGTCTTGCTGTGCAGCCCGCAACTCCGTGGCAGAAGGCGCTGATATATCTGAGTTGGCCTCATAGCGAGTGATCGGGTGCTGGCTATCGAGGTTGTAGACCGCCGCGCCCGAGTCGGCCGACAACATGCGGTAAGCTCCGCTCACACTGCGGGCCCAGGGCGCGAGGAAAAATACGTTAGTGCCGATGGGCTCCATCAGCACCCGGTAATGAATCATGGGGCTGGGCTTGTGAACGGGCAGGGAACTTCGAGCCGCATACGCAGGTGCCAAACCCGTGGCGAAAGCAGGCACAGCAAAGCTACCGTCGATTCGGCGCCCCAACACATACTGCTCGCGCGGACTCGACCAGCTTGAGCCGTCGAACTCCCCCAGCGCGATACCCCGCCAATACAGGTCATAGCGGCCTTGCGGGTCGCCATCAATCTGGATGTGCATCACAACGGCGTTTGATTGCTGAATCTGTCCGATTCGTCCCAGTTGTACCCGGTCACTGAAACCAGTAGAGAGATCTGTGCCGAATGAGTATGAGCCCAGATATCCCGCCGACATGCGGGGCAACAAGAAGAAGACAACCGTCGCTCCTAATAGAGTCATAAGAACGAGCGCCGGTGCCAGACGGACGAGCGAAAAGGCCAGGTGTCGATGTTCCTGAGGATCGTTTGAGTGCCGTGCCTGTATCTGAGCAGATCGAGCTGAGCGCCGCATTTCCATCAACACAAACGTGGCCACAGCCGTAAGCAGAAACGCGGCGAAGAAGAACAGAAACACGCTGTCCACTGTGAGCACAGCGGAGGCCAGCACCATCAGGAATGCCAACACCGCCAGCATGGTGTAGTCGCGCTCGCGCCGCAGCGAGAACATCCTTATGACCACGGCAAATAACACGAGATGAACCGTGGCGGTCAGAAAGCTGCGTGACAGCAGAAAATAATCGCTGGCATAAAACACGAAATAGAGGATGGTCAGCGGGGTAGTCCAACGCTCAGGAATATCGAAGATTTGCCGCTTGGTCAGCAGATATCCACGAAAAGCTAGCGCCCCACCTACGAGGAGCACCGTCGCAAGATCCAAACCGCCAGTACCGGCTAATGTTCCAAAACCCATTAACACAAGCAGATACAGCGATACCATAAAGTATCGATCGATGGCTGTGGCCACCGAAATGTAGCCGGAATGTGCGGCCGAACGGGGCACGGATGACATCGATCGCAACCCTTAGACCCTATTGTTCGATAACCAGAGCAATAAGGGAAGGATTTCTCGCTGGCGTCTTCGACCGAAAGTCACGTGGCATTTATCGCGTTGGCGTTCGATCGGATGTTTGTTCCCCATTGCACTTCTTCTGGGTGGTTGTGCAAAGGCTCATCAGTTGAGGGCGATGGAGAGATTGCGCGAGAGCGCGATTAGCGCCGTAATGTGTTCGAATACTGGGGGGCGGCTCAGTCCTTGAATGCTAGAATAATTCAGGTCAGGCATCGGTCCCACGCGACGTACTCCCGCCAACCCCGCCAGGTCCGGAAGGAAGCAACGGTAACGGGCTCTTGCGTGTGCAGTGGGGTATCGGTGCCTGGCTTAATTTTCGGTTTGCACAAAATCTTGTCTTGATTTAAGACGACCTGCCGCCAGAAAACTTTACAAACCCTTTACAACTGTTTGCGCAAGAAACGCGACCCCGCTTCGTCTCCAATAGTCGGTTCTCGGAGAACACAGTCAGTCGTCGGGGAAAAAAAATATGCGCAATCCTTTAACCAAGCCAGTTTCTCCAACTGTCACCATCCACGTCTCTGGCACCTTGTCTCAAGGGCATCTGAGGTATCTGGATCAACTGGTTGCCTCGGCAATCGACTGCGCTTTGTGGCCTCTACTCGATCTGGCTCACTTGGCGGAGTTAGACCGCAACGCGCTCGGATATCTAATGGGAGGGGAAGGTCGCGATTTCGGTATCGTTGCCTGCCCGGACTTTATCCGCGAATGGATGCAGCACGAAAAGGACCGTTGCGCCGCCTGATCCTCCGTCGAGTCGCTAGGTCTGGCCTTCGGTTGCCGCTACTCCGCACCGGCACGCGGGAACGATTCAAATCTGCTGGACGTTCCCCCCCGGAGAAGGCGAGTGGAACTGCGCACGCCATCAGCTCGGGTTAGACATTCTGCCGCCAATCCTGCAAAATACTGAGTCTCATATTCAGGAGCACTCATTGACCAGCCCGATCCGCGCAAGAGCCCAGATCGCAGCAAAGATCAGCGCCCTCGGTACCTACGTGCCGCCTCGTCTTCTCACCAACGCCGACCTCGAGAAAATGGTCAGCACGAGTGATGAATGGATCACCACGCGCGTTGGCATCCGCGAACGCCACATTGTCGACAAAGGTGTTGCCACAAGTGACCTTGCCGTCGAGGCCGCAAAGAAAGCGCTGGCGCAGCGCGGCATGGCTGCGAGCGATCTGGACGCCATCATTGTGGGAACAGTCACCCCCGACATGCTGTTTCCCTCCACTGCCTGCCTTGTACAACACAAGCTGGGTGCCAAGGGAGCGTGGGGATTTGATCTCTCCGCCGCCTGCTCGGCCTTCCTGTATGCGCTCCAAACCGGAGCACAGTTTGTCTCCACCGGTGTACACAAGCGCGTCATGGTGATCGGCGCTGACGTTATGTCTTCGATCATCGACTACACGGACCGAGCTACCTGCGTGATCTTTGGCGACGGGGCCGGGGCCGCCATTCTCGAGCCCGCGGAAGACAAGTCGGTGGGCCTGATCGATTTCATCCATGAAGTCGATGGTGCCGGGGGATGCTTCCTCAACATGCCTGCCGGGGGCAGTCTGCATCCCGCGACCCATGAGACGGTCGACAAGAAAATGCACTACGTCCATCAGGATGGGCAGCAGGTCTTTAAGTTTGCCGTGCGCAAGCAAACTGAAGTCTGCGAGAAGCTGCTCAGCCGTAATGGTTTCAAAGGATCGGACATCGATGCATTCATTCCGCATCAGGCCAACCTGCGCATCATTAATGCCACCGCCGAGCGCCTCGGCCTAAGTCCTGACAAGGTGATCATCAACATTGACCGCTACGGCAATACCACTGCTGGAACGATTCCCCTGGCAATGGATACCGCGATCGAGGAAGGGAAGTTGAAGAAGGGAAGTTTGGTGCTGCTCGGTTCGGTTGGCGCAGGCTTCACCGTCGGCGCCACATTGCTGCGCTGGGCCTACTAGCACGATTTTGCGGGGAGCTGCAGCAGAATGCAGGGCACAGCATAAGCGGTGTAGCGCCATCGTGTAGCGGCATCACTTTGGTAACGTTCCCAGGTCGCATTTCCCTAGGGCGAACATTCCCACAACTGCTATCTTTTCGCAGCGTTTGCTCCGGCGAAGAATGTGGCGATGGGAAGTGCACCATGATCCGGACAATTTGTTGTTGCTTGCTGCTGGCCACGCGATTGTTGGCGCAGACGGCTAGTTCCAGCTCTAATCCGCAAGAAAGCAAACTGCTCGTGCTCGAACATCTGTGGAACGAAGCCCAAGTCAATCGCGACTCCGCGGCGCTCGAACGGTTGGTGGCCGAGCGATTTGTCAACACGGAATACGATGGCGAAGTAAGTGACCGAAGCAAGTTCCTGGCCGACATCCGCGATCCGGAGTTCAAGCCCACCTTGGTGCAGATCCAGAACGCGAAAGTAAACTCCTACGGTAATACGGCAGTGGTCTACGGGTTCTATCACACCAAAGGTCTACGGGTTCTATCACACCAAAGGCACGTATCAAGGCAGACCGTACGAGCACTTCGGGCGCTTCACTGACACATGGATGCTTCAAGATACCAGGTGGCAATGCGTTGCCAGCCACACCAGTCTGGTGAAGAAGTAATCGCCCATCCGGGCAAGCCGGCCGCGGCTTCCGACGGACAGAAAAAAGGGCTGGCCACTCCCACAAAAACTTTTTTATTGTTGCTTCCGCAGCATCATGGCGTTGATCTAAGCAGAGGCGGGCCTCCTCCTTTTCCCAGCCCGGCGGGATGCTTCCTATGGAAACCACACACCGTGTACAGCGGTTGAAGACCCTGTTGGCCTTCGCCATTATCTATTTCGTGTGGGGCTCGACGTTCCTCGCCATTC
>WNFD01017134.1_pt1 | contig 10850 bp, 9 predicted proteins | sample 5400491 | NCBI WGS metagenome assembly WNFD01 (sample SAMN13153343, study PRJNA577476) | soil metagenome | isolation source: 120 cm saprolite under Douglas fir tree site 2 hole 2 replicate 2 | place: USA:California | collected 2015-04-18 | reverse complement strand
GACGCAGATCGTCACGCCGTGGCGCTCGGCGGCCGGCGCGATGCGGCGCAGTCCGGTGACGCATGCGTCCGTCGCTTGCGCATCGCTGCGGCCCTGGCGGTTGCCGAACATCGCAATGAGGTTCGGCACCCCGTGCTGCGCGGCGAGCGGCAGGGCGCGTTCCAGCTCCCCCACGAGAAAATCGTGGTTGGCGGGGTTATTGAACCCGCGCGCAATGAAGTCGTCGCGGATCGCGGCGTATCCCATCGAACAGACGAGTCCCTCGGCCTTGACCGTGTCCCAATCGTCCGGGCCAAGCAGGTCGATGCCCGCGAGGCCCATTCCTTTGCCGGCCTTGCACAGATCCGGCAAGGGAATCGACCGGTAGCACCACCGGGAGGCGGACTGGTTGAGGCGACCCGGCGGATGGGCGGATGGCCGGATGGTCGGATCGGCCACGCGTGAGACCCCGAGGGTCGCGATGGCCCCTAGGGAAACTCCGATGGCTTCGCGTCGCGTCACCATCCGTCCAACCGCCGAACCGCCCAACCGCCTCATCTAGAACTCCAGACCTTTCAAGTACCGATAGCTCGTCGCAATGTCCTCGAACGGCTGCGGCGGCTGATCGTGCTCGACGAAGAAGTGCTTGATCCCCGCCTGGTCCCGCTTCGCGAAGATGCGCTTCCAGTCGATCTTCCCCTGTCCCACGTCGACCATCTTGTTCTCCGGCACCCCGGCCGAGTCTTTCACGTGGACCAGCGGCACGCGCCCGGGCCAGCGGGCGAAATACTCGAGCGGATCCTGGCCCGCCTTGGTGATCCAGTAGAGATCGATCTCGAGCTGCACCAGCTTGGGATCGGTGTTCTGGAGCAGCACATCGTAGGGGACCTGCCCGTCGACCTTGGGAAATTCGAAGTCGTGATTGTGGTAGGCGAACTGAATGCCGGCATCGCGGGCAGCCGCGGCAGCGCGGTTGAAGTCTCCCGCTACCTGTTTCCAGCCGTCGAGCGTCATGCGTTTCTCTTGCGGAATCCACGGCACGACGATGTACTCGTGCCCGATCGTATGCGCGGCGTCGAGCGATGCTTTCCACGCTTCCGGCGAGATGTCTCCGATGTGCGTCGACGGCGCCGAGAGTCCGTGCCGGGCGAGGATGGCGCGGACGTCCGCCGGTGAGTGATCGAAGTAGCCGGCGAACTCGACCTCCTTGTAGCCGATCTCCGCGACGCGGGCGAGCGTGCCCTCGAAATCCGCTTTCATCTGATCGCGCACCGTGTAGAGCTGGAGCCCGACCTTGTCTAAGCGTGCGCGGTACGCGGTGCGCGGTAAGGGGGAAAAGACGGTTGCCATTCCGACACCGGCCATTGTCTGCACGAAGTCTCGTCGAGTAATCCCGCGTACCTGATGTGTCATAGCTCTCTCCTTTTCATAGCCTCGACCGCGTAGGCCGCCGCGCGTGCGGTGAGCGCCATGTAGGTGATCGATGGGTTCTGGCACGCTGTCGACGCCATGCAGGCGCCGTCGGTGACGAACAGGTTCGGGACATCGTGACTCTGATTGTGAGCATTCAGGACTGAGGTCTTGGGATCCTTGCCCATCCGCGCCGTGCCCATCTCGTGAATCACGAGCCCCGGCGGGTTGTTGCTGGTGTACGGCTCGATCTCGTGCGCCCCCGCTTCGGCGAGCATCTCCGCGGCCGAGATGGACATGTCGTGCACCAGGGCCTTCTCATTCTCGCCGTAGGCGCAGCTGATTCTGGCGACGGGAATTCCCCAGGCATCGACCTTGTTCTTGTCGATCGCGACGAAGTTCTCCTCTTTGGGAAGCATTTCGCCGAAGCCGTACAGGCCGAATCCCCAGGGACCGGGACGGCGCAGCGATTTCTTGAAATCGGCGCCGAAACCCGCCTGATCGACGCCCCGCCCCCAGTCGGAGCGGCCGCCGCCGCCTTGGAAGCCGTAGCCGCGCAAGAACGAGGACTTCCCCTTCCCGATGTTGCGGAAGCGCGGCACGTAGATCCCGTTGGGACGATTGCCGATGCTGTCGCGGTCGAGCGGTCCGTCGATCCGACCGTTGGCGCCGCCGCCCATGATGTGATCCATCAGGTTCTTGCCGACCTGGCCGCTCGAGTTCGCGAACCCGTTCCCGGAGTTGAGGAGGATCCGCGCCGACTCGATCGTGGACGCACACAGGAAGATGATGCGCGCCTGGAACTCGAGCGCGTGTTTCGTCTGCCCGTCGATCACGCGCACGCCGGTCGCCCGGCCGCGCCGTTTGTCATACGTGATGCTGTGCACGACGCTGTAGGGCCGCAGCGTGAGGCGGCCGGTTGCCTGCGCGGCGGGCAGCGTCGCGTTGACGCTCGAGAAGTACGAGCGCGTGATGCAGCCGCGATGGCACGGCCCGCAGTAGTGACACGCGGCGCGGCCGTTGTGCGGCTCCGTCAGCACCGCGCACCGCCCGATCGTCACCATCCGTTCGCCCGGCCACGCGCGCCCGACCGCATCGCGCACACTTTGCTCGACGCAGTTGAGCGCCATCGGCTTGAGAAACTTCCCGTCGGGGAGCTGCGGCAATCCCTCGGCCTGGCCGCTGATGCCGACGAACGTCTCGACGTAGTCGTACCACGGCGCGATGTCCGCGTAGCGAATCGGCCAGTCGACGCCGATGCCTTCACGGGCGTTCGCCTCGAAGTCGAGGTCGCTCCAGCGATAGACCTGACGGCCCCACATGATCGAGCGCCCGCCGACCTGGCGGCCGCGGATCCACGAGAACGGCTTGTCGGGAGGCGTCGTGTAGGGATTCTCGAGGTCGTTCACGAAAAACTTGTAGGCCATCTCGTCGCAGGCGTAGCACTGCTGCTGGATCGGCTGTTCCCGGGACCGGCGCTTGCGATCGCCCATGCCGCGGAACTTCATCTCCCACATCGGCACGTGCTCGACGTAGTCGGTCTCGGGGTTGATCGGTCTGCCGGCTTCCAGGACGAGCGTCTGCAGTCCGCGCTCGGTCAGCTCCTTCGCCGCCCAGCCGCCCGACATGCCCGAGCCGATCACAATGGCGTCGTAGGTTTTCATTGTTCGAGGGGGTAGCAGGGTTCGTAGCGGCCCGGCACGATGCGGAAGTGTTGCTCGGTCGTCGCGCCGACTTCGGACGTATAGTAGCCGGTCAGCGTCAGCCACTTCATGCCCTGGAAGAAATTCTTCGACGTATCGGACTTCGTATCGCGCAATCTCGCCAGCTCGGCATCGAGATCGGTGAGGATCTGGACTTGCTGCTCCGCGCTGCTTGCGATGAAGTCCTTGCCGAACAGCGCACGCGAGCGTTCATCGACGTTCGCGAGCCCAGCCGTAAACACCTTGCGCTGATCGTCGTCCCCCCATTCGGCAAGCATGACGTCGATGAACGCCGGCACGCCCGCCTCGCGCGCACCCGGCGTGTCGGTCTTGGGAATGATCAGCTCGGCGATGGTGGCGACGGTTGCATTCTGGTGGGGATCGAGCGCGCGCAGGGTGCCCGCGCGGACCCGCTTGTGGACGGCGCGCCCGACTGCGAGGAGCTGATCGGGCAGCGCAGCCGTCCCGGCGAGCAGAAGCAGCACTTCACGCCGGTTCATCGAGTTCAATCCTCTCGAGAGTGTGTCCTAAGTTGGCACCCTCGAAGGGTGGACCGCTAGGCTAGTGGCGTTGTTGCGCGAACAGCCAGTTCCGGAACTCCTCGGACGCGTACGCGGCATCCCACGAGTTGTGATTCAGGCCCAGCAACTCCGTGTAATGCACGTCGGCTCCGGCCGCCTTCAGAGCAGCCGCCGGCTCGCGTGACCCATTCACATTGACGACTTGATCGACTTCACCATGGAAGATCCAAATTGGAACCTTGCCGAGGCGCTGAACGAGGCTGACCATCACCGCCGCGCTATCCCCCGGCACGACTGGAACCGAGCCGCGAAATTGGGGAAAGTCCCGCACCCATCCGCATATCGGCACGACCGCGGCGAACAGCTCGGGGTGTCGGTAGGCGATGTACCACGTCCCGTGACCGCCCATCGAAAGCCCGGTGAGATAGACCCGATTCGGATCGACGTGGAATTCCCGCATCGTCTGCTGGAGCGCGGCGACGGCCATGTCGGCGGGACTCCCGACCCACTGCGAATCGGGCGGCAGCTGCGGGAAGACGACGATCGCCGGATAGCGCGAGGGATTCTGCCGAATCGCGGGGCCCAGGCCCACGTTCGTCTGCAACAGCCCGTCATTGCCCCGCTCGCCAGCGCCATGCAAGAACAGGATTGCGGGCCAGCTCGGCTTCGCTTGATAATCCGCCGGCACGTAGACCTGATAGTGATAGGCGCGGCCAGCGAGCGTGATGTTGCGGTCGAGAAATCCTGTTTGCACCTGTTGGAGCGAAGCAGTAATCCCAAACAGCAGGAAGAGCATGGAGAGCCTCCGTTTTCAAGCAGCCGTAGGAACGATGCGAAGGATCGGCGTGCTAGGGTGAGAGGACAATATTCACGTTCACGCTATCGAGCGGAGGGTTGGGCACAAATCTCAACCTGAACGGGCCGAGCACCGTATCCCGCGCAGGCGTTCCTTGAGCCGGGAATCGCGCTCCCACAAAGACACAGCCTGAATCACCAACTCCAGCGCCAAAAACCGTGATTCGATAGCGACCGAGAGAGTCGGCACTGCCCCAGTTATACATCGTTCCCTTGACGCAAGACACACCGGTTGAAGTTGCCGTTGCGGACATCGCGGCACGCGACGCGGGTCCACCGCTGTGCGTGGTTACCTGGCCCCACACAACCGCCCGGTTGAGGAGCGGCTGCGTGCAGCCACATGCTCTTGGCGAGCACGCGACGGCCGCGGTCAACACGGCGATCAAACTCCAAATGAGCTTCATGGCTCCCCCATGGCTCAGCGGGCGTCGTGCACGCCCCAGACGGACCGGAGCGCGTCGCTGATTTCGCCGAGCGTGGCGCGCGCGCGCACGGCATCGAGAATCGACTCCATGAGGGGCGCGTCGGGCTCGCGGGCAGCCGCCTCTAGCGTCTGGAGCGTTCGTTTCACGCTTCCGCTGTCCCGTTTCTCGCGCAGTGACGCGAGACGTCGTTGCTGCTCGTCTGCAAGCTTCGAGTAATCCGGCGCGGGAATCGGCGGGATCGGCTCTCCCGTGACGTACTCGTTCACTCCCACGACGACCTGCTTCTTCTCCTCGATGGCGCGCTGTTGCTCGTACGCGCTCTGCGCAATCGCTTCCTGGAAAAACCCGCGCTCGATCGCCTTCACAGAACCTCCACCAGCCTCCACCTCCTCCACCAACTGTCTCGCGGCGGTCTCGAGCTTGTCGGTCAGCGTCTCCACATACCAGCTGCCGCCGAGGGGGTCGACGACGTCCGGCACACCGGTCTCGTGCGCGAGCAGCTGCTGGGTTCGGAGCGCCAGCGTCGCGCTGCGCTCGGTGGGAAGCGCCAGCGCTTCATCGTACGAGTTCGTGTGGAGCGACTGCGTGGCGCCCAGCACGGCGGCCATCGCCTGAATCGCGACGCGCACGACATTGTTGAGGGGTTGCTGCGCCGTGAGCGTCGCGCCACCCGTCTGAGTATGAAAGCGCAGCCGCCCAGCGGCGCCCGAGGCGTTGAACTTCTCTTTCATGAGCCGCGACCAGAGCCGGCGCGCCGCGCGGAACTTGGCGATCTCCTCGAACAGATCGGTATAGGCGGCGAAGAAAAAGGAAATCCGCGGGGCGAAATTCTCGACCGCGAGTCCCGCCGATCGCGCGCGCCGCACGTATTCGAGTCCATTGGCAAACGTGAAGCCGAGCTCCTGCACCGCCGTGGCGCCCGCTTCGCGCATGTGGTAACCGGAGATCGAAATCGGATTGAAGCTCATCCTGGCGCGCGATGTGAAACGAACGACGTCGGCGACGAGCCGCAGCGATGGCTCAGGCGGATAGATGTAGGTACCGCGCGCGATGTACTCCTTGAGGATGTCGTTCTGCAGCGTGCCCTGGAGCTTTGTCAGCGGGACGCCCTGTTCTTCGCCGACGGCGATATACATCGCGAGCAAGATCGCCGCCGTCGCGTTGATCGTCATGGATGTGGAGACGCGATCGAGCGGGATGCCGTGAAACAGCCGCTCCAGATCCTCCACGCTGTCGATCGCGACACCGGCGCGTCCCACTTCCCCTTCCGCCATCCGATGATCGGAGTCGTAACCCATCTGGGTTGGGAGATCGAATGCGACAGACAGACCTGTCTGTCCGGCGTCGAGCAGGTGGCGAAAGCGGGCGTTCGTCTCCTCGGCCGTGCCGAAGCCCGCATACTGGCGCATCGTCCACAGCTTGCCGCCATACATCGTGGGGTAGATGCCGCGCGTGTAGGGCGGCTCGCCCGGCGCGCTGTGGTCGTTCAGGGGGCGCTCCAGCCAGTCCGGTGTCACGTCCCTGAAAGCACCGATCGCGCGTATGCGACGTCGTGTTTGGAGCCGATGATCAGCGGTGTGCGCTGGTGGAGCGCGGAGGGTTTGATGTCCAGGATGTCGCGCTCGCCGTCGATGGCCGCGCCGCCCGCCTGCTCGACGACGAACGCTAGCGGCGCCGCTTCGTACAGCAAACGCAGCTTGCCCTGTGGCGAGATCGTATCGGCGGGATAGAGAAAGACGCCGCCCGACATCAGGTTGCGGTGGATATCGGCGACGAGCGAGCCGATGTAGCGCGCGTTCTTCGCCTCGACCTTCCCGCCGTCGCCATTCTTGAACGCGCCGACGACCCGCTGAATCCCCGGCGCCCACTTGTTCCAGTGACTTTCGTTGACGCTGTAGTACGTGCCGACATCGGGCGAGCGGATGTCGGGATGCGATGCGACAGCAGGAACTCGCCGATCGTGGGGTCGAGGGTAAAGCCGTGCACACCCTGGCCCGTCGTATAGACCAGCATCGTGCTCGAACCATAGAGGATGTAGCCGGCCGCGACCTGCGCGCGGCCCTTCTGGAGACAGTCGGCGAGCGAGCCCGGGCCCTTCTTGGTGGAAGTGCGCCGATGAATCGAGAAGATCGTGCCGATGGAGACGTTGACGCCGATGTTGGTCGAGCCGTCGAGCGGATCGTACAAGAGCACGTACTTGCCGCCGCGCCGGTCCTCGCGCACCTGGACGGGAATCGGCTGCTCGTCTTCTTCCGACGCGACGACGCACACCCGGCCCGTGTGCTCGACGCTGTGACGCACCGTCTCGTTGGCGAACACATCCAGCTTCTGCTGCACCTCGCCCTGGACGTTGATCGCACCGAATTCGCCGAGGATATCCGTCAGGCCGGCGCGGCGAACCTGGCGCGAGATGATCTTCGCGGCGAGGCACAGATCGTACAGCAGGTTCGACAGCTCCCCCGTGGCTTCGGGGTGCAGCCGCTCCTGCTCCATGATGAACCGCTCAATCGTGATGACCGACGTCGGTGATTGCGAGCGTGCCATGACTCGAGACGGTGAAGGTGATCGTGCCTCGCTGATCGGTGCGGAGCACGGTGACGCCATGTCCTCGCAGCCGCGCCAGCGTCTCCGGCGCGGGATGACCGTAGCGGTTCTTCGTGCCCACGCTGATGACCGCGTCCACCGGCTGCAGCTCATCGAGCCAGCGGTCCGAAGTTGCGCCGCGTGACCCGTGATGCCCTACCTTCAGCAGCGTCACCCGCCCGACCTGCCCCGCGAGATGCGACTCGGTCGGGATTCCCGCATCGCCCGCGAGGAGCAGCCGCGTGCTCCCGTAGGTCACGAGCAGGACGACCGATTCCTCGTTGATGTCTGTCTGGCTCACCGCCCACGCCGAGTCCGGACTCAGGACATCGATCGTTACCCCATCCAGCTCCATCCGGTCGCCCCGGCGCGCCGGCCGCCACTGGGCGCCATCACTTTCGACCGCGCCGAGGAAGCCGAGATACCCCGCATCCGGCACCGGCTGACCCGGCTCGAGCACGAACGCCGGATCGAACGCATCGAGCACCGCCGGCAAGCCGCCAAAATGATCGAGATGCGCGTGCGTGGCCACGATCGCCGCCAGCTGCATCGCGCCCTGGCTTCGCAGGAACGGTACCACGACCCGGCGGCCGGCATCGCCCTGCGGTCCGCGCGGCCCTCCGTCGATCAGCAGCCAGCGCCCAGCCGGACTCCGCAGAGCGATGGCATCACCTTGGCCGACGTCCAGGAAACTTACGGTGAGGCATTGACAAACAGAAAGGCGTCTAAAGGCGTGGAACAGCGCGGTCCATGAAATGAGCACGGCGACGAACGCGACCCGCGCGGCGACCAGCCAGCGACGGCGGGGCGAATTCCATAGCCACCAGGCCAACGCGAGGATGCCCAGCCAGAGCAATGCCGCGCGCGCACCAGCAATCATGATGAAGTGGCCGCCGGGCAGCGCGGCCGCTGCCTTTGCCACCACGTCGAGCAGCGCCAAACACAACCCGGCGCCGGCGGCCAGCCAGCTCGATGAGAGCAGCAGTGCCACCATGAGGCCTGGAACGGCGAGTCCCGCCAGCGGGATGGCGGCGATATTCGCGACGACGCCAATCGGAGCGACGGTGCCGAAGGTGTAAGCCGTGATCGGCGCGGTGAACAGCGTCGCCGCTGCGGCAGGCGCGAGCACGCGTACCGCCTTGGGAAGACGCTCGGTCGCCCGTCCCGCCCAGATCACCGCCGCGACCGCGGCCACCGACAACCATGCGCCGACCGATTGGACAGCCCACGGATCGCCGAGCATGACGCAGAGCGCGGCGAGCGCGACCAGTCCTCGCGGTGTGACCACGCGCTGGCGCAGCTTCGCGATGTCGAGCAGCGCGAGCATCGCCGCCGAGCGCGCCGCGGGCGCGGGAAAACCGAGCAGCCAGACGTAGGTGAGCATGACGATGGTGCCGGCCGCGAAGCGCGCACGGATCCCGAGCCGCAGTCGCTTGAGCAGCACGTTGAGCCAGGCCGCAAAGAAACCGACGTGGAGTCCCGAGATCGACAGGAGGTGCGCGAGCCCCGAGCGCGTGTAGCGCTCCCGCAGCTCGGCATCGAGCTCGGCGCGCCGCGCGATGACGAGCGCGTCCACCAGCGGCGCGCGGGCGCCAAACAACCGCCGGCTGCGCTCGGCGATCCGATCGCGCAGCGCGCCACGCCCGCGAGGGACGGCATCGAGTTCGCGTACGCGGCGCGCGACGAGGATACCGCGCCCCTGGTCACCGAGAAATCGTCCCGCGACGACCCACGTCGTACCGCCGTGAGCGGCGTGGCCCTCGGGCCAACGGATCGTGAGTGTACCACGGCACGCGCCTCCGCGGACGACTCCTTCCGCGACACCACCGGTGGCGGCCACCGGGTCGGTGAGCTGGAGAATCGCGGAATGGGTGGTGGGTGTGTTGACCCCGGGGCGTGGCGCCGGGGTCAGCCCACCCTGGGTGGACCACCCGCCTGCGCATGAAGCGCGTTGTTCCCGCAGCGCCGCCGCGCCCCACAGGGCGCCAGCCACCAGCATCACGCCGACTGCCGCGCCGAGCGGTGCGCGCCGCTGGAGGACCGCCGCTCCGAGCAGCACCACACACGCCGTGACACGCAGCTCCACGCCGTTTAACGCCGTGACGAGCCCGGCGCCAAACGCGATGGTGAGGTAAAGGATCGGCGGGCGCACCGCCGACCTAGGTTACAGCTGGGTGGGTTTTGCTCCGCAGCGCGGCGCGAGCGCAACCTTCTTGAAGGCCTCGAGCAACGCGACGTCGAGCTTGGCCTTCTCCTGATCGCTCTGCATGGTCAGCTCGGTGAGGATCTCGCCCTGGCGAGTCGAGACGTAGTGTGGGGCCAGACGATTGAGCGCGAACACGAGCACGTCGCTCCGGCAGATGTCGCAGCCGCAGAATTTTGGGAACGCGTCGCGCAGGCTCCTGTACTCGCGCTGCACGACTTCCATCGCCACGTTGGTCACGGCCACGCGGCCTCACCCCCTGACCCCCTCTCCGCGACGCGGAGAGGGGGGACAGCAGTGACGGCAGTGAATGTGGAGCCGGTCGTACCGGTGAACCGCACGCGTCGGTAGGTCCCGATCCACTCGGGCGGCCCGTCCAGCAGCGCGATCTTGTTGGTGCGCGTGCGCGCCTGCAGCAAATCGCCGCGCTTCGCCGGCCCTTCGACCAGCACCTCGTGCGTGGTACCGACGAGTCCGATGTTCTTCCGCTTCGCCACGCGGCGCACCAGCTCGATGAGCCGGCCGATGCGTTCGGTCTTGATCGCTTCGGCCACGTGATCCTGGATCCGCACCGCGGGCGTCCCCTCGCGGACCGAGTATTTGAACGTGTAGGCGTCGTCGAACTGGACCTGCTCCACGAGCGACAGCGTTTCCTGGAACTCCTCTTCGGTCTCGCCCGGGAATCCCACGATGATGTCGGTCGAGAGGGCGACGCCGGGCACGGCGGCGCGCAGCGACGCCACGACGTCGCAATAGCGCTCCCGGTCGTAGCGCCGCAGCATCCGCTTGAGCGTGCGCGAACTGCCGCTTTGCACCGGGAGATGGACGTGCTCACACACGGCCGGCGTCTCGGCCATCGCCGCGAGCACAGGCGGCGTGAAATCGGTTGGGTACGGTGACGTGAAGCGCAGGCGCCGGATGCCGGCCACCGCTCCGACGGCGCGCAGCAGATCGGCGAAATCGTGCTCGCCGTCGTGATAGCTGTTGACGGTCTGGCCAAGCAGCGTGACCTCCGTCGTGCCGTTCCCAGCGAGGCGCGCGACCTCATGCACGACGTCCGTCAACTTGCGGCTCCGCTCGGGCCCGCGCGTCATCGGAACGATGCAGAAGGTGCACCGATAATCGCAGCCGCGTTGCACCGTGACGAACGCCGAGATCGGATTGCCGCGGA
>WNFD01007446.1_pt1 | contig 10851 bp, 9 predicted proteins | sample 5400491 | NCBI WGS metagenome assembly WNFD01 (sample SAMN13153343, study PRJNA577476) | soil metagenome | isolation source: 120 cm saprolite under Douglas fir tree site 2 hole 2 replicate 2 | place: USA:California | collected 2015-04-18 | reverse complement strand
ACGCGCTCGAGAAGGACCACGCGTTCTTGCTCGAAGGCGGTGTCTTCACGGCGGACGTGATCGAGACCTGGATCGAATACAAGCGCAAGAAGGAAGTCGACCCGGTCGCGCTGCGACCTCACCCGTGGGAGTTCATGCTGTACTCGGACGTGTAGACCGATCTACTCCAAGGGCCTCGGCGCGAGCCGGGGCCCTTCGTCTTTTTCTAGACTTCGCTGACCGTGGCGCGGCTGTTGTCGCTGGTCAATACGAGATCGCTCATGGTGACCGCTGTTTGCCTGGTCGTATGGCGTCTCCTCGAGCAGATCCCGGTCGGTGATGTGACGCGTGCGTTCATCACGACCCGGCTGTACAACCTCAGCAACGGGCCAGGGTTTTTCGTGGCCATCGGGCCGAACAGCCTTCCGTTTGCCTCGCTCAGCATTGGCTCCATCGGCATCGCGCCCTACATCGGGGCCTTGATTCTCATGAGTGTGGCAACCGCTGTATCGGCCCGACTCTCGGACATGGCCCGCGACCCTGGCGGTCGGGTGAGCCTCGCCCGCTGGACACGTGCGCTCGGCATACTGCTTGCCCTGGGCCAGGCGTATGGCTTCAGCATGCTGTACCAGAACACCAGCCCCGCAGCTTTCGGCCCACTCGACTGGTCGGCCCGCCTCGCCGTGTGCCTCACGCTGGCCGGAGGCACTTCACTCGTGATCCTGCTGGCCGACGCGCTCGATGACTTTGGGCTTGGATTCGGCTACGGCGCCGTGATGCTCTACGCGCTTGCGTCACTCGGATCAGAGGTGCACCGGATTGCCGCTTACTTCGCCTCCGCCCCATCCGCGGAGGCCCTGTACAAGCCGATGGCAGTGTGGACCGCATTTACGTTGGGCACCACCGTGGCCGGCGTTGCCGCGTTGCTCGCGGTGCGGCGCATCGAAGGCACTGAGCTCCGCGTGCTGATGTCTGGAGTTCTGCGTCCGCCGGAGGTTGCTGTGGCGGTTGTCATTTTCCCGACGCTGGTGGCGAACTCTTACTACGCAAGCTTTCCAACCCTTGCCCAGTCGATCTGGGAGTTCTGGCAGCCGTATGGACCAAACCTCTGGCTCGACGTCGTCTACGTTCTCCTGCACGGGGGCCTCGTCGTCGTTTTCGCGGTGTTCTTCGTCTTTGTAGACGGTCGCGTGGCGCCGTTTCCGTCGCGCCTGAGGGCTCACGTAACCCGGCTTGCTGTGATCGGCGGATTGTTCCTTGCGTTCGCTGTCATCGCGGTCCCAGTAGCGAATCACTTCCTGACCCGTGCTGCGGGCCAATCGATCTCGATCAGCGGCGCGGACGTCCTGTTGGTCGTGGCCGTGATCCTGTTCGCCGTGCGCTCGATCGAGGGATACCGGCCGGTGGTTCCGTTCACGGCCTCGCCGAGCGGCCTGCCCTAGTTATTAGGGCCAGATGGGCCCGAATCGTCGATTCCGCAACTTTTGATCCGACCATTCGTGCCCGAATGGCCGGCGGCTACATCCCCAACATCGCCCGGGCACGCAGCGCGATCGAGATCGCGACTCGCGTCTCCGGGTCGTCGAGCTGCAAGCCGGTCAGGGATTCGATGCGCTCCACCCGATACGTCATCGAGTTGATGTGGATGCTCAGGTGGCGGGCGGCCGCACGCCGCACCCATCGTTCTGCAGACAGCGCCTCGAGCGTCTCGAGCAGTGGCGTGTCGCGTGACTGCGCGTATTCCAGCAGCGGCCCCAGCAGCTCGTGCACGAATCGCCGCAGCGCGTCCGGGCTCTGCACCTCGAGCAGCAGCCGGAACGCGCCCAACGATCGGTAGGAAGCAACCCGCGCGCGACCCCCCGCGCGCCGCGTGAGCCGCAAGGCCTGGCGAGCCTCGACGTGCGACCGCGCTAGCTCGCTCACCCCGTTGGCGAGGTTGCCGATGCCGACCGACGCCGAGCCGGGCTTCATCACCGGCGCGGCCGCGGCAAGGACCTGCGCGCCGAGCTTCTCCACCGACGGGAGGTCGGCCGCCAGCTCGTCGGGCACGAGGAAAACCGCCGACGACGAGCGCACGAGGGTAAGAGCCCCGGGAAGTCGAGAGCGGACAAGCCCGTTCAGCGCTCCGTCGAGCCGGTCCTGCTGGCCGCGTACGGCCAGCGCGGCCTCGGTCTTGTCGTCGTCGGCCTCGAGGACCACGACCCATGCCCGCTGCGGCAGTCGATGGCCCAGCCGTTCCGCCTGGCGGGCGACGCGCTCCGCCTCATCCGGCTCCAACGCGCCGGCCAGCACCTCCTCGACCAGGTCTCCGCGAAGCCGGCGCTCGACCTCGGCCGCGGCGCGCTCCTTCGACAGCTCGAGCGCAAGAACCGTCGACCCGTGCTCGAGCGCGCGGACGCGTCCCTCGGACTCGACGGCTCCCTCGTCGACGCCCACCGCGAGCAAACCAAGCATCTCCGCCCCGGCGCGCACTGGCACGACGTCGAGCGGGCGCGGCGGCCGGCCCGCGTGAATCCGCACCTCCCGCGCTGCGGTCCCGGCATTGGCCGGGAAATGGATCCGCGGAGGCATGCCGTCCGACGACTCCCCCACTCCCCGCACTCGGTAGCCGTCGGGCGAGTAGAGGGCGGCGCGACCGCCGGCCAGCGAACCGAGGACCTCGAGGATGGACTGGATTCCAGCACCGTCGAGCGACAGCTTCGTGAATCGCTCGTGGATGTCGTGCGACAGCTTGATCTCGGCCAGCTGCACCTCCGTGCGCCTCTGCAGCTCGCTGCGCTCGAGGATGCCGGCCACCTGCGCCGCGATCGCGCGCAGGAAGTCGATGTCGCCCGAGTTGAACTCGCGCCGCTCGGTGCTCTGCACGTTGAGCACTCCGACCAGCCTCGGTCCCGACTCGATGGGCACCGAGGCCATGGAATGAAAGCGGTCCTCGTCGAGCCCGGGCACCCACTTCCAGTGCGGCTCCTTGCTCACGTCGGGCACGACCGCAGGGCGTTTCGAATCCGCCACCCACCCGGTGATGCCCTCCCCGACCCGCATCGTCACCTTGCCCACCATGTTCTCGTTCAGGCCGTTGGTCGCCGTGAGCAGCAGCTCGCGCCCGGTCAGCAGGTAGAGCGAGCAGACATCCGCGCCGATGGCCGAGGTCGTCTCCCGAATGATCAGCTCCAGCAGCTCGTCCGGCCGCTGCGTGGAGGCGGCCGCCTGGGCGAGCCGGACCAGGAAGTTGAGCTCGCGTGCGGCAAGACTGGAGTCCGAGACCCCTGCGGTAACCTGCACTCGCTCCACATTACTTTCCGGGTTCATGCCAGATCTCGTGTCAATAGCACAACGGACAGGGCCTTGCCTAGTGCGATAGCTACAGTCTGGCTTTTCCAGTCGGGGGAGTTAGGCTAGGCACGAACGTGACCTCCCCTCACTCCGGCCAGTGGCGCGAGCACTTCGCCGGGGTCGATCTGCCGGTCCCGATCTTCGGCGGCGGGACCGCCACCGGCATCAACTTCGACAACGCCGCCAGCACGCCGCCCCTGAAGCGCGTGCGCGACCTGGTCAATGGCTTCTCCGACGTGTACTCGAGCGTCCATCGCGGCACAGGTTATAAGTCGCGCCTGTCGACCGAGGCCTACGAGCAGGCGCGCGAGCTGGTCTCTCAATTCCTGGGCGTCGACGAAAAACAACAGGTCGTCATCTTCGTCAAGGGGACGACCGACGCGCTGAATCGCATCGCAGCCGAACAGGCAAGGCTTGACGGCAGGCAGGTGCTGGTGACCGAGATGGAGCATCACGCCGACCTGCTGCCATGGCGCCACCGCAGCGGCCACGTGATGGTCGGGCTGTCAGACGATGGAGAGATCGACCTCGACGCCATCGAGGATGAGCTCAAGAAAGGCGCGGGAAAGGTCGGGCTGGTCGCCCTTTGCGGCGCCTCGAACGTGACTGGCTTTGTCTCGCCGATTCACGAGGTGGCCGAGCTGGCGCATCGTCACGGCGCGCGAATCTCGGTCGACGCCGCGCAGCTCGCTCCGCATCACAGGATCGACGTTCGGCCGGCGAGCGAGCCAGGTCACCTCGACTTCATCTCGCTGTCCGGGCACAAGATGTACGCGCCATACGGAGCCGGTGTTCTCGTCGCGCCCCGTGACTTCTTCGCGGGAGCGCCCGAGGTGATGGGCGGCGGCGCGATCAGCATCGTCACGTGGGACGACACCGTCTGGGCCGACCTGCCCGACCGCGAGGAAGCCGGCTCGCCCAACGTGATCGGCGCGGTGGCAATGGGCGCCGCGATCCAGACCCTGCAGGAGCTCGGCTTCAACGAAATGCTCGACTACGAGGCACGCCTGGGGGGGAATATGCACACCGAGCTCGCCGCGATACCCGGGGTCGCCGTGCTCGGCGGCATCGAACCGCGGCGCGCGGGCCCGCGTCTTGCCCTTTCGAGCTTTGTCGTCGACGGCCTGCACCACGGGCTCGTCGCCGCGGCACTCAGCCATGAGTGGGGCATCGCCGTCCGGCATGGCTGCTTCTGCGCGAACCCTTACGTGTTCCACCTGCTTCACATGAGCAAGGACGAGGTGGTGGCGGTCGAGGGCGACGTGACCGCCGGTCGCCGCAAGGCCCTGCCGGGAGCGGTCCGGGCGAGTCTTGCGCCCTACAACACAAAGGAAGAGGTGGACCGATTTCTCGAGGCGGTCAGACAGATCGCACGAGGCAGGATCAGGGCGACGTACGAACAGGCTGCGGATGGCACCTACGCCCCCGCGGGCGGGTGGCCGCGCATCCCGAGCCCGCTGCGCGCGGTCGTGAAACACTGATCGCATGATCAAGTTCATCGTCGAGGTGCTGCTGGCGATCTTTCTTCACCCCGTCGCCTTCGTCCTGTGCGTGATCGACATCGTCAACCGCAAGGACATGGGTGGGGTGTCGAAGGTGCTGTGGATCATCATCAGCTTCTTCTGGGGCATCGGCCCGATCCTCTACATCCTCCTCGGCAGCGGCAAGTTCTGGTAGTCCCCTGAGCCTGTGAGGGACCGCGCGGCGACCCGGGCGCTGGTGCTCGGTCTGCTCGCGCTGTGGTTCGGCCTTGTCGCGCCGTTCGCCATCTGGAGCGGGTTTCGGTCCTGGCGGCGCATCCGCGCATCGGATGGCGAGCTGAACGGTGCGGCGAGCGCCGTCGCAGGGCTGGTGGCCGGATTGGTCGGCCTGGCCACCATGGTGATCGGCGCGGCCTACTGGCTCACCGCGTGATCAGGCGCGTCGCGCTGGCGCTTCTGATCCTTGCCGTCGCGATGCTCACGTATCCGGGCGCGCTTCTCGCGTCGCTGGCGACTCGTGTGACCTCCGCGCCCGCTGCATCGCCCGGTCCGCGTGGCGCGCTGGCATGGCTCCACGTCGCACACCCCACCGGCGGGAGGCCGTTCATTGCCGACGACCAGGGCCGGCTTGTTCTGCTGCACGGGGCGATCCCCGCGTCGCTGCTCGAGTTCGGGCCGGGCACCGCGCCGGTATACCCGCTCGACCCATCCGCCTATCCGAACCGGATTTGCCCCGCGAACTCTGCGGCGAGTCGTTATCCGCCACTCTGCCAGGACGACCTCGACGCCATGGCTCGACTGGGCTTCAACTCGATCCGGCTCCCGATCTCGTGGAGCCTGCTCGAGCCTGAGCGCGGCCGTTTCGACAGCACCTACCTCGACCGTGTGGCGCAGATCGTCGATTGGGTGCGCGAGCTGCGGATGTACGTCATCGTCGACATGCATCAGAACGCCTTCTCGCACTACGTCGGCTCGGGCGACTCAACGGTTGACCTCTCTTACGACAGCGGCGCGCCGAAGTGGGCGACCATCACCGACGGCCTTCCGTCGCACGTCTTCGACAAGCAGCGCGAGCTCAACGCGGCGGTGCTCGAGGCGACCACCAACTTCTGGTACGACCGGGGCGGGATCCAGGACGAGTACCTCGCCACCCTCGCTTTCGTCGCGCGGAGATTCCGCGACGATCCAGTCGTCGCGGGCTACAGCGTCTACAACGAGCCCCTCCCCGGATGGAGCCTTCCCCCAGGCTTCGAGGACCTGCTGCTGTTTCCTTTCTATCGCCGCGCCATCGACGCCATGACAGGGGCCGCCGACGGGCTGCCCTGCTGGTCGGGCATCTTCATGCCGGCGGTGTGCGGCTACCGCGACCTCGGAGTCGACGACCGGCGCCATCTGATCTTCCTTGACGCCGGATTGCTCAGGCAGGTGACCGACTTTCCGACGCACCTCGACATGCCGGTCAGCTCCTACCCGAACGTCGTGCTGTCGATCCACGCCTACACGCACATCTTCACGCTCGACAATCTGCTGCCGCAGGTTTTTTCGAAAAGCAGCTACCCGTGGGGCGGCTACGACCAGAGCTACTCCCTGGCCGAGCGCGAAGCCAGGGCGATGGATGCAGCGCTCTTCGTCGCGGAGTTCGGCAACGCGCCCTCCGACGACAGCACGATCCTGAGCGCCCAGGTGGTGGAGCAGGAGAAGCACCTCACCGGCTCCCAGTTCTGGCCCTGGAAAGAGAATGGCAGCGGCTGGGGTGTGTACAACCCACCGGCATCACCTTCGGATTCGAGCGGCTGCCTTCGCGCGTCGCGCGAGCGATTGCTGGCCCGCATCTATCCGCGAGCGACCGCCGACCTGACGGCAAGTTTTCATTACGACTCGACCGACGGCAGCTTCACGATGAAGGGTCACGGCCGGCCAGGCGACCCATCGACGGTGGTCTATGTGCCGCCGGAGGTCACGGGCCAGATCGGCGTCGACGATGGGGTCCGGGCGGTCGTGAGCCGGGAGACGGATGGGAGCCGGCTCGTCTTCGCCTCACCGGCGGGTGGTGCCTTTGTGATCGCCGTCGCCCCGGCGCCCCTCGCGCTTGCGGGCTGCTGAAAGGCGGCGGGGCGCTTTGCGGCGCCAGGCTGCTTCCAGAAGGTCGCCTACCAACTCGGGGGAGGCTCGCAGCAGATGAGCCCGGACACTGGGAGGCCAGGGCAAATTCCCTGGCTTCTCCGAGCGTTATCACAGCCTTCGACATTACCTTCCCCCCCGTAACCGGCATGGGCTAATCTGGAACCTCGAAGGGTGGGAAGCCGACCAGCGACAACTGGCCGCGCCCGCGCGTCCAAAAACGGAACCGACGCGCAGGGGCAAAAAAACGGGGCGCTCAGGCACCGCCCGGGAACTAACGGCGAGGTTGCGGCTGAGCCGGCGATCAAGCTCGTCGGTGTCACGAAGTCCTTCGGCCGCACCGCGGTCCTGAAGGGCGTCAACCTCAGCGTCGCGCCCGGCGAGCTGTTCGAGGTGACGGGCCGAAGCGGTTCCGGCAAGACGACCCTCCTGCGCCTCATCCACGGACAGCTGCGCCCAAACGCCGGCGAGGTGTGGGTGCGCGGTCGGGGCCTCCACCGTTGGTGGCGTGGTGGCCTCGGCAGGCACCGTCGCGACGTCGCGTTCATATTCCAGGAGCAGCGGCTGCAGCCGAGGTTGAACGCTTTCGAGAACATCGTCCTGGCCCTCCAGGTCCGCGATCCCCAGGTGCCGAACCGCGAGATCAAGCGGCGCGCTATGGAGGCGCTCGAGTCGGTGAAGCTCGGTCAGCGGCGAGGCGCCTACCCACACCAGCTGTCGGCGGGCGAGCGCCAGCGCGTGGCGATTGCGCGGGCGCTGGCCACCAGGCCGCGAGTCCTCCTGGCCGACGAGCCGCTCACCGCGCTCGACGACGACAACGCCGAGATCGTGACCCACCTGCTCGAGGCCGCCGCCGCCAACGGGACAACTGTGATCGTGGCCAGCCATCGCCACACATTTGCGGCGAGCCGGATCCTGCGACTCCCGAGCGCGAAGGTGATGACGAACGGGGCGCGCAGGGCGACGGTGAACGGGAACGGCCACGCCAACGGCAATGGACACGTCAACGGCAACGGGCACGCAAACGGCAACGGGTATGCGAACGGGAACAGCGCCTCCGCTCGAACACCGTTGTGGCGCCTCGTGATTCCGGCTCGTCAGAGGCCACACAAGAAGCACGTGGTGCATCAACTTCCGCTGTGGCGCCGGACGGCCGCCTTCACCGCCAACGGCTACCGGCTCGTCGTGCTCAACGGGCTCCGCAGCTGGAGCAGGGATGCACGGCTCACGACGCCGGTGATCGGCACGATCGCCCTCCTCCTCATGCTGTGCGGGACGCTGGCCCTGGCCGGGATTGCCGTCGAACGCGTCATCGCCGACCAGACAAGCCAGGCGTCCATCGTCCGGGTCTACCTCGCGCCGGACGCCACGCCTGACGCGGTCGCCGCGCTGAAATCGAAGCTGGCGGCCGATTCGCGCGTCGCGTCGGTCACGTACGTCACGCCCGAGCAGGCGCTGGCCGAGGCCAGCAAACGGCCGGGTCTCGACAACCTGTCCAGCCTGAGCTCGACCAACCCCTTCCCCGCCAGCTTCGACGTTCGGGTGCGCCTGGTCACGAAGGTCGCCGCGGTGGCCGCTTCGGTCAAGGGTGATACCGCGGTCGATCCGACCTACCCGACGTCATACGACCCCGACACCTACGCGCGGCTACGCCACTTCGCGCTCGTCGCGGGTGGCATCGCCGGCGGGATCGTGCTGCTCTTCGCGCTCGTCGCCTACGCGGTGATCGCGAATTCGATGCGCGGCATCGCGGCTTCGCGCCGTCAAGAGGTTGCGTTGACCCGGCTGCTGGGGGCCCGAGGCTGGATGCTCCGAGGCCCGTTTGTCGTCGAGGGTCTGATGACCGGCGCACTTGCCGGGGCGCTCGCTGCCGCGGTCGTCGCCGGCGCATACCTGCTGGCAATGCGCTTCGAGTCGGCCGTATACGTCCAGATTCTGCCAGGCGTCAACGCCACCGCCGTCCAGTACGTCCTCGCAGCTGTCATCACGGCAGGCCTCGTGCTGGGCACGGCTACAGCACTGCTCGGGTTCCGCAGGGCTCACGCTTGAGGCGGGCGCTCGGCGCCGCCGCCCTGCTGGGAACTCTCCTTGCGCTCCAGGCTTCGACCGCTTCCGCCACCGATCCCACCCCGGCGGCGTGTCCGAGTCCCGCCGCGGCCTCTGGAGCACGTGTCGACTGCCCCGCGCCCACCAACCCCAACCTGGCCGCGTACGCGGACCTGGAGAGCCGGCTCGGCGGCGACATCGCCCGCGCGCTCGCCGCGGAGCAAACCCTCTCCGCCACGCTGGACCAATTCGCCGCGACGCAGCAGCTGCTGACCGACCAGGTCACCCAGGAAGAAACGATGATCGCCAACCTGGAAGACGAGATCGCCAAGCTCGACGCGCAGATCGCGGACACGCAGGCGCGCATTGAGGTCGAGAAGGCGCAGCTCGCCGTCATGTCGCGCGCGATCTACCGCCAGCCCGACTCGTTCTGGCTCCTCATCGCGCGGACCGGCAACCTGCACGAGGCGCTGATCGCAACCGCGGACGCTGTCGTGGCCGGCCAGCGAGCGCACGCCTTGCAGACGAGGCTCGAGGCGGACCTGGCCAAGCTGCAATCAGACCGCCAGGCGCGCCAGGACGACCTCGACCGCGAGAACGGAACACTCGACCTGCTGAACGCCAACTTGAGCTCGCTGCAGGAGGTCATGTCTCGGCAGACTGACGTGAGCGGCGCATTGGGCGACCTGATCACGTCGATTCAGACCGCGAAAGACAAGCTGCAGAACGTGGCGCCTGACGTGACGACCAGCCTCGCCCAGCTCCTCGAAGCCCAGGAGGCTGACCTGATTCAGCGCTCCTACGAGACGGCGTGGAGCGAGGCCCAGGTCGGCGTCGGGCTCGCATTGGTCAACCGTCAGCTTCCTGTCGGCAGGACTATCAGCGGGCTGGCGCTGGCGTGGCCGATGAGCTCGTTCCAGATCACGCAGCCCTTCGGGCCGTCGACCGTGGTGCTCGAGCCCGCCTTCGGTCCCTACAGGCACTTTCACACCGGCGTGGATATCGCCGCGCCGCTCGGCGCGCCGGTGATGGCCGCGGCGGACGGCCTCGTCGTCGCCGTTGGTCACACCAATATCGGCTACGGCAACTACGTGGTCATCGCGCACGGCGGCGGCATCGCGACGCTTTATGGCCACCTGCTGCAGACCAATGTGAGCGCCGGCGATCGCGTGGTGCGCGGCCAGGTGATCGGGCTCGAGGGATCGACCGGCCTGTCGACGGGTCCACATGTGCACTTCGAGCTGCGGGTCAACGACCAGGCCGTGGACCCGATGCCGTACCTGCCTGTGCCCGGAACAAGCTGGTCAGGCTAGACACCATTCCGCTGGGCCTCTGTGTGACCTGCGTGACTTTCAAGCCGCGAGCCAATCGCTTAGTGTGCGGTGCCGATGGGAGAGCATGACTATCGGGTGTTGAGTCCCCGCGCCAGGGCTGCGACCGGTGGCAAGCTTCTTCACCTGGTGCGCGAGGATGCCGAATCGTCGCTGTGCGGCATCCCTCGGTCTGTCCTCATGGAGCCGGAGCTGGACGCGCTGGTTTGCTCTGACTGCGTCGAGTGGTTGCTCAAGCGGCGAATCATTTCCGGCGAATTCAAGCCGGTGGCGCGTCCGTAGAGGTTCTCTTCGCTGGAGCTCGAGATACGCGAGTTCGTGCACTCGCGTCTTTGATGAGCGTTCCGCACACGCGATTGCGTGCACTCGCGTTGTGCCATCGCGTTGGTGCTGGTCACACTCAAAAACTCAAGTGGTGCCCCTATAGACCTTCGGTTGATGTGTCGTGGAGCTACTTCGCTTGATATGTCTCACTCCCACTGAAATCTAGCGCCGCCGCGGCGCAGTGCCGTCGGCATGCAGTTTGCGAACTGTGCCGTTGCTTGTGCGAGCCACCGTCT
>WNFD01014095.1_pt1 | contig 10852 bp, 11 predicted proteins | sample 5400491 | NCBI WGS metagenome assembly WNFD01 (sample SAMN13153343, study PRJNA577476) | soil metagenome | isolation source: 120 cm saprolite under Douglas fir tree site 2 hole 2 replicate 2 | place: USA:California | collected 2015-04-18 | reverse complement strand
CATGGTTCACGGCTGGCTATGCCCAGGCGGCGATCATCTTTCCCTTCATCGTCGCGGCCCCGCACTACTTCCGGGGGCAGATCCTCCTCGGCGGGCTCGTCCAGACCGCCACGGCCTTCGGCCAGGTGCAGGACTCGCTAAGCTTCATCGTCTCCTCGTACACCGACATCGCCGCGTGGCGCTCAGTGGTGGAGCGGCTCGTCGGCTTCGAGCACGCGCTCGATCGCGTGCGCAGCCAGGCGGCCGGCGGCGGTATCGCGCGCACCGACGGGGACGCGGAGCGCCTGACCCTCGAGGGCGTGGAGCTCGATCTCCCGGACGGTCAGCGGCTCGTGGCAGGCGTGAACCTCTCGCTCGGACGCGGCGACACCGCGCTGCTGGCGGGACCCTCGGGCGTGGGCAAGAGCACGCTCCTGCGCGCGATCGCCGGAATCTGGCCCTTCGGGCGCGGCGAGATCCGCGTGCCGCACGAGGCCCGGATTCTCTTTCTCCCTCAGAAGCCATACCTGCCGATCGGGAGCCTAAGGGAAGTGGTGAGCTACCCGATGCCGACGGGCGGCGTGGACGCCGCGACGCTGCGAGAGGCGCTCGAGGCGGTAGGGCTGCCCGAACTGGCCGGGCGGCTCGAGGAGACCGGACATTGGGCGCTCCAGCTCTCCCCCGGCGAGCAGCAGCGCATCGCGTTCGCCCGCGCCCTTGTTCAGAAGCCCGACTGGCTCTTCCTCGACGAGGCGACCTCGGCGTTGGATGAACCGACGGAGGCGCGCCTCTACCGGCTGGTGCGCGAGCGGCTCCCGGGGAGCGCGGTGTTCAGCGTGGGCCACCGGGGAACCCTTCGCCCCTTCCACGCCCGGCAGCTCGCTGTACGGCCCAACGGGAGTGGGCCCGCCTCCATCGTGGACGTCACCGCCGCCCCTCGTCGAAGCGGCGTTCCTGGCGGAGCATGAGGAATTTCGGCGCCTCAATCCGGGCGCGGAAAGCCGGCCATCGCCACCAGAGCAGAAGCAGGGCGAGCATCAGGGCTGAAATTGAAATCACAATTAGATCGATCATTGTCCGTATAGGGAGCGCACAAATTCTACCACCGCGCGCCGCTGATCTGCGCTGAGTTGGATCTGCCACGGCGGCATTGCCGTTCCCGGCACGCCATTTTCCAGAACTTGCCAGGCGCGTTCTTGTGAAGGCTTCTTAAGGTGAAAATTTGTGGGTGGTGGAGCGAGGGCACCTGCCTCCGGCCCGTTCCCCGCTCCTCTGTCGCCGTGACAATTGGCGCAGTTGGCTGCAAACACGGCTTGGCCCTCGTTCAGACTGGTCGCTTCTCGCGTTGAGGGCGCAGCACTTGAAGGGTGCAAACTATGGATATACGCAACGAGAGCCCGCAAGTCTTCGGTGGGCAGCTGACGCCAGGGCGGCATTGAGGACGATGCGACTCCATTCCACAGCACGCTGCTTAATCGTTCATCGGAGTAGCGAGCAGCAGTGAGGTTTGCCGGTTTCGGCAAGAGACTCGCGGACGCTTCGCCATCGCCCCTTCCGGCGGATCCATGACACGAGGCACAATTCGCGGCGAAGAGAGCTCCACCGCGGTTTACTTCTTCCTGTAAGTCCTCCGGATCCGACGCAGGATGCAGAACAGGTGCGCTAAGGCTGCTTCCTCCGACCATGGCGATCGGAACGCCGGGAGGAGTGGCTCTGGCTGAGGGCTCGCTCGCCATCGCCATGTCCATTGACGCCAACCCCTGTCGCTCAAAGCCGGAGAGTTGTCGAGCACGCCCAAGAGATTGGAGATAAGCGAGGAGATCCAGTGCTTCCTGTGTCGGCTCGCTGGGAGTGGCCTCGAAAAGCCAAGGATAGGGAGGCATGACGGAATCGCGCACGACGAGCCGGGGGTTGTAGAGGTGAGTCAGCTGCCAGTCGCGGGAATGAAGGTTGAACTCTCGCGCCAAATCCGGCCCGATGCGGCGAGTGCCCCAAAGCTGCGGGTAATCATATTTGGTCTCCCATGCTTCGGTCGGCGCGCCGAAACGGCGCACGTCCGCCGCAAGAGACCGCACCTGCTGCGTGTGACAGTAGGCGCATCCTTCGCGTCCATAGATGACTCTGCCCCTTTGTTCGGACTCGGTGAGCGTTGCCATCGTGACTGGAGCCACCCGCTTGATTTCATCTTCCAGTTCTTTTCCAGGAAGGATTGCAAGAACAAGAAACGAAAGGGCGAAGAAACCTACCCCTGCAACGAAGGCGACGACATATGCGTAGCTGAGCCAAGCGGTCCAGCTGGGTTTGTGTAAAGGCGGCGAGACATCCTCGAATCCGACGATATCTTCTGAAGTCGCGCGGCTCGTCCCAGTCGTGGTGGCCTCTGACAACCTTGGCCCGGTAACCAGAGAGGTCCAGAACAGAATGAAGCCCGCGAGAAGAAGGAGCCCCGAGAGTGTACGCGCCAGCCAGTAACTTCCGACCGCCCGGACGGAATCGATCCATGGCGCGCTGGACTGCCAGACCTGAGCCTCTACCAAACCCGCAATCGTGAGATCGGCGACCATCAGCGTCAGGCCCACGGCAAGAAGCCAGAACGACCAATTCATCGCGCGCTCGTTGCAGCGTGTTCCCGGGATGCGTTGCCAAAGATGGGCGACGCCACCCAGCGCGATGAAGCTTGCAAAGCCGATCATTGCGAAATGGGAGTGGCCGATCACCCAGTCGGTAAAGTGGATAAAGCGATTGACGGGCATCAACGCCTGCACCGCTCCCTGCAAACTGACCAGCAAATAAGCGACAACACCAAACCAGACGAAACGCAGCGGTACGTCCCTTGCCACCGTTCCGCTACTTCCCCGCAACGAGAGCAGAAGGTTGGTAACGACCAGAATCACGGTCATTCCCAGATAGGCCGAAGCGACGATCGCCCCTTTCTGCGCCGCCATCGGGATCGCTGAATACACGTAATGGTGAGTCCCATTTAATGGGTAAACAAAGAAGAGCAGCCAGAAGCCCACCATCGAAAGGAAATGACTAAAGATGGTGCGACGGGTGACTGCGGGAATGACGTAGTATGCGATCGCGACGGCGAATGGCGTGACGTAGAGGCCGACGGCGTCGTGAATCCAAAGGCCACTGAACGCAGCGCCTCGCGCACCGGGAACAAGCTCCGGCACGAGATTGCCAACCGGGTAGGCCAGCAGCGTGAAGATAATGCCCCCGATAATGTACCAACCGCTGACATACAGGTCGGAGAGCCGAGCTTTAAAGAAGGGCAGGACAAACTCGCAGACCATCAAAATGAAGGCGAGGACGACGAAAGCGTCCACTACCAGCGGGAACTCAGCCCATTCGAGCGGCTGGCTGAAGCCAGCGGCGACAAGTACCCAGCCGGGAAGCACCACCGCAAAATTCCAGATCCAGAAAAGAAACCATCCGAGCCTACGGCTCAAAACCGGGCGATTTGAGAGGCGCGGCACCACATAATAAAAGAAGGCAAGGAACGCGTTGCCCAGCCATCCGAAAAATATGCCCTGCGTATGGTTGTAGCGAAGCCTGCCCCAGGTAAGCCATCCGTGGCCTCCCAGAAATTCGGGAAAGGTGAACTTTGTGGCAACCAGAATGCCGAACAGGACCGAGCACACCAAGGTCACGAGTGACGCAACCACGTGGGCGCGAATCAGACCGTATTCAACCGATGGAAGCGCACCCAAACTCTGGGTATTTCCTTGCTCATTTCGATAGGAGGAATCTTCTGCAGACTTTGTCATTTACTCACACCTTTTAGAATCCAAGTCGCAAGGGCGATGCGGTCATCAAGCGACAGCTCAGACTCCAGGGGGCCCGGTGCAAAATTGCCCCATCCTGGCCGCGGATGTGTCACCGCTGAGGCCAATCGAGATCGCAAATCTGGACTGCCGGCTGAGATCGGAACTTCATGGCGATAGAAGCTCACAATTTCCTGATAACTGGGTGCGCTGGTGCGCGTGGCCATTTCGTGACAACCCGCGCATTGCCGCGTTGAAATTTCGGAGCCGCGATCTAGCAATGCACTCTCTCCCTCCGTCACCTTAGGAAGATCCACGCCTCCCGCCGCAACTGGTTCGCGCAGCGCTTCCCCAAACAGATGACGCTGATCGCGGGTGCCCCACCAAGCGAGGAGCGCGCCCAGAACCAGTACGGAACCGAGCAGGCGCATCGGCAGCCGTGACGGCGAGTGGCGCTCACTTCCGATTCTATTCGCCATACTTTGCGACGCTAGGATCGTGAGCTGCGTCGGGCTCTCCGTTGATAGAAACCAGGTAGTCCTTAATTTTTAGCACCTGCTCATCAGAAATATGTGCGCCGTACACATTTTTCATTTTGTTGACTTCGGCCAGCCACACAGTCCGGGAAAATCGCGGCTGCATCGTGATGTATCGCGGTGAGTGACAAACCACGCACGCGGTCACAAATTCATCACGGCCAGGACCTGGCGGAAACACCGGCTCGTCATGCGGCATCACGATGGTATGAATCGGGCTGTCTGGCTTTGAATCAAGCATCGATCCCATTGTGGCGTTTGTGATTTCATGATCCGCTTCCTTGGAGATGTTTGACGAAGGTCCACAGCCGGCCACCAATGCCGTGAGCCCCAGTGAGAAAAGTGCGTTCTTTGTTTTTGGCGCCATCGGTTGTTACGCCACCTTGACGTCAACTTGCTGGATTACATTCCACATAAAACCGCTGCGGTTCCACTGTTCCTTGCTCTGAGTCTCTCCAATCGCATTTGTCGCGCGAGCCATCAGTCGATATTGACCGCGATTTCGCGGCGTCCAGGACGACCGCCAGCGTCGCCACGAATACTTTCCGATTTCCGAGTCCAGTCGAGCATCCGCCCAGGTGGCTCCCCCGTCCGTTGATAACTCCACTCGCCGAATCCCGTGACCGGAGTCGAACGCAACACCCTCAATTTCATTCGGCACTCCAGGCCGGAAGATTTCATCGGGCTCGGGACGAACGAATATGGAACGGACGTTGAATCGATTGATCGGAATTGTGTCCTTGGCCAAGTCCTTCGGAGATTCGGTGCCATTGGGAGCGTTTGGAATGCGATAGCCTATGTCCGTCCAGTAGTTGTGGAAGTCATGAGGCAACACGGTGATGTCGCTGAGGGCTTTCACCCAATAAGTTCCGTACCAGCCAGGCACGACGAGGCGCAGGGGGAAGCCGTTCACCATCGGTAACGTTTGGTCATTCATGGCATAGGCGATCATCACCTCCCCATCACGCGCGTGGTCGAACGAAAGGGCTTTCACGAAGTCAGCCACAGAAGGCAATGGCGGCACGTCAAGCCCATTGAACGAGACGTCCACCGCGCCTGATTTCACCTGCGCACGATCCAAAATCGACTTCACGGAAACACCGGTCCATTTGGCGTTGCCGACTGCACCGTGCTTCCACTGACCGCCCGGAACGCGAGGCTCGAAGAAACTACGAGAATTGCCGGAACATTGATTGACGGCGATGATCGAGATTGGCTCGAACTGGGATCGAAGGTCGTCCACACTTAGCTGCAGTGGCTGCCGGACGTGGCCGCTGACATTGAGCCGAAAGGTTCGAAGATCCACCGAAGTCGGGATGCCTTGGAGGTGCCAGCGAACGAAGAACGCTTCGTTCGGGGTGAGGTCCTGACGGAAATAGTGGATCGGAGTTTCCAACTGCGGCGGCCGGTCGGTGAGGAAGATCATCTCGGTCTTTTCCGGGAATCGAATGAGGTTGGTCCGACTCGATGGAGTCCCCACCTTGGAAGTCATTCGCTTGCAGGAAGAGGTCAATGCCGCAACGCCGGTAGCACCGACGAGTTGCAAAAATCGTCGCCGGTTCATGAACTAACTTCCATCACCGGCTGCAGTTCTGATCGTGATCAACACCATTCCCTCTATCTCGGTAGCCCACTTGAAGTGGATTGAGTCAGAGTCTGCAGAGCAACCGAAACGTTTCATGAGCCCCACCGCACAGGGTCGGCGTTGGTGGGTTCTCATGCAAGACGCGAGGGTTAGTAAACGCGGAGCAGGCGGACCGTGCAGGTGTATTTAGGATCGCGCAGGTCGACGACGTAGACGTCGCCGTTGGTCTCATCAAAGTTTCCCGTTAGCAAAGCCAGAGGGCTGGATGCGGCGAGGTACCACCAATCGTCTTTGAGATGCATGTCCCTGAGTTTCTTTTTGTAATGAATCCGTCCCTCGAAAGCCCATTCGCTGCGCAGGCCATCAGAATGGATCCCTGCTCCTCCTGGCTTCGGACCGGGAAGTTGGAGGATCGCTTTGGGAGCGCTTCGCATCACGTGCTCATCGAAAGCCTTGTTCCCAGAGGACTGAATCAAAAGGCTGGCGAGCAACTCGCCGGTGGCTGACTGGCGCAACTCGACCACTGCCAACAGTGCGGCCCCGCCCTCGGCGAAGCGCCGCAGGGCAGATCCCTGACCCAGTTTGTTGGCAAAATCTTCATAGCGCGTGCCGGCCGCCTCTTGCCGCGCACGGGAAAGCGGAGAGACGTCGTCCTGGCCGTATGGGTTTCGACCTGCACCGTAGCGCTGCGCCGCGCTCGACCAGTCTGCGAAGAAATTGCGGGCCAGGTGCGCCTCGAACTTCGGTGGGTTGGCAGCGGCCTGCTCGAGCGCCTTTTTCATATCGCCGAAGTAGCGATCGACGAGTCCCTTCTCGACCCGCAAAGAAGCCACATCGTCCTTGATCCAATTCTCCACCCTCCGTTTGACCCGCTCCGCATTCAGCGCAGCTACCGCCTGGGGATCCGGTCTCTCCTGGGGGGTGTTTTGAACAGTTTGTCCGTGCGACTCGGGAGCCGGAGCCGGTTTCGAGAAGCCGCCCCAGGACTGAATTCCGGGCACAAGATGGATTGCCCGCGGCGAATCATCTTTCAGAGGTGCGGACGCAACCGGTGCATCGTTCGGTGTGGTGTTCCCGCTCTTGGGGGCCTCGACGGGCGCCTGCCGATGCGAGGGCTTGCGAGTCCCTCGAGCCAAGTCTTGACTCTCGGGCGCCGGCTGCTTGGGTTGAGTTTGAGGCGGCCGTGGTGCTGGGCCCTCCTGTCGAGGGACAGTCCGCAGCTGAATCGCGATCGGCGGCCTGGGATGCGTCGCCCGAGGCTGAGGCCTGCGGCGCGCGAGTACCATCAGCAGCGCGCAGTGAAGCGCCACCGAAATGCCAAACGCAACGCTCTCTCGTCGTAGCTTCACGTACCCGTCCGCCGACCGGTAGTCTCCGCTTTCGACTGGCAGCTTTCAATAAAGCTAGTACGAATCCTCAGGGCGCGCGCACTCCCGGTGATCATCATCAGCCTGCGCGCGCAAGATGCCTTCTAGATGCTGGTAGAGTGCCATAGCCGTGGCGATCATAGACCAGCACCGAGAGGATGAGCCCCGCTCCGCGCCCAGCACTTTCGGAACACGAAAGATCTTGCTGTGCCGTGACGGCTTGACGGTTTCGACAGTGAGACTGAACGCCGGGCTCCAGTTCGCCTCACACGCACATGACCACGACCACGCGCTGGAAGTGTCCTCTGGCGTCGCGCCGGCGAGCTACATGCCAACGCCATCGGGACAGACGACGTTGAAGTCATTCTTGCTGACATTGAGCCGGAGCGTTCCGGGAGGTTCTGTCTCGATTCGGCTGGGCAAGCCGCCTATTTCGTGCCCGGAACTTTCGAGGATCTCCACCGCGGCCTTCGATCCGAGGTTCATCGCTCGGACCGGACCTCTTCTGTTGCAATCGAGGGCTTGGTCTACCTCCTGGCTGCGCGTACCGCCCGGCATTGCACGCTGACCAAACCGCGAATGCCAGACTGGTTATCAAACGCAGCGAGACTGATCCACTCGGACTATTCGCACTCGATCAGGTTGTCGCAGGTCGCCGCAGCAGCCGGTGTTCACCCAGTGACCCTGGCAGTTGCGTTCCGCCGCCAGTTCGGGAAGTCGGTTGGGCGCTACGTCACCGACTTGCGCATCACCCATGCAAAGCAGGAGCTTGAGAACACCCAACGTCCGATTGCCGAAATCGCGCTGGAAGCTGGGTTTTACGATGAATCGCACATGGGCCGTGTCTTTCGCGCCCGCTTTGGCATTTCGCCCGGGGCCATTCGGCGACAGTCGATTCAACGCTCGTAGCATTAAGCGCGTACCATCCCGCACTTCTGCCGTCCTATCGATCCGAGCTTGAATCACCTAGCCTCAAGCCAGGAGGTTGAGATGCGCACAAAGCTCCCGGCATGGTTGCGCAGTGTTGCGAGCGTCTTTCTCGGATACGTCGTCATCGTCGCATGCACCACCGCTGGGTTTAAGCCACTGGGGGGAATCATTCACCTGAGCGCGCCGCTGCGTATTCAAGCAGCGGGGGCGCTGGTCGCGATCCTTTCTGGACTCTTGGGAGGCCTGACCGCGTCCGCGATCGCTAGCGGGCATCCTGTGCAGCACGCGGCTGCAGTGCTGGCATTCCTGTTGGTTGATACGCTCGTCGTGTTGTCGCGGGGCAGCCCCGATCCACTCTGGTTCGAGCTCTCCGGCAGTGCAACCCTGATGGGGGCCACGGTTTCGGGCGGGCTGCTTTATCGACTGCTGAAGCCGCCTCGCCGATGGGTGTAGCAAATCAGGCGCTGGGCTAGGCCGCGCGTGTCTTTCTCGTCTTGGCGATGCCTTGTAACTCCAATGGCAGGTGCGCGTCCACGAGCGACGCACCACCGTCCACATCAATCAATTGGCCGGTGATCCAGCCCGCTTCTTCCGAGCAAAGCAAGGCGACCGCATTGCCGATATCCACCGGTTTTCCGAGTCGACCCATCGGGGTCCATCCGCGCTCCTGCCATTCCCGCAGACCGGTCTGGAAAACTTCCGGCAAGCTGTTCAGCACGCTGTCTTCGACCCAGCCGGGGCTGATCGTATTCACCGTGATCCCTCGATCCGCGAGCGCAACGGCGAAGTACCGTGCCAGCGACTCCATCGCTGCTTTGGCCGCGCCCATCGCTACCCACGGCTGCCAGCTTCCAAATCGTCCCCCGGGCGCAAACGTGATCGCTATAATCCTTCCCCCGTTGGACATCAGCGCAGCGGCTTCGCGCACCGCAACCAGGAATGCCTTGGCCTGCGAATCGAAAGCGCAGTCCCACTTGTCCAGCGTGATTTCCATCGGAGCTTCATAGAATGCAGCCGCCTCGGGTCGCGCATTGCTCACGAAAATAGCCAGTGAACCGAACTGCGAGCGAACTTGCTCGAACATCCGGCGGATTTCCTCCGGGCGGCAGACGTCTGCCTGCACCAGGAATCCATCCGAACCCAGCTTGCGGATGTTCTCCAGTGTTGCCTGCGCGGCCTCGCGGTTGCGGTAGTAATGCACCGCAACGCGTGCACCTTTTTCAGCCAACTTGAGAGCGATACCTCGACCAATCCCTCGGGAACTTCCAGTGATCAGAGCATTCTTGCCTTGGAAAGACATGGGTACCTCCTTTTCCGCAGAGCGGAATCCTCATTTCAAACATGAATTGACTGGAATTGCCCCACGCAGCGCAGTTGCCGCAATAATGGCAATAATCAGCTTTGTCGGCTTTTAAGCGATGTCAACAATCGACATGTCGCGCACGAAATCAGTCACGCACGCCTGCTCGGTGTCCAGCCTGGCTTAGGCGCTGGGAACATTTCGCTTGACCCACTGCTCTGCTCAGATAAAAGGAACCGTCGCGTTTTAAACAGACACCAGGCGAATTTAGCCTTGTGTATGTCTATTCACGTCCCCACCGGACACTGAATCCAATCATCAAACCTTGAAGGGGGAGTAATGAGAAACACGCTACAGAAATGCCTAATTACAGTCGGAGTTTTGCTTTTTGGGATCGGAGCGTGGGCGGCTGACAGTGAATGTGACGCAGTTAAGGATAACCTGATCACCAATTGTGGATGGGAGTTTAATTGCTGGGCTGGCTGGCATCCCAGTGCGTCTATTGTTGATATCGGACGCGATGAATTTGCTCACAGCGGAGATTATCGGGGAATTATCCATGCACACCCCGGCCTCGAATATGTCGGGCAGCAGGGACTCCCGGTCGTTGCTGGCCAGGCTTACACACTAAGTTTTTGGGTGCGCAACACCCAACCCATGGAACGGCTTCAAGTCCTTTGGACCCCAGATCGCGTTGACGAGATTGTTTTCGACCTGGAGAACATACCTGCGCAAGACTACACGCAATACGTGATTGAAGATCTGATCGCTTCAACCGACAGTGCGGAAGTATGGTTGATGTTCGGCAACGCGCTGGGCGATGTTGATATCGATGATGTAGTGCTCGTCCCAAGCCAGGAATAGTTAACTGGGGAAAAGCTCGGCGGCGCGTCCTGTGATTCGACGCGCCGCTTATTGCTTGGGGGTTTCCTCGATCACGATCATCTTTACGGCCCTTTCGACCAGAGCCTTTTCGATCGCCGGCCACCGATCGTGTGCTTTGCCGCCCTCGTCCAGCCCGGCGGCGTTGAACCCCGTTGGTGTCACGTCTTCGCCGTAGATGATCATCAGCTCCTTTCGCTTCTGTTCATCCAACAAGTGTACGAGACGCACGTCCATCATCCCTGCCGGCATCTTGTACCCTCTCTGCCGTATCAGTGCCTCGATATGCTCTCTGTCTGAACCCGGTCTGGTCTTGCCATCTCTCGATCGGACCCAGGTGTCGACGTAGAAATCCATGCCGCCGATATTCGCGTGTTGCGGCGAATTGTATTCATGCTTCAACTCCGGCCTGGTTGGGATGTAGCCCTCGAACTGCACCCAATAAAGCCGCTGCACATTCTTTTGCTCGTCGGCCTCAACGAACGCGTGGAGCTCGCAGTCCGCGA
>WNFD01013637.1_pt1 | contig 10854 bp, 10 predicted proteins | sample 5400491 | NCBI WGS metagenome assembly WNFD01 (sample SAMN13153343, study PRJNA577476) | soil metagenome | isolation source: 120 cm saprolite under Douglas fir tree site 2 hole 2 replicate 2 | place: USA:California | collected 2015-04-18 | reverse complement strand
GGGGGCCACTCGACTTCACAATGATTGCTGATCATTTTGGCTGGATCGCAATCGCCCTCGAAAGCCCATGCGGAGACGATCTTTCCGCCTGCCTGCTTGATCGAGCCGAGATCGAGAAAGGTCTCAGGTACGGGAAAGCTGGTTTCCTCTTGAAATTCACGCTTCGCGGCCTCTAGGGGTAGCTCGCCCTCCATGTATTCGCCCTTAGGGATGGTCCATGCTGCGAGGTCTTTTTTTGCAAAGAAGGGGCCGCCCGGGTGAACGAGGAAGACTTCCAGACTGGGCGACCGGCGCCGATACATCATCAAACCCGCACTTCGTCTTGGCACGAGAGATAACCCCAACTCAGTATAGGGATGAGGTCAAACTGACTCGTCTCCGGTTCCCGTCTCCACTGGTGTTTTGCGTGAGGCAGTAAGGCGGTAGCGAAGCAGAACGGCGATGGCGCAGGCCATGAGGAAGAGCATGGGGCCGGTGAAGAGGAAGCGGTCGGTGATCCACTTGTCGTCGAGCAGGCCGGATGTTTGTGCATAGAGCGGGCCGAAGAAGCGTTCGATGCGGCCGGGCGATCGGTGTGGGTCAAGGTGGGACTGGATCGGGCTCGGGTGCAAGTCTTGTGGATGCGGACGGGAAGAAGGAGCGGAAGAGATCGCCGAGGGCCTTGCCGAGTTTGCCGAAGGGGATCAGGCCGACGAGAAACCCGGCAGCGGCGAAGATGGGCAGGAAGTAACTGAGGACGAAGGCGACTCGGGTCAATTGCGTCCAGTGCATCCTGGTTGCTAACGCCCAGACGGGAGTGGTGACGATCCAGGAGAAACGGATCGCCGCGACCACGACGAGGAAGTAGAGAAACAGACATTTCGCGCACCATGTGACGGCTCTCAGCATGGCTCAGGTGTAGCACAGACGCATCACCCGTGGTGCAGAATTATTGACGGTCTATACGTAGGAAGGCTTATACTGCGGTTATGGCGCGGTCCGAGGGACCTGGAGCGCCGGCGAGTGAGGTGAGTCTTCAGCGAATGCTTGAATGACAATGCGCTCGGGTTTGATACCGGGGGGCCACCCGGTGCGCCGCCTGGTGGGGCGGTGGAAGAACGCGCGATGTCTCGTTTGCTCCAGGGGCCGGGACGGGTGGTTCGGGCGGTACTGGATGACCTTGTAACGACGCTGTTTCCGACTGATTGCAGGGCTTGTGGTGGGCCGCTGCTGCGAGCTGATCTCTCTCCTGTTTGTGACCAATGTATTGATAGCGTTCAGAAGCAGTCGATGACGCTGTGCGGGCGTTGTGGTGAGGCGCTCGATATGGAGGGCGTCCGGTTTGCTGGGCAGTTTCCGGTGGAGGGGTTGTTGTGCTCGCCTTGCCGGATGGCGCCGCCGGAGTTTGAGCGCGCCGTGGCGTACGCGGTGTATCAGGACGAGCTGCGAGAGATGGTGCATCTGCTGAAGTATGAGCGGATGAGTGCGGTGGCGAGGCCGCTTGGCCGGATGCTGGCTCGGGCTATCGAGATGATCGAGGCTGAGGCTGGGAAGGATTTGCTGGTGGTTGCGGTGCCGCTGTTTCCCTCGAAGGAGCGGGAGCGAGGGTACAACCAGGCGGTGCTGCTCTCGGATGCTGCGCTTGCTGAGTTGAAGAAGACTCGGCCGGAGTGGAGGCTGCGGGCGGCGCATGGCGTCATCCGCAGAGTGAAGGACACTCGCAGCCAGTTTGAGCTGACTCCGAAGGGGCGGCGACGAAACCTGCAGGGTGCGTTTGCTGTCGCGGACGGTTCGATGCTGAAGGGGCGAGAGGTTCTGCTGGTTGACGACATTTATACGACCGGGGCTACGGCGCGGGCTTGTTCGCGCGTTCTGCGGCGGGCTGGAGCGAGCAAGGTCTGGGTGGCGACGGTGTCGCGGGCGCAGCCGGAGATGGTGGTGGCTTGGGATGTGGCTTCGGCGGATGTGGCTTCGCAGACCGCGGTCTGGGATGCTGGGATAGTTGAATGAATAAGAGTGGAGCGGCTTTGCGAGGGAGTGCTAACAGTTGCTGGACTGGAGGGTTTTGGAGATGCAATCGGGGAAGATGCGGAAGCAAGGGCTAAGCGGGAAGCGCCATCTTGGACACGGGGCCGGACACGGCGCGGGGCACGGGGCGGGCCGCGTGGTTGCGGAGATGGATGTGCGGGTCGGCATCTTTCGACAGCCCGCGATGCAGACTCCGGTGCTGGTGTTGAATGCGTCGTATGAGCCGATCAATATCTGCGGGGCGCGGCGGGCTCTGGTGCTGGTGCTCAAAGGTGTGGCGCGGACCGAGGAGGAACAGGGCGCTGTGCTGCATGCGGCGCGAATGCGGATCGCTATGCCGAGCGTTATTCGTTTGCTCGAGTACCGCAGGATTCCTCATCAGACACGTGCGCTGAGCCGCAAGAACATTCTGCTGCGCGATCGAAACTCGTGCCAGTACTGCAGCGTGGTGCTGACCGCGGGCGAGTTGACGCTGGACCATGTCGTTCCGCGTTCGCGCGGCGGCCTTTCAACGTGGGAGAACCTGGTTGCCTGTTGCCACAACTGCAATCGGCGCAAGGGAAACCAGATGCTGTACGAGCTGACGGACATGAAGCTGCAGCGGGAGCCTCGGCCCTTTTCGCTGCACACCTCGCGACACATCATGCGGATGATCGGCAGCGCGGATGCGGCGTGGCGGAAGTATCTCTACTTCGAGGGCGAGCCGGCGGCTTAAAACTGCCGGGGGTACCCCCCTATTGCCCGCGCGTAAATTATCTCCTTTTCAATGATTTACGGGGGATGCTTGTCTGTAAAATATTCCAAACAAAAGGGTTGCTTCCAAAATATTGCAAATAAATGAGTTAGCCCCGGCTCTGGCCGGGGCTAAGTTTTTCTTTCCACTATTTCAAGTATAGCGGATTGAGCGGAACTAAAATGCCAACTCTATCTTGTTTTGTTTCATTGGTATAGATGGTTTTGGGGCTTGACATGTGATTTTTGGGCTGAATTTGAAGAAATTATTTTGGTCGCACCCTTCGGGTTCTGCTCCTGCGGTACACCCCAACTAGCAAAGAGAGGCTCGACGGGGATCCCGAACCCCGCGCAGCCAGACCCACTCTGTAACGGATGTCCAGAGACAAGGTGTACTATGTCCCGGAACTTGATAACTTTAGTTGCGCCCTTCAAAACAGAGACTTTTTCAGCAGCTCTAAAAGCCCTGCTAAAGCCCTGCTCTAATCCCAAAGACAACGGCGAGTGCAACTGCAAAAGATAACGGTAAGGGCAAGTGCATGGTAGCGGCTGGTGAAAGTCCAGGTGGAGAAGCGGATTTCTCCACTGCGCTGCTGACAAAGTGCGTGAGCAGCTTCGGTCGAAATGACGGTTTCCTTGATCGGGAGAAAAAGCAGATAACAACAACCGCAAGGCGAAATGCGGGGTTTTTCGCTGTGCTCAGAATGGCGAAATGCGGGGTTCTTCGCTGCGCTCAGAATGACAGGCGTACCCGCGGATGAAGGGGCGCGAGCAGGGTAGCGCCGGAGAGCAAAGTAACGCCGGAAAGAAAGGGCGGTATGGCGGTGAACGAAATGGCGATTACTTACCGGCTATCCACTGCCAGCCAGGGTTACCTGCTGCCGACGAGGAGAAAGTTGGAGGGGACGGCGCGGCACTTCAAGTTTTCGGTGGCGTGCCAGGTGGTGCCGTCGGCGTAGCGGATCGAGATGAGGTCAACCCTGCTGAGGGCGCCTACGTTATGCATCCAGACGTCGGCGTCGCTCAGGCTGTTGCTGCCGGTCTCTCGTCGCAGTTCAAAGGTTTTGGAGACGTCATCCGATGGCACCCTGGCGGGAAGGACGCGTGCTTTGGACGAGACGCCGTAGACGGTGATCTCGATGGTCTCGATGGCAGGCGCGTTCAGATGGTTGAGCATCAGGTGAAGACCCTGTGCGGGACCGGCTTGTTTGCCGTCGCCGGCGCTCATGAAATGACCGGTTGCCTGACGGCTGGCGAAGAAGCCTACGGGGCATCCTGCGTTGTCCGGGCGGTTTGCGTAAAGAACGACCGAGTCTGCGGCCGTTCCCGTGGTGGGGGAATTTTTGAGGACAAGGGGCGGATTGCTCGACGTCTGGGCGAAGGTGAAGGCGCTTGCGAGGAGGAAGAGGAGAGAGACGGAGAAGCGACGCATACGAACCTCCCAGGATTTCCCAAGTACGGGGTTCCTGCGTACACCAAGAGTTTACTCCTGCGATGTACGAGGTTCAACGGGTCTTGCGGGCGGCGGATCCAACCTATATGTTGCGTTTTCGAAGATTTCCGATAACGACGTTCTGCGGTTTCGCCAAGCCAGGCTTTTATTCGCAAGCGGTTTCTGAAGTTGAAGATCGCTGATCCAGATCGAGTGCGTTCCCGCTTCCAGGTCGATCCGCATTGAAGGCAGATCGGCATTCTGGTGGGTCTTTGCGGCGGCGAAAGGGGCTACCCAATGGCGAACGGAAGCGCTTAGGATGGTGGGCTATGCCGCGCTGGATCCTCGTATTTGCATTGATGCTCGCCGCCTTGCCGTGCCAGCCGCAGGAGCGGCCAGAGTATGGCGTGCGGACAGACGGACAGAGAGTGACTTCGCTGGGAGGACCGGGCACGAAGGCGATAGCGCTGTTTTTTGTGGCTTCGGATTGTCCGATCTCGAACCGGAGCTTTCCGGAGATGAAGAGGCTGCGGGAGGAGTTTTCCTCACGCGGTGTCCGTTTCTGGTTTGTGTATCCGAACGAGGGAGAGAGGCCGGAGCAGGTGCGCGCGCACCAGTCTGCGTACGATGCGGGAGGCGAGGCTCTGCTGGATGTGACGGCTGCGCTGTTGCGGATGGCTGGGGCGCGGGTGACGCCGGAGGTGTCAGTTCTGGTGCCGGATGGTGACTCGCGTTGGAGGCCGGTGTACACCGGCCGCATCGATGACCGCTATGTTCACATCGGACAGGAGCGTCCGCAGCCTACGGAGCATTTTGCGGAGCGCGCCCTGGCCAGTGTGCTGCAGGGCAGGCGGGTGGAGGCGGCGACGGGTGTGCCAGTAGGATGCGGGATTATGAACCCGGGTGTGAGTCCAGGACGATGAGAGCGGCGGCCCAGATGTGTGTGGCGGCCAGCGCCACAGCGATGCTGGCGATGGTGTTGGTGCCACTGCGACGGGATTCAGAGGCGGTGGTGTATGCGGAGGCAGCGCAGGTGACGTGGCGGCGGCATATTGCTCCAGTGGTCTACAAGAACTGCACGAGCTGTCACCATGACGGCGGGTCGGGGCCGTTTGCGCTGATGACGTATGAGGACGCGCGGCGGTGGGGTGGCTTGATGAAGACGGTGACGGAGAGCCGCTATATGCCGCCCTGGCTGCCTGAGCCGGGCTATGGCGCGTTTGCGGGGAATCGGCGGTTGACTGAGGAAGATATCGCGCTGGTCAAAGCGTGGGTGGAGGCCGGGATGCCCGAGGGCGATGGGAGTCCACCGACAGCACCGGTGTACGGAAGCGATTGGGAGCTGGGAGTTCCGGATATGGTGCTGGAGATGGCATCGCCGATGGAGGTACCGGCAGGCGGTGGGGACCTGTTCGAGAACTTTGTTTTGCCGGTGCCGCTAAAGGAGACGAAGTGGGTGCGCGCGATGGAGATCAAGCCGGGATCTCCGCGGGTGGTGCACCACGCGAATCTGATTCTGGACCAGACGGGCTCGCTGCGGCGAGCGCATCCGGGAGACTGGCAGAACGGGGTGCCAGGGATGGACATTCTGGTTGATTCCGGGGAGAGCTTCGATCCGGACAGTCACTTCCTCTTCTGGAAGCCGGACTCAACCGCACTGGTTGAGCCGGAGGGGATGCCGTGGAGACTGGATCCGGGCAACGATCTTGTGCTGAACATGCACCTGAAGCCAACGGGGAAGGTGGAGAGCGTTCGCGCACGGATTGGGCTTTACTTTACACAAGAGGCAGCGACGGAGCATCCCATGCTCTTGCAACTGGAGCACGATGCAGCGCTGGATATTCCCGCTGGCCAGGCTGCTTTTGTTGTGGAAGATGCTCTGAAGCTGCCGGTAGCGGTGGATGTGCTGGGGATTTATCCGCATGCGCATTACCTGGGGAAGAGGATGGAGGCATGGGCTGTGCTGCCGAATGGCGAACGGCGGTGGCTGGTGCTGATCAAGGATTGGGACATCGACAGGCAGTCGGTGTACCGGTTCGCCAAGCCGGTGTCGCTGCCGAGTGGAAGCGTGGTGCATATGCGCTACACCTATGACAACTCCGCGCAGAATGTACGGAATCCGAGTTCGCCCCCCGTGCGGGTTCATGCCGGCAACCGTTCCGTGGATGAGATGGGGCACCTTTGGCTGCAGGTATTGCCGCGTCCGGACAAGAATCCTGCGGGGGTGGATCCGCGGATGAAGCTGGAGCGCGTGTGGATGGAGAACCGCCTGCGGAGGAACGAGAAGGACGATATTGCCCTTTATAATCTGGCTTCGCTGACGATGATGGAGGGCGACGGAGCGGAGGCGGTTCAGTTGTATCGGCGCGTGCTGGAGAGGCGGCCGGACGATGTGCGAGCGATCACTTCGCTGGGGGCCGCGATGGAGGCAAGCGGCGACTGGCAGCAAGCGCAGGCTCAGTATCGCGCGGCGATGGCGAAGGACCGGAGCTATGCGGATGCGGTATTTGACCTGGCGGCTCTGGACCTGCGACATGGCTCGGTGGCCGAGGCGGAGCAGCTTTTTCGCGGCCTGATCATCGCCCATCCGGAGGACGCCGGGGCTCGGGCTGGACTTGGAAGCGCGTTATTGGCAAGCGATCGACCGGCCGAGGCGAAGACTGAGTTCGAGAGCGCGCTTGCGCGGGCGCCGGAGAGCTTTGAGGCGCTGTATGGGCTGGCGCGCATCGCGGTGGGCAACGGGGATCTGCCAGGAGCGGAGCCCCTGCTGTTGCGGGCGATCGCGGTGCGGAATGATTGGGAGGCACAGCGGCTGCTGGCCATGGTGTATGCCGGCATGGAAAGGATGGAGAAGGCAGTGGAACATTTGCTTGCGTGGCAGAAGTTACAGCCCAACGATGCGGAGCCTCATCGCGCGCTGGCGCAGGTGTACCGCCAGATGGGGCGGATGCAAGATGCGATTCGTGAACAGAAGACAGTAGTGACGCTGGTGCGGGGATTGGCGGACGACTGGAACGATCTTGGCGTGATGGAGGCGCAGGCCGGAGATAAGGCCGCCGCGCGCCGCGACCTGGAGCATGCGTTGCAGCTTGAGCCTGGAAATAAGGCTGCGCAGGCGAATCTGCGCAGGTTATAGGGAAGGACCGGCGTGACGATCGCGCTGTATTCCGGAGTAATGCCTGACTTATCGGTCTCAAAACACGAGATAGTATGACCATCCTCGGAGACCGGCGGGATATGGAAGGGTTGTATACGAAAGGCGAAAGTGCTCAGCTGGATGCGGCGGGCGATTAAAGATTGCAACACCTAAGGCGGACGGGATAACAATAGGCGTATTGTTGGAAAAACCCAGGGCCGGGGGTATGGATATGCCATCCACTGACTATTTTGAGGAGCTGTATGGTGTCACGGAAGAGGGAGCTCTTAACTTCTGGGCCTCAAATCTCCACGAAGCGATAGGAAGTAAGCGGTGGTCCGAGATTTGCGACTCTACGGGTGTCTATCTTGCAAGCGTGCTTGGTCATTTTTGTTTGCAGTCGGTAGATCGGATGGAAATCCTTTCTCCGGATTACAGCCCGAGCGAACTGGAATTCCGGCAGTTCGCGGATCTGACCCAGATCGCTGAACTCATGATGCGGCAGCTCACCAGCGCGAAGAATCCTCTGTGGATGGAGTCAGCCGGCGCGCACATTCTTCTCTACGCCGGATTCTTTCAAAACCAAAACAAGGACCGACACAACATTGAGTTCTATTCAGCCATGGGCCGAGAATGCTATCTGATGGCGGCGGTGGGAAAGAGGGAAAGGATGATGAAACTGATGGCGGCAGGGTTTAATCAATACCTCTTCCATTTGGCCAACCTGCATCGACATCTGCGGGAAAGCAGATATCTGATAAGGCCGGAGAACTAGATTTGCTTCTAACGCGTGTGGTTTACTCGCCCCCCTAATCGGGCCCGGCCTTCGACCACGGCGGCACAATCCCGTTCATGCGGGCATACGCAATCAGTTGGCCCATATGTTCGTTGTCGTGAACGATGATGCGGAGGTACATGCCATCCACGGTTGCATCTTTGTTCATGACTTTGACCTTGCGCTGAAGGTCGCCGGGCTTGAGCTGAGCGCGAGCTGTCTTGACTGGGAGCGCTTCAAAAAAGCGATGACATCCGCCTTCGACGTCACGGTCTTTTCCATATCGCTGGACTTTATGTCTGGTGGCATTGGGGGCCCGGTCACACTGAGCAAATAGAAATTAGCTAAGGCAATGTGCATGTAGACCTCGCTGGTTGACCTGACTCCAGGCGCTGGACGCCACGCAAACTTGTCGGCAGGAGTGGCCTCTGCAAGCGCTATCAGTTGCCGAGAGACGTGACCCCATTCTCCATCAAAGCCTTCCCAAAGCCCCTCATACTGAGCGTGTAGAGTCGTGGTGCTCAAAATGAGGAATAGTAACAGCGTCTTCATAGCATTTCTCCTGTCCCAGGTTGCCACTTTGCCCATCCCCTTTTGGGTTGCAGGTTGGCTCCGAGTGATTTTAGACCCCTCGTTTCAGCCAATCCAGAGCGGTAATCTCCGTTGGTTTGGGGTTTGTCCCAACTTTATGGGGATCACCCATGAAGGGTATTCCAAGGTGCTCGGATTTGGGATACCTTGTGACGTGGATTCAAGGACGTAGAAGCCGTATTTGCGGGCAACCGCTTGCAGGAGTTTTCGTAGTTCTGCCCTGGAGATGAGAGTGACCCCACTGGTTAGTGTTGCAATCACAACATTTAATTTGGAACGATGGCTTCCCCGGGCTCTTGACAGTGTCTTTACCCAGATAACGGATTTCCCTTTTGAGGTCGTCATTAGTGACGATGCCTCTACGGATGGGACCCTGCAGGTCGCTCGTGCCTACCAGGAGCGTTATCCGGATGTGATCCGCATACTGGAGCGAAGCAAGAATGCAGGAATGTGCCGGAATTCCTACGATGCATTTGAACAATGCCGAGGCAAGTTCATTGCATGGCTGGACGCAGATGATTACTGGACCGATCCTAGGAAGCTTGCGATTCAGGTACAGACTCTCGAATCGGATGCATCGATCGCAGCATGTTGTCATATCGTTCGATGGATTTCGAGCGATGGCGTAGTGAAACGGGAGATTTATCCTTCGATCGCGCCTGGGCGTTATGGACTTGCGGAGATACTGCATCACAACTTCGTGCCTTCCCCGTCGGTCATGTTTCGCTCCGGGCTTCATCGTCAACTTCCGCCGTGGTACTTCGACATAGGACACCCCACGGATTGGCCGCTTTGGGTGCTGGCAGCGCTTTCAGGGGATATCGTGTTGCTCGATCGCGTGATGGCGGATTACATGCTGACGCCGAAGAGCAACTTTATGAGCAAGGGTGCTCTATTCTGGCACGTACATGATGCGCGATTCTATGACCATATTGAGAGTATTGTCCCCTCCAAATGGCACAGGCTGGTTCGCGCTGAAAAGGGCAGGCGGCATGAGTCTATGGCGTACCTGCTTCGGCAGCAGGGCGATTTCAATGGATCTCGCGAAGCAGCGCTGAAGGCGTTTCTTTCACCATTCTTGAGGGACAACGGCAGGAGCAAGACCAAGGCGCTTCTGGCTAGTGTGTTTTACTCGCGCCGAAAGTATGTGCTTGCACCAGAGGTAGATTAGTCAGATAGCGATCGACAACCGCGGCGATTATTGCGTTGTGCCGGTGAGGAAGATCTGCTCGGGGAGGGAGGCGATGACGCGGTAGAGGGCGAACTGGCGCGCGTTCTGGCTGCGGAGTTCGAAGAGGAGGCTGGCGCGGTTGCTGGCGTCCGCATCGACGACGTCGACGAACTGCATCTTCGGAGAGCGATTGAAGTGGGCTGCGTCGGTGACGCTTTGAATGGCGGGCTTGAGGTTGCCGAGACCATCGTCCTGAGCGACGATGGTGACGTAGCGCAGGGCCGCGCCTGTGCCTCCGGTGTTGGCTGAGTACACATAGGTAGCAGCGCCGCCGTAGCTCAGGGTGTAGGCCTTCAAGTCTTCATCGAGGAGCGGTGTTTGAGGCGCGGGGGTGGCGGCGGGGCGACGGGACCGGGCGGTTGTGGGGGTTGTTTTCTTTACTGTGGGGGCAGGGGCGGGAGTTGGCGTTGTGGGAGTCGATCCGTAGGCTGCCAGCTGGGCTCGAGCCATGCCCTGCATCTTCTCGAGGATCGCTTTATGTTGCGCCTCATCGTCCCATTCGAGGGTGAAGGGATGGGGGTCGCGATTGACGGCGTCGGAGACGGCGACCATCTGGTGGAGGTTCGCTGGGAGGCCGGTGAGCTTGGGCAGATCGGCCTCGGTCATGGCGCTGGCCGGTTTGCCGTGGTGCAGATTGGGGCGGGTTGGATCGTCGTTCAACGATCCTGTCCCCGTGACGGTTGCGATATCGTTCGCGGAGTTTTTTGCCTTCTTCGCGTCCTCGGCTGTATGGCGCTTCAGGGTGGGACGGTCGGGGTCGTCGGTCGAGGGGGTGTTGGCGGTCGTCGAGCCGGTGTCGGCGGGGGTGCTTCCGGTTGGTGTGGTCGATGCGGGCGTTGTTGTGGTGTCGCTGCCGGAGGGAGCGCTGTCAGGGGTGCGACGCTTCATGGTGGGGCGGTCGGGGTCGTCCGCTGGCGTTGAGGTGTTGTTGGGGTTTGAGCCTGTTGCGG
>WNFD01013518.1_pt1 | contig 10854 bp, 11 predicted proteins | sample 5400491 | NCBI WGS metagenome assembly WNFD01 (sample SAMN13153343, study PRJNA577476) | soil metagenome | isolation source: 120 cm saprolite under Douglas fir tree site 2 hole 2 replicate 2 | place: USA:California | collected 2015-04-18 | reverse complement strand
ACCTGGACGAGGTTTGCGGCGCGATGAGCGATCTTGCGGAGCTCGAGATTTCGACCGCGCTGCGCTGGCTCGGCGCCGAGGACCTGGTGGTCGTCGGCATGGGCAAGCTCGGCGGCCGCGAGCTCAACGTCTCTTCCGATATCGACCTGGTGTTTCTCTACCTGGGTGCGATGGACCAGCAGGAGCGCTACGAGACGGCCGGCAAGAAGCTGATCCGGCTGCTCGCGGAGCACACCGAGGACGGTTTCGCCTTCCGAGTCGACATGCGGCTGCGGCCGTTCGGCGATTCGGGCCCGCTCGTCTGCAGCTTTGATTCCCTGGAAACCTATCTGATCGCGCATGGGCGTGAGTGGGAACGGTATGCCTGGCTGAAGGCGCGTCCGCTGACCGGCTCGCATCACGAAGAGCTGATGAAAATCGTGCGGCCCTTCGTGTTCCGCAAGTACCTCGACTATGCAACGCTCGGCGCGATGCGGCGTTTACACGCCGAAGTACGCCGCGAGGTGGCGCGGCGCGAGCTCGCCGACCACGTCAAGCTCGGCCCGGGGGGCATCCGCGAGATCGAGTTCGTGGCGCAGGCCTTGCAGCTCGTCCGCGGCGGGCGCGATCCGGCGCTGACGGTGCGGCCAACGCTCGAGGTGCTTTCGGTCCTTTCAAAGAAAAATCTTCTTCCTGAACAAGCCGCGCGCGAGCTTGCCGACGCCTACGTGTTCCTGCGCAACGTCGAGCACAGGCTGCAGTACCTCGACGACGCGCAGCGCCACGACCTGCCGCAGGAAGAACAGGATCGCGCGCGCCTGGCAAAGATGGCCGGCTTCGCTTCGTGGGAGGCTTTTTCCGCCCGCTTGCAGTCGGTGCGCGGTGCGGTCTCGCGCCATTTCGAGAACGTGTTCGCCGAACGCGATGCGGAAGCCGCGTCGTGGCCCGAGCATCCGCGTCTCGACGCACTGCGCTCCAGTCAGCGCTACGCGGCGCTTCCTGCCGACTCCAGGCGCCGGCTCGATGCGCTGGTGCCGGCGCTCGCGAAGGCAGCCGCCGCGACCGCCGATCCGCAGGCCACGCTCGCCCGCGGCGTCGATCTCGTCGAAGCGATCGCGAGCCGCGCCGCCTACCTCGCCCTGCTGGCCGAGAATCCGGGCGCGCTCGAGCGCGTCACGCGCATCATCGGCGCCTCGAGCTGGGCGGCCGAGTTCGTGACGCGCCATCCGCTGCTGCTCGACGAGCTGCTCGACGATCGCCTGCTTTACGCGCCGCCCGACCTCGACGCCTTTGCGCGCGAGCTGCGTTCCCAGCTCGCCGCGCACCAGGGCGACACCGAGCGCCGCATGAACCTGCTGCGCGAGATGCACCAGGCGCAGGTGTTCCGGCTGCTCGCGCAGGATCTGGGCGGGCTGCTCAGCGTCGAGCGGCTCGCCGACCACCTGTCCGCGCTGGCGGACCTGCTTCTGGCGATCTCGCTGGAGCAGGTCTGGAGCGAGCTGCGCGGCAGGCCTCTCGAAGGCGCGCCGCGCTTTGCAATAATCAGCTACGGCAAGCTGGGCGGCAAGGAGCTCGGCTATGCCTCGGACCTCGACATCATCTTTCTGTACGACGATGCGCGCGAGCAGGCGCCCGAGACGTACGCGCGGCTCGCGCAACGCTTCAACCACTGGCTCACCAGCCGCACCTCGGCCGGCGTGCTGTTCGACACCGACCTGAGGCTGCGGCCGAGCGGCGCTGCCGGGCTGCTGGTGTCCCCGATCGAGGCGTTCGCGCGCTACCAGGAGCACGACGCCTGGGTCTGGGAGCACCAGGCGCTCAGCCGCGCGCGTTTTTCCGCCGGAGACCCGCGGGCGGGGGAGGCCTTCGAAGCGATTCGGGAAAGGGTCCTGAAGAGAAAAAGAGATCTTCCGGTCCTGGCAAAGGAAATTCTCTCGATGCGCCAAAAAATGCATGCCGCGCACCCGAACAAATCCGGCCTGTTCGACGTCAAGCACGATGCCGGCGGCATGATCGACATCGAGTTCACGGTGCAGTACCTGGTGCTCACCCACTCCCATGAATTTCCTTCGCTTACGAAAAATCTCGGCAATATCGCGCTGCTCGGCATGGCGGCCGGGCTCGGCTTGCTCCCGAAGGAGCTCGCCGAGCGCTGCCAGGCCACCTATCGCGAGTACCGCCGCGTCCAGCACGCTCTGCGCCTGAACGGCGCGCGATACGCGCGAGTGCCGCACGCGCAGGCGGCAGCGCACGTCGCAGCGGTGCGCGAGCTATGGCAGCATATAAAATAACCCTTTGGGCCTAGCAGGGAGACCGACTAATGCCGCAAGCCAAAGGCTCGCGCGGGCCGCTTTCCATGGCGGACCGCGACGGCTCGATCTGGTACGACGGGAAACTGGTGGAGTGGCGCTCGGCCACCACCCACGTCCTCACGCACTCGCTGCATTACGGGCTCGCGGTGTTCGAGGGCGTACGCGCTTACCAGACCGAGATCGGCACGGCGATCTTCCGCCTGAAGGAGCACACCGATCGCCTGTTCAATTCCGCGCACATCTACATGATGAAGATCCCGTTCACGCGCGAGCAGCTGATGGAGGCGCAGATCGAGGTCGTGCGGGCCGACCGGCACGACGCCTGCTACATCCGCCCGATCGCGTTCTACGGCTCGGAAAAGATGGGCGTGTCGCCGGTCGGCGCCAAGGTGCACGTCGCCATCGCCGCCTGGCCCTGGGGAGCCTATCTCGGGCCCGACGCGCTCACCAAGGGAATCCGCGTGAAGACCTCCTCGTACGCGCGCCACCACGTCAACGTCACCATGGCGCGCGCCAAGATGTCGGGCACGTATCCGAACTCGGTGCTCGCGACACTGGAGGCGACGCAGCACGGCTACGACGAGGGGCTGCTGCTCGACGTCGAGGGCTACGTGGCGGAAGGTGCAGGAGAAAACATTTTCCTGATCAAGGATGGAAAAATCTGGGAACCCGAGCTCACCTCCGCGCTCACCGGCATCACCCGCTCCTCGGTGATCGAGCTGGCCGAAGGGCTCGGCTACCGGGTCGGGGCAAAGCGGCTGACGCGCGACGACATCTACATTGCCGACGAATGCTTCTTCACCGGCACCGCGGCCGAGGTGACGCCGATCCGCGAGCTCGACGGCCGCAGCATCGGCGAAGGCAGGGCCGGGCCGGTCACCAAGGCGATCCAGAAAGCGTTCTTCGACGTGGTCAGCGGCAAGGACAAGAAGCATCGCCATTGGCTCACTCCGGTCGCGGCCAAAAAACGGTGAGCACCGACAACGCCCGCCTGGTCGAGGTGACCGAGAAGGATCTGCCATTGCATTGCCCGCTGCCGGGAGCGCCGCTCTGGTCGCGTCATCCGCGCGTGTTCCTCGACGTTGCCAAGGAGCGCGAAGTGCTCTGCCCGTACTGCGGGACGAAATACGTCTATAAGGGCGCACCCGTAAAAGGTCACTAAGCGTTTGCCCCGCATCCTCGTCGTCGCACCCAGCTGGATCGGCGACGCCCTCATGGCGCAGCCCCTTCTCGCCCGCTTGCGCGAGAAACTGCCCGGCGTCGAGATCGATCTGCTCGCGCCGGAGTGGGTGGCGTCGGTCGCGCGGCGCATGCCCGAAGTGAGGGAAGTGATCGTGGCGCCTTTCCGCCACGGCGCGCTGCAGTTGCGCGAGCGCTGGAAGCTGGGCCGCGCGCTGAAGCCGCGCGGCTACGACCAGGCCATCGTGCTGCCGAACACGTGGAAGTCGGCGCTGGTGCCTTTTTTCGCCGACATTCCGCTGCGCAGCGGCTACGTCGGCGAATCGCGCTATGGTCTGCTGAATCTGCTGTACAAGAAACAGGCGGCGGCGATGGCGCTCCATTACGCGCGCCTGTCCGAGCCGCCGGGCAAAGCCCCGCAGCAGCCGCTGCCGGCGCCGCGGCTGAGCGTCGCGCCGGGCGAGGTGACGGCCGCGGCGCGCCGCTTCGGGCTCGAAGGTCCCTACGCCGTGCTGTGCCCGGGCGCGGAGTACGGGCCGGCCAAGCGCTGGCCATACTTCAAAGAGCTGGCGCAGTGCCTCGGCATCGAGGTCGTTCTCCTGGGTTCCGGCAACGACCGCGAGTCGGGCGGCGGCATTCCGGGAAACAATCTCATCGGCAAGACGACGCTCGATGAAGCCATCCACCTCATCGCCGGCGCGGCATTCGTCGTCAGCAACGATTCCGGCCTGATGCACATCGCCGCGGCGCTCGGCCGGCCGCAGGTGGCCCTCTTCGGCTCGTCGAACCCGGAGCATACGCCGCCCGCTTCGCCCGCCGCGCAAGTCGTCTGGCTGCACCTCGATTGCAGCCCGTGCTACGCGCGCGTGTGCCCGCTCGGGCATTTCCGCTGCATGAACGACATGTCGGTCGAACGCGTGCTCGCCGAAGTCCGCGCCTTATGAGCAGCAAGATTTTCCCTGCTGCACAGGACGCCGAGAACGCCTTCTACGAGGCGCTCGAGCGCTGCGACCTCGAAGGCATGATGGCGGTGTGGGCCGAGGACGAGGACATCGTCTGCATCCATCCCACCGGCCCGCGCCTCGCCGGGCAGGACGAGGTGCGCACCGGCTGGGCCAGGATCTTTGCCGGCGGGCCCGGCGCGCGGGTGCAGATCAGCCTTCAGGTGGCCATTTCCGGGATGATGATCGCGGTGCACAGCGTGCACGAGAATTTCACCGTCGAGGGCGACCCGCGCCCCCGTCCACCGGTCCTGGCGACCAACGTCTACCTGCGCACGCCGGCGGGCTGGCGCATGATCGTGCACCACGCCTCGCCAGCCCCCGCGCAACTCGAAGCCGCGTCGCGCGACGCGCCGCCGAAGATTCTTCATTGAACGGCTACGTGGCTCCCTGGTGGCTGCCGGGCGGGCACCTGCAGACCCTCTACCCGTCGCTGCATCCGCCGGCCCGCGTCGCATTGCAACGCGAGCGCTGGGAAACGCCGGACGGCGATTTCATCGACGTGGACTTTGCCGGTGCGCGGGCTGCCTCGCGCCTGCTGGTGCTATTCCACGGCCTCGAGGGCTGTTCCGACAGCCACTATGCGCGCGCGCTCGCCGCGCAAGCGCTCCCGAGCGGCTGGCGGCTGGCGATGCCGCACTGGCGCGGCTGCTCCGGCGAGCCGAATCGCAAGCCGCGGGCCTATCACTCCGGCGACAGCGAGGAAGTGGACTGGATCTTGAGGAAATTCTCTTCTCCGGTTCACGCCGTCGGCATTTCCCTGGGAGGCAACGCGCTTCTCAAATGGCTCGGCGAGCGCGGCGACGAGGCGCGTTCGATCGTGCGCCGCGCAGCCACCGTTTCCGCGCCGATCGACTTGGGCGCCGCGGGCCGCGCGCTCGATCGCGGCATCAACCGCGAGATCTACGCGCGCCACTTCCTCTCCACGCTGAGGCCGAAGTCGCTCGCCAAGCTCGAGGTGTTTCCCGGGCTCTACGACGGCGCCAAGGTGCGCGCGGCGCGCACGTTCCGGGAATTCGACGACACCGTGACCGCGCCGCTGCACGGGTACCGCGACGCCGACGACTACTGGCGCCGCGCATCGAGCGGGCCGTGGCTTGAGCGCGTGCGCGTGCCGACGCTACTGCTCAACGCGCGCAACGACCCCTTCCTTCCGGAGCATGAACTGCTCGCCGCGGCGCGAAACGCCGCTCGATCGCTGGTGCTAGAATTTCCGCGCACTGGCGGCCACGCCGGATTCCTGGCCGGCCCGTTCCCGGGCAGGCATGACTGGTTGCCGCGCCGCCTGCTCGAATTCTTAAGCCCGTGACCGTTCCTGCCGAAATTTTTCGCACCTACGATATCCGCGGCATCGTCGGCCGCACCCTGACGCCGGCCATCGTGCGCGAGATCGGCCGCGCGCTCGGCTCGCTCGGGCGCGAGCGCGGCGCGCCAACGTTCGCGCTCGGGCGCGACGGCCGGCTGTCGGGACCCGAGCTCATCGCCGCGCTCACCGAGGGCTTGCTCGGCGCGGGCGCCGACGTCATCGACATCGGCATGGCGCCGACGCCGGTGGCCTACTTCGCCGCCCACCACTTGGGCTGCGGCAGCTGCGTCGCCATCACCGGCAGCCATAACCCGCCCGATTACAACGGCCTCAAGATGGTGATCGCAGGCGGCACGCTGTGGGGCGAAGACGTGCAGGAGCTGCGCCGCAGGATCGAAGCGCGAAAGCTAAGCCAGGGAAATGGCAAGCGCAGCACCGCCAACGTCCTCGATGCCTACGTCGAGCGCATCGCGAGCGACGTGCGGCTGGCGCGGCCGTTTCGCATCGCGGTCGATTGCGGCAACGGCGTCGCCGGCATGCTCGCGCCGCGGCTTTACCGGCGGCTGGGCTGCGAGGTGGAGGAGCTCTACTGTGAGGTCGACGGGCGCTTTCCGAACCACCATCCTGATCCTTCGCAACCCAAGAATCTTCAGGAGCTAATTGAAAAGCTGAAGACTGGAAAGAGCGAGCTCGGCCTGGCCTTCGACGGCGACGGCGACCGGCTCGGCCTCGTCGCCAAGGACGGCGAGATCATCTATCCCGACCGCCAGCTGATGCTGCTGGCGAAGGACGTGCTCAGCCGCAATCCGGGTGCCGAGATCATCTACGACGTGAAGAGCACGCGGCTGCTCGCGCCGTGGATCGAGCGCCACGGCGGCAAGCCGACCATCTGGAAGACCGGCCATTCGCTGATCAAGGCCAAGCTGAAGGAAACCGGCGCCCTGCTCGCAGGCGAGATGTCCGGCCATACGTTCTTCAAGGAGCGCTGGTACGGCTTCGACGACGCTCTCTACGGCGGCGCGCGCCTGCTGGAGGTCCTGTCCAAGGAACAGGACGCCAACCGGGCGCTGAAGAGCCTGCCCAATGCGCCGTCGACCCCGGAGCTGCACTGGGCGCTCGAGGAAGGCGAGCCCCATGCCCTGGTGGCGAAGCTGCAGGCGTCCAAGCCCTTCCCCGGCGCCGAGCGGGTGCTCACCATCGACGGCGTGCGCGTGGAGTATGCTGACGGCTTCGGGCTCGCCCGAGCCTCCAACACCACCCCGGTGATCGTGATCCGCTTCGAAGCCGACAACCTCGCCGCCCTGGAGCGCATCAAGAGAGATTTTCGCGCGGCGCTGCAGCCGCTCAAGCCGAATGCGCCGCTGCCTTACTAGTCTTCTGTTTCTGATTCACGTCCCGGTCATGGCCGCCTGCCCGCCGCTGCTCGACCGCGCGGTGGAAAGCATCGACGAGCGCCCGCGCTCGCTGTGCGAGTTCGCCGGCAGCGTGGTGCTCATCGTCAATACCGCGAGCCAGTGCGGCTATACCCCGCAGTACGAGGGGCTCGAAGATCTTTACCGAAAATACCGCTCGCGCGGGCTGGTGATTCTGGGCTTCCCGTCGAACGACTTCGGCGGCCAGGAGCCCGGCTCCAACAAGGAGATCGCGAGCTTCTGCGTCAACCAGTACGCGGTGGACTTCCCGATGTTCGGCAAGTCGAGCGTGCGCGGCGCGGCGGCCAATCCGCTGTTTGCCGAGCTCGCCAAAGCGACCGGCAAGGCTCCGCGGTGGAACTTTCACAAGTACCTGATCGACCGCGGCGGCCGCCAGGTCCTGAGCTTCGAGACGCAGGTCGAGCCGACCGACCCGCGCCTCGTCTCCTCGTCGGCGAGCGCCTTGTTTTCCATCTTCTGCACGCGCGCCTGGCCTTTTTCAAGCCGCGCCGCCTCTTTCTTCGTAAGCGCCCCGGACTTCTCGCCCTGCTCGATGCGCCGCTCCTGGTTGGCTTGCCGCTTGTCGATGCGCGGCGTGCTGCTGGTCTGCGAAAGGGCAGGCAGCGTGAACGCTGCGAATGCGGCGGCCGTGGCGAAATTAACGAATTTCATGCGTCGTCTCCTTTATTGATGGTTGCTGCGGGACGGTTAACGCATGAAACCCGGTGCCGATGACGCTACTTGAAATCGGGTCCGATCAAGCCAAGGGCGTCGGTCACCACGCAGTCCACGCCCCAGCCCAGCAGTCGCCGCGCGGCGACAGGATCGTTGACCGTCCAGCAAAGCAGGCCATAGCCCGCCTTCTTGATGGCCCGGGCCCTCTGCTCGCCCAGATGCTGCTGATTGCAATGAAGAGCCACGCAGTCAAGCGCGCGCAACTGGCCTAGCCAGTCTGCGGGCACCTCATCCACGAGGAGACCGCGCGGCAGATCCGGAGCCGCTGCGCGGGCGGCTTCGAGTGCGACGCTCGAGAAAGACGACAGCAACGGCTGCAGCGGCGCGCCGCGCCAGAGCTCGCTCGCCATGCCTGCGACGGCCTCGCCCGTGGCACGCGAATGCCCCTTCGCGGGTTTGATCTCGACGTTCGCCCAAACCCCGAGCTCGCGGCAGAGCCGGGCTGCATCCTGAAAGCGCGGGATATCGAGCTTCTCGAGTTCCTGGTACAGCGTAAGCGCAACCTCGCCTTTGACTCCGGTCGTGCGCTCGAGCGTCTCGTCGTGGATCAGGACCGGCGTACCGTCGCCGGCCAGCATGACGTCGAACTCGACGCCGCGGAAGCCGAGCGACGCCGCGAGCCGAATTGCGGCGAGCGTGTTCTCGGGGGCGAGCGACCCGCCGCCGCGGTGGGCGACGATTCGGGGATAGCGCCAGCGCATGACGCGCCGGAGTATATAGAAGCCATTCCCGTAAACTACGCGCCATGGACCGCCTTGAAGCAGCCGCGATCGTGGTACCCGGCGTCCAGGTGCGCGTGCTCGGGCGTTGCACCTCGACGAATTCCGTTTTATTGAAGGGTCCCTGTACCGGCGCGGTGCTGCTCGCGGCCGAGGAGCAGACCGCGGGCCGCGGCCGGCGCGGCCGGCGCTGGCACAGCGCGCCGGGTGCAGGCATCACGTTTTCGCTCTCGCGCAGCCTGCAGCGCGAGGTGGCGGGCCTGTCGCTCGTCGCCGGCGTGGCCGTGGCGCGCGCGCTGCGCGCGCTCGGCGTCGCGCAGGCAGCGCTCAAATGGCCCAACGACCTGGTGGTGAACGGCGCGAAGCTGGGCGGCATTCTGGTCGACACGCGCAGCCAGGAGCGCGCGACGCACGCCGTGATCGGCATCGGCCTCAATTGCCGGCATGATGTCGGTCTTGAACTTCGCCTGCACCGCAAGGTGGGGGCGCTGGATCAATTCATCGAGAAAATAGACCGCAACGAAATCATCGCTCGCATTGCGCGATCGCTCCTCGATGCGCTCGACGAATTCGAAACCAAAGGACTGGACAGCGCGCGGCGCGACTGGGAGGCGATGGACGCGCACGCCGGGCAGCGCCTGCGCGTGCGGCTCGCCGACGGCCGCGTGATCAGCGGCGTGGCGAGCGGCCTTGCCGGCGACGGCGCGCTGCGCCTGCGAACGCGCGACGGGCTGCGCGCCGTGCGCAACGGTCACGTGCTCTCCGCGAGAACCGCATGATCCTCGCCATCGACGCCGGCAATTCGCGCGTCAAGTGGGGCTGGCATGACGGCGCAGCCTGGACCAGCATCGCCACCGTGTCGCTCATAGAGTTCGCCGCTTCGGGCGACCACATCAACCCGTTTTCGATCACGCACGAGGACCCCGAACGCATCGTGATCGCCAACGTCGCGGGCGACGGCGCGCACCAGCTGCTCGTGAACTGGACCAGCATCTTCGACGCCGAGCCGCTGTGGCTGCACGGCGAAGCGGAGCGCTGCGGCGTGCGCAGTCGCTATGAGCGCCCGGAGCAGCTCGGGCCCGACCGCTGGGCGGCGCTGGTGGCCGCGCGCGCCGTGCATACGGGGCCGTGCCTGGTCGTCAACGCCGGCACGGCCACCACCATCGACATGCTGTCGGCTGATGGCCTGTTCCTCGGCGGCGCGATCTCCCCGGGCATCGACCTGATGCGCTTCGTGCTGCACGAGCACACCGGCCGCCTGCCGATCCAGGAAGGCAGCTTCCGCGACGCGCCGCGCAATACCCTCGACGCGATCGAGACCGGCTGCCGGCACGCGCAGGCCGGCGCCGTCGAGCGCATGCACCGCGCGATGGGCGGCAATCCGTTGTGCATCGTATCGGGGGGCGCCGGGCGCCCGCTGCTCGACCTGCTGCCGCTGCCGTCCCGCTACATCGAGAACCTGGTGCTCGACGGCCTGGCGCGCATCGCGCTGAGCGAGCGCGCCGTGGCGCCATGAGAACGCTGTTTTCTCTGCTGGTTCTCGCCAACGTGGCGTTTTTCGCCTGGTCGCGTTTCGCCGGGGCGCCCGACGCCGGGGACGACCCGCTGCCGATAGGTCGCCAGATCGAGCCGGAAAAGCTGAAGATCATCTCGCCTGCCGACCTGCCGGCCGCGGCGCAAAAGCCCGCTCCTCCTGCTCCTCCTCCTCCTCCTCCGCCTGCGCCTCCCCCGGTCGCTTGCCTCGAATGGGGCAGCTTCACCATGGCCGACGCACCGCGCGCCGAGCAGGCGCTCGAGCCGCTCGCGCTCGGCGCCCGCCTGGCGCAGCGGCGCAGCGAGGAAACGGTAAGCTGGTGGGTATTCATTCCGCCGCAAAGCAGCCGGCAGGGCGCGCTGAAAAAGGCCGCCGAGCTGAAGGCGCTCGGCATCAATGACTATTTCATCGTGCAGGATGACAGCGATCACCGCTGGGCGGTGTCGCTCGGCGTGTTCCGCAGCGCGGAAGCGGCGCAGGCGCGACTCGCCGCGCTGCGCGGCCAAGGCGTGCGCACTGCCGAGGTCGGCCCGCGCGATACCGTCGCGGCGAGAGTCTGGTACCAGGTGACGAGCGTCGATGCACCGCTCCAGGCGCGGCTGAGGGACCTCGCGCGACAGCTCGAGGGCAGCGAGCTGAAGGAATGCCTTTAGCCCTTCTTCGGCACGCTCTTAGCC